>Ga0187766_10001026_pt1 | contig 16180 bp, 13 predicted proteins | sample 0216_QUI02_MP05__4_FD_132971 | JGI IMG/M metagenome (GOLD analysis project Ga0187766, IMG submission 132971) | Tropical peat soil microbial communities from peatlands in Department of Meta, Colombia - 0216_QUI02_MP05_20_MG | ecosystem: Environmental > Terrestrial > Soil > Wetlands > Peat ... | reverse complement strand
GCAACAGAATAGATTGCTGAGCTTTTGTACGATCTATCAGATGAGGGCAGGTTGCTCTATGCACAACCAGTTCTCCACCTCTTTTTCGCAAACGACCCATAATTTTCATGTCGCGTGGATAAGTTGGCTGACAAAAATTGCACAGGCGCTGCTGGTGAATAAACTTCTTTGTTGACGTCAATTCCATATCTAGGACAGGAATCCAACTTGCCCTTCCTTCACCAGGTGATAAGGTATCATTTCGTTCTGAAATCTGCTGCATAATTTGTTGCGCAGCCCAATCAGGATTATATGGAGGTTTGCCCATCTTTTGGAGCCTTTTCAGGTACAATTGGGGAGTCCCTAGATTGTGCTGCTTAAGAAGCTCACCTAACTCCAGATCGAGATTTTCTTTTGTTAATATAAAATGATTACGTTCCAGAACTTCGCGAATCAACTCATAGGCTCGACGGTCAGGGAAGCGTCGATTTAATAATTCTTTTATTTGGCGTCGTGCCTCACTTGTGATTGCATAACTTTCACTTAACCAATAATCCTGGGCCTGGATTTCATTTGAAGTTCTAATTTCTACAACATCACCTGCATCGAGTATACGGTTGAGTGTTGTCCGTCTTGTATTTACAATGGCTTCTAAGGCATGCTCGCCAATTTTTCTATCTTGCGCAAATGCGAAATCTAATGCTGTAGCCCCTTTAGGAAGAGCAATTGGGCTGTAGCTTTCGTTATAAACGACAATGGGAGCACCAGTTTCAAGCTGAAGTTGTCCAGTCGCGAGAAATTCTTTAAGTGCAAGTATTATCTTGCCTTCTTCACTACGCCATAACTCCTCTAATGATGGTGGCTCTATTTTCTCCTCATGCCCTTCTAGATACGTCTGGTACATCGTTGGAAGAAGACAACCGTACCAAGTAATGGCCTGCATAAAGGGTGTAGAAATTTGCACCTGACAAATTTGGGTGTAAGTCTCAGGCCACTTTAAAATCCTGGTATATGGACCTCGTGGTTCTACAACAAGCCCAAAGGCAATATGACTATTTCCATTAGGTTTCGGGTTGGCTATTCCTTCTATAATGCGTTGATCTCGGATGTGCCCTAACTGGCTTAGCAATCCAAACGCCCTATAGCAATCCTTAATTGTAGGAACAATAACATCAAACGTCACCAAGTCAAAACCCGTAAGCCGGGACCTTGATAACATTGAAGTAGTTGGCGAATCTTGTTGACGCCTTTTCATGCCAGCAATTCCACAAGGTATATATATAACTGTAATAGGTTGCCCGGTAGTCTCCTGATAAGTACATATAAGCAACTGGCGAATTTCTTCGAGCATAAGGGCATCTTGTTCCAGAATATGTGCATGCTCTTTTTTTAACTCTTCATATTTGCGCGGGCTTCTTAATTGCTCAATCAGATCTTCGATTTCGCGTTTGAAATACCACATACCCAGGCTTTTAGTAATATTGAGCAGGGTACGTCCAACGCTTTCGATCTGAGATTGGATTTTTCCAGAGTAAGGTCTTTCATTACTTTGTTCTTGAAGAGTCAATAATGCTTGATAAAAAATGGCGACCGCGATTAATAAACCGCCCAGATCGCGATATGGCGGAGTCAACAATGGAGGTAACTTCTCATCTTCGATACATTTACAGTACAAGTCGGATTCATCAATGTGGCTGAGAACTTGATTTGTTTCGTCCAGATTTGCCTGGACGATCATTTCTCTTTCATACTCCCATAGATACCCAGCGATCACGACTTGCCAGGGTAATCCCCATGAGCGAAGCATATTGCCAACCCTCTGAGCATCATATTTCACCTTCATGACGTAAGCGCGTTGAGAGCCTTTGACTTGTTCTTCAAGCTCCTGCGCCAACTTCGCCCATGCTTCAGGTATCTCAGTAGGTGTAGGCTGCCAGGGTACGAGGTCAGAATGCAGATTTGATACAGTCATAATTATTACTCCCCGATCACAGGAATAATAACTCTTTTTACGATTACAGAGTCTACTATGTAGAATACACCTGATCTTACAGCAACGTCAAGGATTTTTTCGCACATCCAAAGTAGGATATATTTATTTCGATCATAAATTTTTTGATAATTCTCCGTAACCATCGTCATAATACATATATTACGTTCGAAGTCTTCATTTTATCACTGGCTTAAAAGAAATCTTATTTTCAAGTATTCACAAAAGTGCACTTTTGTGAATACTTGAAAATAAGAACATAAGTCCCTTGCAAAAATAAATATTTTTATGATATATAATTATTACTCATAACATTTATTATAATTACGATAAATGTTGAACCGCTAGGAGGCACTACCATGAACTTCGTAAATTTTGGCGACGTGTCTAAAAAAGAGGATACATTCGACATCCAGGAAATTTTAGTGCGGTTCGAACCATATATTGTTATGCTTGTACATAAATCAGCGTGCAACAGTTCAAATATTGCCCGTCCAGAAGTGTTAGATTTAGAGATTGATGAGATTATTCAAAGGGTTCGTATAAAATTTTGGCAGGCGCTCTCGAAGAAAGAAATCGTACATCATAAAGCATACTTGCGAGCGATTGTAAGTAATGAATTTAATGACATTGGACGAAGACGTAAAGCTCCTTTGCCTTTACAAATCGATGAAGACGGTGAACTCTACATGGGCAATGTGCTCGTAAATGGAAGTAACGAGATTGCTGATCCAGCTACAATCATTGAAAAAGAAGAAGAGTTAGAAAACTTGATGGAACTAACTGCTCAGGTTGTCCCTGCTCTTCCTCCAAGGATGGAATTAGCTATGATCAACCATCTGAAAGATCAGGTTGACAATTTGATCTTGTTAACCGAGATGTTTGAAAAATACAAAGTAAATATAAGCTCGAAGCAATGGCCTGCTGATCCTGCAGATAACAAACGATTAAAAGCATCGCTTTCACCTGCAAGACAGAGGATTGCTCAGCATTTAGGAGTAAATTTGTCTGAATATAAAAAGTCGGGTCTACAAAGCAAATTGACCTTATTGGTGGACCGGAACGAAAAGAAGGAATGTTTAGAAGAAAGAACCAGCCTGGTACTTTCGCTCTAACAATTTATTGATGTTGTTATACTATCGGCAGATGCTCAATTTGCTGCTTGTGCAAATCATCGCGGGACTGGCGGCGAGCTAGCAAACGTCTCATAGCATTACCTATGCGACGCACACCCTCTTCGATATGCGCGGATTCGGGATAGGCAAAACTGAGCCTGAAGTTTTGCTGGCCACCGCCATCAACATGAAAAGGTTCCCCAATCACGAATGCTACCTGCTCATTTGCTGCTTCGCGCAAGAGGGTGCGTGAACGTATATCTCCCGGCAATCGGCACCAGAGGTGAAATCCCCCATCAGGACGATTGACACGCACTTCCTTTGGCCAATGTGTGGCTATCGCCTGTAACATCAGATCGCGTTTACGCTCGTATTGCTGGCGAACCATTTTAAGATGATGATCTAAAAGATTACGCCGTAATATTTCGGATACAACCCACTGTCCGATCGCATTTGTATTTAAATCGAAAACCTGCTTATGGAGTGAGAGGCGTTCAATCATCGGCTCAGGAGCTGCAAGCCATGCGACACGCAGACCTGGCGCTAATATTTTAGAGTAGGTGCTCAGATATAAAACCTGGCCATTGCTATCGAGCGCTTTGAGAGGAGAGGGGCGCTTTTCCCCGAAATATAATTCTCCATAGGGATCATCTTCCAATATAGGTGTTTGATAGCGTTTTGCCAGGAGCAACAAGCGGCGCCGACGGTCGAGAGACAGAACCGTGCCGGTAGGATTCTGAAACGTCGGAATCGTGTAGATCAAGCTTGGACGATGTCGGGCCAGTACCGACTCTAACAAATCGACTCGAATACCGTCATGGTCGGTAGGAACACCAATCACACGCACATTCAGCGCACGGAACATCTGAATTGCCCCTATATATGTCGGCACCTCAACAACCACCTCGTCGCCTGGATTAAGCAGGAAGCGGCCAATCAAACCTACACCTTGTGTTGAACCAGACAGTATTAAGATATGCTGCGCGTCTACAGCCACTCCACGGCTGCGCATGGATGCGGCTATAGCCGTGCGAAGACTATGCAAGCCCTCAACAGGTCCATATCCCAGCGCACTCTGGCGAGCTGAGAGGAAACCATCGGTAAAAATACTTTGAATCATATCTGCTGGTAGTAAGTCCGGAGATGGGTTGCCTGGAGCAAGAGAGATGATTTCCTTGCTCTCACTCATTGCCGCTAATTCACTCAACATCAAAGCATCTGGACCTAAAATTTCACGTTCGCCTGCCGGTAGACCAAGCAGCCATGATGCCACTTCGCTCTCTAAACCATCCCCAAGATAGCCGAACTGGTTGCGCCTCACAAGTGTGCCACGGCCAACATGCCCTTCGATCAAACCTTCACTGGCAAGCTCGTTATAAGCATTCATAACCGTTGTTCTGTTGACACCGAGTTCGCTTGCCAGGGCACGTTCAGTTGGCAAACGTGTACCTTCAGATAATTCCCCTGATAGAATTGCTTCGCGTAATCGCTGGCAAATTTGCCGGTATAACGGTAGACCGTTGGAGCGATCCAGCGTGATAATAGTATGAATTGGAGCAGTAAATATCGGTCTTGGCTGATAGTGAGATGCTTGTTGTCGCATAGTTTCCTCCTGATTGGCCCATACCAATATAGTATAACTAATCCAAATAGATGTTACAAGTACTGATTGGTTGGAACAAGTGATCAGCCAATACAATATGATATAACAAGATGAACAACCACAAAGGAGGCGTATGGATACATTCAACAAGCGCATTAGAATGATAACAAATGATCGCGAGCATGGGTCGCGCTGGCTTGTTCATGAGACGATTTCTATACTCTACGACATTGCAACACAAACGGATTCCACCCCCGAGGAACGCATCCAACAGCTCAGACATGCTGGAAAGGAACTGGCGAACGCGCGACCAGCTATGGCGGCATTAGGAGGAGCAGTGAGACGCATTCTTAATGCTCCTGGCGGATCAGAGGGGATGGCACAGGAAGCAGCTCAATTGCTCAGCGAATTCGATTCGGCAATTGAGCATATTACAAACTATGCAAGGCGGCTTCTCACAGGAACAATCATGACACATAGCCTTTCAGGAACGGTGTTGGATGTGCTCACAAACTGTCTTTCGCATATCGAACAGATCATTGTTTTAGAAGGACGTCCTCGCTACGAGGGACGTGAGGTTGCGCGAATATTAAGCCAGAAGCAGGCATCGGTTACGCTTATAACTGACGCACAGGCAGACATATTCCTTCCTGAATGCCATGCAATTGTCGTGGGAGCCGATAGCATCCTGGCTAACGGAGATATCTTGAACAAAGCGGGAACAGCATTGCTTGCCTGGGCTGCTCGCGGTCATAAAGTCCCCTTTTATGTACTAAGTGAAACGTTAAAGGTTTCACCAAATAATTGGTCAGGCGATCTTGCTCAATTAGAAGAGAAAGAGCCAACGGAGGTGCTTGAGCAGGGAATTGATGGAGTGAGCATCCGCAACTTTTACTTTGACAGAACGCTTTCCAAACTCGTTTCTGGAGTGATAACAGAGCAAGGCATTTTGAATGCAACCAAAATCAAAAAGATAGCGTCACAGTTGCATGCATGACGAGATGGAACGAAGTAAGTTCTTATTGTTGAGCTTGTACGACTTCACTGGAATGTGTACAATAATGAATAAATGAGCAGTCTATTCTCATTGCCCTTCGACGTCTCCTTAGCAGCGATATCCTTCGGGATGCTCTCACCCCTACATGGGAGGAAACGTATGCCTACCTACATCAGTCTGGTTAATCTCAGTGAGCAAGGGATCAGAGACTTCAAAAATTCTCCCGAACGCCTGCGATCTTTCGACGATGCAGCAAAACAGGTCGGAGGCAAACTTATCGGTTTCTATCTGGTATTGGGACAATATGATTATGTTGTAATCACAGATGCTCCCGACGATCAGACAGCTGCACGCCTTATACTGGGCACGATTGCGCAAGGGAGCGTTCGTACCCAAACAATGCGAGCTTTTCCACGGGAAGAATTTGAGCAAATTGCTCGTAGTTTATGAGAATACTGCAAACGCGGGGAGTGTTTTACCCCCTGCATACCTATAGCTCATAATCAGGGAAAATGGCTTTCACCAGGCGTTGTGGATCGTGACGGGCGAGTTTGTCATTCTCTAAATTGAGATACTCGATCAGCACGTTCGGAACCAAACGGGCCAACTGTGCCCGGTCTACGATGACCGGTTCGCTTTTCTCTTCTGCATAGGTTTCTAATACCTCTGGTAAATAGGTGCCATCATTCACAATGACCCGATCAACTCGCCCACCCAAATAGTGATAGATCGCGTTGACAAAATCACTGGCCTTATAGCCATCGGTTTCTCCATGTTTGGTCATCAAATTACAGACATAGACTTTTTCCGCGTCTGACTCGCGAACGGCGCGGGCGATGTCACCTACCAGCAAGTTTGGGAGGAGACTGGTATACAGATCCCCCGGGCCAATGATGATTGTATTGGCTCTGCGTATAGCACGAACCGCCTGGGCACATGCTGGAGCATCGGTTGGCACCAGTCGCAAGCGCATGATTGGCGACAGTTCACCAAGATTCTTCTTCCCCCTTGTATCAATTTCCGTCTCATCACAGATGGTGGTCCCATCCTCAAGATCGGCGCAGATTGTGGTTTGCGTAAGGGTGACAGGTAACACCTTACCTGCTGTATTCAGCAATTCCTGAGCATCCTCAATGGCCAATAAGAGATCACCATCATTGATATCTTGTAATCCTTTGAGAATCAGATTTCCCAGACTATGACCACTTACACCCCGTAATTTCTGCTTCGTCTCATCCTTGTCAGTCTGCTCAAAACGATGCATGAAGACTTCGCGCCAGAGTGCGCCATTGCGCGCTAACGCAACAAGAGACATACGCAGGTCTCCCAGAGGCAGTTGGCGTTGAAATTCATCCATCAACATGCGTGAACTTCCGCCACTATCCGACATCGTCACAATAGCGCTGATATTGAACGGGTACTTTTTCAGATGTGAAAGTAAGGAGAATGTACCCGTCCCTCCACCTATTGTCACTACTCGATGTCCTGCGTTGCGGTCTCCATTGAAATAATTTCCAGGCACGTAGCTTCTCCTGTGGCTATTCTCAGACTCTTCGCTCACAATACAATTCCTCTATTTACACGTTTTTACTTCAGGTATAGTCTATCATGGTCTCATTTCACGTGCAAGTAAATCTCATATGAGATCAATATTCAGGCAATAAAGAAAAAGAAACGTCACCCTTGACAAATCGCGATATATCGTTATAATCATCGATATATCGTGTTATATCGTTATAACACAGAAAGGAGCAGTTCATATGTTTGGTAACAACACATTTGCTTTTGAGTATTCAGGATATGGAGAAGGGCCAGCTGTCCCTCCCAGGCTGCGTCATAGAAGGAGCTATGGGCACCGCTGGTGGCATCATGGACATGAGCCTTTTGCAAGGCAGAAATGGGGCGAAAATTGGACACCACCATGGTTCCAGGATGAATGGCGAGGGCCTCTTTTCTTTGGAATGAGAAAAGGACGAGGACGGTTTGGACCAGGTGGTGAAGGTGGTCGATTCTTTGGTCGTGGTGATATAAAATTTGTGCTGCTAGAGCTATTGCAAGAGCGGCCCATGCATGGATACGAAATGATTAAGGCGTTAGAGGAAAAAACTGGCGGCTTTTATACACCCAGTCCAGGTTCAATTTATCCCACGCTACAAATGCTAGAGGATAGTGGCATGGTAACCTCTACCTCGGTAGAGGGTAAAAAAGTATACACGATCACAGATGCGGGACGAGCCACACTCGCAGAACGTCAGGTCACGCAGGAAGACTTCGGGGTCCCACCCTGGATGCATGGGCATGGGCATGGGCATGGATTTCGCGCCCCTAAGGCAGAAATGCAGGCATTGAGGAGCGAAGTTGCGGAAACGGCTCGATTACTCGTTATCGCTGGTAGAATGTCCCTACAAGACCCGGAAAAACTTACACGACTACATACTATTATTGAGCGCACCCGTAGTGAATTGAATACGCTTATCTACGGTGATGCTTCACAACAGAATCAACAGGCTCAGCCTGAGCAACCACCGGCAGAGTAAGAACATTACGGTACAAGCGTTACCTGTTTTTTCAAGATCACTGATGTGGTAAGCAAAGACACAGCAGGAGCGCCTAATACTCCTGCTGTCCAGTTGAAAAACCCTTCGCCTTAAGGTCAGGCAGTGCTGCGAAAAACATGGTGAATTGCATTTTTATTCCATCGCGGTCCGCTGGCAGTCCTGGTGGAACACTATGATCCACGAAATCGGGAGACATATAGTCGTCTACAGCGGCGACATTATAGCCAACAAGGTCGTTGCACGTCTACTTACGAATAGTACTTAACGCTTCTTAATCAGCATCAAATCTATCTATAGCGAAAAAAATATGCTATAATGGCTGGGCTTTAACAGATCGGAGGGAGGAATATAAGCATGCACAAGAAATCTAGTGTGGAACGCTCGATCTATCGGGTCCAACTATGGATGGAAGAAGGGCAATATGATCTCGCTCTGACTGCACTCCAGAATCTCAAAACACGCAATATCGATCAGACGCGTTTGATTATCTATATATCTGCATGGTGCCATACACTCTTAGAAGAGTGGACTGAAGCGCAATGCCTACTCAACAGCTTGTATCCACCGAGTAGTATTGAAGCAAACTGGCATAGCACAAAGCATAACGAGCGCGAACGCCGCGCCTTCTGTCTGATGTGTCTTGGAAACACTGCACTGGAATTGAATCGTTTCGAGGAAGCTTCACAGCACTATACCCAATGTCTCAAATTATTGAACGAACGTAGGGTAAACCTTCCACAGGTACGCATAAAAACGCTCAATTCGCTGGGATTGATATGTATTACAAACGGCTTTTACGCTATGGCGATCAAACACTACGAAGAAGCGCTGAACCTGTGCAAAAACGCGCCCGAACATGATGTCCTTCCCGAAATTAACTACGGTCTTTGTGACGCCAACCGTCAGCTTAGAAGATATGAAACCGCTTATATATATGGAGTGAAGGCCCTCCAGTTAAGTAAGCAAAAGAGCATGCTGACTCTGGAGTCACGCATGCAGCATCTACTAGGCAAGATAAATTACCAACAAAACGCATACGAAGAAGCAGCCAACCATTACATGGAATCACTTGCAATAGCCTCACAGGAGCACAACCAGGAATTAAAAATAGCAAATTTCACTGCATTAGCAGACGTGTTGTTAGCTGAGGATCGTCTGGAAGAAGCAAAACGCTATAGCCAACGTGCATTGGAAATAGCAAATGTGATGTATAATCACTACTACCTGGGACTGCTGTATCTCACTTGCGGAAACGTAACACTGGCAGAAATTGAGCAAACAGAGGAAGAGCAACACAACATGCTTTTTTCAAAGGCGCGAAGCTTTTTTGAACAAGCAAAAGAGTCTCTGGCCCAAACACAAGAATGCGCATTGCTTGGCGAAGTCAATAGAAGGATAGCGCAAATGCTTGAACAGTCAGGGCAGACTCAGGAGGCGCTCGCGTACTGGAAAACTGCTTACGAATCTGTTTCTAAACCAGTTGGGCTAAGCCTGGATTAATACGAATGATGCAAGCCTATGCGCTCCTGTAACTCGGCAGCAACGCTATAGGGATCGCGTTCTCGGGCAGTAATATCTTCCAACAACTGCTGCCATTCAGCCTCGGACACTTCGTTTTTTAAAACAAGTAAGACAGCATGGAAGATCAACGCTTCTACCTCACTACGCACCTGGCGTTGTATACGATTCGCCAGCATATCGCTTTCTACCAGATACTGATAATGCTGCTCTATAGCATTCACTAATCCGGTAATTCCCTGGTCTTTGATGGCAGAGGTTTTCAAAACCGGAATACGCCAGTACGGTTTTGATTTATCGTGATGGCGGCGCTGGGGATCAAGGCTCAGTAACATGGACAGTTCCGCGACCGTTTGATCTGCACCTGGTTTATCAGCTTTGCTGACCACAAAAATATCGGCAATTTCGAGTATACCAGCTTTGATAGCCTGAACTTCATCACCCATGCCGGGAGCGCTTACGACCAGTACAGTATGCGCAGCGCGCATAACCTCAACTTCCGCCTGGCCAGTGCCTATCGTTTCGATAATAATGGGGTTATACCCCGCCGCATCCATCGCACGCACTACATCACGGGTTGCAGCTGAGAGGCCTCCAAGGCTGCCACGACTCGCCATACTACGAATGAAGACGTTTGGATCACCCGCCAGTTCCATCATGCGAATACGATCGCCAAGAATGGCGCCACCGCTAAAAGGACTGGAAGGATCAACGGCGACAACGGCAATTTTGTGAGCGCGGCGGCGATATTCTCGCACAAGATGCGTGACTAACGTGCTTTTGCCAGCGCCGGGCGCTCCTGTAACACCGATGATATGAGCGCGGCCAGCGCTTTGATGCAGTTCGGCCAGATAACGCCGGGCCTGGGGAGATTCATTTTCAATCAAGGTTACCATGCGGGCAAGCGCTCGGCGGTCTCCGCTCAACAATCGCTCAGTAATGTCTTGCAAAATACACCTATATGCCAGCAGTCAGGCGATCAGCCTGTACATTTGCACGCACGAACTCTATAATTTCATCTGTTGAAGTGCCCGGCCCGAAACACCCCTTGATACCCATAGCCTTGATTGCCGGTAGATCTTCATCTGGTAAAATGCCACCTGCTGCTACAAGCACATCGTCAACACCATTTTGTTTCAAGAGGTCCATGACTTTGGGGAAAATAGCCATATGTGCTCCCGAAAGTATGCTCATCAAAATAGCATCTACATCTTCCTGGATGGCAGCCTCAACGATCATCTCGGGGGTTTGGCGAATGCCTGTATAAATTACTTCCATACCGGCGTCACGGAGAGCGCGGGCAATGACTTTCGCGCCACGATCATGCCCATCCAGGCCAGGCTTGGCGACCAAAACACGAATAGGGCGAATATCAGCCATGTGTTATGACTCCTTTGTCAGTAAAGCTCCTGCTAAGGCGGAATCATAGAGCGCACAGATGTCGCGCTCCTGTTCTTCGTACAATGCAGTGATATGTTCATTCCATTCTACAACGGGACCTGAGCCGCTGCAAGCATGCACTAACGCCCTGGACCGTTCGATAATGGCCTGTTGTGCTTGGGCTTTCACGAGTGGCACCGGTAAGCTGGCTAAGACACGCTGCTCGATCTGGGGCTGCACCATTTTATAGGCTGTATGCAAGATATAGACGTATTCTCGCAGCAATAGCGAATTGAGTAAGGCCATATAAAAATACAACTGATCGACATTGGCATGATAATTTCGTAGATGAAGTAAATAGAGCGTCTGTAGAGTCACATTTCCCTGTAGATCCAGCGTTGCCTGTAAACGATCCGTGCTTTTCACAACAAGCAGTTTGGGTGACAGATAGCGTTCCGGTGGCTTGCGAATGGCTTTGAGAGCGATGTGATGGTTCGCTACCGGTGGCGTATATGGATGAATATCAATACCCCCTCGTAACACAGGCAGAGTGGCAGTGAGAGAAGCCAGTGAATCGATAATCGGAACTTTTTCCAACTGTTTGGATGCTACTGATGCGCTTGTATGAAATTGAGATGGCTTTTCTTGCAGGTAGTAACTCTCCTTGCCTAACTCCTCGCCACGTGAGATGGTCAAGAACTCACCAAGAGGAGCCAGACGGCGCTCTATAGCAGGAGTTTCCACAAGACTTGTGCGCAAACGCTCGATGGCATCACCTCGGTCATTGCTTAACAAGTATCTGAATTCAGCGCCAGGTTGACGAGCAAACAGGGATTGCTGAACGTGATCATGCGAATGTGAAGAGAGCTTTGAGTGCCAACGCCCCCGTTTCCATGAGATGAAGTGCAAGCTTTTCGGAGGAGTTTTTCTGGCAACGATGACAACTGCACCTACCTCTGCAGCAAATACCTCCGAGAAGTGCCAGAGATGGTATATTGTTGTCTCTTTGAGCAAACGCTCTCGCTCTCTGGCTGCATTTGCGCGTACCAGGAGTGGATCGGGAAGAACCAGACCTATCCACCCACCCGGACGCACAACCTGAAGAGCCAGGTTCAAAAAAAGCAGATAACTATCGGCCTGTCCCCTCCGGTGGACAAATTGATAGCCGCTGAGATCGTTATTTTTGGCTGCAAGATAGGGTGGATTGGCAATAAACAGATCAACAACGGGTTCCCAGGGTAGAACAAGGCTATCAGCCTGGTGTATATGTAGGGACGTAAACGGTATACGACGTGAAGCCCTAGAGTGGATGACGTTCTGCACATGCATCTCGGCTAGAAAACAGGAGATAGGATCCGGGTCAATACCCCACAGGTTTCGTTTGAAAAGCCGGGCACTTACCTTTGGAGATAGACCGGCTTGAATGCTAAAAGTTTGCAAACGTTGCGCAGCCTCGACGAGAAAATTACCACTGCCACACGCTGGATCGAGTACCCTTACCTGTGCAAGGTCATTATCGGGGGTATAACCACAGGCATCAAGAATGCTTGCTACTAATTGGGGAGGGGTTGAGAAATGGCCGCGCTGCTTGCGTTCTAACAATGGCAGGTTAAATTCATACCACGTCAATTGCTCACTGTCTAAAATTCTGCTTTTCGACATACTTGTTCTCAAAAGCTGCCCTACAAATCATGCTGTGCTTGTAGTATCTCCAGTGCTTCACGAGCAGCTAAACGGCCAGCTTCTTTAATGCTGGAGGCTTTTCCCAGACCCAATAACAAGTCTTGCTCATAGACGCCAACAGTAAAGGCGCGATCATTGTTGCGCCCGCTTTGCTCTAATACGCGATAGCGAGGCAATGAGCCAGAACGCTGCAAGACAATTTTCTGCAAACGGCCTTTAGGATTGGTATCTAGAGTCTGTTTGTTGACTTGTGCAACAACAGGCAGAATGGTACGCGCAACGAATTCACGAGCTGCCTCTGGCCCCTGATCGATGTGGATTGCTCCAATTAGTGCTTCCAATACGTCAGTGCAGAGTGAATCCTTCGATCGTTCATTAAAGGTCTTCATATTCGAGGTATCGATGCGAATGTACGGGAAGAGCCCAAGAGCCTGGCCTATCTTAGAGAGCACGCGGCGGCTGACCACCTCGGACTTCAGGGCGGTCATTTCGCCCTCAGTAGCCTCTGGAAATGTGCGAAAGATGTATTCGACGACGTGCGCTCCAAGAATGGCATCGCCCAGAAACTCTAGCGTGTCGTATGAATCCTGGACGGCTGTTTCTGGGCAGCAGGAATGATGAGTAACTGCTCGACGTAATAATGAGCGATCGTGAAACGTAATTTGTAATAGCGCTTCTAGTTCCGCAAGCTTGTCTTCCTTATCCATACAGGTGTATTATAGCTTAGAGAAGTATAGAGCGTCTATGAATATTTAGTATCTTGTCGTATGCCCATATTATTTCGCGGACGAAAGTCGCTATAGAGGAAAAAGAAGACGGTGGTGACAACTTGACGGGTCTGTATACTGGACAATTAGATGGTCCGACGTTCTTTAACTTGATCATGATTACACTGGTAGAACTGGGAGCCATCTTCTGGATGGGGGCACAGCTCTGGATCAACTTTGTACTGACCATTTCGTCTGAGGCTCATGTCGAAGAGCGGAATACAAACGAACGAGTACAACGGCGTTTCGAGCGCTATTTCTCGCTGCCAATCCTCATCGTGCTCTTCCTGGCAAATATAGGCGTGTTAATAGGTCAAGCACTCTATCTTACCGGTAGGAATCTGGCCTCTGCTATCTCACCAACTCTCCTTGCTGGGCTGACCACAAGCGGGCGAATTGGAATCTATTGGATGATGCGCGAATTGGTTATCCTTTTGGCCATCATCCTTGCGCTCTATATGATCTTGCAGCCACAGCGTTCAAGAATCACCAGGAATGCACTGCCAATCGCCAATCTGGCTCTGGCGTCAGCTTTATTAATCGCAATTACCATGTCCAGTCAAGCGACGGCAGTCAATCCGAACATTGTATCGTACGTCATTGTGATAGACTGGCTGCACCTGCTGGCTGCATCGCTCTGGGTAGGAGGCATAATATTCATTGCCACCAATTACCTACCCGCTTTAAAACGCTTGCGCATAAACGAACATGCTCATTCACTTGTCACCGTGCTGCCGTACTTTTCTCCCCTGGCAATCGCAGGAGTGGCCATCATGGCTGTAACAGGCCCCTTTAGCGCAACGTTTCACCTGACGTCGTGGCAGCAATTTCTAAGCACGGCCTACGGAAGAGCACTTCTTATCAAAATTGCCCTGATTGGCGGATTATTAATAACGAGCGCTATAGAAGTTGGCATCCTTCGTCCCCGTCTAAGAAAAGAGTATCAGAAGTATAGTTATGCAGCATATCGTTTACATGCTATCCAGGAGCGAGAGGAAATAGAAGAGCAAAATAGTACTTCAGCTCTCGGCCAGCAAGCCAGGACAACGACCATTGAACCGAGTCGAGCTACAAAACTACTCGCACAACAAGTCAGGCTACGCGAAGGACGGCTGAGCAAACAGACACAGCTCCTGAGCAAGGTGCTGCGCTGGGAACCAGTGCTTGGCGTAGGCGTAGTTATCTGCGTTGGACTGATGAACGTCTTTGCAGGAACGCTATCCCCTAGCGGTGTCGCGCAGCAACAACAGCAAGCAGTGAATAAACCACAAGCATATACCACGACAGCGCAAACCAAAGATGGGCAATTTAAGGTCACATTGAGTGTCAACCCTAACCGTTTTGGGACAAATGTCTTTACGGTGAGCGTGGAAGATGCAGCCACAGGCAAAGCGGTGACAAATATCGGCGTTTCACTCTTTACGATCATGTTGGATATGGATATGGGCACAGACACGGTCAAACTTTTGCCCGATGGCAAAGGGCATTTCAGCGGAACCGGGGATCTTTCGATGCCGGGAAACTGGGAGATACGTGTTCAGATCCGCACGCCTGATGGCACACTACATGAGACAAGTGTGAAGTTTGTGACCCCGTTTTGATTCGGCCAGCTCATGGTTGGCACCATTAAGTGCTTTGACAGGTTGCTGACAAAGTCAGAATCATACTTTCTGTAATAGCATTCCGTTTTCATCACCAGGGCTAGGTGCAATGTGTACAAGTGGCATCTTTCATCCTCTTCGTGCGTGAAGGTGGTTTTGCCATATCCCCGCATGCTTTCGGAGACACCCCCAAAGGCTCTCTCGACCATTAGTGCAACCTGCTCCCGCGTCTTTCTGTTTTTTGTTTTGCTTTCCATGTTCTTCCTCTCTTTGCCAAAATCGTTCGTTTGTGATGGATTTCAACGCCCGCAATCCAAAAGCGGGAAACCGAATTCAAGATGCCAAAGTGGCGACGAGGCTGGGTATGTCAGTATAATCAATAGAGGAATTGCATACTACATAGTAGAGAACGCTCATGACGTTACATTCTTAGACGCTGTCACTCTAAGAAGTTATACCTGTGAGACCATGTGCCACCAGGTTCTACCGGTATAATAATAGAAAGTAACAAACGCATATGTCAAATTGGTCTGAGGGGTTTATCAAAGCGAATGATCTCAACATCCATTTTCATCGCACCGGCGGAGCAGGCAAGCCTCCGCTAATCTTGCTGCATGGTGTCATGGATAATGGACTGTGTTGGACGCCTGTGGCTCGTGATCTCCAGACGCAGTTTGACATCATAATGCCTGACGCTCGCGGACATGGCCAGACCGGCGGTTGGCTGGAAAACTTTTCGTATACACAACTTGCCGACGATGTTGTGGCATTGATTGGCGCTCTTGGTCTTAAGAAGCCTGCTCTTTATGGACATTCAATGGGCGCGATGACGGCTGTCGCGGTAGCAGCCACGTATCCTGATGTGGTGCGTGCTCTTGTGCTGGAGGATCCCCCTTTCACGGGCGAAGCATCCCCGCTAAGCGAGGGGAACATGCCATCGCCAGAGATTTTACACGCTTTCCAGGACATTCTCAGCCTCAGAACGATGT
>Ga0187766_10001025_pt1 | contig 16206 bp, 15 predicted proteins | sample 0216_QUI02_MP05__4_FD_132971 | JGI IMG/M metagenome (GOLD analysis project Ga0187766, IMG submission 132971) | Tropical peat soil microbial communities from peatlands in Department of Meta, Colombia - 0216_QUI02_MP05_20_MG | ecosystem: Environmental > Terrestrial > Soil > Wetlands > Peat ... | reverse complement strand
GCAGGCCGTCGGTCACCGCGGCGAGGTCGAGCGCGCCGCGGCGCGAGACATCGTCGACGTGATCGGCCAACAGCGATCCCGTGTCCAGCAGCAGGCGTCCGATCAGGGTGCTCTTGCCATCGTCGACCGAACCGGCTGTCGCCAGGCGCAGCAGCTCGCGCTGGCCCGTCAGCTCGGCGGCGAGCATCAGAAGTACCCCTCGCGCTTTCGGTCCTCCATCGCCGCTTCCGAGGTGCGATCGTCGGCGCGGGTCTCGCCTCGTTCGGAGACGGTGGCGGCCTCGGTCTCGGCGATCACCGCGGCAATGTCAGCTGCCTCCGATCGGACCGCGCCGGTGACCGTGAGGTCGCCCACTGTGCGGTAGCGGACCGTCGCCTCCTCGACGTGCTCCGTCGCTCGCGGTCTGATCCACTGCGATTCGGCCAGCAGCATCCCGTCGCGCTGGAGCACGCGTCGCAGGTGGGCGAAGTAGATCGACGGCAACTCGAGCTCCTCGGCGTCGATATAGCGCCACACATCGAGCTCGGTCCAGTTACTCAGCGGGAACACACGGATGTGCTCACCACGCCGAATCCGTGCGTTGTACAGCGTCCACGGCTCCGCGCGCTGTGCTCGCGGCTCCCATTGTCCGAACTCGTCACGGAACGAGAACACTCGTTCCTTGGCGCGGGCCCGCTCCTCATCGCGCCTCGCTCCACCGAATGCAGCATCGAACCCGTGCTCCTCGAGCGCATCAAGCAAGGTCACTGTCTGCAATCGGTTGCGCGAGCCGCCCGGAGTGTGCTCGTGGACGCGCCCGCTCTCGATCGACGCTTGGACGGAGGCCACGATCAACCGGTGGCCCGCCTCGAGCAGGCGCCGGTCGCGGAACTCGATCACCTCCGGAAAGTTGTGACCCGTATCGACGTGCATCACCGGGAACGGCAGTGGCATGGGATGGAAGGCCTTCTCGGCGAGTCGCAGCAGTGCAACCGAGTCCTTGCCGCCGCTGAACAGCAACACGGGCCTAGAGAGCTCGGCCACGACCTCACGGATCACGAACACCGCCTCGGCCTCGAGCGCCCGAACTTGCGAGACGCGGGGCGCGGTGGCGCTCATGCTGCTCTACCCGCGTCTCGCGCGCGGCGCTCGATCCACGGCGACGATGGCCCCTGGTCCCAGGCCGCTGTACGCCGGAGCTCCGAATACTGGCGCGGCTGACGTCGCAATCTTGCCGACCGCACGAGCTGGGCGCCGCGCGGCCGGGTTGCAGTTGGATCGGTCATCATGAGATATCCCTGCAAACCGGGGCGTATAGGCAGCACAACGTGACTAATCCAATCGACAAAATCATATACTAAACGGCGCGCGCTTGGCATTGGTACCTGCGTGGCGCGAACGTCCGTCGCTACGGTGCAAGGTCAATCTCAGTTGAATTTGTCCGGGAAAATTCGGCCAGAGCCGCTTGTGATTCACGCCCGCCGTGCCTATATCGTCTGCTCCACTCAGCGCAGCGGGAGCACGTACCTTTGCCGGCTGCTGGCGAGCACGGGGGTGGCCGGGAATCCGCGGGAGTACTTCGAGGCGCGCGCGGAGACCGGGTCGCCGCCGCATCCGGCCTACTTCCTGGCGGGGTTGCCGCGCACCGGCGCCGGCATCCGGGACGACCTGCGTCCAACCGATGCCCCGGACTACTCCGACCTGCGCTCGATCGACGGCTGGGAGGCCCACCTGGAACGGACGTTCCAGCTGGGCACGACCGACAACGGCGTGTTTGGCACGAAGCTGATGTGGAACCAGCTGCCTGACCTGGAACAGCACGCGGCCGCGCTACCGGAGTTCGCCGGCTTGACAAGATCCGAGCTCCTTGACGGGTTGTTCGGGCAGCCCAGCTACGTCTGGATGCGGCGCCTCGACAAGGTGCGCCAGGCGATCAGCCTTTGGCGGGCGCTTCAGACGCGCACCTGGCGGCTCGAGAATCCCAGCGCGGAGGGTGAATTCCCAAGCCTGCACTACAGCTTTGACGGGATCGAGCACCTTCGCCGTCGCCTAACGGCCGACGATGAGGCGTGGGGACGCTACTTCCTGCGCTCCGGAATCGAGCCTCTTGAGCTGTACTACGAAACGGACGTCAAACCCGATCCGGCGGGCGCCGTCGCGAGGGTACTGGCGCATCTCGCGGTCGATGTGCCGCCAAGCTGGAAGCCGGACGTTAGGATGGTCCCGCAGTCGGACGCACTGAACGATGGGTGGTCCTCGGCTTACCATCGGGACGCCACGGTCCGTTCCAGCCCTTGATGCCACCCAACATCCTCTATATCCACTCCCACGACACCGGACGGTACGTCCAGCCGTACGGCCATGCGATCCCCACCCCGAACATCCAGTGGCTGGCCGACCAGGGGATCATGTTCCGCAACGCCTTCTGCGCCGCCCCCTCGTGCTCAGGCAGCCGCGCCGCTCTTCTGACCGGCGAGTACTGCCATACCAACGGGATGATGGGCCTGGCGCATCGCGGCTTCTCGTTGAACGACTACGACCATCAACTCGTCCGGGTGCTGATAGCGCACGGTTATCACTCCGAGCTGATCGGCGAGCAGCACATCTCCGCCGATCCGCATGTGCTGGGGTACGACGTCGTCCACGAGATCCCAGACACGCTCGTGCAGTCGGTGGGGCCGGCCGCGATCGAGGCGCTGCGGAGCGGGATCCGCGAGCCGTTCTTCATGTCTGTCGGCTTCTTTGAGACACACCGCAGCTTCTTCGCGCCGAGTTCGGTCCGCGATCGCGTCTACTCGCTGCCGCCTCCGTTTCTGCCCGACACACCCGAGATCCGCGAGGACATCGCGTCCTACAAGGCGAGTGCCCGGTCGCTGGATCACGGGATCGGCGCCGTCCTCAACGCGCTCCAGGAGACCCGGCTTGACGAGCGCACGCTCGTGATCCTCACGACGGACCACGGGCTCGCCTTCCCGACGGCCAAGGCCAGCCTCCTCGACCGCGGAATCGGCGTCAGCCTGATCATGCGGGGGCCCGGCTTCACCGGCGGGCGCGCGGTCGATGAGCTCGTCTCACACCTGGACATCTTTCCGACCGTCTGCGAGGTGGCCGGAGTGACGACGCCACCATGGGCGCTCGGCCGATCGCTGTTACCGCTGGTGGCGGGCGAGGAGGAACCTGGGGTCCGCTCGGCGATCTTCTCGGAGCTGACCTACCACGCCGCATACGAGCCGCAGCGGGCGATCCGCACCGACCGCTACAAGTACATCCGGCGGTTCGACGATTACCCGTACCCGGTGCTGGCCAACTGCGACGACAGCCCGAGCAAGGACGCCTACCTGGAGCGCGGCTGGGCGACCCGCAGTGTCGCGCGTGAATCCCTCCACGATCTGTTCTTCAACCCCGGCGAAGGTCGCAACCTGGTGGGCAATGACGACTACGCCGCCGTGCTTGCCGAACTGCGCCAACGATTGCACCAATGGATGCTGTCGACGAATGACCCTCTGCTTCACGGTCCGCTCGCCCCTCCCGTCGGCGCCTGGATCAATTCCCAGTCGCAGTGCTCGGCTGAGGAGCCGACCCAGCTGATCGAGGGGGTAGCCGCCCATACGCCCCGCTGACGTGCGGCCGCCGGGGTCTACTTCCCTGACACGGGGCGCGGCCGAAACGTGACTCGGCGCAGCCGGCGCGAACCGCAGCGTCAGCGGTCCAGCATCGTCAGGTCGAGCTGGGCGAGGCGCTCCGGGTCGGCCACGAAGTCCAGCTCGACGATCTTGCCGTCGCGGACCGTGATGGCGCCGATCGAGAACGGGCGACCGTCGCGCGTCGTGACCGCGCCGACGGTGCCGTTGATCAGCGCCGGGTGGATGACGAGGCCCAGCCGCGAGTAGACCTGGGCCTGGCCTGCGACCGCCTCGGCGCCGCGGACCTCCTGCGTCACGCCGCCACCGAGGTCGGCGCGCAGCACCACGTCGGGGTCGAGCACGGCGACGAGCGCGTCGAAATCACCCTCGCGCGCCGCGGCGAGGAACGCGTCGACGACCTCGCGCTGGCGACCGAGATCGGGATCGGGCACGGTGCGCTCGCCCTGCACCCGTCGGCGGGCGCGGCTCGCGAGCTGACGTGTCGCCTCGGGCGAGCGGTCGACTATCGCCGCGATCTCGCCGAACGGGATCCCGAACATGTCGTGCAGGACGAACGCGAGGCGCTCGGCCGGTGACAGCGTCTCCAGCACGATTAGCAACGCGAGCCCGACCGAGTCCGCCACGAGCGCCTCGTGCTCGGGATCGGTGCCATCGGCGGGATCGACGATCGGATCGGGAATGTGCACCCCAAGCGGCTCCTCGCGGCGGGTGGCGCGTGAGCGCAACATGTTCAGCGATACGCGCGCGACGACCGTCGTCAGCCAGCCGCCGAGGTTTTCAATCTCGCCCGCATCCGCGCGGCTCAACTTCAGCCAGGCCTCCTGGACTGCGTCGTCGGCCTCACTCAGCGAGCCAAGCATCCGATAGGCCACCGCGCGTAGATGCCTTCGGTGCTGCTCGAAGCGCTCCGCCAGCCACTCTCGCTCATCCATCAGTCAGATTCCTCCCGTGGCGCCGTGTCATACCACCAGGGCTCCTCATGGCCAAGACATGTGACACAGGGTCGCGCGACGACAGCGCGCTTCGCCTCCTGATCCTTGGGGTCGTGTCAGGCGAGCGGACTTTCGGTACTCGCGGCCGTTCTCGTCGGGGTGCGAGATGGCGGCGATCGCGTCCTACGCCGCCCGCGAGTCCGGCGCCACCAGCAGTCCCGTGACGAGTTTCTCGATCAGCTTGGCGTACTGGTCGGGTGTCCAGCCGCACTCGTCGGTAAGGCGGAGGAAGATCGTCTCGTTGGCGCAGAGTGCGAATAGGATCGCCGCGGCTTGCTCGAGTTCGAGGCCGCCCGCGAGCGCCCCACGCTCGGCCAGGGCGGCGGCGAATTCCCGCATGTCGGTCCGGATATTGGCGTGCGCGCGTTTGCGGACCTCCTGCAACTGGGGGTCGCTGGCGGCGTTCGCCTCGCCCAGCCAGAGCACCCGCGCGGCGCGCGACATCAACGCGGCGCCGCCGGCGGCGAAGCGGATGACGACCTCGGGCACCGAGGCCGCGGCCAGCATCTCGGTCCAGGGCGCTCGGCGGGTCAGCGGCTGATCGCCCTCGCCGCCGCGCACGCCGACGCGGATGATCTCGCTCAAGAGCGCGGCCTTGGACGGGTAGGCCAGGTAGAGCGTCTTCTCGGCCACGCCGGCCTCGGCCGCAATGCTGAGCATCGTCGTCGGCTCGTAGCCGTCGCGCATGAACAGCCGCTCGGCGGCGGCGCGCATGCGCCGTCGCCGCTCGAGCGCCGCCTGCGCGCGCTTGGGCGAGTGGTAGCGCCGGCGAGGCGGACCGCCGGCGTCGCTCTCGACGTCGCTCATGGAATTCGCTACAGTAGCACTATAAGTAATTCGACGGACATTCCGGGAGGGACCGATGCTCGCACGGCCTGGCCGCTTTCGGCTCCCAGCCAGCTGACCCAGAGGACCCCAGCGTCCAGTAGTGGCGCGACACGATCAAGTCCGTTCCTGAGTCCACTCTGTTGATCGAAACCGGCGACTAGTGGCTGAACGGGCGGGTACGCGACGGCGATGAACAGCGTCCGTCCGTCTCCGCCGCCGGAGCTAAGCGCTCGAACCGTGCCTCGGCGGGCGTCTATCCTCCTAGGCAGATCTAGTACGGAGAGAAGACAGTACCGATTATTGTCTATTATTCCTCGCGATGAGCGAACGGCTGGAGAACTGGTCGCTTCCGGCGCTGTTGCGAGTCGCTCGGAGGGCGTACGGGTCGGCAATCCGCGAGGCGTTGGCCGACGCGGGCTTTGAGGATCTCCCGCACAACGGGCCGTTTGTGATCGCCGCGATCGCGCGCACGGGAGCGCCGCTGAGCGAGATCATCGACCAGCTCGGTGTCTCCAAGCAGGCGGCTGGCCAGCTGGTCGACACGCTGGTGATCCGGGGGTATCTGGAGCGTTCGATCGATCCCGAGGACCGGCGGCGTCTGCGAGTCAGGCTCACCGACCGTGGCGCGGCGGCCGCAGCCGCGACCCGGGCGGCCGTGGAGCGGGTCGACGCCGCGCTCGCCGGGCGCGTGGGAGACGAGTACGTAACCCACACGCGGGCGACGCTGGTGTCGCTGATCGGAGGAGTGCGCCCCGACGCGTGAGGGTGTGCCATCGCTGACCGCCGCCCGGGTCGCTGCCTACCGCCTGACGTTCGAGCGACTGCGGGTCCCATTCGGCGACTCTGCAGCGGACGAGCGCTTGGCGCAGGACGTGGCCCGCTCGATCCAGTTCACACCCAGTGAGCGGATGGCGCGGTATCTGCGGGCGCGGACCGCGGTCTTCGATCGGGTGCTCGTAGGTGCGCTACAGCGCGAGGTCACCCAGGTTGCGTGCGTGGGCGCAGGCTATGACGGCCGCTCGCTGCGCTACGCCAAACCCGGCGCACGGTTCTTCGAGGTCGATCATCCCGCCACCCAGGAGGACAAGCGGGCCCGGCTGAAGCGGCTGAGCCTCGATGTCTCGCAGGTCGAGTTCATCGTCACCGACCTGAACGATGGCGGCGGCTTGGACGCCGCGCTTCTTGAGGCCGGCTGGGATCCCGACGCCAGCTCACTGATGCTGTGCGAAGGGGCGGCGATCTACCTCGAGACGGCGGCGCTCGGTGCGCTGCTCGAAGATCTGCGCGCGCTCGCCGGCGTGGGCACGCGACTGGCCATATCGTTGCCGCTTGACGCGACGGACGCGGACCACCGAGCGCAGTTGCGGACGGCGATCGCGGCCATCGGCGAGCCCGCGCGCAACACGCTGAGCGCGCACGACGCGATAAGCATGCTCACCGCCGCCCGGTGGCGCCGGGTGGAGGTGTCCGAGCGGTCAAGCCGGGCCGGGCTGGTCGTGGCGGCGCCGGTCTGGGAGCCGGCCGCCGCCAGCTCCCCCACCGTCAGCCGGGTCGGGGCGTATCTGGAGCGCCTGTATCACAGGCGCGGGATCGATGGGCTCGGACGCCACCTCGAAGACGCGTACGGGATTGAGGTGAGCCGGATCCGGCAGCTCGATGTCGGCACGCTCCGCATCGACCGTCGCGACGGCCCCAGCTGGGTGGCACGCGTGTTCTCGGAGCAGCGGCCGCTGGATGCAAGCCACGGCGACGCGGAGATCCTCCGGTTCCTCGAGCGCATGGAGTTTCCCGCCGAACGCTGCGCCCATCCCGACCCCGTCACATCACACGACGGGCAGGCCGTGGTCGTGACCGAACACGCCGGCGAGAAAGCGATGCAGCGCACCCGGGCGACATTCGGTCTCCTCGGCGACCTGCTCGGCCGGCTACACACCCTCGACCAGCTCCCTGCGGGGGCCGCGCGCCCGGGCGGAGGCTGGCACCACCTCGTGTTTCAGGGCACGCCGGGCGACGAGCTCGCCGCATGCCGTGAGCTGCTCGACGCTGCCGCACCGCGGGTACCAAGCTCGCAGCGAGACCTGTACAACGCGCTCCTGCAGACGGTGTCGAAAGCCGACGGCTGCGAAGAGCTGCCGGGGACCTTGATCCACCCCGACTTCGTGCCAGCGAACGCGATCACCTCCACCGCGAGCGGCACGACGATCATCGACTGGACGGGCGCAGGGCAGGGCCCACGCCTGTGGTCGCTCGCCTTCCTGCTCTGGACGGCGGGCAGCGCCAGCCTCGCGGCCGTCGACGCGACCATCTTGGCCTACCAGGCACACGTGCATCTCGAGCAGACCGAGCTGGGCCGACTACCCGACGCGATCGCCGCCCGGCCGGTGATCCTCGCCTGCTGGGGGTTCGCCACCGGACGTCAGCGACTTCCCGACGCACTCGACACGCTCACCAAGATCCGCGCCGACGCCGACCGAATTGCCACCCGCGCGCGTTCCGCGCTCGCCGAACAGCTGTAAGCCCCCGGCTAATTCCGCTTTTGCGTCAGCGCCGGCCCGTGGCCGACGGACGCTCTCGGCGAATCCCGTCGCCGCGACTCGGCTGCTTCGAGGCGGGGGGCGAGCGGATTTCGCCCGCTCCGAGCGCGGGCGGGTTAGGTTGTCACGGACAAACCGGCTGTCTCGTCTGGTTCGCTGCATGGCTTTTGTTGAAAGTCGGCATGGACCGGGGCGCCTCGAACGCCAAGGCCAAGCGCGAGCTCGGGTGGCAGCCGGAGCGTCCGAGCTGGCGGCAGGGGTTCGCGACGCGAGCACGCACGAGCGGCTGCTCGAGCAGTTGCGGCCGGCGTCGTCCGCGGTCGCCTACCGACAGATCGCCGACATCATCGGCAAGAGCCAGGACAACTCGGCCCAACCGCCGACCTCAACTCCCTGTTGCGCACACGAGCGCCGAGCGACTAGCCGGTGCGACGCGATCGACCGATCACTCTGGACGCCCGACCGAGGACCGCTCCGGGCGCGGCCGTCGCGCAGCCTGTTTCATCGGCGCCGACCGGCTGGCGGGGCCAGCGCCTCCAGTAGTCGTTGAGGTTCGCGAGCGAGCAGCGCCGCAATTCCTGGGCGTCATGGAACGCCTCTCTATTAAGCGCTCGCAGGACGGCGGTGGTGGCGATCGCGACCACGAATACCACGACGAGCGATCGGCCGCGCCATAGCGCGAGCGCGCCGGCTCCGACCTCAGCGAGTGTGCGCCAGTCTGCGCTGTAGTGCTGGTTGGCATCGAACAGGTCGGTGGCGACGAGGGCGCTGAGCATCGCGACCGGCAGAAGCCCGGCGATCCGCTGGACTCGAGGATGGCTCAGCACCGAACCGGGGAGCGAGACGCCGGCGAGCTTCAAGCCGTAGCAGCCGACCGACGCGGCAAGAGTCGTGACCCAAAGCGCCGTCACCGCTGCTCCGTTTCCTTGCGCGGCCTGTTGGGGATAGCCCGGCGGCGATCGCGACCGCGGCCGCAGCGATGATCGGGACGCCGGCGGGACTGACCGTCACCAGCGCGAGCGCCGCCGCCACTGCCCCGAGCGCGACGGCGGGTGCGCGGTCGCGCGACAGCTGCGGCCACAGCAACGCGAGGAAGATCGCCGGTGCGGCGGCGTCCAGCCCGAGCGCTGAGGTGTCGATCCAACGTCGATCTCACCCGCAAGGATCGAGCGACCTTCGAGGCGTTCGAGGTCGCCGTTGCCGCGCTCGACGAAGTCATCGAGGTACGCCGGATGTTCGGTCTGCCCGACTACCTCCTGCGCGTAGCGACGTCCAGCATCGAGGCTTACGAGGCGTTCGTCTCAACTCGGCTCGGCGACGTGCCTGGCGTCGACAAGCTCGACTCACACATCACCATGAAACTGATCAAGCGCGGAGCACGCCGCCGGAGAGGCCGACGGCGACCTCGATCCGCCCGGCGCGATGCCCTCGACCCGAATGTCGGAGAATCAGAGCCGATGCGTGCCCTCGTGATCTCCGATACCCACTTCGGCGCCTGGACCGGCGAGGACATTCTGAGCCAGCCGGAGACGCTCGCGCTGCTCGACTCTCATCTCGACGTCGACGAGGTCATCTTCCTCGGTGACATGTTCGACCTCATGTTCAGCTCCCTGCGAGATGCCTTTGGTGCCGCGGAGGGACTGTTCCAGCTGCTACGGGACAAACTTCAAGGCAAGCGTTTCGTCTTCCTGGCGGGAAATCACGACCACCACCTCGTCAGACGCGAGGCCGAGGCGCTGCTCTGCCTCGAGTTGGCAACCGGGAAGCCGCCCGCCGAGCTGCAACGCGAACTGCGCCGGGCGGATTTGTTCCGTCGCATCCTCGAGGCCCGCCTCGCCGGAGTGGAGGTGGACATCCGCTACCCGACGTACACATTTGCCGGCGTGCTCTGCACGCACGGTCACTATCTCGATTTCCACGCTCGCCGGAGCGGGGCGGCACCGGCACGAATGCTCGCTCGAGTGCTCTGGTCGATCGCGATCGGCGGTCGCGAGCACACCCCGACGATCGATGACTACGAGTCGACCGTCACGTTGCTGACGGCGATGCTCTACACAATCGCCCAACTGCCGAACGGCACGCAAGCGCAGCGACGCGCGTTCGCCGCCTTCGAGGGGCTAGGACGAGCCTTCCGCCACGCAAAGGCGCCGGCTCGAGCCCTGGAGCAGTCAGGTGATTGGCTGGCGGCCCGGGTCGCTGCGGCCGCTGGCCGCCCCGGCCGCAGCAGGAGCGAGCGGGAAACCGAGGGATATCGTCGGGCTCGCTCCCACGAGGCGGAGCGCCGCAGACGGACCAACGCCCCCTCGGGCGGCGAGGCCTCCAGCTACGCCTTCGCCCGGATGATCAATCCGAGTGATCCGGCCGGTCCAGCGGTGGAAGCGTTCGAAAAGGTCGTGACGAACATGGGCTGGGCCCGCGACACGGACGCGATCGTCTTCGCCCACACCCACCAGCCGCTCGACGGGGTGACGGCGCCCGGCGGGACGATTCGCTACTGGAACACCGGCTCGTGGATTTACGAGCCGGATCTGAGCTCGCGCGAGGCATACCTCTCCTACTTGAGGAACGGCTGGCCCGGCACGGCGATCTTGATCGACTCGGACGAGCCCCAACCGCGCCTGCTCAGGCTCCGCGAGCACCTGAACCCGCTCCACCGCATGAGCGGCGGCGAGGATCCAGCGATTGACCGGACGCTGCGTCCGGAGCGACGCGCCGCTACCGTCGGCCGCACGTGAGCACGAGCGTCGTGTACCGGACAGCCGCGGGCTACGAGCTGCTGATGCGCGTCCTGTACGGCCGGCACTACGCGGCCCGGATGCGCGCGGTCGCTGAGCAGGTGCCCGTTGGCTCCTCGGTGCTCGAGCTCTGTTGTGGCCCGGGCACCCTGTACATGCGCGAGCTGCACGACCGCACCAGCGCCTACGTCGGCCTCGATGTCAACGAGCGCTTCGTGCGGCGGCTACGCCGGCGAGGGATCGATGCGCGCGTAGCTGATCTCGCGACCGGCGCCCAGCTGCCTTCCGCGGACGTGGTGCTCATGCACGCAAGCCTGTATCACTTCCTACCGCACGCCGGCGAGATCGTGGACCGGATGCTGGCTGCCGCACGCGAGCGCGTGATCATCTCTGAGCCGATCCGAAACCTCGCGTCGAGCGGGGTGCCGATGATCGGGTTCCTTGCACGACGCGCCGCCGATCCGGGCGTCGGCGGACACGCGCACCGGTTCACCGAGCGGACGCTGGATGCGGTGATGAGCGACCATGGCGAGCGCGTGCTCGTCGCGTTCACGATCCCGGGGGGACGCGAGAAGCTGTACGTGCTAGCCGGCCTGCGTCATGCGAGCGCGGCTAGCGCAGCTCCGTAGCCTGCCCGATCGACTCGGTCGGCGGCAGCGCCCGCTCCGGTCCCTCGGCCTCGGCGTCGATCAGGAACAGCGGCCTGCCCTTCACCTGCTCAAAGATCCGCCCGACGTACAAACCGACCACGCCGACGCTGACGATGATGAACCCGGCCAGGACCAGCAGCAGCACGGCGAGGCTGGTGTAGCCCGGGACGGTCTTGGCGGGCTCGGCGAAGTAATCGATGACCTCGAACGCGGCCAGGCCGACCCCGGCCAGCGCGATCACGAACCCCAGCAGCACGACGAGCCGCAGCAGCAAGGTGCTGCGGAAGAACATGCCGTCCACTGCCACCCGGACCAGGCGCCCGAACGTGTACCCGCTGGTGCCGGCGTGGCGCTCCTGATGCTCGATCTCGATCGCGGTCGAGTGGAAGCCGAGCCAGTCGAGCGCGACCATGTACTCGCGATCCCGGTCGCGGAGCCTGAGGAACGCGTCGATCACCCGCCGGGAGAGCAGGCTGAGGTTGCTGTAGTCGGGGCGAGCGTCGGTCTCCCGCATCAAGTGTCGGTAGAGGCGGCTCGTCCAGCGCCGAAACGCCGGGTGCCGCCAGCCGCGGCGGATCGTCCTCACGACGTCGTAGCCTTCATTGGCCGCGGCCCAGAGCCGCGGGATGTCCTCCGGCGCCTCCTGGAGGTCGCAATCCATCACCGCCGCCCAAGCGCCCCTTGCCCGGGCGAGGCCGGCGGTGATCGCTGCATCCTGGCCGAAGTTCCGGCTCAACCGGAAGGCCCGTACGCGTCCGTCGGCACGCGCCAAGCGCCGTAACACGGCCCAGCCGTCGTCGAGACTCCGATCGTCGACGAACACGAGCTCATAGCGATCGGTGATCCCGTCCACGCTGCGCGTGAGGCGGTCGTGCAGCGCGGGCAGGCACTCGGCGCACGCGAACACCGGCACCACCACGCTCAGCACGATGTCATCGGTCCGTGCGTCTGGAACGTCGACGGCCATGCGCCCCTCATTCTCGCGGACTGGGCGGTGATTCGTGCAATCGGATCAGCGCACGGACGCGTGCCGAAGCACTCAGCCGCGGCCCCGCTGCACGAAAACGAGCAGAGCCGCCGGGGTACGGCGAAAGTATCGCGGTGCGAGCCTGACGAGCTGGTTGATGTCGAGCAACTCCGGGTGGAGCAGTCGATAGCGAGCGACAACCCAGAAGTTCAGGCTGAAGCGCGTCATCAGCGTGGCGTCCCGGACAGAGATCGAGCGGGGAATCGCGACCCCCACCGAACGCGGCGGCTTGTGCCCGTTCGCGACCGCGCTTGAGCTCGGCCCCGCGACGATCAGGCTCTCGCGCGTGCGCGTGCCGATCACGTCGATCTCGTCGATCAGAACGCGGCGCGTTGGTTGCTCCACCCAGCTGACCCGCGGTAGGTAGATCTTCAGCGGGTCGGCCGTTGTCCCGTCGGCCGCCATGATCGCGCGCGGGACCGACGTCGTACCGAGTGATCGGGCCAGCGTGCGCCACGCCGGCCGCTGTAGAAACCGATCGCCCTGAACCGCGACCGTCCCGTACACGAAGATCGCGATCAGGGCCGTGGCCAGCAGGCCCCCGGCGATCCGTGCCCGCGGCACCGCACAGGCCGCAGCGACGACGATCGCAAGTGGCAACCACGCGGCGATCAGGTTCCGAGCCAGGAAGAAGTCGTGGCCGACGAAGCCGAGCAGCAACGGGGACAGGATCGCGATCCCAGCGATCGATCCGGCCACCGCGGCCCCCCGCCGCACGCGCCGGTCGCCCCCGAACGCGAGCAGCAGCAGCGCCGCAACGAGCACCACGGCAGCCACGATCAGTCCGTCGGTGGGGGTGTATCGGCGATACAGCGTGTTGAGCCCGAACTCGAGCGGGACCTGGCCGATCCGGTAGTAGCGCGGTGTGAGCGCGATCCACCGAACGCCGTGACCGGTGTCGATCAACGCGAACGGCACCATCGCGGCCTGTGCGACCGCCACGACCCCGGCTGCAAGCGCAACGAGGCGCGTCCTGTGGATCCACAACAGCCACACGGCCTCCGGTGCGACCACGAAGCCGGCGAAGAAATGCGTCATCACGGCGAGCGCCGAGAAGCTCGCCCACCATGCCAGGTTGCGCCGCGACGGTTCCCGCCGCGCGCGGATGAACCACAACAGCGACGCCCCAGCGAACGCGGCCAGCAGCATATAGGCACGCGCCTCCTGCGAATACCAGATCAGAAACGGGTTGACCGCGACGAACGCCGCCGTGAGCAGTCCCGCCCACCGAGAAACCAGCTCGCGTGCGGACAGGTAGCCGATCGGCACGAGCGCGGTGCCGGCGAGAGCCGAGAGCGATCGCAACCCGGCCTCGCTCGTGCCGAATAAATGTCCCCAGATCCAGATCGCGAGGAAATACAGCGGCGGCGTGGTCTCGTAATGCGCGACCGTGTTGATCATCGCGCCAAACGGCAGCCGGACCTCGTACGCCGTCAACGCCTCGTCAGCCCAGAAGCTCTGCGTCGCAATCGTGCCGAACCGAATCGCCGCGGCGAGCACGATCAGGAAGCACACCGACCAGACATCGACGGGGATCGGTCGTGCGTTCGCGGCGGCGCGCAGCCGCACAAGCCACGGACCTTCAAACCGCTGCGCAGGGTAATCCGAGCTGCTCATCGATCGTGCCTCGTCCCTGTAGGAGGTTGTGCGGCATCGATCCGTCGTGCGCCGCGGCCGCAACGCCGGCCGTCGGCGAGCCGCGCCGTGAATTCTCACGCATGCAGGCTGATCAGAGTTGTAGAAGGTCCGTTAAGGCGGCGGCGAGGATCACATCTCGTCGGCGACCGCAAGTGCAAGCGCCGCGAAGCCGACAGCCTGGAGTAACTTGGTCGCCACCGTCGGCAGCAGCGCAGCGCCTCGATCCCGGCAGGTCCCGTAGATCGAGATCGCCTCGCCGAGCGCTCCGAGTGAGAACGCGAGGCCATCGCGCTCGCCGCGCGCTTCGTCCCACACGTCGACGACCGACTCGACATCGGGCAGCTCGAGCTCCAACGGAGGGGCTAGCTCCCGCTCGAGCACGGCGTCGCAGGCCACGAGCGCTCCGACCAGAACTGCTCCATAGAGCTCCATCAGCCCGCGGCGCTGTCTTGCGATCCTGCGCGCGTTCTCGTCGTGCGCGTCGAGCGGTCGAAGCGCGTAACGCCTGAGCCAGCTGACGGTGGCCCCGATCTGCACCGCCGTACCGAGCCACTCGCCCAGCGACAGGGGGTACGCATACGCCTTGAAGGACCCGAGCTGCCGGTCGCGCTTGTTGTCCCTCGCGTACGCACGGAACAGCTCCAGTCGCCACAGGACCGCGTCACGACGCTCACCGCTCACCCGGCAGAGCCTAGTGAGCCTCTGCCCGGGCCGGTCTCGCCAGCCGCAACACCGCCTCGCGCCGAACGAAGCTGTTCGCAGCTGGACCGGCTCGCTCGCCTGGACCCTGCTCCTCCTCTCCGACCAGGCATCGACTCCGGATCCCTGACCGCGCATCGCGCTCGGGCCGGCGCCGCGACGCGGACAGAACGCTGCCGGCCGCTCCGCAGCTGCAAAACCAATTGCGACCGTAACCCCCCCGAAGCCGAGAGGTATGTCCTGGCCACGCAAGCACACTGCGATCCTGGCGGCCGTGACGAAGGAGACGCACGCGTCGGCCCCTCCGAACCTGGGCCTGGGCGGATGTCGGAGGGCACACGAGCACCGCTGTGAGCTACGCCGCTCACGATCGAACAGCCGCGGGACAGGGTCTCAGCGGTCGCCTCGCGCGACCCACCCAAACCCGGGCCGGTCGCGGCCGGGGAGCTCAGCGGCCGATCGCCTGCGGGAACGTGAAGATGTGCTTGGGGTCGACGCTCCGGCAAAGCGCGAGCAGTCGCTTGTAATTCGCGCCGTAGTAGGCGTCGTGCCAGTTCCTGAGCCGCGCTCGAGAACTGCTTGGTGACGCAGTCAGAGCCAGCGTCGAGTCACCCGCGAAGCAGTCGGTACCACGCAAGGGGCACGCCTCGCAGCGGCCCTGACGGCGCCCGGCCGCCGTCCGGCTGCCGTCCGACCAGTTCCAACCGGTGAAGCGCGCGGCGATCTCGGCCTCGTCGGCTCCGGCCGGCTCGAGCGGAACGCGATTGGGGGCGAGCGCCATCATCAGCAGCGTCGCGCCGGGAGCGGCGAGCTCGGTGACGGCGTGTGCGCATCCGTCGCGTTCGTGATCGCTCAACCCGTGGTAGCAGCCGCGGTCGAAGAACAGCGTGAACCAGCAGCGACATCGTCGGCGAGCGTAGCCGAGCGTGCCCGCGTCCGGCCGCCGCGGGCGTCGTCCCTGCGGCGACGATCCGCGTCTACGACGGGTTCCGCGGGGGTTTGTGGGTCGGGAATCGGTCGGTCAGCACCTCGGCGTAGAGCCACAGGGCCGACTTCTGGTCCTCGTCGATCGGTGCAGGATTGATGATTTCATTCTCGATCGCATCGAGTTCGGCGCCGGCTTCCACCGCCCCTGCGATCGTTCGTTGGAGCTCTACAAGCATTTGCCCGCCTCCTTGGTCGCGTCCGCGACGCGCAGCGGCATAGTCACGTCAACCCCGAGCGTCAAAAGCCTGGCGACCCGAGCGCGAGAATGCAAGCCCGAAGGTTGGTTCCCAACCGCTCGGATGCTGATCGCACGTGGCCTGGATCGCGATTCGGCTAGCGCCGTCCGCGCTGAGTCTGGCCGGCGGTAGGATTGGCTCGATGCTCGTTCGCTGGGGGATCCGAGTCGGTTGCTCGCTCGTCGGGATCGCGGCGGGAATCCTTCTGTCGAGCACCTTGCTCAGCAAGTTCTCGATCGACGCGTCGGCCGTGGTTC
>Ga0187766_10001023_pt1 | contig 16233 bp, 15 predicted proteins | sample 0216_QUI02_MP05__4_FD_132971 | JGI IMG/M metagenome (GOLD analysis project Ga0187766, IMG submission 132971) | Tropical peat soil microbial communities from peatlands in Department of Meta, Colombia - 0216_QUI02_MP05_20_MG | ecosystem: Environmental > Terrestrial > Soil > Wetlands > Peat ... | reverse complement strand
CTGCGCCCCCGAAAACAACCCCCGCGCCAGCGCATGCTCACCAGCCACCACCAAATGCTCCGCAGCTACCGACCGGCACACCTCGGCAAACCACACCGAATCCGCATCCGCGCCCATCGCCACCACACCCAACAACGCCGGCGCCACCCCCGCCGCACCCGCGCCCATCTCCGCAGCCAACCCCGACTCCACCGCCGCCGAGGCCCCCACCACCGCCGGCACCATCACAAACACCAGGCCCTACCACCTTAAAACCGCCACCTGGAGCCCCCGCCCGCAGGCACAATGGCATCGATCCTAACCCGAACGCACATCACCCACCCACACCAAAAAGACCACACCAGCCCACCGTCCACGCCCAGCAGAAACGGCAAACTTCGCTGGCCGCTGCAAATCTGCGTCAGAAATCTCCCGGGCCCGCGCGGCTCACTAACTGGTTAACAGGCCAGCCGCTACTGCGGCTCGGTGCGATCACCGTCAACGACGATGCGGGCGTGTGTCACAGCCTCCTTCTCAGAATTGTCACTGCTGCCACGCGCCGCCATCCCCGCCGGCGCAATCGGCATAGCGGTACCGCCCGTACCCGCTGAGGTGGTCGGGCTGCGTATTTCGGCGGCGTTGAATACACCGGCCCGCAGGCCGGTTGGTCTGCCACCGGTTTCCGGCTCGAAAGTGCTGGTGGGGCGGGTATAGCTGGTCAACCCGGCACCAGGAAACGCACCGACTCCGGCTCCGCCCGCAGCCCCGGCGGCCCCGGCGCCAAGGCCTCCGGCAGCGCCGCCGCTGGCCCCCAGTGGTCCAGCCACGGCCTCCACCTCGGCCGCCTCCTGCGCCGTCGCCGAGGAGAACATGCCGCCGGTCGACCCCATCAGGGATGACGGCAGGCCGGTAACGCTTTGCGCCGCCGCCATCGGGGCTTGGAAGACCCCGGCTAGTGGTTGGGCCACAGCGGATGCCGCCTCCTGCAGCGGCCCGCTGAGTGAACTGAGCTGCTCGGTAATGCCGCTGGCCGAGGACGATGGTGCCTGGCCAGCCGCCTGCGCGGCCTGACTCGACAAGCTCACCCCGTCCTGCCCACCGGTGGTGGCCGCTGCCTGGGCGACGGCCTCTCCCGCGGCTGCCGGGGCGGCCGGCGACGCACCCGCGGGGGCGACCGGCAGCGGCATCGCCAATGCGGCGGTGAATCCACTCATAGCGCTGGAATACCCCAAACCCACACTCGAATTGTGTGGCCAGTGTTCCCCGTAATATTCGATGTCGCGTTCGACGATGGCCGGGGTCAACGTCCAGAGGACACCGGGGTTGGCCTTGTCCATCGCCTCCCTTTCGGCCCGGTTCGTCCGGCTGACCACGGAGGGAATCACGGAGGACCGCGCCGTCGTGAAGGCGTCGATAGCGCCTTGGGTGACAGTGATCTTGTGCGCGGTCCAGCCTGCGGTCGTCTGTAACCCAGCATTGAGGCCGGTTGCTGCCACAGCGGAGGCGTTCGCGCCGAAACCCCGCCACGAGCCGAGGGTGGACACGGTGTTGACAACGGAAATGCCCATCGCCAGTTCGTGGTGGGCGGTCTCGGTGACCCAGACCAAATTGTTGCTAATCACCGACGCTGGCGAACCGGCCTCAAAGGTCGCCGCGATGGCCTCTGGTGGACCCGTCCACCGTGGGTCGCCCGGCATGCTGGTCCGTTAGCCCAGGGCGGTGCCGTGGATCGCGTCCATGGCAGCGTATGTGCCCGAAGCCAGCGACTGCGCGCCGGCAAAGGCGGTTCGCTGCTCGACATGATCCGCGACTGTCGCCAAGTAGGTGGCACCGGTGGCATTCAACGCTTGCGCGAATTCCGCGGAATCCGCATCTGCCGCCATGGGCACCACACCGGTGAGCGCGGCCGCACCGGCCGCGGTAGTAGCTGCCATTTCAGCACTGATGCCGGACTCCGTGAGCGACGACAAATCGACTGCGGCTGGAATTACCCCGAATCCGCTGGTCATATTGCCTCCCAAGTGCTTCCACAGACATATCCGCGAACAAGTTGTTGAGTTTAAGGGTTACGCCACACGTTGTCGACTTAGGTCTTGTGATACCACCAGCGATGCGGTGTGATCCTCCTACTCTGGGCTTCCTACTAGAACCCCCTCAATCTCCCCCTCCGTCGTCACCAACAACCCGCGCCCGGGCGCCAATTGCTGAGCGCTCGTCCTTCCGAACACTTTCACACTTGCCGGATCGTTATCCATGAACAGGGTTGGCGACCGAGATCCGATCAGCTTCTGCACAAACGGGTTCATCACCACCTGGGCGGCCCAGTTACCGGGGAGGCGCGAGGCGATGACATGCAGGCCGATTTCGCGGCTGCGCTCGATGAACCCCCACAACGGGGCGGTCGCCGCCGGCCTTACCGCCTGATTGTGGGGACGGAGTTCGTGTTCGTCATCGATCAGGATGAAGTGGCGCGGGCCCTCCCACGATTTCAGGTTCAACAGTTCTTCCTGAGTGAGACCCGACGGTGGGAGACGGTCCTGCAGCAGGGCGGCGAGTTCCCTGATCACGGTGTCGATGTCGTCGGCGGTATAGGCATAGGCCCGAACGTGTGGACCGCGGATCTGGCCGATAAGCGTCGTCTTCGGGTCGATGATGGTGATCTGGGCCTGCTCGGGCGTAAACCTGCTGGTAATAGCCTGACCGAACGCTGCCAGAGTCGTGGTCTTCCCGCAAAGCTGACGGCCCATCACCAAAATGTTCGGCACCATTCGTGTCGGCAACGCCACCGGCTGCAGAGCACTCTCGCCGATCGCGAATGGGATGTTCAACGGGTCCGCCGCCTCAGCCGTATTGGCAAAACTGGCAATAACCTCCCTCAGCGGCACCCGCTCGGGCAACCGTGATAGCCGTTCCACCTTGCCGGTCCCGGTGACCTCGGCAATCAGCGAACCGACGCCGCGTGTTCCCACCCGTTCACCCTCGGTCCCGGCGACCTCGGGCACCCCAACCAGTAGCTCGCATCCGTCCCGGGTGAGCCCAAACCCCGGCCGGTCCAGCGTGTTTCGGGCGGCCTTGCGCTGCTCCATCCCAGTGCCCATCTGCGACTCGTCCGGGTTGCTCAATCGCAGTTGGACCCGCGCGTTCGATACGTTGAGCAGACCCTGCTTCTGGCCGACGAACCAGGCGGTGGCGCTGGTCATCACGTGCACACCGTACGACAGGCCCTGGCGGGCGATGGCGATCGCACGATCACCCATGCCGGGATCCTTCTCGTAGAGGTCCCCGTAGTTGTCGATGACTAGGAACACATCACCGAACTTGTCCTCGGGGTCGGTGCCCCCGCCCCCGGCGGCCCCGAAGCGTCGCTCCCGGAACTCGGAGATGTCGATCTGGTAGTGCTTGAACGACGCCTCGCGCGCGCGGATCAATCCCTCGATGGTGGCGATGGTTCGCGACACCCCTTCGGTGTCGTTGAGGCTGACCACCCCGGCGACGTGAGGAAATTCCTCCACCGGATACAGCGCCGCCCCGATGCAGAAGAACGTCACTCGCTCCGGTCGGTACATCAAAGCGGCCGAGGTCATCAACGTCATCAGGGTGGTGGACTTGCCGCGCTGTGCGGTGGCGACCACCATGATGTTGTCCATCTCGGCGTCGATGATGTGCACCCGTTGCGCATGATCTTCAGGAATGTCGACCATCCCCACGGGGAAGATAAGCCCGGGATTTTGGCCATAGTCGACATGCCAGGGCTTGCCGCGCCAGTACGCTACCAGCGCGTCGACCTGTTCGCTCACTTCCAGTGGGGGAAGCCAGATTTGGTGCGGCAGCCTGGCGGGATGCGAAATGAGCGACTCCCGGATGACGTCGAGGATCTTCTTCTTCTTGAAACCGTCGGGATGGAAGAGGAATTCGTCAGGTTCCTCGGGTTCGTCGGCCACCGACAGAGCTGCGGTGTCCTCGGCGCTCAGCGGCTGATACTCCCAAGTAAGGGGGCGAGGCTGGGAGAAGCTCACGTCGACCGTTCTGTTGACTATTACTTTCTTCGGCAACACGAACGGCGCGGACAAATAAAAGCACCGGAACGGCTCCAGGTCGCGCGGACCGACTTTGAGCAGCGCGTAGCCGTTTTCCCTCGCCGGCAGGTGCAGTGCAGCGTCACTGCCGATGACGTCCCGGGAATCTTCCGCGGTCTCCGCCCGCAACGCCACCCGGAACGCGATATTGCTCTTGACTTTGCTCAGCGACGAGAGATCCAGGCGCTGCCCGCCCAGGGTGAAGAACACGTTGCAGCCGCGGCCTTCCTGTCCGATGTGGATGACCAGCTGTATCCACTCTTGGTGATGATGGAAGAGCTCCAAGTACTCGTCGATGATGACCAAGAGGATCGGAACCGGTTCCAGGTCCCGGCCGGCGAGACGCATCTCCTCGTACTCGTTGGCGTCACGTGCGCCGGCCTCCTTGAAAAGCCGATAGCGTCTGGCGATTTCGCCGTTGATCGCTTTACGCATCCGCTCGGCCAGGTGCCGGTCGTCCTTGCCGAGGTTGGACAGCGAGCCCGCGACGTGGGGCAGGCCCTCCAAGTCCTGAGCGGCGGATTCGAACTTCATGTCGACGAAGATGACGATGAACGTTTCTGGCGAGTGCGTCAGTGCTATCCCGTTGCACATCGACAGGAAGAACTCTGACTTGCCCGAGCCCGATGTTCCGATCACCACGGAGTGAAACCCGTAGCCGCCGAAGTCTTTTGCCCGGAGAATGACGTACTGCAACTCGCCGCCCGACTTCACCCCGACCGGCACCATCGCCCACTTCGGGTCGCCTCGGCCGCGGCTTTCGGTCCACAGCCGGTCGACGTCAAGTTGGCGCGGATCGCTGATCCCCAGTGCCCGCAGCAATTCACCAGCCTGGCTGTCGGTTTCCGACAACTCCCCGGCACTCATCGGCGACCAGCGCGCCACCGCCCGCGCATACCGGTTGGCAGTGCTCTCGGCGAGCATGTCGGCCACCGCGTAGAACGCGTCGCGGTGATAAAGCCGGCCTTCTCGTAGCTCGAAACGCTGGTCGTCGTCGGCGAAGCCGACACCGACACCGGGCCGGGTCGCCAACCGCAGCACCGTGATGCCGGCCATACCCTTTTGTCCGGTGACACTCTCCCACTGCTCGGGTGTTCCGACGTTGTCGTCGACGATTACCCAATGTGGGCCGAGCAACAAACCCGACGACTCCATGGGTGAGGGCATCGACGAAGGGCTGGTCCCGACCGGCGGCGCCCATGGTCCGCGGCCCTTGCGGTGCAACTCGGCGTCGAGCGCTTCCTCCAGATCGGTCGGCGAGATGAACACCAACCGGCGCAGGCCACAGGCATCGAACATCTCGTCGTGCTGGTTGTGCGGCAGCCACACCAGCCACGACCACAGCTCGGGGTGACGGGTGACCACCATGAGCTTGAGGTCGTTCGGGCTATGGTAGACCGCCAGCGAACACAGGATCGACCGCGCGAGGTTGTGCAATTCGGCGGGATCGGTTCCGATGAAGCTGAATCCGGGTTTCGACCGCAGACTCAGCACCTTGCCGATCCCGCGGATCTTGCTTTGCTCGAGAATGAAGTCCCGCAGCGCGCCGCCGGTGACCGGTTCGAGTTCCTCCCCGATCGGAACCTCCGGCCATTGCAGCGACACCGCTGAGTCGCTGGCTTGCTGCACGCCGATCCCGAGGCGGACATCGAGGAAATCCGGGTCGTTGGCGCGACGCTCCCACATCCGCGGGCCACCGATAACGGTGTCCAGTTTCTGCGGATCGCCGTGCACGAATAGCTGGCTGCGGCGCTGGTCCTGGGCAGCGCGCTGTACTTCGTCGCGGTCCTCGTCGAGCTGGCGCAGATAGATACGCCGCTGCTTTTCCTGTTCGCCCCACGAGATCCGCCGTCCACGTCCGAAGCGTCCGCTGAACATCAGTGCGCCGAACCCGGCCAGGCCCATCATCGGGAAGAAGCCCGACTGCAGCGACCGGACTCCTGAGGTGTACATCACCACCAAGGTGCCGATGATCCCGACCAGCAGCGCCGGCAGCGCGATCATCAGCAGGATGTTGCGTGGCTCGCGTTCCGGCAATGCCAGCGGCGGAGCGACCGCCACCCGCACGGGCGGAACCGTCGGGGCCGGCTTCCGTGCTCCCCGTACGAAACCGTGTTTGGACATGCCTAACCTCCCACCTGTTGGTTGGCCTCCGGGATTGGCGCCACCGCGCCGCCGCCGGTGATGGTGTCATGCGCCAACAGGGCGCTGTCACGGCTGATGGCCGGCCCGGCCGCAAAGGTCCGTACGACCGGCCACGGCGCTTGGAGGGCGCTGCGCGGATCCAGCCCGAGAGCCTGCAGAGTTCGCTCATCCCATTGGATCCCGTACCGAACGCCCTGCGGTGAAATCCAATACAGATTTTCGCGGCTCTCGGAGGTGGCGACTCCACTCGTCGTCGCGACAAAGTTCGCCGCTCCCGGCAGCACTAGTGTCTGGTCGGCCTCCACCGAATCGGGATGGCGATCATCGCGGACCAGGCGAACCAGGCGGGCATCCATGCCGATCGGAACAGGTAGACCCCGACCGCTGAAGACGGTGATGGTGGCCTGCGGGTCGGTGGACTGCTTCTGCCACGCCACGCATGTAACTGGATTCGCCCCCGTGTCAACGAAATTCAGCTTGCCCGAGGGATAATAGCCGACATCGAGCACGTCGACAACGGGAATGTGGACCAGCTTGTCCGGCGAGACCAATGTCGGCGTGGCGGAGCCCTGGGAGTTCGCGGTGCGGAGCAGATCGGCGACAAAACTGGTGATCTTCTGCACGCCGTCGGGCAGCAGCACATAGAAGCCGGTGACAGCGCCGTTGGCGTCGCGGGTTTCCAGCACACTGCCTACCGGCGAGCCCGGTAGCCACCTCGACGGTGCACCCGACCCCGGGATGACCGGTATCACAAGTGGTTCCGTCGATGGCAAGGCGTCGAAGAGGGCGTTGGAAATCTCGATCGGATACGTCACGCCCGGATCGAGACCAAGATTGAACGTCACCGATCGGTCGGTGGGGTCGATTTGCGAGCGTTGCCCGCCCCAGATCACGTAGGTGGCGCCCTGATGGGTGGCGAGGACGGCCTGCGCAGGACGCATCGGAGCTGCCCGGCCCACCGTCGAAAGCTCTCCGGCGATCGATGTCACCACGGGCGGAGCCCCGGTACCCCGGGTGGGTGCGGTGTCGCATACCGACCATTCCGACGCGGCGCTTGCTGTGACCGTGAGGCTGTCCGGCACACCAGGGATGCCGATCATTGGCCCGGTTGGGTATTTGGCGATCTCGGATGCCTTGACCCAGGCAACCGGGGCGGCGGTGCCAACGGCCAGCCGCGCTGATGTCAGGTTGAGTGCGGGATACAGGCGCCCGTCGATCTTCGCGTAGACCGCGCCAGTGTCCCGGTTTCCGATGATGGCCGATTGACCCACCAGCCCGGCGGGTTTCATGACGTGCAGCAGTGCCATCCAGCCGACGCCGATGAGGACGAAAACGATCGACAATGCCACTGCCGCTTGCTGTTTGCGGTCGTCGTGTTTCATCCGCACCGAGAACCGCGTGACTGCGGCTCGTAGGCGCCGGTTGTAGAACAGGTGCCCCGAGTTCTGGTCTCGGTTCGACAGATTAAGCGGCACGGTCAGTATCCTTTCGGGGGTCGATTCGCATCGGCCTGCTGCACCAGCGCAACAAGACTCTCACCGTCTCGGCTGACCCCGTAGCGATGCATCAGATAGTTCATCGACGCGCAGATATTGGCTACCGGATCATAGATGTTGGTCGAGGTGCCCGGCTGATGGTAGTGCGCGAAGGTAGCGGGGACGGTCTGCGTGATACCGCGGGCATAGCCGAGGCCCCAGCCGTCAAGCTGGAGCGGTCCGGGCGCGGCCACCGGCTCGGACCCGACCGCGGACGGCCGACCTCCCGATTCCCTGGCTATCAGCGTCTGGTATCCGTGCAGCCAGTTGCGCCGTGCTTGCGGATCGGTGATGCCCATGTGATCTAGGGCGGCGGCGATGCGCTCGGCGACATGGCCCGGCCTAAACGACTTCTCATATCGCACCGCACCGAGCGGGATGGCGCGCGCTGCCGACGCGCGCGGTGCCTGCGGGGCGCGCCGGCGCAGGTAGGCGATCCGCCTTAACCGTTGGGCGAGCAGACGTGAACGTCGCTTTGATCGCTGAATGTGCCGTCGCTGCATCCGCAGGCGAGCCGCCATGCGCCGCACCGCTTCCCGTCGACCCAATGGAGTGTCGGCGGCCGGCATCGAGTCAGCGTGGGCGTCGTCGAGGACTGTTCGGGTGCCGCGCCGTCCCAGCGTGTGGTCGGTGTACGCATCAGCCAGCATCGTGGCCAGCTCGGTGTCGGCGGTAGCTGCACGTCGCAGATCAGCCGCCATTCGCAGGGTCGCCGGCGCCGCGGCCCCCATCCCATCAACGGTGGTTACCCGGGCGAGCCGCTGCGCGTGGCGCCGCAGTGCCGGTGCGTCTGCCGGCTCCGCATCCCGATGGTCACCGCCATACAGGTTGTGGCCGCGAGCCAGCAAATCGAGCGCATAAAGCGCCAGCGGATCAGACATCAGTGGAGGTCTCCGCCGTAGCGTGCTTGGTTTTCCGCCGCGGCCTCTTCACGCAGCGCGGTCAACGCCAGGTTCAACCGGTCGGCCAGCTCCCCGTGGGTATAACCGGTCATGACGTCCGGGTGCAATGTCAACTCGACCAACCGGCCGTCGGAGTTCGCGACGGCATGAATATCGCCGAGGTCGACACTGTACGTGACGGTCTCCGCCTGCGCGACGAGAGCCTCCCACTTGTCGGCGGCCGCGCTCAGTTCACGCAGAACCAATTCGACGACATCCTTGTCGCTCAACTCCGCTCGACTGCCCGACCCCGACACGGTCACAGTATGTCGACCCCTCCGACCAGCGTCAATTCATACTCCGCGTCTCCGGACGCTACGCTTGACCGCGTTTTCAGCAACCTGAAACAACCAACCGGGGTCACGGGTTGGTAGTCCATTTATTGGCCGGCGGTGCACTCAGCGTCTGGAACCAAGCGAAGTGATAGTTCGCCGATACCCGGTCGCCGGTCGCGATGCCTTCGGTGGCGGCCAACAGCAGGCAGTTGAGCAGCAGGGCGGCATCGACATCTGGGTACTGGGCCAAAAGCTGGTAGCGCACGATCTCGAGGTGTACCCGCAGCGCATCGATTTCGACCTCGACGACACCTGTTCCCGCAGCGCCGGCTTTGGCCAACGTGTGCACGATCCGCGGCAGGCCGTCGCGCCAATGCGTGGCCTCGCTCAGCAGCCATCCCAGATCGTCGACTGCCGCCAGCTCGCGGGGTTGTAATGAGGATTCCGTTACGTCGGAGTCAGGCGCCCGGCCCAGCGCATCACCGGGAGCGTAGGTCGCAGATTGCGTGGTCGGGCCTAGTAGCGTGGCCGCGTTGGCGGTGCGTCGCCCCGGTTCCAGCAACTGCACACCGGCGGGCAGCGCGATACCTGGAGGTATCCACCCATGGGCGACGTCTGTGACCAATACCGTCGTGCCGTCCTCGCGGTCGCCGACAGCCCACCGCACCCCTGGTTCTTTCCGCGCGACGAATTCGAGGAGCCGCTGTAACCGTTCGCGGTCGGATTCCGGTTCGACTGCAGCCCGGTCGGATTCCGGTTCGACTGCAGCCTCCGCATGTCGGGTGGTCACAGCTTCGTCAACGCGAGGCTCTGCCTGCCTGGCCGCCGGAAGTTCCTCAGTCGCAGGCTCGTCAACGGGAGGCTCTGGATGCCCGGCCGTCGGTATCCGGGTCGGACCTTCGTCAACGGAGGGCTCCGGGGGGCCAGCTAGTGGAACGTCGGCCTTAGTTTCGTCGGCTACTGGCGCCGCCTGCCGACCGGTTGACAGTTCGTCGGCCGCCACTCGGCCGACGGGGGCCTCCGCATGCCGAGCGGTTGACTTTTCCTGCAGGGCCTCGGTCACGTTCAGGTCAGACGGATAGGTCGGCACCACCGCACTCGACTCGACGGCTTCCGGCTCCGACAGCGTTTGATCTACCGATTCGATCGGCTCTCCCGCTGCATTGTCCTGGTCAACCACCCTCGCCTCGCGGCGACTTTCGTCGGTCTTCTCCGGAGTCGGCTCCGAAGAAGTGCAGGCGGGCTTCGCTGCAGTGGGCGCCGTCGTGGCCGTTGTGAGGTGCTGGGTCTTGGCGAGATCTTCCGCATCATCCCGGAGCCGATATTCCGCGGGTAATTCCTGTGCCAATTTGCGGAGATGACGGACTGTCGACTCGACTCGTCGAACGGCAAAGGCACGGGCACGCTTGATCACCTGAGCCTCTGCTGCCTGCCTGGCTGAATCGGCCATCCCCGCGCGCCTGATGGTCCTAAGTTCTTCGTTGGCCGAATTCGCTATCCGCTCTAGGTCAACCTTGAGATAGTCTGCGAGCGGGGCAGTTTCAGCAGTGACCGTTGACAGTTCGGCAGGCCAAAGTCCACCGATCACCCAGGGGGTGCAGTCAGCGGGAGAGCTGAAAGCCGGAATGCTGAGCGATTCCCGGGTAGCTCTCCGAAGGCGCTGGCGCGCCGTCTTTCGACCGAAGATCGCCACCGACTAAGCGTACCGTCATCGCTTGATTGGTCAGTTCACCTGTTTCCGACTCCAAAAACCCCTTTCAGCTGCTGGTCTTCACCGTCGGATCGGCAAATTCGGGCCACACTTGCAAGTCTTCGCGGGCGTTGGTGAATTGTGAGGACGGCGTGGTCTGGGTAGCGTGGGGACATGGCCGACTTTGTGCTGCAACAGCAACTAGACGAAGTCCGCGCTCTGCTGGCCCGTGCGCGAGAGTTGTTCGGCGCCAACCCTGTCAAACCGCCGACCGATATCGGACCGGATTCCGATGCCGTCAAGACCTGGGTGCGCTAGGCAACTGTTTCAATCCTTGCCCTGCCGGCGACGCAGTTGATGTGCCAGCAGCTTCTCGATCGCCACGTCAAGATCGTCCGAAGTGGGCACCTTTGCGGAGGGGGTATGTCCGGCGGCCACGATCTCACCACGCACTTCCATCACTGCCTTGAGGTACGAGACGTCGGCGGTGAGCAAGATGCCCTGTGCCAGCGTCTGCGCATCCGTGTCCATCGCCGCCTCGCTCAGTGCGACGCTGTGCATGTACCCGCCCCGACACGACCGGAAAAGGATGTGTCCGCTCGGATGAACGGTATCGAAGGCGGGGTTGGCGTCTGTCATCGACCGTCGTCGCGGAGAAGCCTGAACTTGTCGGCGGCCTCTTGCTCGTGGTGTTCCCACATGTCCGCCGACATTTTCAGCTTGTGGGCCATCTCGGCGTGGGCGTCGGCTTGCTGTTCGTAGCACCGCCGTCTTTGCTCAAGCAGTTCGCGTCCCGCCTCCCGCAGCTCGCTGAAGATTGGCCCCAGCGAGTCCAGGCTTTCTTGAATCGCTTCGTGCGACGAAGGCACGGTCCGCAAGTAGTCGGATGTCTCTTCATGATGGCTGGCGGCTACGCGCAGGTTCGCGGGCACCACATGGATTCGATCTGCCATCGTGCATCTCCTCTTGCTATGCCGGCGGTGTCCGCCGATGCGCTCCTAAACTGACGTGCCGGCCGTGGCCGCTGGCCTGGTGGGTGTCGGTGCTTCGGTCCTGGTCGGTGCGGTTGCCGCCGCAGGCACCGCCGGATGCTCCCAGCCTAGAAAGCTTGGCCCCTCGACGGTGGAGATGTGTTGAATCTGGCCGTTGAATAGGGCTTTGCTGTTGCCGAGGGCAAGCGCATGGCGATCGGTGAACATACCGATATCCCCGGGCGTGAGCCGTGACGGATCAAGCGGGTTGGTGACCGCGGTTCCCGGTGGCGGAATGGTAATTCCCTGCTGGCGGAACGCATCTGGGATAGGTGTTCCGCCCGCTGCGGCCTTGATCGCCGCGGCGAGCTGCGGGCTGGGAGCGGTGACCGTGTCGCCGTTGGGCAGTGTCACCGTGGTCGGGCCTGCCGATGGTGAACCCGGCTCTTGCGATTTCGCAGTATTGTCATCTGCCTCGTTGGCATCAGGCTCGTCGTGCGGCGGCTCATCCCTCGGGTCTTCCGCCGCCAGCAACGCTTCGTCGAGGTCCCTCGGTGACCGTTCATTTCCGGCGCCTTGCAGTAGTCCGGGAAGCGGAAACCCGCCCGACATGCCCCAACCGGGCATCGAGCTCGGCATCACTCCCCCGCCTGGCATCATCCCCCCGCCCAAGTTGGGAATGCTCGGCATCGCAGGCGTCATCGTCATCGGCGCCGTCGGCATTTGCGCCGGTAAATCTCCGGGCAGCAAGCCGGGATCGTCCGCCAGCAGCGAGTCGAGGTATGGGTCCAGTCCAGCGTCCGGCAATGCCGATAGCTCAGCGCTTCGCGACGGTGAGGTAGCTGTAGTGGCCCGCGCCAGAGGGCCTTCACCCGGATCACCCCGGCCATTCTTCGAGGCGTTGTAGAGAGACGTCCATGCGGCCATCAATGCTGACTTGGACGTGTCGTCAAGGCTCGCGCTCGCCACCACGGCATGGATATCTCTGAGCTTGCCGATCAAGAACCGCTGAAATTCACGCGCTCCCGCAGGGGTGTCGAGGTCCGTGCGCGTTCGCACCGCCGCTTCGATCTCGTGCTGCAGTTTGTTCAGCGCTTCCTTACCCTCGACTGTCTTCAGGTGAGCATTCAGGATTGCCGTGATCACTTGCAGGTCGAGTCGAGCAGTTGCTGAGTTCTGATGTGCCAGAGCAGCTTCGGCGTCCCTGATCGCGTCGGCAGCCTCACCCTGCTGCCGATCGGAGGGAGGCGCACCCGGCAGCGGCTTTTCTGACGGTGAGCCGCCAGGCGCTCTCGTTGAGGGGAAAGTCATCGCCCCGGTCGTCCGGTCGAATAGCTCCGGATGTTGTCGACGGATCTTGGCCACAAGCACATCGAGTCTTTCCGGGCTTGCTACAAAGCTCGTGGCAACGTCCGACACCTCACTCGGCGTCAGGCCGGTCAGCCACGCTTTCGGGTTACCGGTGCAGACCTTCACGTGCTCGATCGCCGCGAGTACGTCGTTAACCGTTGTCATCACCTAGCCAAACGACCACGCGTCCGACGGCCAAGGGTGTCGCGGCCCCTCCATGCCGGGGGACAGTACCCAGGCATGTCGTCGACGACAATTCACTTCAACCGGCCAGTGAGCGAACGACCCAACTCAGGTCGTCGCTAGCCCGCGGGCGTCGCGTAGTGTGGCCGCAAGTTCTCCAACACGGTCTTTTTCACGCCGTCAACCTCGCGGGCATGCGCGACGACGGCGATGATCTCTCGCTGCTTGGCAATCAGGAACCTTTGGAACTCGCGCGCACCCATGGGGCTATCCAGGGCGAGTGCGGCCTGCTTCTGCACAGCGTCATCGATCTCAGCCGTGATCGTGTCGAGACGGCCAGTACCTTCGACCGTCGCGGCATGCGCGCTGGCGAGTGCGTCGGCCAGTACCCGGTCGGCGTCCGCCGCGGTGCTGTGCTGCCTCGCTAACGCTGCCTGCCCAGCCTGGATAGCACCTATCGAGGGTCCGGCCTGTTCTGCCATGGGTTTAAACCTACTCACACTCACCCGATCTACGGTCAACAAACGATTGGCTTGCACCCGCCTATAAGACTGGTCGCCGGATCTGCACGTTGGTACCCAGTGGGCTGATCCGGACCGCGGCGCCTGCATGCGGCGCTTCGACCACCAGGTTGTTGCCGATGGCCATCTGCACGTGTCCCGCGTTGGGAAAGACAAGATCGCCCGGCCGGACTTGTGAACGTGGCACCTGGATCCCGTCGTGTATCTGTTGATACGTGGTGCGGTCCAAGTGAATGCCCGCCTGCGCATAGGACCACTGCACCAACCCTGAACAGTCGAACCGGTCGGGGCCGGTTGCTCCCCAGACATAAGGACGGCCCAATCGCGACAGCGCTGCCCGCACCGCGATTCCGGCCCGGCCGCTCGGTGGCGGCAACCGCAACCCGGTCAACCTGATGCCGCGCCGGCGCAACATTCGGTAACGCAGTGCCCGCAGCGCCGCTTGGTGCTGCCGTGCCTGCGAGCGCGCCGCCAGCACATGGGCTCGTTGAGTACGCAGCCGTGCCACGCGACGGCGCAGTGCCTCCCGCTGTGCCATCGGGGTGTTAGGTGTGACGGCGGCGTCGGCGTGGGCCTCGTCCAGGACATTTTTGGTCAGCTGGCGGGCCTGGGCATGATCTACCTGCGCCAGGGTGATGATGTCGGCGACCGCGGCGTCTGTCCGCGCAGCCGATTGCAAAGCTTGTCTGCTACTTTGCACCGCGAGCTGGTACCGTTCCTGTCCCCCACCGGTATTCAGTCCGCCGGCTCGCTCCAGTAATCCGTGGTAGTACGCAGTGTCCGCGTCCAGGTTCGCGTGCCGCGTGCTGCCGGCAAATAGCCGATGGGCACGGCTCAAGACTTCGAGTTCGTTTCCGGTCACTTGCTCCCCTAACCGCTGTCTCGCTTTGGCCGGTCGTGGTTCATGGGGTTGACCGAGTCGGCGAAGGCCCGCACGCGCGGGAGAGCTCCTGGGGGGATGACACCCCGATTGCGGATGTCCCACATTTCGTCGGCGGTGACACCGAGCAGCGCCGCGACGACCGTTTCAGGTAATGAAGACTGTGCACATGCCTGATCGAATCGCGAAGTCAAGCTGGTGGGGATCCGCGTCAGCAGAGTTCTGCGCGTTGATTCCAGCGCCCGCAGATGCTCCATGAGCCGGCCCGCCGACTCCGAGCCGGCGTTCACGGCCACCCGCCACGAGTTGGCGGCCAGCATCTCAATTTTCCCGCACGTTTCGATCACATACAGAATATACGTCTCGTATTCGTCTGATGTCGTCGCGGGCAGCCGTTCGATCACCCAGTTGAGCGTCTCGATTTGCGCTTCCGCGTATCCCTCGAGCACTTCGGTGTCGCTGTGCCGGTCCACCACGACTGCCCCGGCGCCGGCTCGGGCGGGTATCGCCTTGGGCGGCTTGTCTGCGAGCAACCGGCCGAGCTCGGCGTCGGGATCGCCGGCCACCACGAGCCGCGCATACGTGCCGGGTGGCAGGCCAAGTCCATTTTCGACCTTCTGAACTGTGCTCTTGTGTGGTTTACGGGCACCACGCTCTAGATAGCTCAGCCCCATGATGCTGACGCCGGTGGCTGCCGCAAGGTCTGCTAGAGACCAGTCGCGCGACTCACGCAGTGCTCGGATGGCTGCGCCCGCCGATTCACGGCTCACCGTAGCCCTCTGGCCATAGCCTCGGATACTACACAGTCACAAACGTAGAAAACATGCTATATGTTTTTATCACGTTTCGCTTGCACAGCCGTACGCGGAGCGTATACGCTTCTGCCTACGTTTCAGGCGATGAGGAGACGGACAGATGGGATATCCCTGCTCGGTCAACCCGGAACTGTGGTTCGGCTATGCCGATGACAACGGTGGTGACGGCGCCGCCAAGGCGCGCGTGTACGAGCAATCGGCCACCGAGGCACGGCTGCTGTGCCTGCGCCGCTGCCCGCTCGCGCAGCAGCGCCGGTGCGCTCAGCACGCCGTCGAGCACCGCGAGGAGTACGGGGTGTGGGCGGGTGTCAAGCTTCCCGGCGGCCAGTACCGCAAGCGCGAACAACTCGCTCGCGCTCACCACGTCCTGCGCCGTATCGCTGCTGGCGAAATCAACTCCAGACAGCTACCCGAGAATGCGGCTCTGCTCGCGCGGCGCGAATGTGATCCGGTCCCGGTAGCCGCGGCGGTATTCCACCTGTCGGCCGCACACGTCGGGCCACGTCCGGCCGCATAGCCAAATTGCTGCCTCCGTCGAGCGATACCTGCCGCTCTTGCTGAATGCCCGCGATGAGCGACATGGCGTTGCTTGTTTACCGCCATTGCGGATTCACGTGGCGCCCTCACGGAACCGCTGGTAGCACAGCTCCTCGGTGCCAAGAAAACCGAAGCCGAACGTGGTCATGCGGGTGAAGCCGGCCGGCACCGTGGCGCCGTTAACGTCGCTGGCGACCAGACCGTTGGTGAGCAGCCCGGCGACCGCTTCGTCGAGGTCGCCGGCAGTCATGACAAGGCTGTTGCCCGACGCCAACTTGACCGGCTCGGCCATTATTCTGCGGTGCGCCACTCCGGTCAGGCACGCGGTTCGCAGG
>Ga0187766_10001022_pt1 | contig 16241 bp, 16 predicted proteins | sample 0216_QUI02_MP05__4_FD_132971 | JGI IMG/M metagenome (GOLD analysis project Ga0187766, IMG submission 132971) | Tropical peat soil microbial communities from peatlands in Department of Meta, Colombia - 0216_QUI02_MP05_20_MG | ecosystem: Environmental > Terrestrial > Soil > Wetlands > Peat ... | reverse complement strand
TGCACCGCCTGGACGAAGAGGTTGCAGAAGAAGCCGATCACCAGCAGAAACGCCATCACGTACATCGTGACGTTATAGGCTTGTGCCTTCGCCACCACATGGGTGACGTTGTATTCACGGATATAGTTGACGAGCGCGGGACCGAAGATGCCAGCCATCGACCATGCCGTGAGCAAGAGACCGTGGATTGCGCCCACGTAGCGCGTTCCGAACATGTCACGAAGGTAGGCCGGCACCGTCGCAAAACCGCCGCCATACATGCTGAAGATCACCGCGTAGAATGCGACGAACAGCGTTACGCTGCCGATTGCGCCGGTGGAGGGGACGAGCGCATAAAGCAGCGTGCCGAGTGCAAAGAACACGAAGTAGGTGTTCTTGCGGCCGAGGTAGTCCGATGTCGAAGCCCAGAAGAATCTTCCACCCATGTTGAAAAGACTCATCAAGCCGACGAACCCAGCCGCCGCAACCACACCCACGCGGCCCTGGAACACTTCCTGGATCATCGCCGACGCCTGGCCGAGCACGCCGATTCCCGCCGTCACGTTGAGGCACAATACGCCCCAGATCAGCCAGAATTGGGGCGTCTTGAGGGCGTCGTAGACATAGACGTCTCGCGTCGTCACGAGCTTCTTGGGCTCGGCCGGCGCCACATAGCCCTCGGGTTTCCAGTCGGCGGCTGGAATGCGGACAATCGCGGCACCCACCATCATGAAGCACATATAGACGATACCCATGACAACGAAGGTCGTACTGACCCCGACATCGGTCGGTGTCGAGAATTGCTGCATGAGCCACACGGAAAGAGGAGATGCGATGAAGGCGCCACCGCCAAATCCCATGATCGCCATGCCCGTCGCCATGCCCGGACGATCGGGGAACCACTTGATCAGTGTCGAAACGGGAGAGATATAGCCGATGCCGAGCCCGAACCCGCCCAAAACGCCGTAGCCGAAATAAATCAGCCAAATATTGTGCAGTTCAGCGCCGATCGCCGAGAGAATGAATCCCCCACCCCAGCAAAGAGCGGCCGTGAACATCGCCCGCCGCGGGCCGCCAACCTCAACCCACCGGCCGAGGAGTGCCGCCGAGGCGCCGAGGACGAAGATGGCGATACTGAAAATCCACCCGAGCTGCGGCAGGTTCCAATCGTCGGGCGCCGATTGGCTGACGCCGAGCAGCTTGGTCAGCGGCAGATTGAACACGCTGAAAGCGTAGGCCTGACCAATGCAAAGATGCACGCAGAGTGCTGCCGGCGGCACCAACCACCGATTGAAGCCCGGCCCTGCAATGGTGTGTTTTCTGTCGAGTACCGACAAAAAGGTCATTTCGTTTCTCCCTAGAACGTCAAACACAGCCTTCTTCCGTCACCCTGCCCAGCCTCTCGGCCCGCTGTCGTTGCAGCGCACAGGGTCCTCAACGGCAAACCCCTTCGAATGCCGTTCGCACGTTTCCCCCTCGGGCCCAATGGGGTCCTTGGGAGGCTTTTCCATTTCGCCGATTTGCGCCGAGACGAAGGGCGTTGGCGGCCGATGGATTAACTGCTCGTAGCGCCCTCGGCCAAGCCGCGGACGCTGTGGCGTCTGGCATACATTATAACCGGTGCCGCAGCGGCCTTCACGCGAATATCCGGCTTCGTAGCTACCCGAATCAGGCTCGGTCCTTTCGGCTTTTGGCGAGCGGGTGGTGGTGTTGGACGAGGCTTCTCAGCCGTTCTTCGAGCACATGCGTATAGATTTGCGTCGTGGCGATATCGGCATGGCCGAGGAGCCGCTGCACGCTGCGCAAATCCGCACCATGGGCGAGGAGGTGGGTGGCGAATGCGTGGCGCAGGACGTGCGGTGAGACTTTGGCGCGGTCGAGCCCGGAGCTGAGTGCGAGTTCCTTTAAGAGCTGACCGAAGCGGTGCCGCGTGAGATGTCCGGCCGATCCAAACGAGGGGAAGAGCCAACGGGATGTTTTGCCACGCCCAAGCGTTGTCTCTCGAACGGGAAGCCATGCTTCGAGCGCTTGGCGCGCCGGCTCGGAGAGCGGCACCAAGCGCTCTTTGCTGCCTTTGCCACGAACAGTGATAAGCCGTCGGTCTCGAGCAATGGCCGCAAGGGGAAGACCGACGAGTTCGGAAACACGCATGCCGGTTGCATAGAGGAGTTCGAGGAGGAGGACGAGCCGGACGCCTTCTGGGCCCGGCCTGAGGCGCGCACCGCCCAACAAGGCTTCAACCTCGCCCTCACTCAAGAACTTCGGCAGCGGCCGACCTAGGCGCGGACTGTCGAGGGCCACAGTCGGATCATGGGCGCACAGCCCTTCGGCGTAACGAAAGCGGTGGTATTGCCGCAGTGCAGACAGCCGACGTGCGGCCGTGCGAGGAAGAAATCCTGCATGCCCGAGACTTGCGAAGTAGTCGCGCAGCGATGAGGTGTCCGATTCCTCGATTGCGCGCCCGCGTTTGCGAAGGAAGCTCTCGAAATCGGCGAGGTCGCGGCGATAGGCGTCGACCGTATTGGCGGAAGCACCGCGCTCAGCGATCAGCATTTCGAGAAACGCCTCGATTTGAGGCGACCCGGAGGCCGTACGCTTCTTGGCCGGCCGGCCGCGATGCCTGGACGATGCGCTCTTTTCCGCCTCTGACAAAGCTAAGCCGCTAACGGACAGAGCTCGACCAACGTCGCCTTTCCCGCCCCTCCGGCACGCGATCGCTGGCTGAGATCCGATCGAGCGTGCGAGATCGACGGGCGAGAGGGTGGCTTTCGATTCGAACCAATCATCATCTATACACCCGCTGCAACGGCGGCCTCTATCGCAAGACGGCGCGCCTCGGGCGCCAATCCAACCTTGCGCAGCGCCTCAACGCTCGCATCGAGCGCTACGGGATTGGTGCTCCCGGCTCCACCGGCGCCAGCCGCGATAAGTACGAGAAGCACCGTTTCGCCACGCCGGCTATCTGCTGCGGCGAATTTGAGCGCCTGCCATACGGCAATCGGCGGCATTGCCGCGGGCTCGTCCTCGGTCGAACCCAGGAGGGATTGCCAAGAAGTGCGGGGAACCGGATTGCCCAAAGCGGCAAAGAGGCCCAGAAGCTGCGCAGCGCGCTCGTCGGCGAGTTTGGCGGGGGCGTCTTTCCGTGCAACCTGTGCGGCTCTCCAAGCGCTAAAGCGGTTCTCATCCCACGGCGTTGAGCTTTCCATGGCAAGGCACGTATAGGGCCAAAGCTCGACGGCAGCGTCGAGCAGCGTGCTACCGGCCCCGACCGCCTTGGGTGCGATCGCAACCCAATTTTGCGCGGCATTGACACGGCCGGCATAGAAGAGTGCGCGTGCGGCCTCCGGTGCGAAAAAGGCGAGTTCCGGCGCCGGTGCCATCGCTTCGATCAGCGGTAAGTTCACGGCAATCGCCAACGGGTAGACCCCGGCCGAACGGGCGAGCGAAAGTGCGGTACCGATCGCTTCGGCCTTGGCAGTCGGAACTTGCGCGTCTTTGGCGGCTCGATAGAGGCGTACGCGCGTTTTTGGGCCGTAATCCGTGTCCGCTTTACCAGCCGCCCCCGCGCCGTCGGCATCGGTTAGATTCGCCTTGTCGTAGATTTGCGCGAGCCTGTCGCCGGACATAGCACCGGCGAGCGTGGCACGCTCGGCTGCGGCCAAGCGAAGGTCGGGAGGTGTATCCGGGTTCTCGGCGATCGCGCGAAGGACGGCAGGCTCGGCCACGCGCAAGGCGTCCTCCCGCAGCTGTATCTTTGCCGCGCGCATCATCGCGAAATGCAGCGGCGTGACATTGGGCAAGGCGGTCAGCCGCACCCCCTTTTCGCCCATCACGGCGTTGAGAAGCATGAAGTAGGACGGGTCTTTGTCTTCACCTTCCTCGTGGAGAAGGCTCACGCCGATATCGACCTGCTGCGTCTTTTTTTCGCTTGCTTCGCAAAAGAGCTGCAGCTTTTGCCAATATACCCCGGGGTACTTCCTGAGGAGCGAGCCCGCGTCGCGGCAGACGTCGGCTGGGGCGCCGTCGATCAGGCTCGCGTTGGTGCGCAGGCGCGCGAGCGTTTCGTCGTCGAAGGACGCGGGGATCACGGCCATCAACGACTTGAGCCCGTCGAGGTCGCCCATCTCCCCGAGCTTCTGGGCGCGAAGCGCAATGAGGCTGGCGCCCGAGTCGTCGGCTGCACCGGCGCTTGCGCCCTCGCGTTTAACCCCTTCCGGTCGATTGGCGTTCGAGAGCAGTAGCCGGTGCGCGAGATCGCGCAGCACGGGCGAGCGGATTGACGAGGGCATCGCCGCAATCAGCGTCGTGACCGTACTATGGGGCGTGCCGCGCCAAAGATCGAGCCCGAGTCCGCCTTGACCCGGATCGAGCGTGCCGAGCGCGTCATTGTCGAATCCGCCGAGCTTGTCGACTTCGATCCCTTTCGGCGATGCGACTCCGATCGGTGCGGCCGCCGGCGTGGCGGTGGGCACTTGGGGGGATAATGGCGCCTGGGAGCCCGCCCCTTCCGTCGCCAAGCCCTGTTCGGGAAGCTGAGACGACGGCTTGAGCGGAAGAAGCTGGATCGGCGCACCTTGCGCCACGTTGGTATCGGCCGCGGCGGCGCCACTCGCCCAGAACGCGAGCAACAGCCCCGCCGCAACGCTAGCGGGGAAAGCGGTCATTCGGTATGACCTTTTCGACCTTTGCTGTGGGGGCGGGAATATCCCAACTGGCGAGGAAGGCGACCCCGCCAGCCACGATGACCAGCACGGCGAGGGCGATGATACGGGAAAGCTTGAACATGCGCGTCCGTTCTTTATGTGATCGGCCTGCAGCGGGGATGCGCCGGTAGCTACGATCGCAGGCACCCACTGGCCCCTAGCGCCCGACGAACTCCCTATTAGCCGCTTTGGCGACACGCCGCGAGGCTTTGTGTTAGAGTTCCACTATGGCGATTTTACGGCACCTTTCGTCCCAAGCAAACCAGGCAGTGGAACTTTTGGCCGGCCTGGCGAGCGCTTGCTTTCGACCGAGACGCCCTGGAGGGGCCTCGTGAGCGAGGTCCTGGAAAGGCCCGAGTTACCGCCCTCCCCGCCAAGGACGCTTGTCCTGGTCGGATTGATGGGGGCCGGGAAGACCTGCATCGGAAAACGCCTTGCCCAGACATTCGGCCTCGAATTCGTCGACGCGGACGAGGAGATCGAGATGGCGGCCGGCTGCAGCATCGAGGATATTTTTGCGCGCTATGGCGAAAGCCACTTCCGGGACGGGGAGCGACGGGTGATTGCCCGGCTGCTCGATTGCCCCGTGCACGTGCTTGCGACGGGCGGTGGCGCTTTTATGGATCCCCGCACGCGAGAGAAGATCCGCGAGCGTGGGATATCCGTATGGCTGCGTGCGGATATCGAACTTCTGTTGCGCCGGGTCTCGCGCCGCAACAACCGCCCGCTCCTCAAGCACGGCGACCAGCGGGCCACCCTGGAGCGGCTCATCGCCCTGCGCTATCCCATATACGCGGAGGCCGACATCGCGGTCGACAGCCTGGATGCGTCGCCCGACGCGACCGCGGAGCGAGTCGTAGCGGCACTTCGCGCCTACCTAGCCTCGAACGCGAGTGAACAATGCGAGAGGCGACAACAAGCAACGCCATGAAGGACCATCAGAGCATATCCGTCTCGCTCGGTGCGCGAGGCTATGAGATCGTTCTCGGCAGCGGCGTGCTTGATCGTGCGGGTGAACTGATGGCGCCGATACTTGCCCGGCCGCGCGTCGCTGTGGTCACGGATCGCAACACCGCCGTCCATCTGCCGCGGCTCAAGGCCGCTCTCGATCGCGCCAGAATTGTCCACGACGAGGTCGTCCTTCCTTCCGGAGAAACGACGAAGGATTTCGCTCACCTCGAAGCGCTGATCGATCGACTTCTTGCCGGCCGGATCGAGCGATCAACGGCGCTTATCGCCCTCGGCGGCGGGGTGATCGGCGATTTGACGGGCTTCGCCGCCAGTATCGTCCTGCGCGGAATCGACTTCGTGCAGATTCCCACGACGCTTCTTGCTCAAGTCGATAGCTCGATAGGCGGGAAGACCGGAATCAATACGGGCCATGGCAAGAACCTCGTGGGAAGTTTCCATCAACCCCGCCTCGTGATCGCCGACCTTTCGACCCTCGACACGCTGCCTCCCCGCGAGTTCCTCGCGGGCTATGCCGAAATCGTCAAATACGGACTGCTGGGCGATGCGGAATTCTTCGATTGGTTGGAGGCGCACGGCGAAAGCCTGATCGAGGGAGACGCGAGTGCGCGCTTGCATGCGGTTGCAAAGAGCTGCCGTGCCAAGGCCGCCATCGTCGCGGAGGACGAACGCGAGGCAGGCCAGCGCGCACTTCTCAATCTCGGTCACACCTTCGCCCACGCGTTCGAGGCTGAGACGGGCTTCGGCGCCGAGCTCCTTCACGGCGAAGCCGTGGCGCTCGGCATGGTGATGGCATTCGATCTTTCCGTCCGGCTCGGCCATTGCGCGCCCGAGGATGCGACTCGCGTACGCCGCCACTTGACCGCGGTCGGCCTGCCGACCGAACTTACCCGCGGCGATGGCCGGCGCTGGGATGCCGGCGCACTCCTCGACCACATGGCGCGCGACAAGAAGGTGCGCGATGGCAAGGTCACCTTCGTGCTAGCCCGCGGCATCGGTCGAGCCTTCGTCGCACACGACGTGGCGCGCGAAGCCGTGCGCGAGCTGCTCGACGACGCCGTCGCGGCGTGAATTTTCGAGAGTTGGGCGAACCGGCGATGGATATCGACCTTTCGCTTGTCGGCACGATTCTACTGATCGTGGTCCTCCTCGTGGCATCGGCTTTCTTCTCGGCCTCCGAGACGGCGATCACGGGGGCATCTCGCCCACGCATGCACGCGCTCGAAAACCGCGGCAATGCCCGCGCGCGGGTGGTCAACCAGCTTCGTGCGGCGACCGAGCGCATGATCGGGGGCATTCTTTTCGGCAACAGTCTCGCGAACATCCTCGCCTCGTCCCTCGCAACGAGTATCCTGATCGCCTGGTTCGGCAACGCCGGTGTCGCCTACGCAACCGTTGTGATGACGTTGCTCATTCTTCTCTTCGGCGAGGTGCTGCCGAAGAGCTATGCCCTTCATCATGCCGACCGCGTAGCCCTTGCGACGGCGCCGATCGTCCGCGCGATCGTCTGGCTGCTCACCCCCATCACGAGTGCGGTCGAGGTCGTCGTGCGCACGCTCTTGAAACTGCTGGGCGTGAAGATCGGCGGCGGGATCAGCGTCCTGCACCGGGAGGAAGAGCTGCGCGGCGCAATCGATCTCCACCGCGGGCCCGAGCCCGAAACTTTGCAAGAGCGGCGCATGCTGCGAAGTGTGCTCGACCTCGATGAAGTCACGGTCGGCGAGGTAATGGTTCACCGTAAGAACGTCGTCGCGGTGGATGCCGATATGCCGGCCGACCAAATCCTCGATGTCGTAGTCGGGAGCCAATATTCGCGCCTGCCGCTCTGGCGCGGAGATGCCGACAATATCGTCGGTGTGCTGCACGTGAAGACGCTTTTGCATGCGCTACGCACGCACAAGGGCGCGCTCGGGCCGCTCAAGATCGATTTGGTCATGGCCAAGCCGTGGTTCGTCCCCGATACCACATCGCTCCTCGACCAGCTCCAGGCCTTCCGCAAGCGCCGGGAGCATTTCGCCTTCGTGGTCGACGAGTACGGCGCCTATATGGGCATCGTGACGCTCGAGGATGTCCTCGAGGAAATCGTCGGCGACATCACGGACGAGCTTGACCTTGCCGTCCCCGGTGTGCGCCTTGAACCCGGCGGCACTTACGTGGTCGACGGCAGTGTGACGATCCGCGATCTCAATCGCGAGTTCGATTGGCGTTTGCCGGATGACGAGGCGACGACGGTTGCCGGCCTCGTCATGCATGAGGCCCGCATGATTCCGGAGCCGGGGCAGATTTTCACCTTTTTCGGTTTTCGCTTCGAGGTGCTGCGCCGGCAACGCAACCAGATCACGGCGATTCGCATCACGCCGCCCCCGCTCGAGGAAGGGAAGTAGGCAGGCTGCGACTCGACCCGTGCAATGTTTGCCTGCACCCTGCTTGACCGTCCGCCAGCCTGCCTTATATTGCATTGCACAACGAACGGGCGGTCATCATGCCTCTCACACCGGCGAGCGAGCGCGAGCTTATCCACACTCGGCAGGTCTTGTGCCGTGGATACCGACGATCCGACGGCCGATGGGATATCGAGGGTCACCTCATCGACACCAAGAGCTACAGCTGGAAAAGCGACTACCGCGGCGACGTACCGCCCGGTGTCCCGGTCCATGAGATGTGGCTGCGCCTGACGATCGATGACGACTTTTTGATTCACGCGGCGGAAGCGTCGAGCGACTTCCATCCGTTCCGTGTTTGCCCGGAAGTGACGCCGAACTTCGCGGCACTCAAGGGACTGCGTATCGGTCCCGGCTGGCGACGAAAGGTCAGGGAGCTCGTGGGCGGCACGAAGGGCTGCACCCATCTCGTCGAGCTTCTGGCCCCGCTTGCGACCGCGGCCTATCAGACGATCTACCCCATCCGCGAGAGAAAGCGGCGCGAGGAAAATCAGCTCGATCCCCACAAGAAGCCCGAGCTGATCGATACCTGCCACGCGCTTGCAAGCGACAGCGAAGTTGTCGCGCGCTATTGGCCCGATTTCTATACCGGCAAAGCGGCTGCGAAAGGCTGAACCGCGTGTCGGTTATAAAATCGGCCGTCGCCACAGGGTACTCATAAGCAATGCAGCCGTTACGGATCAGACCGGCCCGAGCGGATGAAGCGGACGATTTGACGGCACTCTGCGTCCAATCCAAGGCATACTGGGGTTATGACGCCAATTTTATGAGGCTGTCGGCGGTTGCCCTGGCGGTGACGCCATCGATGATCGACGAGGGGTGCGTCCTGGTTGCCGAGGATCTGCATTCTCGGTTGGTCGGGGTAGCGGCCGTCGCGCGCGTAAGCGAAGACGGCAAATTCGATCTTGCACGCCTGTTCGTCCTGCCTTCCGCATTCGGCATTGGAATCGGGCGGGCACTTTTCGAGGCCGCGGTTGCGCTTGCGGCGCGCCAAGGGGGTGCCTCCTTGCTGATCCTCTCCGATCCGTTCGCGGAAGCCTTCTACGAGCGGCTCGGTGCCGTGAAGATCGGCGATGCACCTTCGGACGCTATACCGGGACGTCGGCTGCCCCTTCTCGAATACGCGATCCCAAATCGGCGGATATAAACGGCCTTACTGCGCCGCGTCGATTGGTTAAATCGGCGCCTCGGCAAATCCGCGCCGCCGCTGTCGCGAAGTGCGCTCGCGACGGGGATCCCCGCCATGCCCGGCATGGGCATGGCCGTCATCGGTCGCGGCGGCACGAAAATAGCTCACAATGAAAACACGGATCGCCGCCGTGAGGCTCGATCCGTGGCGCTGAGCGTCGATCAGGGATGCGACCTCACCGATCGACCGGCCCTCGCGCCGCGCAATTTCCTGGAGCGCCTCCCACATTTCGGGCTCGAGGCGAATGCTCGTGCGGCGCCCTGATATCATGACGTTGCGGCTTTGCAGCATCTGCGTCCCATTCACTCCTGCGCGCGGACGTCCTCGTTCGGGTGAGTCAGGGAGGGCTGCCAACCACCCCCATTGCCTTGATCGGACCTCAGCGCCCACTCTCGTGGCATCAATATATTGGAAATGTCCGTTTTATTGGGCGATGAGCGATTTCGCCAATCCGCTCAACGCCCTGGGCCGCGCGCCGCCGCCTCCGCGGGCGTGAGTGTCTGAAGCGATAGCGCGTGAATGTCACTCTTGAGATCGTCGGCAAGTATCTCGTAAATGAGGCGTTGGCGGGCAACACGGGGACGACCCTCGAACGCGGTGGACACGATCTCCAGCCGGAAATGCGTCTCACCCTCGGGCCGCGCGCCTGCGTGGCCCGCGTGACGATGGGACTCGTCGAGGATCTCGAGGCGCTCCGGACGGAGCGCTTCATTGAGCTTCGCCTTGATTCGCGCCGCCACGCGCATGGCTGCCTCCTGAAATTGAAGCACCTTGTCGCCAAAGGGGAAGTGATACGGTTTGGCCAAACGTCAACTCGCCAGACTATATTCCGGCCGTCCGCACCTTCGAACCCAATCCTCCATGTCGCGCCGAAACGCCGTACTCGTGTTCATTGCCCTGATCCTGATATGGGGCGTCAATTGGCCGATCATGAAAGTCGGGCTCACGCATATTTCGCCCGGCTGGTTCACTTCGTTGCGAATGCTCCTCTCGATACCCTGCCTTTTCGCCATTTTGTTCGCGCAGGGCCGCGCGAGGCTCCCCGCGTCCCAGGATGTCCCGGTTCTTCTCTCCGTGGGGCTCCTGCAGATGGCGCTCTTCATGGGGCTGACCAACTTCGCACTTCAGCGCGTGCCGGCCGGCCGCGGCGCCATACTCGCCTATGCCACCCCTCTTTTTGTGACGCCGCTTGCGGCCATCTTCCTCAAGGAGCGCATGACGACACTCAAGCTTCTCGGCGTTGCGTTGGGGATGCTGGGCGTCGTCGCACTTTTCAATCCGTGGAGCTTCGATTGGAGCGACGGGCGCATCGTGCTCGGCAACGGCTTGTTGATGTTGGCGGCATTCCTTTGGGCGGTTTGTATCGTCCACGTGCGGCGCCATCGCTGGTATGGCACAACGCTCGAACTCATGCCGTGGCAAATGGCGGTCGGTGCCGTACCGCTTGTCATTTTCGCCTACTTTCACGAGGGCCCGCTGCACATCGACTGGTCGACGGCGCTTGGGTTGATTCTTTTCTATAACGGCCCGATCGCCGCCGCATTCGGCTTTTGGGCATCGGTCACGGTTAACAAGAGCTTACCGGCAACGACGCTCTCGCTCGGCTTCCTCGGCGTGCCGCTTACGGGTGCGATTACCGCGGCCATTGCGCTCGGCGAGCCGCTGACCGCAACGCTCCTCACCGGGCTCGTTCTCATCCTGGGTGGGGTCGGCATCACCGCACTTGCGGACCGGCGCACCGCATGAAGACATGCGTCATTTTGAAAGACACATTTTTGAAAGATATGAGCGCTTCGGCTGCCTGAGTCGTCTTTTCTTGCCCGAGGCTTGTCTCGCACTGGCCGGCACCCCATACTGAGATCATGGATCGCGCACTACATCTCGATATCGATCCCTGGGCGGCCGAGGCAAGGCCGCATCTGCGCCGTTGCGACCATCCGGAATGCACATCGGCCGGTGAATATCGTGCACCCAAGGATCGCCTTCGGCTGCACGAATATTTCTGGTTCTGCCTCGATCACGTCCGCCAATACAATCTGAGCTGGAACTACTTTCAGGGCATGAACGAGCGCGAGATCGAGCTTATCCGCCGTCGCGACACCGTGTGGGACCGGCCGACTTGGCGCCTCGGCGGAACGATGCCCCATAAGGTGCGCGATTACTTCGACCTTTTCGACGATGACGGGGCCGAGGAAAGGCGAGCGAACGAGCGCAAATCCTATCCTTTGACGGCGGAAGGTCAGGCCCTCGCCGTCCTGGAATTGACCGGCCCCGTGACGTTGCACGAGGTCAAGGCACGCTACAAGGAGCTGGTGAAACGCCACCATCCCGACACGAACGGCGGCGACAAAGAGGCCGAGGAGCGCCTGAAATTGATCAATCAGGCGTACACCACCTTGAAAAACACCATGCTCGCGTGATAGCGATTGCACCCCCCTCAACCGCTGGAATGGTTCGATGATTGCGAAAAGCCCAACGGGGGCACTCGAGTCCCCGCCTATCGGCAACCCGGATATCAGGGTCTCCGTGCGGCAGACCTTCGGGATCGACTTCGATATGGACGTCCCCGCGTTCAGCCAGCCGACCGAGCTCGTGCCCGACCTCGACGAGGTCTACGTTTTCGACCGCGACACCACGCTCTCGATTCTCGCGGGCTTTGCCTATAACCGCCGCGTCATCATCCAGGGCTATCACGGTACCGGCAAATCGACTCATATCGAGCAAGTCGCGGCACGGCTCAACTGGCCGTGCATCCGTGTCAATCTCGACAGCCATATCAGCCGCATCGACCTCGTGGGCAAGGATGCGATCGTAATCCGCGACGGCAAGCAGGTGACCGAGTTTCGAGAGGGCCTGCTGCCGTGGGCGCTTCAGCATCCGACGGCCCTCGTGTTCGACGAGTACGACGCCGGGCGCCCGGACGTCATGTTCGTGATCCAGCGCGTGCTCGAGGTTGAGGGCAAGCTCACGCTCCTCGACCAGAACCGCGTGATCCGCCCCCATCCCGCCTTTCGCCTGTTCGCGACGGCGAACACGATCGGCCTCGGCGACACGACCGGCCTCTATCACGGCACCCAGCAGATCAATCAGGGCCAGATGGACCGCTGGAACATCGTGGCAACCCTCAACTATCTGCCCCACGACGAGGAGGTGAAGATCATCATCGCCAAGGCGCCTTCCTATGACACCGAAGGGGGTAAAAAGACGATTTCGGCGATGGTAGCGCTTGCCGACCTCACGCGGAGCGGCTTCATCGCCGGCGACATCTCGACCGTCATGTCGCCGCGCACCGTGATCACCTGGGCCGAGAACGCCGAGATCTTCCACGACATAGCCTTCGGCTTCCGCGTCACGTTCCTCAACAAGTGCGACGAGGCGGAACGCGCGATCGTGGCCGAATATTATCAGCGTTGTTTCGGCACCGAGCTCGGCGAGTCGTCCGTCAAGGTGGGCTCGGCCTGATCGGCCGGGAGCACCGATGTCGGGAGATCGCAGCCAAGACAACCCCCTCGAGGAGTTCCGCCAGATAACGGCGGCGACGATGCGGGCGATCAGCCGCGAGCCCGAGGTGAGCGTCACCTTCTCCCCGGATCGCCCCTCGCTCGCCGGAACGGCCGCCCGCCTGCCCATGCCCTCGCGCGAGCTGCCACCCGGCGAAGTCGCGGTCGTGCGCGGCGAAGCCGACAGCTTCGCACTCCGCCTGCGTTACCACGACGCGGCCCTTCACGCAAAGCGCCAGCCCGCCGGCCCTACGGCGCGCGCGGTCTTCGACACAATCGAGCAGGTGCGCGTCGAGGCGTTGGGTGCTCGCACCATGGCGGGCGTTCAATCGAACCTTGCCGCCGCTCTCGTCGATCAGTGCCGCCAGCGCGGCTACGCCCGCGTTCACGCCAAGGAAGATGCCCCGATTCCCGACGTGATCGGCCTCCTCGCGCGCGAGGTCCTGATGGGGAACGCGACCCCACCCGCAGCGCGGCGGATGGTCGATTTCTGGCGTTCCTCCCTCGAAAGCAAAGTCAGCCGGGACATCGCCGAGCTCGGCCGCTGCCTCGCCGACCAGGCGCACTACGCCGACGTGGCGCGCCAGCTCATCCGCGATCTCGAACTCGACGACGAGGACGCCTCCGATAGCGAGCTTGACGACGAAAACGCCGAAGGCGAGGACGCCTCGGCCGATGCCGACTCGGAAGCGGGCGACAGCGAGGGATCGAGTGCCGCCTCGGGCATGACCCAGGAGGCCCAGGACGGTGCGTCGCGCGACGGCAGCGACGCCGACGCCGGAGAGGCCGAGGGCGAGATGATGCCCGGCTCGGGCGACGACGACTCGAGTCGGCCCGGACGCGCCGTCCGGCCGCTCGGCGATTTGCGCAACGATCGCAACGAGCCTTATTACCGCGCCTTCACGGCCCAGTTCGACGAGACGGTCGAAGCCGACAAGCTGTGCGACCCACAGGAGTTGGCGCGGCTCAGGATGCACCTCGACCAGCAGCTTTCCAACTTGCAAGGGGTCATCACGCGGCTCGCCAACCGCCTGCAGCGCAAGTTGCTCGCGAAACAGACGCGCGCATGGGACTTCAACGTCGAGGAGGGCATTCTCGACACGGCGCGCCTTCACCGCGTTGTCGTCAATCCGGTCTTTCCGCTCTCCTATAAGATCGAGCGCGAGACCGAGTTCCGCGACACGGTGGTCACACTTCTCATCGACAATTCGGGCTCGATGCGCGGCCGGCCAATCACCGTCGCCGCGATGAGTGCCGACATCCTCGCGCGCACGCTCGAGCGCTGTGCCGTCAAAGTCGAGATCCTGGGCTTTACCACGCGCGCCTGGAAGGGCGGGCAGGCGCGCGAAAAATGGCTGGCCGAAGGCAAGCCACCTGGCCCCGGCCGGCTCAACGATCTGCGCCACATCATCTACAAGGCCGGCGACGCGCCCTGGCGGCGGGCGCGCAAAAACCTCGGCCTCATGCTCCGCGAAGGCATTCTCAAGGAAAACATCGACGGCGAAGCGCTTCTCTGGGCGCACAACCGGCTCATCGCGCGCACGGAGCAGCGCCGCATCCTCATGGTGATTTCCGACGGCGCGCCTGTCGACGACTCGACCCTTTCGGTCAATCCGGGCAATTACCTCGAACGGCACCTTCGCGACGTGATCCAGTGGATCGAGCGCTATTCGCCGGTCGAGCTGGTCGCGATCGGCATCGGCCACGACGTGACGCGCTATTATAGCCGTGCGGTCACGATCGTGGATGCCGAGCAGCTCGGCGGCACCATGATGGAAAAACTCACCGAGCTCTTTGACGAGCAACAGGCAAAGCCGACACCCGGCCATCAGGTCCGCAAAATCCGCCGCGGACGCTGAGGGCTGGACGCCCCTCCGCAGCACGACCCATCCGGCAATGCCGGCGTGTTCCCCGCCTCCTCATCGAGCGCGGTACGATTCGATGCCATGCTATGCAGATCGCCCCGCCTGAGGGTGGGCGATCCTATCCGGCGCTGTTTTGAAGCGCGCGTAGTTCCGCCGCAAGGGCGGCAATCGGCTTCTCCCAGTCCTGGTCGGCCTGCCGGCGGAGCACAACAGCACTTGGAAACCAGGGTAGTTTCCGTCCGCGCATGAGCCACGGCCATCCGGCCGGCGTGGGCGCAAGCACGAAGACCTTTTTCCCGAGCGCCCCCGCGAGGGCGGCGATCCGACCGGGCGGTGCGACGACGAGATCGCAGCCATCGATGCGTGCCGCCAGTGCGTCGAGATCGGCAGCACCCGGCCAATGGCCGAGTCGGTCCTGCGGCACCTGCCCATGCGCCTCGATCACCGCCGACGGCTCGGGCTCGAGGCTCGCGAAATCGAATCCCGGGAGATCGAAAACTGGCCCGAGGGCTGCGAGCGGCAGGCGGGCCGGATCGCGTGCGGGCCAGCTCGCCTCGCCTCGCCATGCCAGCCCGAGCTTCAGCCCGGCACCGCGCGCGCGGTAGCGCTCCCGCCACGTCGTGGTCGCGCGCAGATCGGCGACGAGATAGCCGGCCGCGTGCGTGAATTCCACGGGCCGCCGGCGCAGGTGACCGGGCAGGCTGCCGAGCGGGATCGCCGCATCGAATGCCGTGGTCGGCACTTCCGCAGCGACAATTTCCAGGTTGGGGTACGAGCGGCGAAGAAGCGTGCCGACCCCCCCATCGCCACAAAAAGACGCACGCACCCCGCTCGCCATGAGATCGGCGAAGGAATGGAGGCAGAGGATTGCTTCAACCCCGGCACCTTCGCCCTCGACAGCAGGTTGAGGGGAGCACCCGCCGCATTCGTGCGAGCCTTGCCGTCCCACGCGGGTGCGACAAGCTTTCGCTCCGGTGCGCCGGGCACGCGCCAGCGCCATTCATAGCCGCGCCAGCCGCGTGCGTATTTGCCGCTCGCGAGCAGTGCTAGGGCTTCGTGATAATGGGCGAGCGCATGCTTTGCGTCGGCGCGCAGCGCGCGAGCGTAAGCCGCAAGTGCGGGAGCCGACTTGCCGAGGGCGAGATAGGCGTCGCCCAAACATCGGAACGCCTCGGCATTGGCGGGGTCGATTGCACTCGCCGTCTGAAAATGGAGGATGGCAAGCTCGGTCTTGTAGCGCGTCTCCAGGATGCGGCCGAGGCCGAGATGCGCCTTCGATCGCCGGGGATCCTTCACGAGCACCGCTCGGAAGCGCGCCTCCGCCTGCCCGTAGTTTTCGCGCGCAAGAAGCGTCAAGCCCTGCATCATGAGGCTGTCGACGTCCCTGTCCTCGTCGTCGGGAACCGGCCCGGCGTTCTCGACCTCGTCGAGCAACGCTTCGCCGTCGTCATCCCCGGCGGGTGCGGGCGGGTCGGCTGGAATCATGACGGCGATCTCCGATCGGAAACGCGGCCTTAACCGCAACGCTAAGGAACCCCCGCGCGGCCGTCAATCGAGGGGGGCCGTGTGGGCAAGTCTAACATCGCCCCCGTTTT
>Ga0187766_10001021_pt1 | contig 16242 bp, 9 predicted proteins | sample 0216_QUI02_MP05__4_FD_132971 | JGI IMG/M metagenome (GOLD analysis project Ga0187766, IMG submission 132971) | Tropical peat soil microbial communities from peatlands in Department of Meta, Colombia - 0216_QUI02_MP05_20_MG | ecosystem: Environmental > Terrestrial > Soil > Wetlands > Peat ... | reverse complement strand
TCAAGGCGGCCGGCCGAGCCAAGGCGATCCTCACGGAAGCCGAGGCCCAGGCGAAGGCGAACCGCCTCCTCTCGGAGAGTATCACGCCAACGCTCGTGTCGTATCAGATGGCCAACAAGTGGAATGGCCAGATGCCGCAGGTCGCCGGGAGCGCCGTGCCGATGATCCAGCTGCCGAAGCCCTAGGCTGCGGCAGAGAGCTGCGCATGAAGGGACGGAGGGGGCGGTGGGGTCGAGAGACCCCGTCGCCCCCTTCTCGCGCGCCCCGCGGGCGGGACGTTGCCAAGAGCACCGCTCGCTTCGCCGCCGCCGACCGCTGACGGCGCCTCGACCGGAAGGGAATTCCGGGTCAGATTTGCACCATGACCCTTCCGCTCGCCGCAGCGATCGAACCGCTCTCGCAGCTCTTCCTCGGGAACACGGTGCAGGCCTGGGGGATCGCGCTCGGCACGGCGGCCGCGGCGTTCCTCGCGCTCGTTCTCGTCCGCCGCGTCGCCATCCGAAAGTTCGAGAAAGCGGCGCCCAGGACGCCGACGCACGTCGACGACCTCGCCGTCGCCCAACTCAAATCGACGCGCTACTTCTTCCTCCTCGTGCTGTCGCTCGAGTTGGGGTCACTGATGCTCGAGCAACCGGTGAGTACCAAGATCACCCTCCGCACGTTCACGGTGATCGCCACTCTCGTGCAGGTCGGGCTCTGGCTGACCGAGTTCGTGCGCTTCTGGGCGGAGGAGGTGGGGGAGCGAAGCGGAGGGGATGCCGGCTCGCGGATGACGATCAGCGTCGTCGCCTGGGTGGGCCGCGTCGTCCTCTGGACGATCGTCCTTCTCCTCGTTCTCGAGAACCTCGGCGTCGATGTCACCGCTCTCGTCACCGGCCTCGGCATCGGCGGCGTGGCCGTCGCGCTCTCGGTCCAGAACGTGCTCGGCGACGTCTTCGCCGCGCTCTCGATCATGCTCGACAAGCCGTTCGTCGTCGGCGACCAAATCGACATCGGCGGAATCGTCGGCACCGTCGAAGATATCGGCATGAAGTCCACGCGGCTTCGCAGTGTGACCGGCGAGCTGGTGATCGTCTCGAATGGTGACCTCCTCAAGAGCAGGATCCGCAACAACCAGCGCGCTCAGGAGCGGCGCGTGCTTTTCACTATCGGAGTCGTCTACAGCACGCCCCCGGACACGCTCGCCAGGATCCCGACGATGATCGAGCAGATCATCGCGGCGCAGGAGAACACCCGCTTCGATCGCTCGCACTTCTCGGCGTTCGGAGACTCGGGTCTTCTCTTCGAGACGGTGTACCACATCACCAATCGCGATTACAAGTCGTTCATGGATGCCCAGCAGCAGATCTATCTCGAGCTGGCGAGACGCTTCGCCGCCGAGCACATCGACTTCGCCTTTCCGACGCGCACCGTGCTCCTCTCCGGCGCCGGCGTCGGCGATGCCATGCCCTCCGGCCGCGAGCGCGATGCGTTGGCGACACGAGTCGCGACGCGGGGGTCGGCCCGAGTGGAGGGGTGACGAGCACTACCCGAGAGGTCGCGATCGATGCGGAGGGGGCGACTCTCCTGGGTCTCTTGACCGTCCCACCCGGCGCGCGCGGAGTGGTGGTATTCGCCCACGGATCGGGGAGCGGGCGATTGAGCCGGCGGAACGCGCAGGTCGCCCGCACGCTCGAGGAGGCCGGCTTCGCCACGTTGCTGATGGACCTCCTCACGGAAGCGGAGGAGCGGAGCGATGCTCGAACCGGCCACCTGCGCTTCGACATCCCGTTGCTCGCCGGACGACTGCGGTCGGCCACCCGCTGGCTCGCGGCACGGGCGGAGACGCGCGAGCTCCCGGTGGCCTACTTCGGGGCGAGCACTGGGGCGGCGGCGGCGCTCGTGGCGGCCGCCGCCGAGCCGGGTATCTTCGCCATTGTGTCACGCGGCGGCCGCCCGGACCTCGCGGGCGGGAGCTTGGGGGACGTGCTCGCACCGACGCTCTTCATCGTCGGCGGCGCCGACGTCCCCATCATCCCGCTCAATCAGCAGGCGTTCCAGCAGCTCACCTGCGTGAAGGAGCAGATCACGATCCCTCGTGCCACGCACCTCTTCGAGGAGCCCGGCGCGCTCGAACAGGTGGCCCGCCACGCCGTCGCCTGGTTCGACCGCCACGGGCCGCGCCCTCGGTGACGACGGCGCTCTTCGCCGATCGCAGCGACGCCGGCGCTCGGCTCGGGAAGGCCCTGCTCGACCGTCTGCCGACGCTGGCCGGCGAGCGGCCGATCATCCTGGCGATTCCGCGGGGAGGGGTGCCGGTGGGTCTCGCGGTGGCCAAGGCGCTCGCCGCGCCGCTCGATGTCTTCATCGCCCGCAAGCTTGGCGCGCCGGGCCACGAGGAGTTGGGAATCGGCGCCGTGGCGACGGGCGGCGTGAGAGTGATCGACCGGGATGCGGTGGCCATGCTCCATGTGCCTGACGACTATCTCGAGGAGGTGACGCAGCGTGAGCTGGCCGAGGTGGAGCGCCGGATGCGCGCCTACCGCGGCGACGCGCCTCCCCTCGATGTGAAGGGTCGGACGGTGGTGCTGGTCGATGACGGCCTGGCAACCGGCGTGACGGTGCGGGCCGCGCTCGGGGCGCTGCGGGCGGGGGGAGCGGCCCGGCTCATTGTGGCAGCGCCGGTGTGCTCGGCCGAGGGCGAGGCGCTCGTCTCCCGGGCGGCCGATGTTGTGGTCTGTGCCGCGGTGCCGCCACGTTTCGAGGGCGTCGGGTTGTGGTATGATGACTTCACCCAGATGACGGACCAGGACGTTCGAGACATGCTCCTCCGGGCGACGGCATGACAGATCTCGCGACCTTCCAGGCCTTCGACACCGTGCGCGTGACCACGATGCGCCCGGCACTTGCCTCCCACCTCGCGCTCAACGTGTCGGTGCGGGTGCCACGCGTGAACGACTCGGGGACGGTGGTGGAGGTGATGCTTCGCGATGGACGGGAGGTCTACTATTTGGTGGAGCACTGCGCTCCTGATGGTCGCACCCTCTGGCTCTGCGAGTTCGACCAGGACGAGCTGGAGCTGGTATCGCGACCGACTCCCGACTGACCGAGCCTAGCGGCGTCCTCTGAGCGACTGACCGGGTCTTGCGGCCCGGCCGTCAGCCCTGCCTAATGGACGCATGAAGGTTTCTTTGTTGCTGGCCGTCGCGGCCCTTCTCCAGCCGGGCGCCGAGCCAGGCGACGCCGCGCGCCGGGTGCTGCGGGAAGTGCAGCAGGCGGCAGCCGGTGACAGCGTCGAGGCGCTCCGAGCGCGGTGGTCGGCACGGGCGTGGGCGGACTCCGGCGATGAGGAAGCGCTCTTCGGCCTCGCCGTTCTCGCTCGACGCGTCGGAGAGAGAGAGAAGACCTTGCAGCTCACCGCGATCCTGCTCGCCCGACGGAGATCGCCTGACGAGTATACGGCGGCCGCCCACCTCGCGCGTGGCCAACTTCTGACTTACACGGACCTTCAAGCGGCGGACTCCGAGCTCGTTCTCGCGGCGTCCATCTCGCGTGGGCTCGGCGACCGCAGGGGAGAGGCTACGGCGCTCATCAGCAGGGCCAACACGCGCGGCCGGACAGCGGGCTTCGCGGCTGCGGATTCGGTTCTCGATCGGGCGGCGGAGCTGCTCGAGCCGCCTGATACCGTGGAGCGGGCGAATCTCGCCTGCCGCCGTGCCGAGATGATGGCGGTGCAGGGGAAGCCGGGAGCGGCCGCCAACGCCGAATTGGGAGTGCGACTCTCCGCGGCGGGGCGTGACCCGCGTCAGCTCGGGATCTGCCTGAACATCCTGGCGCGGGATGTCGATCGCCAGAGCTTGGGTGACTCCGCGGCGCGTCTCTTTGGTCTGGCGGCGGATGCATTCCGCCAGGCCGGTGATCGGCAGAATGAAGCTGGCGCACTCCAGTGGCGAGCCTCGGAGCTCGTCGGTCTGGGAGAATACGGCGCCGGGCGGCGCGATGCTCTTCGCGCCGTGTCCGAGGGACGCCAGTCGAGCAACTCGTCGGCGGTGGCCTGGGCATCGCTCGAGTTGGCGCAGGTCGCGCTCGTGATCGGCGATGCTCCCTCCGCGGCCATGTATTCCAGCCAGGCCGAGTCGCTCTTCATGCGCGCCGATGACAAGTGGGGGCTCGACGGCGTCCGATCGGTGCAGGGCGATCTGGCTCTCATCGCCGGGGATTTGGATCGCGCGCGCAGCGCTTTTCGCGACGGGCTCGTTCGCGCGTCCCAGTTCGATCGCACGCGCGCCATCGCATACCACATCAGTCTTTCCCTGGTTGCCCGCCGCATGGGCGATTTCGACGAGGCCCGGCGGGAGCTCGATCTGGCGGCGCAGACGGCTCGCGACCTGGGACAGAAGCAGCTTCTGGAAGGGCTCGACTACGATTATGGCGTGCTCGCCCTTCGGAACGGGGATTTGCGATCGGCGGAGCGTGACCTGAGCCGGTTCCTGACTCTGGGCGCCTTGCAGGAGGGGCGGCGCTATCCGGCGCAGGTGAGCCTCGCCGAAGTGTACGCCCGGCGAGGCGATGTGCAGAAGGCGGGCGCCGTCCTGCGCGCCGCCGCGGACTCGTTCGACAGCTGGCGCGGTGGTCTGGATGATCGCGCGCTTCGGCTGTTCGCCTTCAATCTGCGCAGCTCGGAGCTCGACCCACACCAGGGATTCGCGGCCGTGACGGCGGCGTTGGCGTCAGGCGGCAAGGTGGCTCTGGCGCTCGAGCTGGCCGAACGCCGGCGGGCGCGAGATCTTCTCGACCACATGGTGCGTCTCGAGGGACTGGGGCCATCCGCCGCCGCTCAATCGTCGCGCCTCGATTCACTCCGGCACAGCGCCGAGGGGCTCGCTCGGTCGTCGCTCGCGACGCTCGTTGCCGACAGCGTCACGGCGCTCGTCGAATACGTTACCGGTGGGCCGGACGAGCCGACGACCGTGTTCACCGCCAGCCGCGGCGGACTGCGCGCGGAGGTCATCGCGCCTGACGATTCGATGGACGACGAGATCGAGCGTCTCGGAGTAGTGCTCGCGACCGGCGCCGACGCTCATTCCCTGCAGCGCCACCTCGGCTCCCGGTTGATGCAGCCCGCGGTGGCAGATCTGCCGTCCGCCGTCCACACACTGGTGATCGTGCCCGACGGCCCGCTGCACCATCTCCCCTTCGACGCCCTCGTTCTGGGCGACGGCCGCTTCGTGGTCGAGGCATTCACCACGGCGATCGATCCGTCGGCGGCGGTAGCGGCCGAGCTGATTGCGCGCCCCGCGCGCACCGGCGTCTCCACGCTCCTCGCCTTCGGCGATCCGCATCTGCGCGGCGAAATCGACTCCGCCTCCTCGGAAGCGCTCGTCTATCGTGACGCATTCGACCACTCCGGCGGATTGCCCCGTCTTCCGGCGTCTGCTCGCGAGGCGCGGCGTGCCGCTCGTTATGCGGAGCATGGCGAGGTTCGCCTTCGCGATGACGCCAGCGAGGCATTCCTCAAGCGAGCGCCGCTTCGCGAGTACGATGTGCTCCACTTCGCCACGCATGCGCTGGTCGACGAGACGGCCGCCACGCGAAGCGCCCTCGCCCTCTCCCCCGGACTCGGCGAGGATGGCTTTGTCGATCCGATGGAGCTCGCCGCGCTGGACCTCGACGCCGACCTCGTGATTCTCTCGGGTTGCCGCACTGCCGGTGGGATGCTCGTCGGCGGTGAGGGGGTCGAGGGACTTACCGCCCCGCTCTTGCAGGCGGGGGCCAGGTCCGTGGTGGCCACCACCTGGCGGGTGGGCGACACGCAGGCGGAGCGTTTCATCGGCCGCTTCTACGACGCGATCGCCGCCGGCGCCGCCGTGGGTGACGCGTTGCGCGCGGCGAAGCTGGCCTCTCTTCGGTCTTCCGAGTCCCCATCCAGCTGGGCCGCCTACACCCTCGTCGGCAACCCGCTGGCCAAGCCCGCGCTCCGACCGCCCCCCCCAGACACTCGCTATTGGGTCGCTTACCTGCTCTTCGCAGCGATCCTCGCTCTCGTTTACTGGCAGCTGCGCCGCCCTGTTTGCCCGAAGGCGCGTCGAACATAGAGCGCCATGGCGATTCGAGCGGCCGCTCCGTAAGCTCAAGCAGCCACCAGAGCCGCTTCAGGGCCACCCACCTACGCCCGCCCGCGGCCCGCGCGACGGCGCACCCTCTCTACCCCGTGCGCCCGTCCCGCGCCCCTCGAGCCCACGCATCATGCGCGACCCGCGAGACCGCGACCTCGGCATGGACCGCCGCATTACGCGGCGCGACTTCCTGAACGGCATCGCTATCACCGTCGGCGCGTCGCTCCTCCCCCCGGAGACGCTGTTCGCCTTCCAGGGGGATGACTTTGCGCCCGAGCGCTCCCCCGACTACTACCCGCCCGCCAAGACGGGGCTGCGCGGCAGCCACCCCGGCTCCTTCGAAGTGGCGCATGCGATGCGCGACGGCTCGCTGGGTCCGGTGCTGAAGGAGGCGCGCCCGACAAACGAGCACTACGACGTGATCATCGTCGGAGGCGGAATCAGTGGGCTCGCGGCGGCGCACTTCTTTCGTACCACCGCCGGGCCGGACGCGCGGATTCTCGTCCTCGACAATCACGACGACTTCGGTGGCCACGCCAAGCGCAACGAGTTTCACCTCGGATCGCGCTACCTCATCGGCTACGGCGGCACGCAGTCGCTCGAGTCGCCGGGGCACTACAGCGCCGTCGCCAAGGGCGTGCTCACGGACATCGGGATCGATCCGCAGAAGTTCTACACGGCCTACGACCAGAAGTACTACAGCTCGCGGCACATGGGTCGCGGTGTCTTCTTCGATCGCGAGACCTTCGGGCGCGACTATCTCGCCGTGGGGGCCGGGCAGAAGCCATGGGCGGAATTTCTCGCCCACGCTCCGCTGAGCGAGGCGGCCAAGCGGGACATTGCGCGCGTGTACGAGGAGAAGGCGGACCACATGCCGGGGCTCACCTCGGATCAGAAGAAGGCGAAGCTCGTGAAGATGAGTTATCGCGACTATCTGCTGAACGTCCTCGGCGTCTCGCGTGACGCGCTCCCCTTCTTCCAGACGCACACGCACGACCTCTATGGGATAGGGATCGAAGCCGTGCCGGCGCTCGACCTGTGGGGGTTGGAGTATCCCGGATTCCAGGGGCTCAACCTCGAGCACACGAACTATCCCGGGATCAGCCTGACGGCGATCCCGAAAGACGACGACGAGCCCTACATCTTCCATTTCCCGGATGGCAACGCGTCGGTCGCGCGCTCACTCGTGCGAAAGCTCATCCCGGCAGCCGTCCCCGGCCACGCAATGGAGGATCTTGTCACGTCGCGCGTGAACTACGCGCAACTCGACACCCCGGGATCTCGGGTCCGCATTCGGCTCAACAGCACGGCGGTCCGCGTCCGTCACGTCGGCGATCCGACGAGTGCCACCGAGGTCGAGGTCATGTACGTCCGGGGCGGCAAGGCGTGGACCGTTCGCGCGCCGGGGTGCGTGCTCGCCTGTTGGAACGGCGTCGTCCCCTACCTCTGCCCGGAGATCCCCGAGCGACAGCGGAAGGCCCTGGGCTACGGCGTGAAGGTCCCGCTGGTCTACACCAACGTCGCGCTCAAGAACTGGCGGGGCTTCAGCACGCTCGGTGTGGCGCATGTGGAAGCGCCGGGGAGCTTCTTCTCCAACATGACGCTCGACTTTCCGGTGAGCCTTGGCGCGTACCACTTCTCCAGAGGGCCGGACAATCCGATCGTCATGCACTTGCTGCGGACGCCGTGCAAACCGGGCCTCCCGGCGCGCGATCAACACCGCGCGGGGCACGCCGAGCTCCTCGGGATGTCCTTCGAGACTTTCGAGCGCGCGCTGCGCGATGAGCTCAATCGGATCGCCGGGAGCGCCGGATTCGATGCCGCGCGCGACATCGCCGGCATCACCGTCAACCGCTGGCCGCACGGCTACGCGTACGAGTACAACTCTCTCTGGGACCCGATCCTCCCGGAGAATGAGCAGCCCTGCTACATCGGGCGCCAGCCATTCGGCCGGATCACGATCGCCAACTCCGATGCGGGGGCGTTCGCCTACACGAACGTCGCCATCGACCAGGCGCACCGCGCCGTCGGCGAGCTCACGTCGCGCGTCTCATCGCACAAGGCGGGGATCGGCCGCTAAACAGCGCGGGCCGCGCACGATCGGCACGGCCCGCGACATCGAGCAGCATCTGTCTCCGCCTGCAGGCTCAGGGCGGATCGTTCCAGTTACGCGCCGGCCCTGGGCCGGTGATGGACGTGTTTGCGTTGCGCTCGCTCAGCGGGTAGACGAGTCGCCGCGGAATGACGCCCCCTGCCGCCGGCGTGAGATTCGGCAAGTTAGTCCGCTTCCAATCGTTGAAGACCTCCACGTTCTGGAAGAGGGCGATGTACTTCTCCAGCATCACGTTGTGCAGCGTGGCCGCCGTGTGCGGCACGCCAGCCAGATCCTGCTCGGCGTTGAGCGCCTGAGCAGCCGCGCCGCTGTTCGGGCTCGTCTTCATGAGCGCCGCCTCGGCCTGGATGAGAAGATTCTCGCTGGCCGTGACCAGCGGTTGCAGGAAGGCGGGGTCCACGCGCGCGGAGGCAAACCCTGAGAAGTCACCGTTGGTCTGTCCCGGTGCCCCGCCCTCGAATTGGTTCGAGGAGTTAGGCGTGAAGTACTGGGGCAGCCTCGGATCGGGTGACGCGCTCGAGTCTGCCATGTAGCTCACCATGTAGGCCCCGGCGGCCATGTTCCCTGCGTAGATCGACGTGAACTGTGACCAGAGGTTGGCCGATGTCGGTGCGGACGAATTGATGGACGTATAGTCGCCGCCGGGTTGGATCCCGTTCTGGGCATTGGCGTACGCGGAGTCATAGGCGGCCGGGCCGAGCTTCTTCGCCAAGTGGAGGAAAATCCGGGCGCGAAGAGTGTACGCCAGCGCCGTCCACAACGCCGGGTCGCCGGCGTAGACGAGGTCTACCGAGCTCGCGCCGACGTTGTTTCCGCTCGGCGTGGTGCCGAGAAGGACGATCGCGTTCGCGAGCTTCGTGTTCAGGCTGTCGTAAACGAACTTCTGCGAGTCCGGCGCCGGATCGGGATACTTCGCGTTGGCTGCCTGCGTATACGGAATGTCGCCCCAGATGTCGGCGCCCAGCGTGATCAGCATCGCCTCGAGCACCGCTGCCTGGCCGGCGTAAATCGAATCTCCGGAGGCGAGAGCACGTGTCTGGACGCTCCGGAGGTCGATCAGCCCGGCGCCGCCGTAGAGCGCGGCCCAGACCACGTAGTAGTCGTCCTCGCCGACGGAGTAGATGCTGATCGTATTGAACGGCGGCACGAGACCGGTACACTGCTGCATCCAGATGCAGATGGTGCGTGCGTACTGACCGGTGAGCTGCACCGTGACGTTCGTTTCGGCAGAGATGAACAGATTGTCCAGCCCCGCGGAGGTCGGGTTGTTGGGGTCGTTCTGCAGGTTGTCGCCGTTGAGGAAGCTCGAGCATGCTCCGGTGACGGCCACTGCAGCTGCCACGAGCGCGCAACGGGCGAAAGCACCAGGCATCAGAATTCTCGGTGTGCGTGTCATTGTCGGATCACCGGTTGAATGTGAAGGTGATCACGACGGACCGCGTTTGCGGGTTCGTGAAGAAGTCGATTCCTCGCGCGCCCGTTTCCGCGCCCGGGGAGTTCACTTCCGGATCAGCGCCGCTGTAGTTGCTCCATGTGTACAGGTTCCGTCCGGCGAGGCGAACCTCGATGCTCGAGAGCCCGAGGTTGTGGGTCACCCATCGCTCGTCGAGCACGTAGCCGACGGCGATCTCGCGCAGCTTCGTGAACGTCCCATCCTCATAGAAGGGGAAGCCGATGCTGTGCGGCGAGATGCCGCCGTAGTAGTTCTGGAACCAGTTCTGGTCGAGCACCACGGCGTCGCCTGCCCCGGGGCCGGCCACCGCGCCCGACATGAAGTTCTGGCCGAAAGTTACCGTCGTTCCCCTCTTCGCCGACTCGGCGGACGTGCCGAAGAAGTTGAGCGTCTCGTGCGTCCCGTTCCACACCAGGCCGCCCGACCGATGATCGAGAAGAAGAGAGAAGTTCCAGCGCTTGTAGCGGAGGGACGTGCTGAAGGAGCCGGTCCACTTCGGATCGGGGCTGCCGACCACGTATTGCGTGGGATCGAGGAGTGGGAAGCCGGGGTTGGCGCCGACGCCCGACGCGTTGGTGAGTGTCCCGTCGCTGATGAAGAGCGCCTTCTGGCTGATTTGCGACGACGTGCAGTGCTGATCGACATTATACGGGTTGCCGCTCCCATCCGTGAGCACCACGCCGCGGCCGCAACGCACATAGTCGAAGTCGCGGAATGAGCCGACGCTGCCGCCTAACTGCGCGTACGAGATGAGGAAGCCGCCGTTCCCGCCGTAGGGCACGAAGTCGGCGCCACGCAGACTCAGCACGTCATTGTTGTTATATCCGCCGAGGAGTGTCACGTCCCACGCCAGGTCCTTCGACACGATCGGACGCACCGTGAGAGTGAACTCACCGCCCCGATTCCGAATCTCCGCCGCGTTCGCAACCTGCAACTGGTAGCCGGTCGATGCGGCGACAGGAATCGGGAGAATGACGTCGGAGCTGTTCCTGTTGTAGAAGGTCGCGCTGAAGCTGATCCGGTCCTTGAGGAACCCCAGGTCGATGCCGCCTTCCAGCTCCTTCGTCCGCTCGGGACCCAATCCCTCGGCGGGCTCGGTGACCGGCGTGAAAAGGCCGCCGACGCCTCCTTGTGACGCCGTGAGAAAGAGTCCCCCGTAGGCGTCCGGGATCTGCCCATTCGCCTGGAAGACCTTCGAGGAGACGTACGGCCCCGGCTCGGTGCCGACCTCGCCGTACGCGAGACGCGCCTTGCCGAAGGAGAGCCAGCTGTCCTCGAGGTTGAAGGTCTTCGAGAACTGCCAGGCGGCACTGGCACTCGGGAAGGCGTAGTACTGGTGGCTCGGCGAGAAGGTCGAGAAGCCGTCGTACCGGAGACCCGCTTTGAGGAAGAGCGCGTCCCAGAGATCGAAGGTCGCCTGGGCGAAGTAGCCGATGTCGTGCACGTACGATTGGTATGACGTCGGCGGTCGCTGCGTGGCCGTGTTGTTGAGCGAGTACGGTGTGGAAGCGAGGAGGACATCCCCGACCTCGCCGAGCTGCTGGAAGCTGCGCGAGTTGATGTTCTGTCCCACCGACACCGACCCGCCCCAGTTCGGGTTGACCGTGTACGTCCCGGTCGCGATCAGGTTGTTGTCGAACTGGGTGTGCGTGAGGTTGAGCGTGAGCACCTGGCCGCCCGGAAGGAACGTCTGCGAATTCCCTTGGGCTTCTCCCTGCACACGCTGATCGTTCGCGTAGTCTACTCCCAGCGCTTCACTGAAGTTGAGCCAGCTGAGAGCCGTCCACTGGATCGTCATGTTGCCGAGAACGCGATCGTTCAGCGTCGTGCTCTGCGAGGTGTACGCCGAGAAGTAGGGGTTGTCGTATCCGCGGGTCGAATCGGGAATCGAGCCCACGCTCGGATCGGGGAAGCGGTACGAGCGATGGACTCCCGTGGCCGGATCGAGATAGGGGTTGTTGTTGAACTCCGGCGGCGTGAGCCAGGACGTCCACGGAATGCTGGCGTAGTTGAAGCCCTTCTGCACTGCGTCCTGCTCGGTTTGGGCGTACATCACGTTGCCGCCGATCCGCAGGTTGTCGGCGACTGCGTGCTCGGCCTTGAGGCGCACGGTGGCGCGGTGCAGGTAGTCGTGCGGGCCGAGGACCGTCCCGTCCTGTGTGAAGTAGCCGCCTGACAGGAAGAAGGAGGTCTTCTCGTTCCCCCCGGAAATGTTCAGGACGTTGTCCCAGAAATGGCCGGTTTGGTACAGCTCGTTGGTGTGATCGTACGTCTTCACACCGGCCTCGAGCTGCGGTCCCCACGTATCGGGAGTCGCGTAGCAGTCGGGGGTGGGATCGGTGGCGCACGGGTCGGACACCCCGTCATCCCCCTGTCCGAACTGGCGCTGCAAGGCGGGGAACTTGGTCACGTTGTCGAACGACACGGAGCTGGTCAGCGAGAAGCGCGTCGTCCCGGGGCGGCCCTTCTTTGTCGTGATGAGCACCACTCCCTGACCGGCTCGCGCGCCGTAGATCGCGCCGGCGGCGGCGCCCTTCAGGATCTCCACCGATTCGATATCGGCTGGATTGATGTCCACCGCCCGGTTCGGCGACGACACGCCACCTTGGGGACCGCCCGTCTGCGGATCGAGGAAGGCCACGGTGGTCGTGGAGTTGTCGATCGGCGTGCCGTCCACCACGATCAGCGGATCGCTCGGACGGCCGAGAGTGTTGGCGCCACGAATGAGGATCGATGACGAGGCCCCCGGATCGCCGGCGCTCGACGTCACCGTCACGTTAGGCGCCTTGGCCGAGAGCGTCTGGACGACATTCGGCTCGTTGCTCGCCTGGATCGCCGACGAGTCGACGTGGCTCCGGACATTGCCGATCTTCTGGGCCTCCGACGTCGTGCCGGCGCCGGTGATGACGACCTCACCGAGCTGCAGGGGGTTCGACTCGAGCACGAAGTCTTGGGGAGGGAGACCCGGCGACAGCACGACCTGCACCGACTTCGCCTTGAACCCGATGGCCCGCGCGGTGAGCGTGACGACCTGGCCATTCGCCGCGCTCGCCGGGACGGTGAAGGAGTAGCGGCCATCTTCCCTCGTCTGGCCGCCGGCCTTGAGCTCCGCAATTCCGACCTGCGCGTAGGAGAGCGGCGCCTGCCCGTCCAGGGTGACGACGCGCCCAGTCACCAGGATGACATCGCGTGGCGATGGTGTGGTGGGTTCTTGAGCGGCGAGTGCTGGCGCCAGCAGTATCACTGACGCCACTGCGGTCAAGCTCGAGCGACGAAGAAAGGTCACAACATCCTCGGTCGTGGAGGTGGGTAAGCGCGGGGCGCGCGGCAGCGCCGTGACTGCCGCACTACGACCAACGGGGCGAGGAACCGAGCGCGACTGGCGGAATGACCGCGCGAACGTACCGAGGGCATAATGGGGTGTCAATGCCGCGTCGACGCGCCCGACGCGATCTCGGCGCCAACGAACGCTCGTTCGCGCAACAAACGTCATCCCTTTGATGCAGGGGCGCGCTACTCTTTATGGAGAAGGCCAGATCCCCAACAGGGCCTGGCGACGAACGCCGAGGGTCATACATGAGTGAGAAGCTGTGGATTGGCGGCCGGTGGTTGGATGCCGCGAAGACGTTTGAGGTGCGCAACCCGGCGAATGGAGAAGTCCTGGCCGAAGTCGCCGACGCCACCAGCGCCGACGCTCGCCGCGCCGTCGATGCCGCGGAGGGAGCAGCCGCCAACTGGGCGAGTACGCCAGCGCCCGAGCGGGCCAAGCTCCTCCGACGGGCCGAGGCCCTCATGCTGGAGCGGGCGGACGACTTGGCGCGAACGCTCACGCTCGAGGGGGGGAAGCCGCTGGCTGAGGCGCGCGGGGAGATCGGCTACGCCGCCAGCTTCTTGGGCTGGTTCGCCGGCGAAGCGGAGCGTGTCTATGGGCGCGTCATTCCCGCCTCGACGGGGACGAAGCGGCTGCTCGCCCTGCGGCAGCCGGTGGGGATCGTCGCGGCGATCACCCCCTGGAATTTCCCGGCGGCGATGGTCACGCGAAAGATCGCCCCGGCACTCGCTGCTGGATGCACGGTGGTGTTGAAGCCGGCCGAACAGACTCCCCTCACGGCGCTGAGGCTCGCCTCCGTTTTCCACGATGCCGGGTTCCCGCCTGGCGTGTTCAACGTGATTCCCACCAGCGATCCGAAGGGCGTGGGAGCGGAGCTCCTCTCCGACCCGCGTGTGCGCAAGATCACTTTCACCGGGTCGACCGAGGTCGGGAAGTATCTCGCGCGCGAGGCATCGGCGTCGGTCAAGCGCGTCTCTCTGGAGCTCGGAGGGCACGCCCCGTTCATCGTCTTCGAGGACGCCGACCTCGCCGCTGCAGCGCGTGGCGCTGTCGCCTCCAAGTTCCGGAACGCGGGGCAGACGTGCGTCTGCGCGAACCGCTTCTTCGTCCACTCGTCCGTGGTCGTGCGTTTCCTCGCCGAGCTACTCCCCCTCGTCACGGCGCTCAAGGTCGGCGATGGGCTGAAGGAGGGGGTCCACGTCGGCCCTCTCATCGATCAGGCGGGCCTCGACAAGGTCGAGCGCCATGTGCGTCAGGCGACCGCGTCAGGCGCTCGCGTGCTCGCCGGCGGTGCCAAGCCGCCGGGGAGCGGACACGGCTACTTCTACACACCAACCGTGCTCGCCGACGTGTCCGACGAGATGCAGGTGATGCGTGAGGAGACCTTCGGCCCGGTCGCCCCTGTGGCGGCTTTCGAGACGGAGGATGAGGTGGTGCGCCGGGCGAACCACGGCCCCTTCGGGCTCGCCGCCTATCTCTATACGCGCGATCTATCCCGCGCCTGGCGAGTCGCCGAGCGACTCGAGTACGGGATCGTCGGTGTCAACGACCCGATTCCTTCCACCGCGCAGGCGCCATTTGGCGGCTTCAAGGAGTCGGGGCTCGGCCGAGAAGGGGGGAGCGAGGGAATGGACGCCTTCCTCGAGACGAAGTACGTGTCGATGGGGATCTGATCACCGCGTCTCTCCCGATGCCAAAAGGCCGGCTCGACGATCGAGCCGGCCTTTGTTCTACGCTCGCGCGATCAGTACCAGCCGATCGGCTTCTCGTCGAGGTTGATGAAGACCTGCTTCGTCTCGAGGTACTCCTCGACGCCCCAGCGACCGAGCTCCCGGCCAAACCCTGACGCTTTGTAGCCACCCCACGGCGCCTCGACCATCGTCGGCTGCATGTGGTTGACCCACACGATGCCTGCCTCGAGCTCCCGGACGACGCGGAACGCCTTGAAGATGTCGCGCGTCCAGACCGCTGCGGCCAGGCCGTAGTCCGTGCCGTTGGCGATGCTGATCGCCTCCTCCTCGGTCTTGAAGGGAATCACGCTCATCACCGGGCCGAAGATCTCCTCCTGGGCGATCCGTGCATTGTTGTTCACGTCGTAGAAGATCGTCGGCTCCACGAACCAGCCCTTCTTGAGAGACTTCGGCACGCCACCGCCGACGGCGACCTTCGCCTCGCGCGCGCCGACGGTGAGGTACTCGCGTACCCGATCCCGCTGCTCCGCGCTGACCAGCGGACCCATCTTCGTCGCCCGGTCCAGGCCGTTCCCGAGAGTGATCGTCTTCGTCTTCTCCGTCATGGCCTCGACGAAGCGCTTGTAGATGTCGCGCTGCACGAGCACTCGGCTCCCCGCTGAGCAGACCTCACCTTGATTGATGAAGGTCCCGAAGAGAGCGCCATCGATCGCGGCCTCGAAGTCGGCGTCGGCGAAGAAGATGTTAGGCGACTTCCCACCGAGCTCCAACGAGACACGCTTCAAGCCGTCGGCGGCCGCGCGCATGATCGCACGGCCGACCGCGGCACTGCCGGTGAAGGCGATCTTCCGGACATCTTTGTGAACGACGAGTGGCGCGCCCGCGCCGGGACCGTCCCCAGTGACGATGTTCACCACGCCCGGCGGCAGTCCGACATCCTCGAAGTCCTTCGCCAGCTCGAGAATCGTGAGCGGCGTCTGCTCGGCGGGCTTGAGCACGACCGTGCACCCCGCCGCCAGCGCCGGCCCGAGCTTCCACGCCGCCATCGTGAGCGGATAGTTCCACGGAATGATCTGACCGGCGACGCCCATCGGCTCCCGGATCGCCAGCGCCACCGCCGGTGCCGGGACCGGAAGCACGTCGCCATGTATTTTCGTGGCCAGCCCGCCGTAGTACTCGAAGCAGGTGGCGGTGTCGTCCATGTCGAACTCGGACTCGACGATCGGCTTCCCCGAATTCCGCGTCTCGAGCTCGGCCAGTTCCGCCTTGCGCGCGCGCACGCGCTCGGCGAGGCGGAAGAGGATCCGCCCCCGATCCTGCGCGGTCGTGCCACGCCACCCGCCGTAGAACGCCTTCTTCGCCGCGCTCACCGCTCGATCGATGTCGGCCGCCGTCCCGGCGGGGCAGGTCGCGATGACCTCTTCGGTGGCCGGGTCGAAGACATCGAAGGTCTTCTTGCTCGCGGAATCGACGAACTTGCCGTCGATGTACATCTGGTACGCCTGGGCTGTCTTGTGATTCCGCTCGACCGCCTTCCGGCGTGGCTCGATTGTCTTGGG
>Ga0187766_10001020_pt1 | contig 16254 bp, 15 predicted proteins | sample 0216_QUI02_MP05__4_FD_132971 | JGI IMG/M metagenome (GOLD analysis project Ga0187766, IMG submission 132971) | Tropical peat soil microbial communities from peatlands in Department of Meta, Colombia - 0216_QUI02_MP05_20_MG | ecosystem: Environmental > Terrestrial > Soil > Wetlands > Peat ... | reverse complement strand
GTGGAGGCCTGATCGGCGGAATGGCGGCATGGTACCGTGGACGCACGCGGATCATCGGCGTCGAGCCGGAATTGGCGCCGACGCTCTTCAATGCTCTTCAAGCGGGCCGCCCCGTGGACAGTCCCGCCGGAGGAGTTGCTGCTGATTCTCTTGCTCCGAAACGCGTTGGCGATCTCATGTTTCCTCTGGCGCAGGAGTTCGTCGAACGCGTCGTTCTCGTTTCCGACCAAGCCATCATCGACGCTCAGCGGGCTCTGTGGACCGTTCTCCGTGTCGCCGCCGAACCCGGCGGGGCTGCTGCCTTCGCCGCACTGCTCTCGCGGCGTTACGAACCGCAACCCGGGGAGCGAGTCGGAGTGCTCATCTGCGGCGGTAATACGGCAGCAGTCGATTTCACGCGCTAGGAGCAACGTCATGTCTGTCTATGAAACGTTGAAGCGGCTCGGGATTGTTCTTCCGGAACCTGCTCCGCCGGTCGCAGCCTTCGTCCCCTTCGTGCACTCCGGGAACCTGCTGTTTCTGTCGGGCTGCATCGCGAAACAGGATGGAAGGCCCTGGGTCGGCAAACTGGGCGGAACGCTGACAACAGCTCAGGGACAAGAAGCGACTCGCGGGATCGCCATCGAACTCATAGGCGTCCTGCAAGCCGCGACGGGCGACTTGAGGAAGATCAAGCGCATCCTGAAATTGCTCGTTCTCGTGAACAGCGAACCGGGATTCACCGAGCAGCACCTCGTCGCCAACGGCGCTTCGGCGCTGTTTGTCGAGGTGTTCGGCGAAAACGGCAGGCATGCCCGCAGCGCCTTTGGCGTCGCGCAAATTCCCTTTGGTTCGTGTGCGGAGATTGAGCTGATCGCTCAAGCAGACTGACGGCTCGTTCGCAATCCAAGCCCTTGAACCTGTTATTCTGTCTTCCCCGTTTGTCTGCCTGGGAGAAACCATGGATGCAGAACGCCGCATGCCGCCGTTCGATCTGCGCGCTGCGATGGAGGTCCTCGCCGCAAAGGACGAGCGCCTGGCGCGCTTGATGGGGAGCACCGAAGAGTACCGGGTCGAAGGCGACCCGGCCATGAGTCCCTACGAAGCCCTGACGCAGGCGGTTGTCTACCAGTCGATTTCCGGCAAAGCCGCCGCGACAATCTTCGCCCGCGTCAAAGCCCTGGGCTCGGGCCGAAACGGCCCAATGCCACAGGAAATGCTTCTTCTGCCCAAACGAGCCTTGCGAAGAGCCGGCCTTTCCGGCGCCAAAATCGCGGCGATGAAGGACCTCGCGCAAAAGGCGCTCGACGGAACCGTCCCCTCGCGAGTCGCCGCCGAAACGATGAGCGACACCGAACTCGTCGAGCGCCTCACCTCCGTGCGCGGCGTCGGCGCGTGGACCGTTGAGATGTTTCTCATCTTTCGCCTTGGGCGGCCGGACGTGCTTCCCATCCACGACCTCGGCGTGCAGCGCGGCCACGCCCTCACCTACGGCAAGAAATTCCTGCCGAAACCCAAGGACCTGCTGGAATTCGGTGAGCGCTGGCGGCCCTATCGCACCGTCGCGAGTTGGTACATGTGGCGGGCATGCGGGCTGCCCGAACACCAGGGAAGAAGAATCGGCCGCGCGCCGGCGAAAAAGCGCGCCAAGGTTCTTGCCGGCCGCATCAAGCGCGCCGCGATTCGGCGCAAAGCCCGCGCGAAGTAGACTCACTCGGCCGCAAAAGGCATTTCGCCGGAACGAGTCAGCGAGTCGCTTCCCGGGTCAGAAAGTAAAGCGCCCCCAGACCCGCGAGCAGCACGCCCGTTTCAAGCGCCACAGAGCGCTGATGCAAGCGATCGAACTCCAGTCGGCGCGGATCCTGCGGTCCGGCCTTTTCGATTGAGCCCATGTCCCGTCGCAACTGGGCCATTCGGCTGCTGACGCCGAACTGCGACACGCCCGTCAGGAGCATCATCGCCAGCACAAGAAACATGGCCGGCGCCGCGAATCCTCCAAAGCCCCGCAGCCTCGCCAGCCGCGCCAGCAGCAACACGCCGCCGCAGACAAGCCCCAGCAGGTGCAACCGCCCCAGGGAGTAGCTCACCATCGTGCCGGCGACGTCTCGCCCCGGCAGTACCGAGAATGCGCCGGGCGCGACCACGAAGCTCAAGAACGCGATGCTCCCGAGCCACAGGCTTAAGCATAGAAACTCGATGGTGCGCAGGGCGGTTGACATCATGAAATTCCGCTAGAATGGCCAAGGACGCCAGGATGGTGGGCGACAAAGGACTTGAACCTTTGACCTCTCCCGTGTGAGGGGAGCGCTCTAACCAACTGAGCTAGTCGCCCACGAATCGTTTTGTAGCACGAAGGTGCCAGAGATTCAACTCATGCCCACGGCCACCGCGCAAATCATTTCTCAGTTGCAGCGCAGCCTTTCACGCGTTATCTACGGCAAGGAAGAGACCATCCAGCTTGCGCTCATCGCCCTGCTGGCGCGGGGACACTTGCTCATCGAAGATGTCCCCGGCGTCGGCAAGACGACTCTGGCGCACGCCCTGGCGCGCTCTTTCCGCTGTACGTTCCAGCGCATTCAGTTCACTTCCGACCTTCTGCCGAGCGATGTGATTGGCGTCAGCGTTTACAACCCGGAGAGCCGTGAATTCGAGTTCCGACCCGGCCCGATCTTCGCCAACGTGATCCTCGCCGACGAAATCAACCGCACCACGCCCCGCACGCAGTCGGCACTGCTCGAAGCGATGAATGAATCGCAGGTGACCGTGGATGGCCGCACCCACATCCTGCCTCGGCCCTTCCTCGTCGTGGCCACGCAGAACCCCGTCGAGCATCATGGCACCTACCCTCTCCCGGAATCGCAGCTCGACCGTTTCCTCCTGCGCATTCGCATGGGGTATCCCTCCCCGGAAACTGAAAAGGAGATCTTGCGCCGGCGGGCCGGCCAAACCCGCGATGACCCGGTGGGCGAACTCGACGCCGCCGCCGAGGCCCAGGACGTCCTCGCCATGCAGGAGGCCGTCGCGCAAGTGCGCGTGGACAATTCGCTGATGGACTATGTCCTCGAGATCGTTGCGCGCACCCGTACGGCCCCCGAATTGACCCTGGGCGTGAGTCCGCGCGGCACCCTGATGCTCCAGCGCGCCGCGCAGGCCCGCGCCTACATCGACGGCCGCGACTTTTGCGTGCCGGACGACATCAAACATCTCGCCGTCCCGGTGCTGAGCCACCGGGTAATTCCCAGCAGCAAGGGCGTAGGCCCGGCCGCTGCTGCGAAAAGGACGGAGTGGGTCGAGTCCTTTCTGCAGGAAATCGTTGAATCCGTGCGCGTGCCTTTGTGACCTCTTCGTCGTCCCTGGCCTCCGAACATTCCAAAGCCGAGCGTCCCGCCATGCGCGCTTTCCTCGTTTCCATCGCCGCTCTCGCCGTCGCGCTTCTCTTGGCGCTCTATTCCGGCGCAGCCGCGGAGAACGGACAGCGCGTCGTTGCCGGCTTGGCGGCCATTTCTGCGCTGGTTCTTGCCGCGTGGGTCGCCATCACCTTGGTCCCGATCATCGCTCGGCGCACCGCCCTGCGCTGGATCGGCCACAAGATCGAGTACAAGGTCACGCGGGAGGGCTGGTTTTATCTCGCCGGCGTCATGGCGGTGGCCGTCGCCGGACTAAACACCGGCAACAACCTCCTTTTCCTGATTCTCGCCAGCATGATCGCGCTGATTCTGATGTCTGGAATCCTGTCCACCATTGGACTCTCCGGCATTTCCATGCGCCTCGAATTGCCCGAAGAGATTTTCGCGGGAGAAACCGTCCACGCGCGAATGGAGTTGCGCAACGACAAGCAATCAATGCCGTCGTTCTCGCTCCGGGTGGAAGGGATTCGCGGTAAGGATTCGGCTTCGTCCGCCATTATGGACGCCCCCGTCTATTTTCCCTACACCCCGCGCCAGGAGCGTGTGCACCAGTGGGTGCCCCTGGTCTTTCCGCGTCGCGGCCTTTACCGCCAGGAGGCCTTCCGCATCGCCACGCGCTTCCCCTTCGGGTTTCTTGAAAAAGGGCGCCGTGTTGACCTCGCCAGGGAAGTTCTTGTTTATCCGTCAATCGCCGCAACCCAGGATTTCCGCGCCGTTCTCCCCGCCCTCCAGGGCTCCATTGAGAGTCTGAACAAGGGCCGCGGTCAGGATCTCCACGCCCTGCGGGACTACCGCCCGACCGACAGCGCTCGGCACGTCCACTGGAAGGCTTCGGCCCGCACAGGCACTCTCCTTGTTCGCGAGTTCAACCGCGAGGACGATCGCCGCGTCCTGCTCGTCTTCGACCCGAGTCTCCCCGCCAACCTGCCCGACGCCGAAGCCAAGTTCGAGCGTGCCGTCGAACTCTGCGCCAGCATCGCCTGGTACTTTCAAGAAACGAACGCCATGCTGCGTTTTCGCACTGCGGGATCGGAGACCCCCCTCGCGCCCGCTGGCGAAATCATCACCGACGTTCTTCGACTTCTTGCGCTCAGCGAGCCGGCCGCGCAGACCCGGCGTTCGGAGTTGCTCGATTCTCTGGGCGGCGATGCCGAGCTTTCCAAGATTGTGCTGACCAGCCACGACCGTGGAACGATTCCCGACGACCTCTGGCACTCCGCTTACTTCGTCTTTCTTCCCGACCTCTGAAGCTGCCGCGCTTCGTGCCCTTCGCAATTGTGCGACAATGCGGCGTGCCCCTCGCTGAAACAACCCTTCGCTCCTTCCGCCGGCGGCTCATTCGCTGGTTCGAGCAATCCAAACGCGATCTCCCTTGGCGCCGAACCTCGGATCCTTACGCCGTTTGGGTCTCGGAGATTATGCTGCAGCAAACGCGCGTCGCTGCTGTGCTCCCTTTCTACGAACGCTTTCTCACCCGCTTTCCCGATATTCGTGCTTTGGCTGAAGCGCCGGAAGAGGAGGTTCTCCACGCCTGGTCGGGGCTCGGTTATTACGGTCGCGCCCGCAATCTACATCGCGCGGCGCGGCAGTTGGTGGCGAAGCACGGCGGCAGGTTTCCGAGGCACCCCGAGGAAGTTGCGTCTCTGCCCGGCATCGGCGGTTACACCACCGCGGCGGTAATGAGCATCGCCTACGGCAAGCCGCTTGCCGTTCTCGATGGAAACGTGGCTCGCGTACTGGCGCGCCTTGAAGCCGTGCGCGGCGATTTGCGCGAACCGCGCTGCTGGCGGGCGCTGCAGCATTCCGCAGACCAGTTGCTCGATCGCCGGCGTCCCGGCGCATGGAATCAAGCCATGATGGAGTTGGGCGCGACTGTGTGCGTTCCCGGCGCGCCCATGTGCCTGTTATGCCCGGTTTCCGGAGCGTGCCGGGCCCGGTCCCTCGGTCTCGCACAGGCCATACCGGAAAAGAGAAAGAAACCGGATCCCTTGAAGCTGGATCTGGCTGCTGCGGTCTTTTTCGACAAGAAGGGCAGAACTCTTCTCTTGCCCCCGCAATCGACAGCGGAAGATGGCAATTTGCCCGGAGCGATCTTTTCCAGAATGTGGCACTTTCCGGTTTTGCGCCTCCAAAGCGAATCCTCAGATCAAGTTTTGGACTGGCTGCGGAGACGGTTTGGGCGAAGGAAGCCTTTTTCGCCCGTGCCTTTGAAAGCCGTTCGCCAGGCCGTAACCCATCACGATGTCCACGTAGTCCCCCACTTGGTGAAAGTAAGGAAGCTCCCCTCCGCCTTGGGCGCCCGCCCCGTTTCGCTGGGTGTGGCCTTCAAGGTTCCCGTCTCGAATCTCACCAACAAAATTGCCCGGGCCGTACGGCATGAACTGGCGGCACCGGGCGACCCAAGGCGCGAGTGACAGTTTTGCCGCGTCGTCGGCGAGCCTTCGCTCCGGGTGCTACGATGAAAGCTGGCCATGGTCACCGTCAGAAACACCCTCGCGGCGCCAGCCCCTCCGGCGGACCGTTTTTTTCACACTGCGCTCTTCTTCCTGACTCTGACCTCGGCCGTCACCCTGGCCAGCACGGGGAAGCTCGATCTCTTCGCCTCGGTAGCGCCGCCCTTGGTGATCCTGTTCAAAGGCTTTCGCCTTCTGCGAGGGCACGGCCCGGAGTTGTCCCATCGTCTGGCCACCATCCTCGTGGTCGCCTATGTCGCGTTTTTTCCGCTGGACTACCTGGTCTTCTCGCGGACCCTGGCCGGAAACGGATCGAACCGCTCCCTGTATGCCGCGCTTCTCGCCACCATCCACCTTCTCCTGTTCGTCCAGCTTGTCCGGCTTTGTAGCGCCTCCACCGACCGCGATGCTGTGTTTCTCTCGCTACTTTCCTTTGGCGGGATGCTCGCCGCGGCCACTCTTACTATCGATACCTACTACCTCGCGCTTTTCTTTATCTACATGATCTTCGGCGTGGCCACTTTCATCGGCTACGAAATGCGTCGCGGTGCTCGCGGAGCCGTGGCAGTCACCACGGACGCCCGGCCCGGAACGGATCGGCGTCTGAACCGCTCTCTCGCGACGGCGTCCGTTACCGTGTCCCTGGGGGCCATTCTGCTCGGCAGCCTCTTCTTCTTCCTTTTCCCTCGTTTTAGCGCGGGTTACCTCGGTCGCGCGAATCTACAGCCGTCGCTGATGAGCGGATTCACGGAGGACGTGGAACTCGGCCAAATCGGGGAAATCAAGAAGAATTCCTCTGTCGTCATGCGCGTCATGACCGGCCAGTTCCGCAGCTCCGTAGCCTTGCGGTGGCGCGGCATCGCCCTTACCACCTTCGACGGCAAACGCTGGTCGGCCCCGGAACGCGGTGACAAAGTCCTTCCCCTGGATGCCGATGGCTGGATTCATGCCCGCGACGTCCTTACCGGCGACGGCAATCCCGCCCATTCCCTTCCGGTGCGCTACACCATCCTTCTCGAACCGATTGCCACGGACGCTATCTTCGCGCCCGCAAACCTGATTTCCCTGCGCGGCAACTTCTCTGGCGATTCCAGTGCCGTGCCGCGGCGCAACTACCTGCTCCAGGACTCCACGGCCTCGATCTTCAATCCCTTTCACAACTACGCGGCCCTGCGTTACGAAGGTTTCTCTCTTCTGTCCAACGTGTCCGGCCAGCTGTTGCGCGAAGCCTCCACCGACTATCCGCAAGAGTTGCGTGCCACCTACCTGCAATTGCCCAGGCTGGACCCGCGCATCGCCCAGCTGGCCAGGCAAGTCACTGCGCGCGACCGCACGCCCTACGATAAAGCCGTTACGATCGAGACCTACTTGCGCAGCAACTACCAGTACACCCTCGATCTCACTGGACGGCCGGGCGAAGATCCGCTTTCGCGATTCCTTTTCGTAAACCGCGCCGGCCATTGTGAGTACTTCGCCTCTGCGATGACCGTGTTTCTCCGCGCCCTCGGCATCCCGGCGCGCTATGTCAACGGCTTCCTTCCCGGCGAATACAACGACGTGGGAAGCGACTACATCGTCCGCGCCAGCGACGCCCACAGTTGGGTCGAGGTGTATTTCCCCGGCTACGGCTGGCAGACCTTCGATCCCACGCCTCCGGCCGCAGCGGCCCAGGCCGGCTTTCTTGGTCGGATCGGCGCCTACTGGGACTGGCTCCAGCTCATGTGGAACGAGTGGGTCATCAGCTATGACTTCGCTCACCAGGTTTCCCTGTCTCAGAACATTCAGCGCGGCACGCGCAACTGGTCCGAACAGGTGCGGCGCTACTTCATTCGCCTGGAGCGCCGGGGCAAGCAGTTGATCGAACAATGGCAGCAGCAGCACAGCGGAATGCGTTGGCTGCTGCCCCTGGCGGTGATTCTGTTCCTGATCATCCTGAATTACGAGCGTCTTCGCCGCTTTGCCGTGCGCTTGCGCATTGAATGGCGTTCCCGCGGGCCGAGCGCGCCCCGCCCCGACGCTCAGTTAGCTTCTTTGCTCTATCAGGAGTTCCTGCGCGTCCTTTCCCGCAGGGGCTTCCGCCGCCGTGAATCCCAGACGCCGTCGGAGTTTGTGGCCGCTCTTCAAGCATCGGGCGCTTCGGAGGTCGTCGGCGAGTTCACGGATCTCTACCTCCACGCGCGCTTCGGTGGAGCGCCGTGTGATGCCTCGCACCTCCGCAGCCTCATTCAACAGGCCAACATGGCTCTGAAAGCTCGCTGACTTCCCCTCAATCCTGTGCCGGGAGGCAGTTCGCGCGCGCGTGTTACACTTAAGGATTGCGCAAGGAGGCTGCGAGCTGACGGAATGACGCAATCGGCCAAAGTGGGCTTTGTCAGCCTGGGCTGCCCGAAAAACCTCGTGGACACCGAGGTCATGATGGGTCTTCTCGCCAGGCGCGGATTCACTCTGACGCCCAACGCCGAGGAAGCCGAGGTCTTGGTCGTGAACACTTGCAGCTTCATCGAGGCTGCGCAAAAGGAGTCCGTCGAAGCGATCCTGGAGATGGCTGAACACAAGAAGTCCGGCGCCGCCAGGAAGCTGATTGTCGCTGGCTGTCTTGTGGAGAAGTACCGCCGGCAGATCCAGTCGCAGATTCCCGAAGTAGATGCCGTCGTCGGCACCGGCGAACTCGAGCGAATCGTGGACGCCATTGAAGGGACATGGCGGGACGCTCCGGGCGGCCCCGCGTCGTTTCTTTACCATGATCTGACTCCGCGTATCGTCACCACGCCGCGTCACGCCGCCTATATCAAGATCGCCGAAGGCTGCGATCATCCGTGCACTTTCTGCATCATCCCGCAGCTTCGCGGCAAGTTCCGCAGCCGCCGCTTCGAGTCCGTCGTCCGCGAAGCGGAAAACCTCGCCGCCGCCGGTGCGCGCGAAGTTACCCTTATCGGCCAGGACACTACCTCTTACGGCGAAGACCTCGGTCTCCGCGATGGCTTGCCGCTTCTTCTCGAACGCCTCGCGCGGATCGAGAGTGTCCTGTGGGTTCGTTTTCTGTACGCCTACCCGAACCGCGTCACCCAGAAGCTCCTGGACACTCTGGCGCTCTATCCGCGGCTCGCGAAATACATGGACATGCCGCTGCAGCACGCCTCCCGCGCTGTTCTCGCCCGAATGAAGCGCGGCTCGAGCAGCGATGCTTTCTTCAAGCTCATCGACCGCATCCGCAAGACGATACCCGGAGTTTCCCTCCGGACGTCCTTCATCGTGGGGTTTCCCGGCGAGACCCGCCGCGATTTCGACGCTCTGTGCGCCTTCGTTCGCGCGGCGGAGTTCGACTGGATGGGCGTCTTTGCCTACTCCGACGTGGACACCGCCGCCAGTGCGCGCCTGGAGAGAAAAGTGGACGTCTCCGAGATCGCCGATCGCCGCGATCGCCTGATGTCCGTTCAAAAACAGATCTCCACGCGCCGTCTCCGCGCTTTCAAAGGGAAGACCGTGGTTGCGCTGATTGAAGGCCCGTCAAAGGACAACCCGATGGTCTGGGAAGCGCGCGCCGAAGGAATGGCGCCGGAGATTGACGGCAAGCTTTACTTGACGAGCCTCGAAGCGTCCGGGAAAACCGCGCGGCCCGGCGACGCTGCCCGCGTTTTGATCAGTCAAACGGATGCCTACGACTTGATAGGACAAGTCGTCGAGATTCTCCCCGCGCCCCCCCGCCGAGGCGATGCGCCGCATCGGGCGCTTCCAGCTGAACCTCTTCTTCGTATTGCTACCGGAGCGCCGCTGCGCGTATTGGAGTAAACTCCGCACGGCAATTCCATGCAGCACCAATGTCCCATCTGCAAGACGCCGACCGATTCGGCCCGGCACCCGGATTTCCCTTTTTGCAGCGAGCGTTGCCGCCTGCTGGACCTCGGCAACTGGTCCGCGGAGCGTTACGTTGTATCTTCATCCGTCTTCGACGAAGACGATCCCAAGGAGTCGCCGGAACCCGATGACGCCGAACGTTGACCCGCCCGCTCCTCCACCCCCGAAAAAGCCTCGGTTGGCTCTGGCGGTAGCCACCGTGCTCGGCGTCGGTTATTTACCCAAGATGCCCGGCACCTTCGGTGCGCTCGCCGGTACCTTTCTCATGCTCGTCACCAACCCGTTCTTCCTCGCGCAGCGTTTCTCCATCGACATCGGAATCGAAATCCCTACCGTGTTCGGCCGTCCGGCCGCGTGGGTCCTTTTTATTCCCCCGGTACTCGTCTTTCTCTTCTTCGCCGTCATCGGCACCTTGGCGGCTTCCCGGGTCGCCGCCTACGCGGGCGTCGCGGATCCCCAATACGTCGTGATTGACGAAGTCTCTGGTTTACACCTCACGCTCCTCCTCGGACTCGTTCCCTTCGGCCTCCCCACGCATCTCTCGCAAAACCCGGACTTCGTTTCGACCGGCGTCTACTTTCTGTACTTTGCCTTGAGTCTGCTCAACTGGAAATACTTGCTCGCGGGTTTTATACTTTTTCGCGTATTTGATATTTGGAAACCGTTTCCCGTTCGGAGGCTGGAGAGCCTTCCGCGCGGGTGGGGCATCATGGCGGACGATTGGATGGCCGGCGTTTATGCCGCCATCGTTCTGAGGATAGCCCTGCATTTTGGCCTGGTATGAAATTCGCGTTCTCCGGTTCCGAGAAGAACGGCACACCGCGCATCGACCGCGTTACGCCCGCAGCGGCAATCCCCGGCGGCGAAGTGCAGATTCACGGCAGCGGTTTTGCGGCTCGTACCCACGCGCGCCCTGTGGTTCGTTTCGGCGAAGTCGAGGGCAGCCTCCTTCTGGCCACCGACGTGCGCTTGATCGCGCGCGTCCCCGACGGCGCCGGCGGGGGCACGGTGCGTGTCTCGGCGGGCGCCGCCGAAAGCAAACCCCACCCCCTCTGCATTGGGGTTCAAATCGCGGACAACCTGCATCCCGTCGCGAATCCCGCCGTGGACGGCCAGGGCAACATCTATGTCACTTTCAGCGGGCCGCGCGGCGAGCGCGTTCCGGTGTCGCTTTACAAAGTCACCTCCAATTACAGCGTCAAGCCCTTCGTTACCTCCCTTGTGAACCCCACCGGCTTGGCGCTCGACCGCGCCGGCAACCTCTTCGTCTCCTGCCGCCACGACGGCACCGTCCACCGCATCACGCCCGACGGCCGCGCTGAGCTGTGGGTGGAAGGCATGGGCATCGCCACGGGGATCGCCTTGGACGCCGAGGAGAACCTCTACGTCGGCGACCGCAGCGGCACGATTTTCAAAGTCAGCCCCGATCGCGAAATCTTTGTCTTCGCCACGCTCGAGCCTTCGATTTCCGCCTACCACCTGGCCTTTCATCCTTCCGGAGACCTCTTCGTCACCGGGCCCACGACCTCAAGCTTCGACCGCGTCTATCGCGTCGGAAAATCCGGCGACGCGAACACCTTCTACCGCGGTCTCGGCCGGCCTCAGGGTCTGGCCTTTGACCGCGATGCCAACCTGTACGTCGCTGCTTCTTTCAATGGCCGCCGCGGCATCGTCCGCATTCCGCCGCAGGGCCCGCCCGAGCACGTGCTCAGCGGCTCGGGCGTTGTTGGCATGGCGCTTCTCCCCAACGGCCGCGCCATCATCGCTACCAGCGGCGCCATCTTTACGCTCGACTGGGACGTTCACGGTCTTCCCGTGCCGTCGGGGTCATCATCGCCCTCGGCCGCGCCTTCTTCGCCTTCCACAGGCTCGGTCACTCCCGCCCGATCAAAGAAATGAAAGCCGAAATCATCGCCGTGGGCTCGGAGATGCTCACGCCCGACCGGCTGGATACCAATTCCCTCTTCCTCACCAAAGAACTCAACCAGCTCGGCATTGAAGTCGTTCGCAAGACGATTGTCGGCGACGACCGGGCCTTTCTCGCCGACGTTTTCCGCGGCGCTCTGGAGCGCTCCGAGCTGGTCATCGCTTCCGGCGGCCTCGGGCCTACCGAGGACGACCTCACGCGCGAGACCCTTGCCGAACTCCTCGGGCGCCCTCTCCGCCGCAACGACGACATTGTGCGCGCCATCGAGGCTCGCTTCCGCAGCTTCAAGCGCGAAATGCCCGCCATCAACATCCGCCAGGCTATGGTGCCCGAAGGTGCCGAGCCGGTCGAGAATCCGCGTGGCACAGCGCCCGGCCTTTGGATCGAAGATCGTGGCCGCATCGTCGCCCTGCTGCCCGGCCCTCCGCGCGAGTTGAAACCGATGTTTCTCGAGAGCATCGCCCCTCGCCTCCGGCGCCGTGTCTCCGGCTTGAAAATGTTTCATCGCGAACTCCGCGTCGCCGGTATGGGTGAGTCTCATGTCGAGCAACGCATCGCTCCCATCTATAAACGCTACCCCGGCGTAACTACCACCGTGCTCGCCTCGCCCGGCGAGGTCCAAGTCCACCTGCGGATGTGGACCGCCGACGCGAAGCACGCGGAAAAAACCCTCGGCGAAATCACCGAAGGTTTGCAGTTGGCCCTTGGCGAGAGGATCTTCACCACCGAAGGCCGCTCGATCGAGGAAGTCGTCGCCGAACTTCTCACCGTGAACAACGCCACGATTGCCGTGGCAGAAAGCTGCACGGGGGGCCTCCTCGCGGAGCGCTTGACCACGATTGCCGGCAGCTCCTCCTACTTCCTGGGCGGCGTCGTTTGCTACAGCAACGACTTGAAGTCCGCCTGGGTGGACGTTCCCGCGGAAACCGTCCGCGAAAAAGGAGCCGTCAGTCCCGAGGTTGCCATTGCCCTGGCGGAGGGCATCCGCCGCCGCGCCGCCAGCACGCTCGGCATGGGCATTACCGGAATCGCCGGTCCCGGCGGAGGCTCCGAGACAAAACCCGTCGGCACGGTGCACATCGCCCTGGCCGGCCCCGCCGGCGTCAAGGAACTCGGCCGGATCTACCCGGGCGACCGGGAGTCGGTGCGCTGGCAGGCTTCGCAAATGGCCCTCGATATGATCCGCGTTCATTTTCTCTACAACGCGCAGGGAAAGTCTGCCGGCCGGAGCTGAGCCTTTGCGCCTCTTTGTCGCACTGGAGATTTCCCCGGTGGTGCGCGAGAATCTCTCCGCCTTGATCCGCGAGCTGCGCCTTTTGGCCCCTCAAGCGCGCTGGTTGCGCGCCGAAAATCTTCACGTCACCTTGAAATTCATCGGCGACTCCCCGCCGGAAAAACTGCTGGCGATTCGGAAATCGCTTGCGGCCGTGCAAACCGACGGTCCCATCGCCGTCGATTTCTGCGGACTCGGGTTTTTCCCCGACGATCGCCGTCCCCGCGTGCTTTGGGCCGGCATCACCGCGAACGGTCAACTCGAGCGCCTCGCCCTGCGCATCGACTCCGCTCTCGAGCCGCTTGGCTTCCCGCGCGAGCAGCGGCCCTTCTCCCCGCATCTCACTCTCGCGCGGCTTCGAAGTCCGGGCGGCGTAGAAGCTCTGCGCGCCGCTGCGCGCCAGCGGGATGCCCAGAGCTTCGGCCGGTTCGCCGCTAACGAATTCATCCTCTTCAGCAGCGAACTGAAACCCGCCGCCGCAGAACACACTCCTCTAGCCGCCTTCCCTCTGCTCCAAAGCGGCGCTTGACCACGGCTCTCATGTCGCCTTACTTCCATCATTGGCTCTGGGCCCTGCCTGTGGGCTACTTCCTCGGCTCCATCCCCTTCGGCCTGATTCTTGGCAAACGGCTCGGTCGACAGGATGTGCGCGAGGCAGGGAGCGGGAACATCGGCGCGGCCAACGTCACCCGCGTCGCCGGAGCGTTTGCCGGTGTCCTCACCCTGGCTCTTGATGCGGCCAAAGGGGCCCTGCCGGTTTGGCTCGCTGCCCGCGTCTCCGGCAACCAGGCCGCTTGGATGATGGCTGCCGCGCTCGCCGCTATCGTTGGTCACTGCTTTTCTATCTGGTTGGGCTTTCGCGGCGGAAAGGGAGTCGCCACGGCCGCCGGCGCCTTTCTGGTCATCTGCCCCGCGGCTGCGGGCCTGGCCATCTTGCTGTTCGTCGTGGTTGTGCTGTTCTGGAGATTCACTTCCCTGGGCTCCATTACCGCCGTGGCGGCGATGCCCCTGCTCGTCTATCTTTTGTGGGCCCCCGGCCACGCCCCCCCGCTTGTCGTCAGCTTCGGAACCTCGCTGGCTGCCCTCTTGATTATTGAGCGACATCGCGCCAATCTTCGCCGCCTGCTTCGCGGCGAGGAGCCCCGTTTGACGTTCGCGCGGAAGAACAGGACTCGCGTATGACCCGCATTGCCATTCTCGGCGGCGGCAGTTGGGGAACGGCCCTGGCCATCCTCCTCGGACAGAGCCCCAAGAACCACGCTGTTTCTTTGTGGGTCCACGATCCCGAGATTGCCGCGGCGATTCGCCGCGACGCCTCCAATTCCGTTTATCTGCCCGGGTTCAGAATCCCGTCTCAGGTTCGCGCGACCTCCGACGAACGCGAAGTGCTCGCTGGCGCTGAGATTGTTCTTGGCGTTGTCCCGTCGGCTTACGCTCGCACCGTCTATTGCCGTGCGCTGCCGCATCTTGGCCCGCAGATGGCCCTGGTCAGCGCCACCAAGGGCCTGGAGCCCGGCTCGCACGCCCGCATGAGCGAAGTAATCTCGCAGGTTGTTTCGCCCAGGTTCCCTCCCCGAATCGCTGTTCTGTCAGGTCCCTCCTTTGCGATCGAAGCCGCGCGCGGCGATCCGACGGCCGTCGTGCTCGCTTCGCCCGATCCTGCGCTCGCTGCTTTCGTCCAGGCGGAGCTCTCCGGTCCGACGTTCCGCCTTTACACCAACGAAGACGTCGTCGGCGTGGAATCCGCTAGCGCGATGAAGAACGTCATCGCCATCGCCGCGGGAGCCTGCCAGGGTCTTGGCTTGGGCTCCAATTCGCTCGCCGCTCTTATTACCCGCGGTCTGGCGGAAATGACGCGCCTGGCGGTCGCCCAGGGCGGCTCTGCCGCCACGCTAAGCGGCCTGGCCGGCCTCGGCGACCTGGTCCTCACCTGCACCGGCGCGCTCAGCCGCAATCGTCATGTCGGCGTGGAACTCGCCAAGGGCCGGGCCCTCGCCGAGATTCTCTCCGGCATGCGCATGGTCGCCGAGGGCGTACATACCGCCGCAGCCGTTCTCGCCTCCGCAGCGACGCGGGGCGTCGAAATGCCCATCACCGAACAGGTTTCCGAGATACTTGCCGGGAAACGTGCGCCTGCGGACGCGATTCGCGCCATCATGGACCGCCCCCTCAAAGCTGAATAAACGGCCTGGGCGCGCTCCGTAGTACGAAAGTCCCGTTCAAAAAGGGTGACACTCCCGAGAAGCTTCCCGCGGTCCGTCCCGGCGCTCCCCTTACAATAGAAAACGTATGAAAGTGCTCCTCCATGGCACCGTGGAAAAGCTTCGCGCCGGCCGCGTCCGCCTGCTGTGGCTTGTCCTGGGTGCCATGCTGCTTGTCAGCGCCTTCCCCCTCGCGCTCTACCACCGCCAGGTCTTGCATCTCAGCCAGGAAAAGCTCGTGGATACCGAGCGCGTCCAGCAGACCGAAGTGACCCGCTCTCTTTCCGACGAAATCAGCTTGTTTGAATCCAACCTCACCCAGCAGCTCATCAGCGAGCGCCAAATCCTCGCGCTCACCGGGCTCATTCAGGATGTCGAGGATCCCGCGGCGCAGCCCAAGGTCACGCGCCTCCTCGAGAACTTCGTGGCCAGCAATCCCAAGACCTTCATCTACCTCACCGCCGTCGGCCACACCGGCAAAGGCACGGGCGCCTCGCAGGGCAACTTCCGTCCGGAGCAGGACCCCTTCGTCAACAAGTCCCTCAAGCGAGCCTTCGCCACCTGCGTCCAATCACTGTTCTTCCGCAGCGATCCTCTGGCCCTCGACGACCGTCCGGCCTTCGTCATTGCCGTGCCGCTCCAGGTCGGCGACGAGTTCACCGGAATGCTCGCCGCCGTTGTTTCCCTCGAGCCCGTCTTGCATCGTCTCCAGGAGACCAGTGTGCGCGGCCGCGAAGTCTTTGTGGTGGACCGCTTCGGCCACATCGTTGTGCATCCCTCCTCTCGCGAGATGGTCCCGGGCACCGATCTGAGCGGCCAGTCGCCGATCGTCGCCCAAATCCGCGCCCTTCCTCAGGAGCTGCGCGCCACGGAAACCGTGCGCTTCACCCGCAAGGACAAGAATCGCGGCGTGGAAATGATCGGCACTTACAGCACCCTCCCCGAGGTCAACTGGGCGGTCGTGGCGCAGCGCAGCCTCAACGATGCCCGCGAAGACGCCGGAGTCCGCGAGCTGAACCGCCAGGCCCTGGCCTTCGTCTTGGTGGTCACCCTGGTGGCTATTCTTGTCGGATACTTCTTCGCCGTCGGCATCAGCGAGCCCATCCGGGGCTTGGCGGCGTCCACTCGAGCCATCAGCCGCGGCGAATTCCATCAGCGC
>Ga0187766_10001019_pt1 | contig 16273 bp, 15 predicted proteins | sample 0216_QUI02_MP05__4_FD_132971 | JGI IMG/M metagenome (GOLD analysis project Ga0187766, IMG submission 132971) | Tropical peat soil microbial communities from peatlands in Department of Meta, Colombia - 0216_QUI02_MP05_20_MG | ecosystem: Environmental > Terrestrial > Soil > Wetlands > Peat ... | reverse complement strand
CTCGTAAAGTTCCTGGAGGAGCAACAGCCGTCAGCCGAGTAGATTATCGGCGTAGGCACCGTAGTAGCTGGAAGTGGCTGTGACACAGGGTGGTAACGAATAGGCAGACCTCCGACATAATACAACCATATCGGCACCCGCCGCGGCACGGCGACCCAGTTCGCCCAGCGCGCACTCGACTGCGTGATCTCCTGTGAAACGAAGCTACTGATCGTCGATGACCTCCACTTCCTCAGCTTTCGAACGACTCGTGAGGGAATCAGCAACCAGTTCAAGTACATCAGTAATGAGTTCCCGCTGACGATCGTGTTCATCGGCATTGGGTTGCGTGAACGCGGACTCTACAGCGACGGCCCCTACGCCGAGGAGGTCCTTGGTCAATCAGGCCGCAGAATCACAGGATTCAAGATGCGCGGATTTTCCGTGGGCAATGAGTCCGGCCGGATTGAGTGGCACAAGTTGCTGTTGGCGATCGAGCAGCGTGTCGTCTTGGCGAACGCCTATCAAGGAATGCTCGCTCACGAACTATCCGACTACCTCTACGCCCGTTCCTCTGGGCGCATCGGCTCGCTGATGACGCTGATCACCAGGGGCTGCCTCAGAGCGATCCGCGCCGGCACCGAGGTACTCACGAAGGACCTGCTGGATGGAATCCGCAACGACGAGGCGTCCGAGCGAAGTCGCGACGAGCTTGAGAATGCCTTGGCCGCAGGGCGTCTGATGACTATGCCAAAGCGTCCCCGGTCCCGGAAACACCTTGAACCCCTCTCGGAATGAGTCCGGCGAAAGGTACGTCAGAGGGTAGAGCTGGAGCGAATCGATGCCGAACGTGCGGACACTTCCGATCCACAACGCCCCACTCGCTGGCGAAGTCCTTGAGTCATGGCTTGCTGTGACGGCCGACCGATTTCAGGTCACATGGGGAGAGTTGATGGAGGCAATCGTTCCAGATTCATCGACTCTGGATCGCGCGCACCTAAGCAACATACTGACCCCAGATGAGGAAGACGAGATCGGCCATGCAACCGCGATCCGGGATCCTCAACTCCTACAACGGATGACCCTGGCGAACTACGGTCAACCGGTAGTCACGATCGACCCGACTACTCGGAAAGCCATCACCCCCTGGGGTGAGATCTCCCGTCAAAGGTACTGTCCGCGTTGTCTACTGGAAAAGGCAGGCCGGTGGCAACTGAGCTGGCGCCTGCCGTGGTCTGTCGTTTGCTTCGAGCACCGCTGCTTCCTCAACGACGTCTGCCCTGAGTGCAGGGGCGCCCAGAGGATTGACCCCACGTGGTTTCGCGCCGGAATGTATCCAAAATCGTTTCGCTGCAATCGCATTACGGAACGGCGCCGTTGTCCAGGTGATCTTCGCACTGCGCGTATCTCGTTGGTAGAGGACTGCCTTGTCCTCGGCATCCATCGTTCCCTACAGCACTTGGTCACTGGCCTAAATGTTGAGACAGGCATATATGCCAGTGTCGGCCAAGTTACTGTCGACCAGTTCTTGGCCGACCTCCGCATGCTCACCGCGCGGATACTACGCTCGTGCCCGCCGTCGCTCCTAGCGAGAATCTTCTGCACTGCCGCACCGGTGGGCGATGCGCACTACTGGAGCCGATGGAATACTCTGCCTTCTCCAATCGAGGTCGCAGAACGCCGATGGTTCGGATGGGATGCGGGTGCACCCGCGATCGCGGCCGGTTCGGCCCTGGCCGTGGCAATACTGCTTCAACCTGATGAGGGCGCGGCAGTAGCGATGTTGTCTGAGATACTCCGCAAGGAAAGTGCCCGTCGAATATCCGCGCAACACAGTCTGTTAGGGCGCCACTCAAGTGCCGTGTTGACGCACTTGGATGAGGCTGCTGTCGCCCTGCCACGCAACGACCATCATGCGACCTTCCGCCTCACGGAATGGATCGCCCAAGCATGCGCGGATAACTCACTTCCGGGAGATGCCGGGCCTAGCACGGCTGACAAGGTCCGCGGTGTCCAACATCGACACCAACGTGTGGAGGTCGCACTCATCGCGAACTCCCCGGTAGTGGACAGCTAGCGGACTGCCACGCAGCAGCCCCCCACTACACATCGAAGAGAGACCACGGAAGGCACTGTAATGAGGTACATCGACAACGAAGACGGCCATCACGTAGTCGAATTGACGCGCAGAAACCTGGAGGTTCTACTCGCCGAATTGGATGACCCGCTATCGATGCGTACGTTGATTGACGGCGACGACAAGATCATGGTTCGCGCGGTCGAGACCGACGCTTACCGTGGCGACATCCCCGCGCAGACCGCTGCCGCCAGGGAAGGGACAATCGAAGTGACCCGCTCCGAGTTGAAGACCCTGCTTGCGGGCCTGGATGCCCCCTCAGAACTCGCGACCAGCGTATTCATCGGGGACCACGCAATCATGGTGCGCGCGATGGAGAATGACGCCCACTACCGCGGACGTGCGCCGGGCCCAATGTAGATGCCATCGACCGGCGAGGAGATATGAGCGCCTCACAACACGACCCCAGCGAGAGCAACCCGGACCAGACCGTCGACGAACTGCGCGCCGAAATGGGCGGTCGCTGGTTGGTCAGATCCCGGGGCTCTTCGCATATCTGGGATCTCGACCAAGGGACATACGAGCGCCGCCCGGGCGCCGCAAGTCTTTCTGGCGCATTTGACTACGACGGTGTACCCCACAGCATCACCAGGGTCGAACAATGGCCGAAGGTGGGCTCCAAATCGCTGGTCTGGTTCGACGACCCGCGCCGGCCGCTTGACGTTGAACAATTCCGCCGATCATCGACCATCGTCCGGATCGAACGCTACCCAACCGATCCTGACACCCCAATGACGGTTGACGGCTAAATCTCGCGGCAACTTGAGCCGGCAGGTTCTGCGAGCCGCCCACCGTCACCCGCCAGTGCTTGTCTCGCCGATGCCGCCGCCCGTACGAATGATCAGACCATTTCTCAATCTGATGTCATCGATGACATCGCGATGACACCTCAATTGAGACGATGACACGAAATTTGAGAACCTACATGTCGCCCCGCTATCGAGCCATGTTGGCGAACCGCGACAGGTGCAGTTGGTGCGCGACGGTGACCGTCTTGGTCGGGCCGTTGCGGTGTTTGGCGAGAATCAAGTCCGCCTCACCGCCACGAGGGTCGTCGCGTTCGAAGGCATCGGGGCGGTGCAAAAGAATTACCAGGTCACTATCTTGTTCGAGACTATTGTGCAAATTGATACCATTTGCGACGAAATTGTGGGTACCATTTACGGTTCCATCATAAACATCGCATTCACCGATGCTGGTGATTTCGATAATCTTGTCCCAAAACACATCGCTCGTAGCGAGCGTGTGAATTTCGGGGTCTTCAAGCGCTACCGCCATCCGATGCAGCAGCGATTTTCCAGCTGCGTGTCGCCGTCTCGACTCGCAGAACCGCATGTTCATTGTGGCTCTTAACTCGCCATTGGTAACGCCGTTGCGGGCCAACGCTTCTCGTACCATGCTCCCTACGTCCGGGGGTACGGTGTCCGAGCCGGGACGTCGCGCACGTGATCCCAACTCTCGAAGCACAAGTTCCGCGGACCTGCTACGCGCACCGTGCAAACCAACCTTGGTCAAGAACGCCGTCTGGTTCTCTCCCCTGTCAATCCACAAATGCCAGCAATCGCGGTATCCCGCCTTGCGCATCCTTTTAATCCGACTCTGCACACCTAGACGAAGGAGCAATTGTGCGACATCGTTTGCCAATTTCCGACTGCTCGACGCGTAATAGGTTCTCCCTAGACCGACCTTCGCATCCCATCGAACAGAGCCATCGGTCGCCCATAGGTGGCGCAAGAACAATGCTATCTGGTCGTTCGGCAACGCGAAAACTGGCTTCGGCACGAACTTTTCATGGCTGCGCAACCCATACAGCCCGAGGCTTTCGAGCCACACAACGATCGGGTTCCGTCGACCACGCGCCAGTCGATACGGCGCCGGCAGACGCAGCGTGATCATTCGCGCTGCCGGGTACTCGTCGCGCAACGCGGTCACACCGAAGTGGGCTGCGGAGATCGTCACAGCCGCCAAGTTAGCTTCATCTACGGAGGCGTAGCGGATCGGCTGGTTCTTTACACATGAACCATCGCCGATCATGTGCGCCAGCAGAATCACCTCGAAATCAGGAAGGCGCTGGTTCTCAACTGGCTCAGGTACCCGCCGCGGTACCGCGATTCGGTCGCCAACTTTCAGCTCCTCCAATGGATTCCAGCCATCGAGCGTCATAAACGGATGGTTGCCAGTGGCCTCGACCTCACGTCCTGATGCCAGCTGAAGACGAAACACCTCCTTGCGGCCACTCGGAAACACGTTCGTCATCGGCCGCGCAACCATCCGCAGCTGCTCGTCGAGCGACCACACCAGCGGGCGCTCGCCCGTGCGCAGCAGCTCACCCAGAGTGACTTCGGCACCGGTGTCGGCCCGCAGGATTCGCGTCGAAGCCGTGAGGCATCCCGACTCGCGCAGATCAGCCAACATCGGCTTCTTGTCGGTGCGCTGTTCGGGACCGCGGTTCAGCTGGCTAAGGGCAACAACGGGTACATCGAGTTCCTTCGCCAAAAGCTTTAAGTTGCGAGAGAATTCGGACACCTCCACCTGCCGTGACTCGAATTTCTTGCCCGAGGTCATCAGCTGCAGGTAGTCCACGACAACCAGCCGCAGATCGGCCTTCTGCCGCAGCCGGCGCGCCTTGGCCCGGATCTCCATCATCGTCAGGTTCGGCGAGTCGTCGATATACAATGGCGCCTCGCTGATTTCACTCATCCGCCGCGCCAGCCGGGTCCAGTCGTCGTCGCTCATCCGGCCCGAACGCATGTCGGAAAGCTTGATTTTCGCCTCGGCCGACAGCAGCCGCATCACGATCTCGGACTTGCTCATCTCTAGCGAGAAGATGACGCAGGCCATGCGGTGCTTGATCGAGCATGACCGCAGGAAATCCAACCCGAGGGTGGAGTTGTGCGTCGGCACCATCCCGCGGCCGGCCAGATACAGCTGCGCGGCATTGTCCACCTGCACACAGCGCACCGGAACGCTGCGAATCCGCCGCACCGCGTCCAATTGCAGCACCGGGGCCATCAGGGTAGCGGTCCCCCGGCGCCTGTCATACCGCGAGATCGATCCGGCCGCGGCGATACTGTCCAGGCCGCAACGCAACTCGGCTGTGGTGCGGATCCCATAACCTGTTGGCCACCGGTGATCGGCGTCGGCGATGATGACCGTGCCATCGGAGAACTCGATCTCGTAGCATGGCCGGCCCAACATGACGTCGGTTGCGGCCACCACCCGCGTCGGCAGCCCGTCAGCGCCGAGCAACTGATCCCCGACGGCGACGTCACCCATCGTCGTCCAGCCCGCTGGTGTCGGCAGTGGTGTGTTCAGTGCGAGCGCCTTGCCTACACCGGGACGGGCCGCGACGATGATCATCTGTCCCGGGTGCAGACCATTGGTCACTTCGTCGAGCTCGTGAAACCCGGTCGGCACCCCGCGCGCCACGCCGCCGGTCGACGCGATGGCATCGATCTCGTCCATCGTCGGCTGCAGCAGATCCTCCAGCGCGACGAAGTCCTCCGAGAGCCGCCGATCGGTGACGTCGTAGATCTCGGCCTGCGCCCGGTCGACCACCTCGGCGACATCGGAGCCCTCGGCACCCGCGTAGCCGTACTGCACCACCCGGGTGCCGGCCTCCACCAGCCGGCGCAGCAGCGCCTTCTCGGCGACGATCCCGGCGTAGTAGCCGGCGTTGGCGGCCGTCGGCACCGTCGAGATCAGCGTGTGCAGGTAGGGCGCGCCGCCGACTCGGCGCAACAACCCGCGGCGGTCCAGTTCGGCGGCGACCGTCACCGCATCGGCCGGTTCCCCGCGCCCGTACAGGTCCAAGATGGCGTCGTAGACGTTCTGGTGCGCTGGGCGATAGAAGTCGCCGGGCCGCAGCCGTTCCAACACGTCGGCGATGGCGTCCTTGCTCAATAGCATGCCGCCCAGCACCGACTGCTCTGCGGCGAGATCCTGTGGCGGCTGGCGGCCGAAGTCTTCACTGGGTGGCGAGGCATCCATGCCGGGGTACCCGAGATCGTCGACGACCGCCATGGGCTCTCACCTCCTCCCGACATAAGGCTCGAACGCACATTCGACGTCCGGTATTTTGAACCGTAAGTCAAGGCACCGACACCGCTCCTCTCAGCTCAATTGCCCGACTCCTCCTCAGGCCGTTCCGGCCCGCATCGTCGACGGCCTCGGCCCAATTGGCCGGCTCCTCGGGCCGCCTCGCCGCCCGCATCGTCGCCGACCTTCGAACACCGGCATCACCTCGCGACGGTTGAGGCTACCGTCTGCCTGAGCCGAGCGATACGTTGCTGGCAAAGACTCCAAGCGGCGCTGTTCATAAAGCTGTACATCGTGTGTGCATATCTATTCGTGACCGTGTTGAGGCAGATGTGGAAAACCTGGGGACAACGGCGAGGTTTTACAGCGTTACCGCAGATAAGCGCACCACAACACCACAGAAATTCTGTGGATGAGAATCTCTTCGGCGTGTCGCGGCAGGTTGCCACTTCGGGCGTGTTGTATTGCGGTCAGTTATGCGCCCCGTTAACGGGCTATTAAGTTAGCTAACGGATCTGCTCTTGAAATTAGTTCGCCAGCGCACACAGCAACATCCCGGCGGCGGCCGATCAAGGCCACCACCGGGGTAATGGACGCTCGGGTTTAGCCCTCGGCGACGATGTTCAATGCAACCTCGACGTCCACGTCGGGGTGCAGGTGCACCGATGCCGAATGCATGCCCACGGCCTTGATATGCGCCTTGGGCAGCCGCACGATTCGCTTGTCGAGGTTCGGTCCGCCGGCTGTCTTGATCGCTGCGACGACGTCACCGGCCGTCACCGACCCGAACAACTTACCCGTATCGGCTGCGGCCTTCACCGGCAGCGAGACCGGGCCCAGCGCCTCGATCGCGGTCTTGATTTCATTGGCATGCTCGAAGTCGCGCACCTGCTTGCTTTCGCGGGCACGGCGGATCTCGTCGGCCTGCTGCTGCGCACCACGCGAGGCCACGATCGCCAATCCACGCGGGAGCAAGAAGTTGCGTCCGTACCCGTCCTTGACATCGACGGTGTCGCCGACGGCACCGAGGTGGTCGACGTCGGCGGTCAGAATCAATTTCATCGGCTCGTACTTTCCGTTCTGCGCTCGCCGTTACCGCGCCGACGAGGTGAAAGGCAGCAGCGCCACCTCGCGGGCGTTCTTCACTGCGAGCGCGATGTCGCGCTGGTGCTGCACGCAGTTGCCGGTGACGCGGCGCGCCCGGATCTTGCCGCGCTCACTGATAAAGGTGCGCAGCAGCGCGGTGTCCTTGTAGTCGATCACCTGCTCCTTCTTGGAGCAGAACACGCACTTACGTGTTTTGACCGGCTTTTCCGGAGCCGGGCGCCGCTTGGATTTGGCCATGTATCTTTCTCTTTCGTTCCCTAATGCTTGAAGTTGGGGATGTTTAGAACGGTGGTTCGTCGTCGCTGCCGCCGAACGATCCTGAGGCGGGGGCGCTGCCCCACGGGTCGTCAGTGGTCGCACCGCTCGCCTGAGCTGACGCCGCGCGGGATCCAGTGCCGAAGCCGCCGGCTCCGCCTCCGCTGCGGCTGGCCTTGTTAACCTTGGCGGTGGCATACCGAAGCGAGGGGCCGATCTCATCGACCTCGACCTCGACCACGGTGCGTTTCTCGCCATCACGGGTCTCGAAGGACCGCTGCTTGAGCCGCCCGGTGACGATCACCCGTGACCCGCGGGTGAGGCTCTCAGCGACGTTTTCGGCGGCCTCCCGCCAGATATTGCAGCGCAGGAATAGCGCCTCACCGTCTTTCCATTCCCCGCTCTGGCGGTCATAGATCCGCGGCGTCGAGGCCACAGTGAAGTTCGCCACTGCAGCACCGGACGGTGTAAACCGCAGCTCGGGGTCGGCGGTCAAGTTTCCGACGACGGTGATGGTGGTATCACCAGCCACAACGTCCTCCTGGGATCGGCGGGTGGATGGATCTAACGCAGAGCCTACGCAACGGGTCTGACGCTCGGCAGTCGTTGGTTGACAGGCTGGTCTGATTGCCGGGCCGGGTCTTATTGCGCGGCTCCTCCTCACGCTCACGCCGTCCCCTCGCAAGCTGGGGTGCCCCCGCGCGGCCTGCATCGTCGCCACGCTAGTGCTTGTCGGTGCGCATCACCTTGGTCCGCAGCACCGACTCGTTCAGGCTGAGCTGACGATCGAGCTCGGAAACTGTCGCCGGGGCGGCCTTGAGATCGATAACGACGTAGATGCCTTCGGCATGCTTCGCGATCTCGTAAGCCAGCCGGCGCCGGCCCCAGATATCGACCTTTTCGATGGTTCCCCCGTCCTTGCGGACGACATTGAGGAACGCCTCCAACGACGGGGCTACGGTGCGCTCGTCGAGAGTGGGGTCGAGGATGATCACGATTTCGTATGGACGCATGGGAACCTCATCACCTCCTCTGGTCTATGCGGCCACGGTCGATCCGTGGCAGGAGGGCCGCCTGCGTCGGCAACCGTCCCAGGTTACCGGACGCTCGCCTGGCCTGCGAAATCGTGGGGTGGCGTTGCTGCGGCGGGCCGCCGCAGCTGAGCCGGACGCAGCCAGTCTGGCACCCAGCTGGGCGGCGCATCGCGGGCCTGGTCGAACACCCCGCCCGCGGGATCGTCCACACGCCTGGCCCAGCGCACCAGATCCTCGTCGGGCCGGTAGATCTGCCGCACCACCAGCGCGCACAGCACTATGACCGCGATGTCGCGCGCCAGCACCGTCGCGGTGAACCACTGCTCCGGCAACCCGCGGTTGGGAACGCTGTACAGGTAGTACATCCGCGGCACCCATACCACTGCGTCGATCGTCATCCACGCCAGCAGGATCCGGCGATGCGGCAGTGCCGGCACCGCCAGCGGTACTAACCACAGTGAGAACTGTGGGCTCCATACCTTGTTGGTCAACAGGAAAGCCGCCACCACCAAAAACGCCAGCTGCACCACCCGGGGCCGCTGGGGAGCGGTGAACGTGATGTAAGCGATTGCCGCACAACACAATACAAATAACCCCGCGCTGACGGCGTTCAGCACCATCGGGGGCTGCCAAAAGCCCAGTGCGGGATCGAAACCGCGCCAGCCGGTAAACGATTTGACCACGTTGTAAAGCGAGTCCATGTCGTCGCCACGCCGCGTGTTGAGCCGGAAGAATTCCGACCATCCCCGTGGAAAGAGCAGCATCACCGGCAGATTCACCAACAGCCACGTCGCCACCACGGCCACCGCCGTACGGGCCAGCTCGCCGAGGCGCCCGACGCGGATTCCCAGCACCAATAACAGGCCCAGGAACAACACCGGATAGAGCTTCGCCGCAACACCCAGCCCGATCAGCACACCGGCCAGCACCGGCTTTCGCCGCGCCCACGCCAGCAGGCCACCGGCCGCGAAAGCCGTTGCGAGCGCGTCGAAATTGGTGAAAATCTGAAAGATCACCACCGGGGAGGCGGCCACCAGCGCCGCATCCCACACCCGTCGTCCCGCCAGGCCCGCAGTGGCCCAGATGGTCGCCAGCCAGGCCAGCGCCAGCCCGAACGCAGCGACATCGAAGAACACCACCACCTCGGCGACCACCGGCAGCATATTCAGCTTGCTCAGCACGGTGTAGGTCTTGGCGAGCGCCATCGACGCATACTGGTAGACACCGGTCAGCACCGGATACTCCATGTAGCGCACCGCCGGCTGACCATCGTAGCGAGTTTGCGGTTTGCCGCTGGAATCGGTCTCGACCCAGCTCGATTTGTACGGAAACCTGCCCTGGCTCAACAACTCCGCGCCGTAGAGCGGCACCGTATCGGAGTAGCACAACTGGTAGTAGGCGCGCTGATGCTCCCAGTTGGCCACCCGCTGATCGCCCGTCCCGGTGCCGGTGCTCTGCAGGCACGGCGCTTTCGTCGACCATCCCAGCGCCAGGAACACCAGTGCGATCAAGAACATCACCCGCAACGGGGTCAAGAACGGTGCGCGGCCGATCAGGGCGTGCCGCCCCACCGGTCCGCCGATAACAGTCGACAGGGCCGAACCCAAAACGTCGGTGCGGCTGGGGCAGTCGCGGTCCTCGGCGGTGCGCAGATCAGCAGCCAACGGCTGCGGCGAGATGGTGGCGCGCTGTGTTTGAGCGCCGGTCACGGCGGCGGTGCGGGAGCTTGAGCGCCTCCCACTGGTGGCACGGCGGGAGCTGGAGGGCCTCCCACTGGTGGCACGGCAGGAGCTGGAGGGCCTCCCATTGGTGGCGCGGCGGGGATGGTCGTGGGCGGACCCACCGGGATGGTGATGCCCGGCGCCACTTCGATAGTGGGCTGGATGACGGTCTCCGAGGGTGGCGGCGCCTGGGCAGGCGAGTACCGCGACGGAGGAGGAGGGGGTGCTGGCGCTGCCGGCACGCCAGCGTAGCCACCCACCTCGGCCGGTTTGGGGAACGACTCGTTGGACGTGCCCTTCAGCGCGCCGTCCATAGTCGCCTTCCAGATGTCGGCCGGCAGACCCGCGCCGTACACCGGCGAACCCCACTTGTTTACCAGCGGCTTGTCGCCCTTGACAGTGCCTACCCACACCGCCGTCGACAGCGACGGTGTGTACCCGACCATCCAAGCGTCCTTGTCGTCGCCCGTATCGCCTAACTGCGTGGTGCCGGTCTTGGCTGCCGACGGCCGACCGCCAGCCAGGTTGTGGCCGCGCGAATAACCGGCGATCGGCTGCATCGCCGATGTGACGTTGTCGGCGACGCCCTTGTCGATACGCTGTTCGCCGGAGTTGTCTTGGGTGGCCGCGTCGAAGATCACCTGGCCGTCGGGGTTGACCACCTTTTGCACGAAATGCGGCTGGTGATAGACCCCTGACGCGGCCAGCGTGGCGTATGCCGAGGCCATGTCGATCACCCGAGTTTGATACTGGCCCAGCACGATCCCGTTATTGGGTGGTCCGCCCTGGCCGTCTTCGGACAGCGTGTGCGAGACGCCGGGGAAGCTGGTCGCAATGCCCGCTTGGTGGGCGGCGTCCGCGACGTCCTGCGGGCCGTGTTTCAGCTTGAGCATCAGCCGGTAGTACGCGGTGTTCAGTGAACGCTTGAGCGCCTCCGCGATACTGCAGGTTCCACAACTCTCGCCCTCGACATTGGTGATCTTGATGCCGTCGACTGTCAGCGGGGAACTGTCCACCTGGTAGCCCAGGCCGATGCCCTGCTCGAGTGCGGCGACGAGCGCGAACACCTTGAACGCCGATCCTGTCTGCAGCCCACCCTGCGCGAAGTCGAAACCATTGGGATCGGAACCGCCGTAATAGGCTTTCACCGCGCCGGTATGTGGGTCGATCGAGGCCACCGCGGCCCGCATGTCGGGGTCTTGGCCGTCGAGGTAGTTGGATACCGCGTCCTCGGCGGCCTTCTGCGCCGTCGGGTCGATTGTGGTGGTGATCTGCAGGCCTTGGGTGTTCAGGGTCTGCTCGTTGATGTTGAACAGGTCAAGCAGCTCCTTGGTCACCTGCCGCTCGATCAGCCCGTTGGGTCCGGTGGTCTGATTCTGCACGCGGGCCTGATCCCGCGGCAGGGTCGGTGGAAACACCTGTGCCGCCCGGTCCTTGGGTGATAGCGCGCCATCGTCCACCATGCCGTCGAGCACCCAGTTCCAGCGCGCGGTGGCGCCCTTCGGGTTGACCGCCGGGTCCAGCGTGGACGGCCGTTGGATCAGCTCGGCCAATAGTGCGCCCTCCGAGACGGTGAGCTGCTCGACCGGCTTGTCGAAGTAGGCCTTGGAGGCCGCCGAGATCCCGTAGGCGCCCCGGCCGAAGTAGATAATGTTCAGATAAGCCTGCAGCACATCGTCTTTGGACCACTCCCCCGACATCTTCGTGGCGATGACGAGCTCCTTGGCCTTGCGGATCAGCCCACTCAGCCCGGAACGCTGTGAACCCACCAGCGCGTTCTTCACGTACTGCTGGGTGATCGTCGACCCGCCCTGCAGGTCACCGCCGAAAATGTTGTTCTTCACCGCGCGCGCGAAGCCGGTGAACGAGAAGCCCGGGTTGGAATAAAAGTTGCGGTCTTCGGCGGCGATCACCGCCTGACGCACATACACCGGCACCTGGTCGATGTTGACATCGACCCGATTGCCTTCGGGCGGCACAATTTTGGCGAGTTCCGAGCCGTCACTGGCCAAAATCGTCGAGACCTGATTGGTACGGATGTCGCCCGGCTTGGGAACGTCGACCATGAAATACGCCATAAAGAACGTGACGATCGGCAACAGCAGCACCACCGCCGCCGTGACGTAGAGCGCACGCCGCACCCACAGCCAGTTCACCCGCTGGACCCAGTCCCAGTTCAACTGCGGAGGCTGACGCAGCGGCGGATGGGGCCGAAGACCCCTAGGGGGGCGGGCTCCGCTGACCGGCCGGTCCCGCCGCGGAGGTTTCGACGGTGCGGCGTCGAGCGCGGCTGCGACCGCCTCGATAGGATCCCGTTGGGCGGCTTTCGGCCGCGTGCCGTCCAACGCGGCCTTGACCGCCTCGATCGGGTCCCGCAGCCCAGCCGCTCTGTCATCGGTGACCGGCGGGAGGATCGTTGTCAACCGGTCATCGGGCGGGACCGGAGGGCGCTGGCCGGGCGAACCGGGTTCCGGAGGCGCACTACCGCCGCTGGCATCACCGGCCGGACACTTTGACCCACCGCCAGTCGCAGGCCCACTCGGAACCTCGGTGGCCGACCGGTCCTGGTGTTCTCCGTTATTCACTGGCCGTGCGGGCACCGTTGCGCGCCGTCCGCGTTCCGCGGGAGCCCTTGGGCGGGCGTCCCGCGCCGAGCACATACGACTTGACCAGGTGATTCCAGCTGCAGGTCCGGCATACCTCCACCACGTGAACCGAGAATTCCTCGTAACGGGATGCCATCAAAACCAACTCTTCGGCGGTTCGTGCCGAGCCCGATACCGCGCCCAGCTGATCGCCGAACACCCACGACACCAGCGTGAGCTGCTCCTTCCGGCAGATCGGGCACATCACCGGACTGGGCTTCCCGTGAAACTTCGCGGCGCGCAGCAGATACGGGTTTGCGTCACACACCTCGGATACGCCGGTGCGCCCCGAGTACACCTCGGCCAGCAGTGAGCGGCGCCGAAGCGCGTAGTCCACCACCTGTCGCTGCAATCGCACGCTGACCAGAGTACGTCGTCCCCCCGCCGCGACGATGCGGGCCGGTACGGCCCGAGCAGGAGCAGCGCTCGCTCGCGGCTGAACGGAGCGCAAACAGGAGCTCGTGTGGTAACAAATATATCGGCACGATAGGATCATTCGACGCGTTGGAACGTTGTAGCTAACCGAGCAAAGGAGGTGATTCGGTGCTGGAGCTTGCCATCCTCGGTCTCCTGCTCGAATCGCCAATGCATGGCTACGAGTTGCGTAAACGGTTGACGGGTTTACTCGGCGCATTCCGGGCGTTTTCCTACGGTTCCCTTTACCCTGCATTGCGGCGTATGCAAACCGACGGGCTGATTGCGGAGAACGCCGCCCCAGCCGGGACGCCGGTGCGACGTGCCCGGCGGGTGTACCAACTGACCGACAGCGGCCGGCGGCGCTTCAGTGAGCTGGTGGCCGACACCGGTCCGCACAACTACACCGACGACGGCTTCGGGGTACACCTGGCATTCTTCAACCGGACTCCGGCTGAGGCCCGGATGCGTATTTTGGAAGGCCGCCGCCGTCAGGTGGAGGAACGCCGTGAGGGCTTGCGTGACGCGATCGCGCGGGCCAGCAGCTCGTTTGATCGCTATACCCGCCAATTGCATCAACTCGGGCTGGAGTCCAGCGAGCGTGAAGTCAAGTGGCTCAATGAGCTGATCGCCGCGGAGCGAATCGCGCAAGGCCGCCCCGAACAGGCCTAAACGAACCCAGCAATACGTGAACACCCATGACAGAGGTATGAGGTAAGGAGAACGCCCTATGAGTGAGCACATCGCGCCAGAGGCGTCGACCGAGATCCGCGTCGCCATTGTCGGCGTCGGCAACTGCGCGTCTTCGCTAGTCCAGGGCGTCGAGTACTACCAGGATGCCGACGAGACAGCGTCGGTGCCGGGCCTGATGCATGTGCGGTTCGGCCCGTACCACGTCCGTGACGTCAAGTTCGTCGCAGCGTTCGACGTGGACGCCAAGAAGGTCGGCTTCGACCTGTCGGAGGCGATCTTCGCCTCGGAGAACAACACCATCAAGATCGCCGACGTGCCTCCCACCAATGTGGTGGTGCAGCGCGGGCCGACCCTGGACGGTATCGGCAAGTACTACGCCGACACCATTGAGCTTTCCGATGTCGAGCCCGTCGACGTGGTCAAGGTGCTGCGCGACGCCGCCGTCGATGTGCTGGTCTCCTACCTGCCAGTGGGGTCTGAAGAGGCCGATAAGTTTTACGCCCAGTGCGCTGTCGACGCCGGTGTGGCGTTTGTGAACGCGCTGCCGGTGTTCATCGCGTCCGACCCGGTGTGGGCCAAGAAGTTCGCCGACGCCGGAGTGCCGATCGTCGGTGATGACATCAAGAGCCAGGTCGGTGCCACAATCACCCACCGGGTGATGGCCAAGCTGTTCGAGGACCGCGGTGTGCAACTGGACCGCACCATGCAGCTCAACGTGGGCGGCAATATGGACTTCCTCAACATGCTCGAACGCGAGCGGCTGGAGTCGAAGAAGATCTCCAAGACCCGGGCCGTCACATCGAACCTGCAACGGGAATTCAAGACCAAAGATGTCCACATCGGTCCGTCCGACCATGTCGGCTGGCTGGATGACCGCAAGTGGGCCTACGTCCGCCTGGAGGGCCGTGCCTTCGGTGACGTGCCGCTCAACCTGGAGTACAAGCTCGAGGTGTGGGACTCGCCGAACTCGGCGGGCGTCATCATCGACGCGGTGCGGGCAGCGAAGATCGCCAAAGATCGCGGGATCGGCGGGCCGGTGATCCCGGCGTCGGCCTACCTGATGAAGAGCCCGCCGCAGCAGATGCCCGACGACGTCGCGCGCGCCCAACTCGAAAAGTTCATCGCCGGGTAGGTTTCGCCCGCACCGGAGGCCCCTCCCCGCAGTGTGGACGCCCTGCACACGGTCTCGGCGTAGTTCGTAGTGTCACAGGGTATGACCGAGATCTCTGAGGACGAACTAGCCGGACTCTCCGAGTTCGCGCTGTTGGCGGAAAACGCCGAGCAGGCTGGTGTTGTGGGTCCGCTGCCCAGCGTGCAACGGGTCGAGGCGGGCAGTGAGGAGTGCACGATTAGCGCGCTGCGCTGGGGCGACCTGCCGCCACGGGTCGTCCTTCTGCATGGCGGCGGGCAGAACGCGCACACCTGGGACACCGTGATCATCGGTCTCGGGAAACCCACGCTGGCAGCGGACCTTCCCGGCCACGGCCATTCCGCCTGGCGTGAGGACGGCGACTATTCGCCGCAGCGTAACGCCGCCACCTTGGCACCGCTGTTGCGCGAGTTCGCGCCCGATGCTGACCTCCTAGTGGGCATGTCGTTGGGCGGGCTGACGGCGATCCGGCTGGCTGCGGTGGCGCCTGACCTGGTGCGTGAACTTATCTTGGTCGACGTCACCCCATCGTCGTTGCAGCGGCATTCCGAGCTGACCGCCGAGCAGCGCGGCACGGTGGAGTTGATACACGGCCAGCGGGAGTTTCCCAGTTTCCAGGCCATGCTGCAGTTGGCGATCGCCGCAGCGCCGCACCGGGACGTGAAGTCGTTGCGCCGCGGCGTGTTCCACAACTCGCGCCGTCTTGACCACGGCCATTGGGCGTGGCGCTACGACGCTATGCGGACGGTCCCCGATTTCGGCGGCCTGTGGCACGACGTCGCCGCGTTGTCTGCGCCCATCACACTCGTGCGCGGCGGCGTATCCGGCTTCGTCAGCGACCAGGACGTGGCCGAACTTAGCCGAAGCGCAAGGCATTTCCGTGGCGTGCACGTCGTCGAGAATTCCGGTCATTCGGTACAGAGTGACCAGCCTCGGGCATTGGTAGACATCGTGCGCGGGGTGCTCGACACGCGCTGAGCCTGGCGACGATGCGCCCCGCGCGGGGGCACCCCAGCTTGCGAGGGGACGGGGTGAGGAGGAGCCGGGCAATCCGACCCAGCCTGGCGACGATGCGCCCCGCGCGGGGGCACCCCAGCTTG
>Ga0187766_10001018_pt1 | contig 16276 bp, 15 predicted proteins | sample 0216_QUI02_MP05__4_FD_132971 | JGI IMG/M metagenome (GOLD analysis project Ga0187766, IMG submission 132971) | Tropical peat soil microbial communities from peatlands in Department of Meta, Colombia - 0216_QUI02_MP05_20_MG | ecosystem: Environmental > Terrestrial > Soil > Wetlands > Peat ... | reverse complement strand
TCGCCGACGGCCGCGCAGAATTTGAAAAAGGCCGAGCAGCACCGGCAAGCGGCATCCATTCTCACGGGGGGCGCCCTCGCCGACGCGATCACTGTCGAGTATTCGGCAAGCGACACAAGCGCGACATTTCGCTTCCCGTGGTACGACGGGACGGCCCTCGCAGCCTTTCGCCGCGCCGACGACGTTTGGCTTGTATTCGATCGTCCCGCGGTTCTCGATCTCGGGCAAGTGCCAGCAACCGGCGACGGCAAGAATTTCTCTTCCATAGAGCAGTTGCCGCATCTCAGGGGGGCAGTCGTACGCATAAAAGTGAAGCCCGGTGTGACGCCAGCGCTCACGAAGCAGGACACCACCTGGACTGTAGAGCTTGCGCAAGGACTTGATCGACCGGCCACCCCCATTGCGGTCAAGCCCGAGCCCAAATCGCCAATCGGGCCGCGTGTCACGATGCCAATGGACAATGCGGCCTTTCCTCTCGACGTGGTTGACCCTGAGGGAGGCGACAAACTGGTCGTCGTCCCGGTTTCGGCGCCGGGCCTTGGTATTTTCCAGAACCGCAGCTACGTCGACTTCCGCCTGCTTGACAGCGCGCAAGGCATTGTGGTCGAGCCGAAAGCCGACGGCATCGTCGTCACCGCCCGCAAGGACGGCGTCGACGTCCTCGGCGAGCCGGGGCTGAACCTGTCGGCGATTACCGAACTGCCGTCCTCGGGCCTCGTATTCGGAAACGGTGAAAACGCGCCCTCCCTCTTCGACTTCCCCGCCTGGTGCGAAGTGGGAATCGAGTCGCCAATCGGGCGCAAGCAAGAGCTTCAGACCAAGCTCTCCGAAGCCGTGCCGTTGGCGCGCAATATGATCCGTCTCGATTTGGCGCGATTCTATTTCGCCGAGGGTTTGGCCCCGGAAGCCTTGATCTTGGTCGAAAGGATCGCTAAGGAGCAACCGGATCTCGCCGATGCGGTTGACGTAAAAGTCATGCGAGGCGCTCTTCTTGCGCTCGTTCGAGATTTCAAAAGTGCCAAGCACGTGCTTGACGATCCGAGCCTCGCGACCGTACCGGAGGCGGCCCTCTGGCGCGCCGCCGTTGCCGCGTCCATGCGCGACTACGGCTTGGCGGAGCAACAATTCTTCCTGGGTGGCGCCCTCATCGCGCGTTATCCCCATGCGTTGCAAGTTCATCTTGGATTGCTTGCCGCCGAAACTCTGATCGCGCGCGGCGACGATGTGCGGGCGAGTACCCTCCTCGATGGCTATGCCAAATCCGATCTAACGGACGCAGAGCGCGGCCGAGTTGCGTATCTACGCGGCCGAGAGCGTTTACTCGCTCACCGGACCGCCGAAGCGGTTTCGGATTTTGAGGAGGCGGAGAAAGGTGCATCCCCATTCGACAGCGCACGTGCGACGCTTGCCCGCGTTGAATTGCTTGAGTCAACGGGAAAACTCAGCCGGGCCGAGGCGATCGATCAGCTCGACAAGCTACGTTATAAATGGCGTGGCGACAGCTTCGAGTTCGAACTGCTGAACGACCTCGCCGAGCTTTATCGCGCGGACGGCAACTATCGCGAAAGCCTGATCTCGTTCCGTCGCTCGCTGACCTATTTCCCGGATCAGCCTGGCGGCAAGGAGCTCGCCCAATCGATGGCGCAGATTTTCTCGGATCTCTATGTGAAGGGAGAGGCAGAGAAACTTTCACCACTCCTGGCGATTGCCGTCTACAACGAATTCAAGGAATTGAGCCCGACCGGTCCGGATGGCGATACAGTTGCATTTCATCTCGCTGATCGACTGGTCGCGGCCGATCTTCTGATCAATGCCGAGGAAACGCTTGAGAACCTAGTCAAGACGCGGCTCGACGGCCAACGCAAGGCGGATGCGGGCACACGCCTCGCAAAAGTTTATCTGCTCGATGCCAAACCCGCGCAAGCAATCGCGGCTCTCAAGGAGAGTTCCGTCGACGACATCGCCGAGCCACTTGTCGGCGAACGTCGCCGCGTCGAGGTTGAGGCGCTCATCGCTGAAGGCAAATCCCAGGACGCCCTCGAGCGGCTCGCGGGTGACGCGAGCGTGGGAGCGGACAGGATTCGCGCCGAGCTTTACTGGAGGAGCCAACAATGGCTCGACGCAACGCTTGTCTATGAGCGCTTAGCCACAGGATGGCCGCGTGAGAACGTGAAGCTCGATGTCGAGCAAAGCGATATCGCACTGCATTGGGTAATAGCGCTCACTCTGCTGGGTAACGGCGATGCAGTCGAGGTGCTTCGCGCGCGCTTCGAGCCTGCCTTTCCCGACGGACCGGCACGCAATGCCTTTCTCGTTGTGACGAGCGATACCGGAAAATCCGGCGACGGGTTCCGCAAACTTGCGACGACAGTCGGACAAGTCGATCTCTTCAAGTCTTTCATGGACGGCTACCGCAAGGAATTCCTCTCCCGCGCCAAACTGGAATCCACGATTCCCGCGCAAAGTACAAGTTGAGTTGGGGAGGTCGCCGCGTGCCGCGGCCGCAAGGGATCGCGTCAACAGCTAAAATCGTGGGATGCCTGCCCGGAATTCTTCCGTTGCCGGATGCGCACGCGTTCGTCTGGCTTTGCACCTAAGTCGCTCGGTCGCCCGGTGCATTCGCCGGCAAAAGGCGTAAGCAGCGCGTTTTGATTGCGTGGATCTTGATAGGGCTACAGCATTTCTGCAGAAACGCTCACCCGCCGCCGAAGCTTTGGACGAGCGAGCCCGCCACGAGGTACCAACCGTCGACCAGAACGAAAAAGATCAGCTTGAAGGGAAGGGAGATCAAAACGGGCGGCAACATCATCATGCCCATCGACATGAGCACGGACGCAACCACGAGGTCGATCACGATGAATGGCACGAAGAGCAGAAAGCCGATCTCGAATGCGCGCCGGAGTTCGCTGATCATAAATGCGGGAAGAAGTGCCCGGAGCGGTGTTTGATCGGGCTCTGCCACGGGTCCGTTCTTGGATATGTCGAGAAAGAGCGACAAGTCCTTCTCACGAACGTGCTGCATCATAAAGAGATGGACTGGCGCAGTCGCGCGCTTCATAGCCTCTTCCTCGTCGATTTTCTGCTCGACGAGGGGGCGAATGCCGTCGTCATACGATTTCTGTACGGTCGGCATCATGACAAAGGCGGTGAGGAAAAGCGCGAGGCTGATAAGCACCGAATTCGGCGGCGTTTGCTGAAGGCCGAGCGCCGTCCTGAGGAAGGATAGCACGACCACGATTCGCGTAAATGACGTTACCATCACGAGAATCGAAGGTGCGATGCTGAGGAGCGTGAGAAGGGCGATGAGTTGAACGATGCGCCCGGTGTTTGTGCCGCCAGTCCCGCCTAGATCGAGATTGAGGGACTGCGCCTGAGCATGCTCGATCGCCGCCCCCGAGCAGACCAACAAGATCAGGCCGATTGGCAGAAGCGCTCGAGATAGGAAAGTACCAAAGCGCCTCACGACGCGTCCCCAGATCGCTTGCCGTCGCCGGCGTCCAACGTCGCGGCGAAGCTGCCTTGTTCCGCTGCGATGCCCGACTCGATTGCGATGTCACCATGGCTTCCAAGGAGGATGAGATGCTCAACACCGTCGCGCGCAACGAGGACGAGGCGACGCTTGCTATCGAGCGGCATCACGTCAATCAGGCTGAGCCGTTTGCGTCTGGCCCCCTTCGGCATCGCAAGTGCCGCGATCCCGTAACGACGCGCAAGCCATCCCAATAGCGCGATCAGCGCGATCACGAAGACGAGGGCTGCAACGAAGCGGAAATATGTGTCCAAGCCGATAACCGTTTCAAGCTGTGAAGGGGCAGATTAAGATTTGGCCGACCATTGCGCGTTCACTTGCCGAGATTTTTCTTCGCATAGGCGCCGATGGCTTGGCGGCGAGCGGCAAGCGTACCGAGTTCGCGCACGAGGAGCGCACGTTGGGCCTCGAGGTCGCTGCGCAGCCGGTCCACGTCGTCGAGGAGTGCAATAAGCCTTGGCCGATAACCTATTGCGGCCGGTTCGGGCTGAGCGCCGATTGCGGTGCAAAGGGCTGCAACACGCTCTTCGAGGCCCGTCAAGTCGACTGCTCGGCCATCGGCCAGCACGCGTCGGGCGGTGTCGACCGTCGCTGCAACGCCATCGAACTGAAGTCGTAATTCTTCGGTCCTACTCACGGCACCTTCACGCTGAATGCTTGGTTGGCGCGGAAAAGCTCGGTCAGAATACCGGCGACGACCCCAAAGGCTGCGACCGGGATGTCATGATCGATTTCGACAGCCGTGAGAAGGGCGGCAAGGTCCGCATCCTGATGCAGCGCGATCTTATGTCGTGCGGCGAGGGCACACAGCTCCTCCGCGAGGGGACCACTCGCCTGCGCGATCACGCGTGTGCGACTGGGGCAATCGGGATCGCGGCGCACGGCCACTGCGAGCGGCGTTTTGACGGGTTTATTGTCGCCAATGTCTGTGAATTTTGCCACGGCAGCTCATTCGCAAGGCCGAGCTACGGGCCCGGACCGGCGCATCGTGCTGCATTATGCTTAACGAAGGTTTAAGTGCGGCCTTTGTTGCGTGACGTCGCAAGGCGTTTTACGCGATTGCAAGACTCCAGAACTTGCGCCAATTTCGGCCAATTGGGCGTTTCGTAGCCTTACAATTCGTTTCATGCAATCGCGTCTATTGTGTCAGTCGGGTATTAGCTGTCAACAGGTTGTGGTCATGGCCGAAAGTGAGCGGTGTTCCCCGATGTCTGCGATCGGCTTGGTTATTGGAACCAGACCGCTGATGTCGAATTTACGCCCGCGCCAAACCCCGGTTCAGACGCAAGACGTGTGAGTAGCTCGCGCCGCCGATGCAGGAGGGAACTGGCGTTGACCAAAACAGTTCAACCGGCATCCGATCAAATTGACGGCAGCCAAGGCGACGCTCCCAAGCAGGCGCCGGCCGAGAAGCGAAGACGGGGGTTTCCGGCCCCGGTCACCATTCTGACTTTTATTTTGATCCTCGTATGGGTTGCGGCTTTCTTCATCCCGTCTGGCCAATACACGCTCGACGCCAGTGGCAGCCCGATCGCCGGCTCCTTCAACTATGTCGACCCCCCGCTTAATTTTGAAGGCCGGCTTGCGGATTTGCTCCTGGCACCTGTGAACGGCATGTACGGAATGAAGAACCCTGAGACTGGGCAAGTCGGTCCCTTCAATGAGGGGACGATGTTTGGCTCCATCGAGGTCTTCCTGTTCATTCTCGCGATCGGCGGATTCATGACCGTGGTGTTTGCGACCGGGGCGCTCGACCGCGGCATCCACCATCTGTCTTATCGGTTTCGGGAGCGCGGGCCGTTGCTGATCGCGGTTCTGATCGTCCTGTTCGGAATACTGGGCTCGATCAAGGGTTGGAGCCAAGAGACCCTTGGTCTCTACGCCATTATGGTCCCATCGATGATTGTGCTGGGTTATGACCGAATGGTCACGGTTGCGGTCGTCACAGTCGCTCCGTTCGTCGGCACGCTCGGATCGACGATCAATCCATTTCTGGTGGGCATCGGCTCCTCAAAGGCCGGCGTCACCATCGTCGACGGCATGGGGCTGCGTTTGCTGTTGTTCACCCTGACGATGATCGCGACGGTCGCCTATACGCTTTGGTACGCGAGACAGGTCAAGGCCGACCCGACGAAATCCCTTTGCGGGATCAGCGCGGAAGAAGCAGCGCTTGCTCGAGCCGACGCGTGCGCGCCGGAACCGCTGAACGCCACGCACGCGATCATCATCGGCCTCGTGCTCTTCACCTTCGGGCTGCTCACCTTCGCCATTGTTCCCTGGGGCGCGATCTTTAGCAATGCGCCGGTTGATCCCTACACGGACAAGACAATCAACTCTCCGCTCTGGTGGGAACTCGGGTGGTGGCTCCCAGAGCTATCCGCGCTGTTCTTCGGAATGGCAATCGTGGTGGGGATCGTTGGACGTCTGGGCGAGGAGGCGACCGCCAATGCCTTTATCAAAGGTGTGATGGACTTCGCCGGGCCGGCATTTCTTGTCGCGCTCGCGCGCAGCGTTGCGGTGGTCATGACGAATACCAAGACGATTGACACTGTGCTGCATGCGATGGAGGGGCTGATGACGGGCGCATCGAGCGTCGCGTTTGTCATGCTGACATTTCTGGGTAGCCTGCCCCTTTCATTCCTTGTCGGCGGCGGGGCAGCGGGCACTGCTCTCACGATGCCGGTCTTGACGCCACTTGGCGACTTCGCTGGAGTCGACCGGGCGTTGGTGATCACGACTTGGTCCGCAGCCGCTGGCTGGTTCAGGCTCACCCTGCCCACCAATGCGATTCTGATCGCGGGCCTCGCTTTGGCAAAGGTGGGCTTCGGCCAGTATGTGAGGTTCATCGCGCCGTTGATGGGCATCCTGTTGGTAGTCGCCCTCGCAGTGCTTCTGCTCGGGACGGCCATCTGACCTGTTTTGCGATTGAGAAACAGGTGGAATTTGAGAGAGAATCGTCAAAGAAGCAGCAGCGCTTCGCAAAAACGATTCGATCGTGTGCGCCTGAATCGCATGCAATCGGGCAATGTCGGTGAAATCCGCACGGCGACGCGCGGATATCGCCTCAGTCCGGCTTCTCCTCCATGCCATTTCCCTCAAGGGCGTGGGCGAGTTCGGCGCTCGCGCCTGCGGCGGCGCGATTCTCTTCTTGGATTCGATCGTGAATTTCGCGCCTTAGAACCGATACGGTCGGCGGGAACGTGAATCCGAGCTTCACCGCCTTGCCGCGAACCTCGACGACGGTAAGCTCGATATTGTCATTTATGACGATGGACTCGCCGATTTTGCGCGTGAGGTACAGCATCTTCCTACCTGGCCTGTGCCCGCGACCGGATGCCGCCCCCATCCGGAGTGACGGAGCCTCGCCCTTATGGCGGTTTAGCAAGAGCTTAACCATGTTTTCGAGGATATGATAGCAGGCCAATTTAAGGCATTGAATATATTAACTTATTCTATTCATTATCATTCGATGACGCATGGCCGATTTGGGCGATGCCGGGCGAATCCGCGCATGCCCGGAACGGCTGTGGCACCCTCTAGCACCCGCCTGCCATCCCTTTACGATTCCTTTACGCTAGGCGGGCATAGTGCACGGCAAGCGCCGGTATCTAGCCATGCGACAATCGCGGATTGGCGATGGACTTCAGCAATATTCCACTCTTCAAAGCGATCGGTGAACGGCTCGGATTTCTCGCAGCACGGCAGGACGTGCTCTCCGACAATGTGGCGAATGTCGACACGCCCGGCTTCAAGCCAAAGGACCTGAAGCCGCAGAGCTTTGGCAGCTTGGCTGAGGCGGCGTTCCAGAAACTTCAACCGGAGGTAACGGACCCGCACCACATGTTACCGGCCTCGACCGCCAGCGCCGCCTATCCGCTTGAGACAAAAAATGCCGATGGTGAAGAGACCGTCAATGGCAACGGTGTCAACCTCGAGGAACAACTTCTCAAGATTTCGGAAACGAGCTTCGACCACCAGACCGTGCTCAACCTTTATCACAAGCAGATCGGCCTGCTGAAAACGGCCCTCGATCGCGGCGGCAGTTGAGGGAGATAGCGCATGGATCTCACCAAGGCGCTACAGGTCTCGGCTGCCGGCATGCAGGCGCAGGGTGTCCGCATCCGCATCATTTCCGAGAACATCGCAAACGCGGACTCGCTTTCGACCGTGCCGGGTGGGGCACCTTACCAGCGCAAAACCGTAAGCTTCGGTGAACAGCTCAACCGCTCGCTCGGCATCGAGACCGTGCGCGTATCCAATATCGGTACCGACCCTACTCCATTCGAAAAGCGCTATGACCCCCATCATCCAGCAGCCGACAGCAACGGATACGTACTGGTGCCAAATGTGAACTCGCTTGTTGAGATGGTCGATATGCAACAAGCCGAGCGAAGCTACGAAGCCAACCTCAATGTTCTCCAATCGTCGCGTTCGATGCTGCAGCGAACGATCGATCTACTGAAGAACTGAAGCGTGGTTGCGTGATCCTCGATCTGGAGGCAGAAACATGATTTCAATAGCCAGTGCCGCCGCGGCCTACGCAAATGCCGCCGCCCAAGGAAAGGGGCCCGGGCTCGAGCCGCGCACGGAGCAAAACGGCGCCGGTTTTTCGCAGCTCGTCAGCGATGCGCTGGGCTCGACCAAGGAAGCGCTCCAAAGCGGGGAAAAACTTTCACTCGACGCCGTCACCGGCAAGGCCGACTTAAATCAAGTCGTAGCCGCCGTGACGAACGCCGATATGGCGCTCCAGACCGTGGTCGCCGTGCGCGACAAAGTGATCTCCGCCTACCAAGACATCCTAAAAATGTCGATCTAGTCGCAACGCTCTCCATGGATACGCCCGAGGTCCTCGATATCGCACGTGAGACGATCATTGTCGTGCTGGAGATCAGCGCGCCCATTTTGCTGCTCGGCCTTTTGGTCGGCGTCGTCATTTCCCTCGTCCAGGCGCTCACTCAAATCCAGGAGCAGACTCTCGCGTTTGTGCCGAAGCTCGTCACGATATTCGTTTCGCTTTTGCTCTTCTTGCCATTCATGCTGACGACGTTGACTAACTTTACCGAACGCCTGGTCAGCCGCATCGGCACGATCGGGTAAGGGCGAGCAAAATGCTCGCGGATATTCTGCCCTCGAATCTCTTCGCGTTCTTTCTCGTCTTCGCGCGCGTCGGAAGTGCTGTCATGCTGCTTCCGGGTTTCGGTGAAAGTTATGTCTCGACGCGCATCCGGCTCTTGTTCGCCCTTACACTGGCGTTCGCCGTGACGCCGGTCGTTCAGCCGCATCTGCCCGAACTTCCCTCCACCGTCGTTCGGCTCTTCGCCATATTGGGTGGGGAGATCGTGGTCGGCCTCTTCATTGGCTCGCTCGCAAGCATCGCCTTCATGGCGCTGAACACCGCGGGATCGATAGTCGCGTATCAGTCAAGCTTGGCCAACGCGCTTGTATTCGACGCGGCCGCCGCGCAACAAGGTGCCCTCGTCGGCGCCTTTCTCACGACCATGGGCGTTGTCGCGGTCTTCGTCTCCGACCTTCATCATGTAGCACTGCGCGCCGTAGTCGATAGCTACGCGGTCTTTCCATCGGGACAGCTTCCCATGATCGGCGACATGGCCGACGCAATCGCCCGGGTGGTTTCGGAGAGTTTTCTGATCGCCGTGCAATTCGCTGCACCCATCCTCGTGCTTGGCCTCGTCTTCTATCTCGGCGTCGGGCTCTTGGCGCGGCTCATGCCGCAAGTCCAGATCTTCTTCGTGGTCCAGCCGCTCCAGATCGTGCTGGGCCTACTCGTGCTGCTTCTGACGGTGGGAGCCGGCTTGGCGTTCTTTCTCGACCGCTTCGCCAATGTGCTCACGAATTTCACGGGTGCTAGCTAGACGATGGCCGACGATACCGAGCAATCGCAAAAAACCGAGGAGCCGACTCAAAAAAGGCTCCAGGACGCGCATGAGCGCGGACAAGTGGCGGTATCGCGGGAGCTCAATCACTGGCTCGGCGTTCTGGCGATGACCGTGGTCATCCTGACCTTCGCACCCGCGATGATGAACGACATCGGTCGCACGCTCATCAAATTCATCGAAAGGCCCGAGAGCCTGCCGGTCGACCCGGTAGGGCTCGATCTACTTCTTGAGGCAACCTTGCGCGACGTGGGTGGCGCGCTCATCGCGCCGATACTCCTCCTTGTCGGTGCGGCACTCCTCGGGAATCTCGTACAGACAGGTATTGTCTTTTCGATCCACGCGATCGTGCCGGATCTTTCGCGCATATCGGCGTTCGCGGGTGCTAGGCGGCTTTTCTCGCTCCGCGCAATCAGCGAGTTCGGCAAAGGCCTCGCTAAGATCGCAATCGTCGGCGTCGTGCTCACAATTTTGCTCAGGCCCGAATTGGCGCGGCTCGATTTGCTGATCGAAGGCGATGTCCGGATCGATCTCGATATCCTGCGCTCGTTGGCACTTCGCGTCATCATCGGCACGCTTGCCGTCATGACGGTGGTCGCCGGGCTCGACGTACTCTATCAGCGCTTCGAACTGCGCAGGCGACTGCGGATGTCAAGGCAGGAAATTAAGGACGAGCATAAACAGTCCGAAGGCGACCCGATGATCCGGGCGCGCATACGACAAATCCGCATGGAGCGTGCGCGCCGGCGCATGATCGCCGCGGTACCGACGGCGGATGTGGTGGTTACGAATCCGACGCACTATGCCGTCGCTCTCAAATACGAGCGCGCAAAGATGTCGGCTCCGCGCCTCGTCGCAAAAGGCGTCGACAGCTTGGCCCTCAAGATCAAGGAAGTCGCGAACGAACACAAGGTGCCGCTCGTGGAAAACCGCCCTCTTGCGCAAGCGCTCTACTCAGGTGTCGAGCTCGATGCGGAAATCCCACCTGAGCACTATCGGGCGGTAGCCCAGGTCATCGCGTACGTCATGAAGCTTCGTCGACCGGTGCCGCGGTCCTGAACCTCGAGGGTGCTCGACGCATCGCACGGGTTTATAAGCAAGGTACGGGTTAAGGCAAGGTGCGCAGAGCGCGGTTTTGTTAACCATAAATTTGATTAAATAGCACGCCTTCCAGGCTAAACTGTCGATGGACTTGTGGAGGACGATGTTGCGCCGGGTGACGTGCCAGCTGGGGGCGGGCCTACTCGCGGCGGGGATCCTGACCGGATCGGCTTTAGCCCAGGACGGGTCGGGACCGCAAATGGGGTGGGGCTCCGGGATTGGCCTTATGGCGATTTCGGCGTCCGCACTCGCGGCTGCCCTGGCTATCGCACTCTTACTCAGTCATCGGCGCGGCCGCGAGGTTGCGACCTTTCACGGCGCCATTGAAGCCCTGCGCAAACCCTATGCCCTGATCGACGCCGACGGTCGCGCAATTTACGCGAATAACGCATTTCGCACTTTGCTCGGCGACGGCTGCGAGCGTCCTTTCGCCATGCTCGAGGCCCGCCTTGGCGAGGTTGAGCAGGGCGCTCAGCAGCTGGCGCATTTTAGAAGCCAGATTGCGACCGGCATTCCCGGCCAGTTGGAACTCGTTTTCCCGACGGCCGCGGGTCGGCGGGAATGCCTTCTCCTCTCGTTGCTTCCCGTCGAAGGCTCGTCCGAGCGCTGCCTCCTCGGGATCGAAGACATCACCTCGCGGCGAGAGATGGAGCAGATCATCCGCGAGGAACAGCAGCGCATCTTCGATTTCCTTGAGAACGCACCGGTTGGATTCTACTCCGCCGACGCCGATGGGCGTTTCGTCTTCGTAAATCACACGATGGCGGAATGGCTAGGCACCACGGTCGACGAGCTGATGGGTGGGGCTCGCCAGCTCAAGGACTTCGTCGCGGGCGAGTGGCCGTCGGGTGCCGCTGCTTACGATCCTATAGGTCGCGGCGGCCGCGAGCAGCGAGGCGAAGTCACATTCCGCGGCCTTCAGGGCCGCGTCTTTCAGGCATTCGTCAGCCAATCGATCGTCGAGGGGGACGACGCTAACGAGCTTCGAACCCGCACGGTGGTGCGCGACCTCACCCCGGAGCGCGAATGGCAGGCAGCCCTCAAGCTGTCAGAGCAACGCTTTCAGCGTTTCTTCGAGGATGCACCCGTAGGCATCGTATTGCTCGACGATGGCGCCCGCATTGTCGAATGCAATCGTACATTCGCCACGATGGTCGGCGCAGGCTTCGAACAGTTGCGTAATACCCCACTTCTCGATCTTGTAACGGCGGTCGGTCGCCGCGATGCAAAAACACGGCTCGATGCCGCACTCGCGGGCAAGGCAGTTCCCTCGCCCTTCGAGGTGCGCCTAGAGGGAAAAACGCGCGAAGCCGTCACGTCGCTTTTCGTCAACCGCTTCGAGCAGGCTCAAGGCCGCCCCGCGGGCCTGATCGTCCACACCCTCGATACGACGGAACAAAAGCGCCTTGAGGTGCAGTTCGCGCAATCCCAGAAGATGCAGGCGGTCGGCCAGCTTGCAGGCGGTATCGCGCACGACTTTAACAACTTGCTCACCGCCATGATCGGATTCTGCGACCTGCTCCTGTTACGCTTCCGGCCTGGCGATCAGTCCTTCGCCGACATCATGCAGATCAAACAGAATGCCAACCGTGCGGCCAATCTCGTCCGACAGCTTCTGGCCTTCTCGCGCCAGCAGACGCTTCAGCCCAAGGTCATCAACATCACGGATGTGCTCGCGGAGCTCAGCCATCTCCTTCAACGGCTCATCGGCGAGAATATCACGCTCAAGATGGTTCATGGCCGTGATCTCGGCCTCGTGCGAGTCGATCAGGGACAGCTCGAGCAAGTGATTATCAATCTCGCGGTCAATGCGCGCGACGCGATGGTCACGGGCGGCCAGCTCACCATCCGCACGTCGAACATCAGTCGGGAAGATGCCGTGCGCGAGGGGCACGAGCTGATGCCAGCGGGCGATTACGTACTGGTCGAAGTGATCGACACGGGCCATGGAATCGCCAAGGAGATCATAGGCCGCATCTTCGAGCCGTTCTTTTCGACCAAGGAAGTCGGGCAGGGTACGGGACTCGGCCTTTCAACCGTCTATGGCATCGTAAAACAGACCGGCGGATTCGTTTTCGTCGATAGCGAGCCAGGTGCGGGTGCAGCGTTCAAAATCTATCTGCCGCGCCACATGAGTGAGGGTGAGACGGCGGGCATCAGTGTGAAGGCGGATGCGCGGGAGCCGCGTGATCTGACCGGTGTCGGCACGGTACTCCTCGTCGAGGATGAGGACGCCGTGCGCCTTTTCAGCGCAAGGGCGCTGCGCAACAAGGGCTACAAGGTGCTCGAAGCATCCTCGGGCGAATCGGCACTCGACGTTCTCAAGAAGGCGTCCGGTCCAATCGATCTCCTTATCACCGACATCGTCATGCCGCGCATGGATGGGCCGTCCCTCATCAAGATCGTGCGCAAGGAGCGGCCGAGCATCAAGATTATCTGCATAAGCGGCTACGCTGAGGACGGCTTCAGAAAGCACCTCGACGCGAGTGCGGATATCCACTTTCTGCCAAAGCCGTTCAGCCTGCAGCAGCTTGCAGGCAAGGTCAAAGAGGTGATGGGCCGCACCGAGAGCGAAGCGGTCAGCGTTTAGACCATCTTCGATCGTCCCGAGGCGTAAAACGGATAGCACCCGTCCGGCTCTCCGCGGCGATGGGAGAGACAGCATCAACGCGATTCAGTCTCATCGCGTCGTATTCTGACGGATCTTCATGTGAACGCCCAGCGCTTGACAGCTACTTTTGGGTGCGACTACAGATTGGATCGTCGACCTTGGGGATTGTCGCGGCGAGCTTAACGAGCGCAGCACTCTCAACACCGCCGCTAGGCTTGTGGACGGACCCTTCGAATTTCGCCGTGCTCTTCGCCGATCGGCAGTACCAGAGGCCTGCCTGCCTCTCGTCCTTGGGCACGCCCAAGCCCCTCTGGTACATGCTCCCAATGCTGAATTCAGCGAGCGCTACGGTGGAGTTCGAAGCACTCGTGGAAGGCGGTTCTGCTACGGCAAGCTCGTAGAGCCGCATCGCCTCCACATTGTCCGGTTTGCTGCCCCGCCCGTCACGATACATGTCGCCGAGTGCGATCATGGCCGCGGCGTCCCCTTGATCGGCAGCCCTGCGGTACCATTTGAGCGCTTCTGTCGCATTCGTGACCATGAATGCATGCGCATCGGCACCGCCTCTCGAGGCGGGGGACAAGTTCACGACGTTCGCTTCGCGCACTTGGCGCAAGTAAGCAGCACCTTCCGGCCTATCGTCGCGCACGATGTAACCTTGGTCGTTTAAGACGGCGAGGCTATATTGAGCGTGCCCATTGCCTTTTTCGGCCGCCATCTTGAACCAGATGAGGGCGTCTTGATCGCTCTTCGGTACGCCGCGGCCTGCATAATAGAAATCGCCGAGCTTCGTCTCTGCGATGTCGTCGCCACGATCGGCCGCTTTGCGCAGCCATTTCGCTGCTTCGCCATCATCGCTGGGCGAGGCCTTGCCGCTGGCGTGCAGCCGAGCGAGTTCAAGTGCTGCATCGTCGTCACCTTGCTCGGCAGCGTCGCGAAGCCATCTCGTCGCCAAAGTGAAATCTTGTGCGGCAGCGACCCCCTTGAGGTAAATCGTTCCAAGTTGGTATTGCGCCGCTGCGTCGCCATGATCCGCCGCCTTTGCCAACCACTTCAAAGCTTCGCTATTGTCTTGCCTCACGCCCAGGCCCTTGAAGTAAAACTGGCCGACGGTGGATTGCGCCTGGACGTCCCCGCCTTCGGCCAAGCTCAGTAGGGCGGCGACGCCATCGGCCTTGTCTTGCGCCGCACCGAAGCCCTCCGCATTGAGGATCGCGAGGTTACGTTTCGCATTGGGCTCGCCCCTGTCAGCGGCGACGTGCAGCCACTTGATTGCTTCGGCGTAGTCTTGCGTGACGCCGAGGCCCCTGGCGCGAAGAGCGCCGAGGAGACTCGCCGCCTTCACGTCACCGTGCTGCGCTGCCATGCCAAGCAGCCTCGCGGCTTCGGCATAGTCTTGTCGAACGCCCTCACCATTCAGATAGAGGACCCCCAGCGTATATTGCGCCGTGGTGTCGCCGCGCTTCGCGTCCTCGAGTAGGAGCGGCACCGCAGCGGCATAGTCGCCGCGTTTGACGGCGTCCTGGGCATCGTCGGGGAGGAAGACCCACACGATGGCGACCGCAACGAAGGCGACGACGACGAGCGAACCAAGGATAATGGCGATTCGATTCATGGCGAACATCTATCCTTGTACGCGTACCTTTCCGGTCGGCCGATGCCGCACTATTTAGCGGCGACTTGGCATGAGATGTTGGCGCCATTCGCCAACATTCCGCCCAAAGCCTGCTTCGCGGCGGGCAGCCCGAGAGCCGCCGCCTTGCAGTACCAGCTCGTGGCAGCCGCGAGATCCTTTGGAACACCAAGGCCATTCTCGAAGAGATTGCCCACGCCGAATTCCCCGCCCGCGACCGCAAGGTCGCCGGGCCGTGGATTTTCCGTCGATGTTGCCGCCTGATTGAAGAGGCTCATCGCACGGGGGTAATCTTGCTTGGCACCGCGACCGTCGCGATACATTTCGGCGAGGTTGAGCAGCGCCAGCTTCGATCCTCCGTCGGCCGCTTTCTGATAAAGCTTGAGCGATTCGGGCAAATTATGAATGACGATGGCATGGGGAACTCTGCCGTCCTTGTCCGGGTCGAGCGTTTTGTCTTTCTGCTGCCGGAGCTTCGCGAAAATCTCCTCGCCACCGGGTTCATCGTCGCGGACCGCGTAACCTTGGTCGAAGAGTACGGCGAGATCGTATTGGGCCGACACATCGCCTTTATCGGCTGCCTGCGACCAGAGACGAATCGCGGCGAGATCGCTTTTGTTCACGCCAATGCCATTGTGGAAAAACGCGCCGAGTTGATCCGCGGCTGCGAGATCGCCCATCGAGGCGGCCTTGGCGAGCCATTTTGCACCTTCGACGTAGTCTTTGGCGACACTAACGCCCTCGATGTAAAAGAGTGCGAGAATGCGCGCCGACTCGGCATCACCTTTGTCGACCGCCGATTGGAAAATTCGGATCGCTTCGGCGGTATCCTGCTTGCCGCCTAGGCCTTTCATGACAAGCTGGCCCAACATGCGCGAGGCGGCCAGATTGTCTTTCACGACCGCCTTGCTCAGCCACTTCCGCGCCTCGGTATAGTCCTGCTTGACGCCGCGGCCTTGGACATAAAGTGCCGCGAGGTTCGTCTCAGCCTGATCGTTGCCTTGATCGGCCGACTTCCCGAACCACTTTTTTGCTTCGCCAAAATCCTGCGCGACGCCCTGGCCGTTCAGATAGAGAAGGCCGAGACTGAGCTGTGCTGCCGCATCGCCTCTCGCCGCCTGGGGTCGTAGGGCTTCGGCGGCGGCGGCATAATCTTGTCGTGCGAGGGCCTCGCTCGCCTCATCGGCGCGTGCGCCGGCTGTCCATGCTACGAGAGCGAAGAGAACCGTGGCCACGGCGACTGCGACAAATTGTGCCGCCGCAAAGGGAATGACGGCGGAAAAGACTGTTCTCATCTTTGTGTTTGCGCCGCCCTCCGGTTTTCGACGTGGCGATCCTTCGGGCGCTCGCCCGAGGAAGGGCTGCATTCGCGGACGAGCCAACGTCACGTGACCCCGGTCGTGAGACGGTCGCGGTCGTCAATCGGTTCAGCCGGCGGCCTTATCGCACGCCCGTTGGGGATAGCGCTGACATATTTATCGATCTTCTGAGCCCAGCAATTCGCCTAT
>Ga0187766_10001017_pt1 | contig 16280 bp, 13 predicted proteins | sample 0216_QUI02_MP05__4_FD_132971 | JGI IMG/M metagenome (GOLD analysis project Ga0187766, IMG submission 132971) | Tropical peat soil microbial communities from peatlands in Department of Meta, Colombia - 0216_QUI02_MP05_20_MG | ecosystem: Environmental > Terrestrial > Soil > Wetlands > Peat ... | reverse complement strand
GAAAGCGCCAACAACAACGCGGTCTTTATCGCGGCGGTCCGACGGCCTTCAGGGAAACGCATGGCGGTGCGACCACGAAATCGTCAACCGCGGCCGTCCAACACCAAGTCGATCAGATCGGGCCGGCTTACAAGGAGCGCCTTGAGCTTTTGCGCATCCTCCGACGTGACAAGCTCGTCCCTACCCGAGCCCGTTCGGATCTGGACCTCGAACATGCCGAGGGTGTTTGGGCCTGAAACGACGGCGAGCCGGTGGGCGCTCAGGAACTCGCTTATTTCGGTGATCGAGGCGCCCGTTGCGAAGGACACGAAGTCGCGCGGCCCCGTGTAGGCTCGTGGGGCTTCGGAGAGCGTAACGAATGGCGCACCATCTGGCCCGTAACTTGTCCAGGCGAAAATGCCGATGACCGCGAACTGAAGAACGCAGGTGACGGCCAGGGCGCGCGACGGCCAAACGGTCAAAAACGTGGCGATATGCCCGATGAGGTTCCGCCCAAGCCGGTCCGCAGCAGCGAGCCAATGGTACCCCGCGTGCATCGCACGTTTGCCGCCGATACCCCAGCCAAAGCGGCGCAAATCGGCGGCGAGGCGCCGCATGCCGGCCTCGACGTCGAGCCTCTCACTCGGTTCGGTCTGCACCACCCCCTGGAGACGAACCTCCTCGACCAACTTTTGCTGCAAATCGCCGCGACTTGCCATCCGGCATGTCAGCATGCGGTGCTCGGAAGCCGGCAGCGTGCCGTTCACGTACCAGGGCAGCATGATCTCGGGGTCGATCTCGAAATCGATCCTGCGCGACGATCGGCGATCGGCGTTCGTCCCATTCGACCTTTTGTTCATATCGTACCTCCGGAAAGCCCTTCCTCGGCGAGAAGCGCCTTCAATTGCTTGCGCGCAAAGAACATGCGTGTCTTTACGGTGTTGAGCGGACAATCCATGATCTGCGCGATCGCCGCGATCGAGAGGTTTTGAAAATAGGCGAGATCGACGACCTGTCGATGGACAAGCGAGAGGCGCGGCAGCACCTTGTGCACCAGGCGCTCATATTGATCCATTCGGACATGGTCGAATGGCATTGGCCTATCATCTTCGATCTCAGGCATTTCGTCGGTGTAGATGACTTTGTTTTGACCGCGCCGAAGGTGGTCGCGAACCTTGTTGTTCGCAATCGCCAGGATCCACGTCAACGCCGAACATTCCCCCCTATATGAGCGCGCTTTGCGCCACACTTCGATGTAAGCCTCGTGCACGATGTCGTTCGCCGTTTCCACATCCTTGAGCGATTTCACCACAAAGCGATGCACCCTTGGCGCCAGGGCGTTGTAAAGCTCCGTGAACGCCGCGGAATTGCCCTTCGCCACGTCGGCAAGCATGGCTTCGTAGCTCGCACCTCGTATTTGCGGCCCGCTCATGCCAGCCTGCCAATGAGATAGACGCGGCACCGTGAAAAAGGTTCGATCGGATCGCGATACCTTCGTAAGTGCCACAAGGCTGACATTTCACCCTCCAATCACCTTGGGGCATTGCCGGGACGATGGGACCGACGTCCCGGATCGCGGCGTCGATGCCCTGCCGTTCGACGGTGCTTTTCCCGGCGGTTCAAGCTTGCCGGAGCAAATTCCATCGGGATGTTCGGCGTTCCCCAATATTTCCCGACCGGAATATCGGCCGACCGGGATTTGGCGAACCCGGATTTTGGGGGACCGGGCGTCAATAACCGCCGACCAGTCCGACATGCAGCACATTGGGCTTGTCATCGGGATTGCTCGGTGCGTGGGCGCGGATGCGCCAGCCGTAGTCCATGCGCAAGGACAGGTAGGGGGCTATCGAGTATCGAAACCCAACTCCCACGCTCGCAGCACTGCGGGTCTCATCCGATGGCTGGACGACTTTGAAGGGAGCGGCCAAGCCATAGTCGAGAAAGGTCAAAAATTGCAGTTGGTTTACGACACCCGTGACGCCGATCCAGGACAGCGGATCCATGTCGGGCGTGCGAAGCTCGAGCGTCGTCACATAGCCTTGATCGCCGATGACTTCGTCTTCGTTGAACCCTCGCACCGCCTGGCTGCCGGTGATCGGAAGCTGCTCGCTCGCGAGCAGGTTAGCACTCGAGACCTGGCCGCTTCCCCGCGCAATCAGGCTGAAGTTCCAGGGCAGATAGTTCGTGCGTTCGAGATGAAGGCGGAAATAACCATAGCGCGCCGTGGCCCCCGCGCGCGCGAGCGCGAATGCGCCGTCATTATTGTCGCCGGTAACGCCGCCGGGCGACAAATAGCCCTCGCCCGAGGCCGAGGTGACACCGTATTTGTCGGTCTGGCCCAGCGCATATATTAGTGAGAATTGATCTATTTCCGGCGTGCTCTGGAAGACGGTCGTGCCGCCGAAATCGAGGTCGCTGTTATTCCGTTTGTAATCGAGCCCGGCCGTGAGTTCGTTGGCGATGCCGTCGAGAAGCGAAATTTTCGGCAAGGTTATGGCATAGCGCAGGCCCAACTGGAGATCTTGTCCCCGGTCATCGAATATTCCATCGTCGGCGGGTGCCGCCGTCTCGGCATAACTTCCCGAAACGGTGAGTGTATCCCGCCACGGCAGCGGAACGCCGTACGAGGCGCTGTGAGCGAAGTATTTGTCGTCAAACAGCGAGTGGCTGTATTGATAATTGAGCTGGTGCCCCTGCCAGAATGCGTCGCCCCAACTGAATCCCGCACTGCCGCGATCGACCCCCGACGCTTGGGTACCGTCGTTCGCATAGGAGCTGAAGAAGCGAACGGGGAAGCGGTCGGTCGCCTTGAGCACGATGTCGGTCGTATCGGGTGCTGACCCGGCCTCGAACACCGCATCGACCGAGCGGAATGGATTGGTGTTCAACCACGCGAGATCCGCGGTCAAGGTGTCGGATCGGATTGGGTCGCCCGGTTGGAGACGGATGGCGTCGGTGTAGTCTTGCGCCGAAAACCAGCGATTGCCTTGCACGGCGACCTTACCGAGGTGCGAGTCGATCACCAGGACCTGGATCGCACCATTCTGAACATCCTGCTCGGGCACGAGGACCTCGACGAGCGGGTCGTCATGCTTGTTGGCGTATTCGACGGTCTTTTGGACGAGCGCCTCGAGGACCTCGATGGCGATCGGTTTGCCGATGAATTCAGCGGCAACCGTTTGGAAATCCTGCCCGCTCAAGATCGGCACGCGGCTGGCGTCGACTCCGGAAACGGAACCGAGGCCCCCCGGAGTCACGTCCGACCGGCGCGGAAGAAAAACAAGCGCCAGGATGTTCTGCGTCGACGGTGCGGGGGCGGGTGACTGCGGCGGAGGCGCTTGAGCCATTGCCGGATCCGGCAGGAGGTTCGATCCCGTCAAGGCCATCGAGGCGAAAAGGATCGCCAGGAGCCGCACCGGAGGCGAAGGCCGTGATACATACCGGATGTCATTGCCCGCCAACTGCACGACCCGGAATCGAGCCTTGTTATTATTGAATTAGATGTCAAAAGAGTAATACACAATGTCTTTTGCAAATGGTATTGTATATTATTGGTATAATACAAATAATAAACATATCACTGACATATTTTGTCTTGCGGAATGAGGGTTTGGCGGTCTCGCACACTGAACCGAACCAATGCCGCTTCAAGCCGGCCGAATAACCCCCGGGGTCTCATGCCAAGCTCCTACGAGGAGGTCATTGCGGGTCTTGCCGAGAATGAAACGGCCGAATGCGGGCCAAAAGAAATAGTGGCTCACCAGCTTAGCGGTTTATGTAAGGGGTGACCTGCGCGCCCCATAGTCGAAGGGGGAATTGAGCCGCCGTTAATCGGGCATTCACAATTTGCCGTACTAAGCGTGCCGTTTTTAGGAGTTTGCCGCCGCGCCAATGACCGTCAAGCCAAACGAGTCCCACGGGGATGTTCAATTCTTGCGTTACTATTCGAACCGCCTCAGTTAAGTCAGTATCCTGAGACATGACCAATGCGGTCGCGTATCTTCTATGCCACCCGTCGTGTGGTAAATGAACGGCCAAATTGACATCCGATCTTCGTCCATGCCTTCCGGCTTTTCCAACGAAACTCAAACTTGCGAAAATATGTGTGAAGATACCGCTCGCTCACTTGATGGAACGTGCCCGTTAGGCGGCGCCCTGGGAGCGAGTAATGGGACTCTGTGAAATCAGGATGTAGGATTGCACCGCAAACGAAAACGGCATTCACCCTCTATCGATCCGGTTGCATACACGGCCAAAGATCAGCAAAATCGTGCTTGGGCCGATTGAAGTCGTGGATAGCCTGCTGAATCTCTGTTGTGCGTAGCATGTAGCGCTCTGCCGGCGATGGAGAGAGCGGGCCGGGCGTGCAGCGCCACGCAAAGCACTTAGTGCACCGAGCTTGCCACACCTAGATCTCAGCGCCCCAGCACAGGAGCACCCGAGCGATGAGGCCCGATCCGTTTACCGACTTCATCAATTTTCTCACTCATCCCGCGTGGACCACCGCTGTCTTCTGGGTATTGCTGCTCGGCAGCGTGGGCGTTGCAATCTATTGCCTCGCGACGATGGAGAGCCAACGGACATTCGGCAATGTCGCCAACTGGCTCTTCCGTTTGTCGATCGGCGGCATGTGGTGGCAGCAGACGCTTTGGAAGCTTCCTCCATTCTACACGGACAATCCAAGCGCGCCCTTCGGGACGTCCGGCCTCTCTTATTGGATGACGCAGTTGATCAAGGGTGCTGCGTTCCAGTTTCACGCCGACCTCGTGGAAAAGGTCCTGCTGCCGAATTTCTATTTGGTGGCCCCCTTCGTCTACGCGGCCGAAGTGATCACGGGAGCGTCGTTGATGCTGGGAATCTTCGTCCGACTTGGCGGGCTGTTGGGAGCGCTCCAGATCCTCAATCTTTGGCTTGGCCTTTACAACACGCCCGGTGAATGGCCGTGGACATACTTTTTCCTCCTGGTCCTGCAGTTGATTTTTGCAACTCACCGATTTGGCCGGAGCTTGGGTTTCGATGCGGTCATCCTGGACAGGGAGGAGAAACATAAAGGACGCCCGACACTCGGTCGTGCCTTTATCGACGCCGCCACCTGAGGTCGGGCACGCGTAGGGCGTTCTCGCTCGATAGTGCCCGCAACAGGCATTGAGCGGTCGATGCGTTTCTATCGAGAAACTTCCGCGGTCGGACGCTTATCGGAAGGCCACAGCGATGACGGATATGCGCGCGCATTGGCAGAATGTCTACGAAACGCGGCTACCGACTAAAGTGAGTTGGTATCAATCGGTCCCGGAGCCTTCGCTTTCGCTTTTTGAGTCGCTCGACAAAGCGAGGTCCGCATCCGTCATCGATATTGGCGGCGGCGCGTCGACTCTTGTCGATCATCTCCTCGAGCGACAATTCGCGGACATTACCATCCTCGACCTGTCGGCGGCGGCACTCACCCATGCGAAGAAACGCCTCGGCCCCAGGGCCGACGTTGTAACATGGCTCGAAGCGGACATAACGTCATGGCGTCCCGCAAGAGCCTACGATGTCTGGCACGATCGCGCCGTGTTCCACTTTCTCGTAAGCCACCCGGCGCAGGACGCCTATCTCACGGCACTCGCCGACGGCACCCGCGCGGGCAGCGCCGTGATCATGGCGACGTTCGCCCTCGATGGTCCGGAGCGATGCAGCGGCTTGCCGGTTCAGCGCTACGACAGCGAGAGCCTTGCCGCGCGATTGGGACCTCGCTTCGTGTTGGCGGCACATGACGTCGACTTGCATCGCACACCAGGGGACGCCGTACAGAAATTCAATTTCGCGGTTTTCAAGCGGAAATAATTGCCTAAAAACGTGGGCGCTACGGTTCTCGTGCACGTCATCGTTCGTCGGATTCAACGAGGAGGGAAGTTCATGACGAAATTAAATGGACTCGACGCGATCCGCCTTGTGGCCTTTGGCGCATTATTGGTCCTCCCTGCGACCTCTTGGGCGCAACAACGCCCACCTATTCTCGATCAGGTGGCCAAGACTTATGGCATCGACTCGTTCGGGCAAGTCGAGGGGATCCGATTCACCTTCAGCGCGGCCTTGCCGGCGTTCAATGTCTATCGCTCGTGGGAATGGAACACGAAGACCGACACGGTCTCCTTCGACGGAAAGGATAAGGAAGGCAAACCGCTGAAAGTCACATATCAGCGCTCCCAGCTCGGCAGCCAAAGCGATGTCGTGAAGACCCAGGTCGATCCGGCATTCGTCAATGATCAGTTTTGGTTGCTCCTCCCTCTTTTCATCGCATGGAACGGCAGTCCGAGCGTGACCGACGAAGGCATGCAAAAGCTACCGTCAGGGAAGGGCTCCGCGCAACGCGTCGTGGTGAAATACCCTTCCGAGGGCTATTCGCCCGGCGATACCTGGGAGCTCTATGTCGGTGCCGATAAGCGAATCAAGGAAATCGTGTTCCGCCGGGGCGGTGCCGCGAAGCCCAGCCTCGTGATCGCGAGTTGGACGGGCTACAAGAAGGCCGGTCCGCTACTTTTTTCGACCGAACACCACGGTACGGCCGACGGAAAGCCCCTGCGGTTATCCTTTTTGCACGTGGCCGTTAAATTAGCGGGATCGGATACGTGGATCGACGCGCGATGAACTTCGGAACGATTCATACGAACGATTGATTATCGCGTTTCACGATTGGGTCGTGCGCGGCGCCGATCGAAATTGCGCGCTGCTGCCGCCATGCCGCGGCGTGCGGGGCCTATGCCATGAAACCCCTCAATGCGCCCACCAAGACTCTCGCCGTCATCGGTGCGGCATTGCTGACCACGATCGCGATCGAAACAAGGCTCGGATTTCCAGGCGAGCGCGAGGCCGGATACGGTGAAACCCTCGGCGTGTTCGTGGGTCTTGCTTGTGGTTCGGCCCTTCTTTATCTGGGTTCTGTTCGGGTCGTGCTGCGGGGCGGGCTTTCCCGGCGCGCTCTTTGGGGGATCCTGTCATGTGCGGTGCTCATGCGAGTCCTGGCACTGTCGGATGCACCCTTTCTCTCGACCGACATCTATCGCTATGTCTGGGACGGCCGGGTTCAATCGGCGGGCATCAATCCATACCTCTATATTCCGGATGCGCCGGCGCTGACGGCATTGCGGGACGGCGAGATCTTTCCGCGGATCAACCGCGCGCACTATGCCCCGACGATATATCCGCCCATGGCGCAAGCGATCTTCTTCCTCGTTGGGCAGGCGAGCTCGACCGTCTTCGCTATGAGGGTCGCGATGGTTGGCTTCGAGGTATTGGCCATTTTCGTCATCATGAAGCTGCTCGATATCGCCGGTTTGCCGCGGGAGCGCGTGCTGATCTATGCATGGAATCCGCTCGCCGTCTGGGAATTCGCTGGGAACGGGCATATCGATGCGGCGGCGATTGCTTTCATCGCACTGGCGATTTTGGCGAGTGTGCGGGGCCGTGCGGTCCTTGCAGGTGCTGCCCTCGGCGCTGCGGTGCTCGTGAAATTCTTGCCGGCCGTCATTTTTCCCGCCTTGTGGCGGCGATGGGACTTCAAGCTTCCGGCGGCTTGCGCTGTCGTCATCGCCGTCTTTTACCTTTTATATGCCAATGCGGGCGAAAAGGTCTTCGGCTTCCTTCCCGGATATTTTGCCGAAGAGGATTTAGTCAACGGCAATGGCTTCTACTATCCCTTTGCCCTCGCGCATTTGTCGATATCGCTTCCGCCGATGGCCTATCCGATCTTTGCGGTGACCGTTTTAGCCGTACTCGCGTGGTGGGTCGCCTTCGTTCGGAAAGCGGAATATGCGGAGGCCGCCCGGGTGATCCCCGTCGCCCGCCACACGCTTCTCCTGGCGACGGCGTCGATGATCGCGATCACGCCCCACTACGCGTGGTATTTTGCCTGGTTGGCGCTTCCCGCGTGCCTCGCTCCCTCGTACAGCATTCTTTATCTGACGGTTGCGGCCTTTTTCCTTTATCTCGATCGCAACCACAATGAGCTGCTGTGGCGCGGCCTTGTCTACGGCGTTTTTCCGGTTCTGGCAGCGATCGAATTCTGGCTGGACCGGCGATTCGCAACCCGCGCCAACGCGCCCCCATTTTCACCTCGTCGCCCGTAGCCGTGTGAGCGGAGGCCCCGGAAGGCGGACGTCGTCACCGTCGCGAAGCGCGCGCCACGGAGTCCCGAACCTATCGAGACGACGCGCCGCCGGAGAGGTTGAGGAGAGCATCCCAGTTCGATTGAGCAATAAGGTGGGAATAGATCCCCGCCAATCCTGCGTCACGGCGAAATGCGACGAAAGCCTCGTCCGAGAGCGCGTTGAATTTCCTGGCGTCGACAACCTCGAAGCCGGAAAGTGCGAGTTGCTCGCCGCTCTTGAGCGAGGCCTTTGCCTGACCCGCCATGAGGAGATCGCTCGCGACAAGTTTGCTTACGAAAGCCCGAGTCAGCGTGTGTTCGCGATGAAATGCGGCGCAAAACTCGAAGGCCCCTCGTGCTGCATCGCTTGCCTGGCCATTCTTGAAAAGCGGACGCGCGTCACTCTCGATCAGAGCATTCGACGTTTCGTCGACGCAGAGGGAGAGCCGCTGGCCGTCTTCGCTTTCAAAGAAAATGAACGGATATCGTCGCACATAGGCGGGTATATAGCACCCGCGTTGCCAACGGCCGAATTCGTCCACGAAAAGGTTCTGGTCCTTGCGCATACCGAGCACGGCAAGCGCCATGGGAATGGGTTCTCGCACGAAAACGATCGGGAAAAATCGGGCAGCCACGCCGAATTCCGTAATGTTGAGCGGTACCGCATTTGTCTGCCGCGTGAAGCCGAGGTCGATTTCCGACTTGAGCGAAAGTCGACCGTGGCGCGTCGGGTCGAGCGGTCGCGGGTCCTTATAAAAGAGAGGCATCAGAGCGGCAGATGACGATTGTGGTGCCGGCGACTGTGGAGTGGGCGATTGTGGAGCCGGCGATTGCGAAGGGCGATCGCGTGCAGGCTCGAAAGGCTGCGTTTCTGCCCCTCCCCGCGCGACACCTTCCTTTGGCCGACCCGCGCGAGTAGCGCCTTTAGATCCAGCACGATCATTCACTACGCCGCTCCACTTTTTGACTAGTCGGCCGGCCTGGCCATGAGATCCCAAAAATCGCGATCGACGTGGGACGGCCATGCATTTCCGTTTCTGCCTGCCGATAGAAGTTCATACATTATGTCAAAGGATAAACAATAAAATTCTATCTCGACGATCACCATTTCACGAGTTACAATGCATGTATATTAGTAACTATTAATATTATATGTGCAAAATATTACCGTCCCCGCACGATTACTTGTTGATAAAGGCAGCCCGTTCCGTGCTAGCTAACGCCCTACCGGGCTTTCGATCGCGACGCTCTGGCGCAGACCAAGACTGCCGAAGCACTTGCGAAAGCAAACACACTCGGTGCGGTAGGAAATTTCTTGGATACAGAGGCGCACCTTCAGCACGGTCTCGAGACCGATCCCGAAAATGCCGAACGCCGCAGCGCGCGGGGCTTGATGCTTGCGGGAATCGCGCGTGATCTCGAAGCGCCGTACTGCTTCCAGGCAGCCGTCGAGCAAAACCCGAACGATTCCGCGATCTGGTGCAATCTCGGCAACGCCATGCTAGATGCCAAACTGGCCAACTGCGCGATCGAATGCCATCGACGGGCAATCGCTCTCTCGCCGAAAAACGGCGTGTATCATGGCAACTTGGCGACATCGCTTGCGCAGCTGGAGCGCCACGGGGACGCCATCGCAGAATTTTCGCGTGCCCTCGAATTGAATCCGGACGATCATGTCGCGCGCCTGGGCCGTGCACGCAGTCGGCTAGTGCGCGGCGAGTACGCGCTCGGTTGGCCCGACTACGAAGCGCGTCTCAAGAGTCCGTTTGCGGAGCGCAAGCGCCTACCCGGCAGAACCTGGGACGGCTCGCGGCAATCGGGGCGGCGCCTTCTTGTCGTTATGGAGCAGGATCTCGGCGACCTTATCTGGATCGCGCGCTATCTTCCTCACGTCAAGGCGCGCTGCGGCGAATTGATCGTGGAGTGTCCGCAGGCGTTGGCAACGCTCATCGCCGGCATAGGCGCTGCGGATCGCTTGATTGAAGGCGGCGGGCCCCTACCGGACGCCGATCTTCATTGCCATTTGAGAAGTTTGCCTGGCTTGCTAATGCCGGTATTAGGTACGGCCGCAGCGGTCCCTTATCTGAGCCCACCGCGCGATCGCGGCACCTTGTTCGCGAGACTGACCAACAGTGTCGGAGCGAAACTCAAGGTCGGGATCGCCTGGTCCGGCGGCGACGGGCCCGGAAAAGGTCAGGGTGAGCCGCGCACGCTTCGCCGATTTCTGGAAGCCTTCGTGATGCCCCGCGTGGCACTTTTCGGCCTCGAGCCGCAGGAGCGAGTGACGGAACTTGCCGCACCCGCCCAGGCGACGGCGATCGCGGATCTCTCCCCCTTCATCGTCCATTTCGGCGATGTAGCGGCGGCCATAGCACAACTCGACCTCGTCGTTACGAGCGACAGTCCCATAGCACACCTTGCGGGCGCCTTGGCCAAGCCCGTTTGGGTCCTGCTCGATTCCCCCGCCCATTGGTTCTGGCTTCTCGACCGGTACGATAGTCCATGGTACCCCTCGATGCGTCTCTTCCGCCCACATACCGACGGGAACCACGATCATGCCTTCGACGCCGCAGCCGCTCGGCTATTTTCGCTCGCAATAGAATAGGGATCGGGTAGCACCGCTCCCAGCTGCCATGACACGCAACGTAATTTGCATGCTAAGCATTTTGGGCGGCGATCCGAGAGGACTGACAATTCCCGGCTAACACGGCGTTCTGATTCGCCAGGACCGCTCGCGAAACGATCGAATTGTAACATGTAAAATAGCCTTAACGACCCATGGGGATAGGTGTCGCGGCAAGCGTCTGACTCTACAACATCAGCCAAGTGGCACTGTTCTTGCTTCGGACGGCCTCAAACGTTGAAAAATACCTTCGATCTGGGCGACGACCTTCTGTGGAAAAACTCCGCGAGGACGATCGAGCGGAAGCGAAGTGGAGTGCGTCGGGTTGCCTTGCGGCGTAGAGTGCCACGGGTATCGCGGCAACGCCGATTTAGGCGTTGCGCCGATCGAAACGAGCACGGGAACGATCCCACCGGCCGGCGGCCCGCACGGGAGGTCCGTGAAGTGGGTGGATACGCTGGCGGTGGGCTTAGGACAATGGATGAACCGGCGAGAGGCATGATTTCGCGACACCTTGCCCGCGCGTGCGCGACGTATTGGAGGGGACTTGCGCTAACAGCGGCGGCGCTTGTTGTCTTGCTGTCGTGCGTTTCTTTTGGCGTAGCCGCACCCATCGAAACGTTCCAGACCTCGAATTGGAGCGGTGGCGCCTACTCGAACGATGAAAATAGCGAATTCTCGAGCTGTTCGATAACGCCGTCGACGCGCACCGGAACCATGCTGGTGATCGTCGTCGACCGGAACTATCAATGGTTCTTGTCGATGTTCGATCGACAGTGGAAAGAAACACCCGACGCCACCTTCGACTTGTCGCTCGCGGTCGACGACCATGAGCCCGACTTGGGCAAGGGAAAGGCAATTACCCCCAACCACATATTCGTCTCCCTTGGCTTCGCCCCCTCGATAATCGACGAGCTCAGAGCCGGCCATAAAATTGTCGTCACGGGAGATGGGAAAAAATTCACGTTCGCGTTGGATGGCGTGGCGCAGGCGCTCAACATGCTGCTCGATTGCGTGCAACGACACTTGTCGACGGCCGAGCGCGCTCCAAGCGAAAAACCACCGCAACTGGCGATCCCGTCGGCAAGTTCGTCACGGCCCCAATGGGCACGGGAAGAAGCGGCGAGCCTCCTTTCCAAGCTAGCGGCCAATTCGGGCATCGTAGGGTTCCACCTTGCCGACATGAACGACGTGCCGCCGCAGCTTAGAGACTACGACGCGGTTTGGACCGCGCCGAACGTCATCGGGGCGCTGCTGATCCTGCAAAGCGAGGCGAGCCTCACGCCGGCGGAGGCGGCGGTAGCACTTCTTGCGAGCGCCACACGCGATTGCAGCGGCAAGTTCGAATCGAGCCTTCTAAAGAGCGATCGAGACACCAGTACGCCGAGCGTGCGGCTTACCACGACCTGCGCCGACCTGCAGTCCCGGCTCGTGACTTACTACACCCTCGAACCCCGCAGCACTGGCGGCCTTTATGTCTTCACTGTCATCAGTTCCGCGGATCAGGCCGATGCCGCTTCGAAAGCGGATATCGCCATCCGGGTTGCAGCCCGACAGGTCTTGGAAGCCGGCAGTGCCGCTCCCTCGGGCCAGCCGATTCATCCCGAACTGCTGACCAAGGCGGAGCAGGCTCAGGTTTCGGTTCCGCCGGTCGTCGAAAATCTGCTGTCGAGTACTGCAACCCCGCCAGCGTCGACCCAGGCCGGTAGCGCGAATGCGCCGCCGAGCCCGCCCGTTGCTGAAACCGCTGCCGCGCCAAGCGCAACGCCATCCGAAAAAGCGGGCAAGGAACCTGACGCTACCGGGGCGGGAAATCCCCCGCAATCCGAACAGCTCGCGGCTTCCGGCACCCCCGAGGCGCAAGTTGCGGAAAAGGGACCGGCGAACGCCGAGACGACGACTAAGGCCGCTCTGCCACCGGTATCCCATGCCGGCGTCGAAATTCCGGAAGCGGAAGTGGCGGAACTCCTCAAGCGCGGCGACGAGCTACTCGCACTCGGCGATATCTCGGCCGCACGCCTTTTTTACGAGCGGGCGGCAGAGGCGGGGAATTCCCGCGCAGCTCTGTTAGCCGGCCAGACCTACGATCCGGTTTTCTATCAAGTGTCCGGCGTTCGAGGCGAACGGCCCGACGCCGCGAAGGCGATTGCGTGGTATCGCAAAGCGGCCATGCTTGGCGACAAGGAAGCGGCCGCAAGGGCCGAGAAACTCGAGGAGATGGGCGAACATTAGCAGGGGGACTCTCCGGAGAAGCCACGGCCGACCCGGACGCGAAAAGGGGGATTTGCCATGCGGAAGATTGGAATGCGGCTGGCGATGGCGGCGATCCTCGCCGTCGTGTCGATCGCGTCGATCGATCGGGCCGGGGCGAAAACACTCGAAGGACAAGGCTGGCGCGTGAATTCGGGAGTGGTCGGCGTGGTGTCGGGGGGCGTCGATGGCACGTATTTGCGCATTGCCGCAGACCTCGCGGCCGTCCTCGATGATGACGACATTTTGCGGGTCGTCCCGATCATTGGAAAGGGCTCGCTCCAGAACATGTCGGACATCATGTACCTGAAGGGCGTCGATATCGGCATCGTGCAAGCAGACGTGATGGCCTACATCAAGCGCGAGCACAGCCTGCCCGGCGCCGATACCTCGATCCAGTACATCACTAAGCTATACAACGAAGAGCTTCACATCCTGGCGCGGCCCGAGATCGCAAAAATCGAGGACCTTGCCAAGCATAAGGTCAATATCGACGTCCGCGGCGGCGGAACCGGGATCACCATGACGCTCGTATTCGAACGCCTTGGCATTGCGATCGATCCCGTCACGGACGACCAGGCTCTTGCACTCGACAAATTGCGCCGCGGCGAAATTTCGGCACTCGCCTATGTGACCGGAAAGCCTGCACCTTTTTTCCGCAACATCAAAAAGGAAGAGGGGCTTCACTTTCTGAGCGTTCCGCCCTCTCCCGCGTTGCTCGAAACTTACCTTCCATCCCAACTTACCGCTGACGATTATCCGGCGCTGGTTAGCAGCGGTGCACCGGTCTCCACGGTCGCCGTCGGCTCGGTGATGGCGGTCTTCAACTGGCCAAAGAATTCGGATCGCTACAAGAAGGTCGCGCGCTTCGTGGATGCCTTCTTCGACAAGTTCGACACCTTTCTCCAGCCGCCTCGCCATCCGAAATGGAAGGAGGTCAATCTCGCGGCCGAATTGCCCGGATGGGTGCGATTTGCGCCTGCGACCGATTGGCTCAAGCGGAACGCGACGGTCGCGGCGAAGGCGAACCCGGAGGAAATGAAAGCCATTTTCTATCGCTTCATCGACGAACGCCAGCGCGCAAGCGGCGGCCCGGCAATGAGCTCGCAGCAAAAGGAAGAACTCTTTAACCAGTTCGAGAAATGGCAGGCGACCCACTAATCGCGTAATAGAAACGTCCAAGAGGGGGCATGCGGTGCGCCGAAGCAGTATCGTGCGGGTAAGCTATATCGGCTCTTGCATTTTCGCAGCGATGCTTTTCGCCGCCGACGCCGCTGCCCAAGAGGCGGTTCCGAAACGCGGCGGTACCCTCGTGTTCGCAGTCGATGCGGAGCCCGCGAACTACGATTGCCATGCCAATGTTTCTTTTGCGTTTCTCCATCCCGTGGCGCCGCACTATTCGACGCTGCTCAAATTCGACACTGCGAACTATCCGCAGGTCACAGGCGATCTTGCCGAATCCTGGACCGTCTCACCCGACAAACTGACTTATACCTTCAAGCTTCGGCCCAACGTCCAGTTCCATGACGGCTCTCGGCTTACCGCTGCGGACGTCAAGGCAAGCTACGAGCGGATCGCACACCCGCCGCCGGGCGTCAACTCGGTGCGCCAGGTAGACTATTCCTCGATCGCAGGTATCGAGACGCCGAACCCGCTCACCGTCGTGTTCCATTTGCGATGGCCGGAAGCAGCGATGCTTGCCAATTTCGCATCTCCTTGGAACTGCATCTACAGTGCGGCAAAGCTCGCGGAAGATCCCCAGTTCCCCAAAACGCACATTCTCGGCACGGGCCCCTTCGTTTTCGTCGAACATGTCAAAGGACAACATTGGACGGGCAAGCGCTGGCAGCACTATTTCCTCCCCGACCGGCCGTATCTCGACGGCTACGAGGCGGATTTCATGACCGGCGACGCAGTCATCAAGGGCATCGAAAGCGGGCGTATAAAGGCGGAATTCCGCAGCGTCACGCCGACGGAGCGCGACCAGCTGATCGAGGCGATGGGCGACCGCATCGACGTGTACGAAAGTGCGTGGCTCATCGACTTGCTTCTGGTCTTCAACACGAAGCAGCCCCCCTTCGACGATGCGCGCGTGCGGCGTGCACTGTCCCTTGCAATCGACCGCTGGACGATGGCGCGCACGCTCTCCGACACGACCTTTCTCAAATATGTCGGCGGCCTCATGCGGCCGGGATCGAGCATGACCACGCCCGAGGACGAATTGACGCAACTGCCAGGATTCTCGCGCGACATCGCCGCCTCGCGCATCGAGGCGAAGCGCCTGCTTGCGGACGCCGGCGTTAAGGACCTCAAGATCACGTTGACCAATCGCGACATACCCATGCCCTACGGGCCCGCCGCCGATGCCGTAATCGCCGCGTGGAAGGAAATCGGCGTTGAGGCGACCCAGGAGAAATTCAATACCAAAGACTGGCAGGCCGCCCTTGAGGGCGGACATTTTAGTGTTGCATTCGATTTCGGCGGCGACTACTTCGACGATCCAACTCTGCAGCTCACGAAGTACGTCTCGCGCGATCTGTCGCCCTCCAACTTCGCGGCGTCGACGGACCGCTTCCTCGATGCGCTCTATATCGGCCAAGCGATCAGCGTCGACAGGCGGGAGCGCATAAAGATCGTCCGCGATTTCGAAAAGCGCGCTTTGACCGAGGCGTACACCACTCCGATCTTGTGGTGGAACCGGATTGTTGTGACGTCGGCCGACGTCAAGGGCTGGAACATGACGCCGAGCCACTACATCGGCCAGGACCTGACCGACGTGTGGCTCGACCGCTAGAGCGCTCGCGGCGCATTTAAAAAGCGAACGCGGGCGACCGAAAAGAACGAACGGGTAGGTGGACAGAGTCTAGGGAAGTGATGGAACGCGCGCGGACGTGGATCGCGTTCGGCATTTTTATTGCCGTTGTCGTCGCGACCGGCACCTATGCGTATTCCGATAGTACCGTCGGACAGCTCTATGTCCTGGCGGAGACCCTCCCCGTTGCCTTGATCGGCGTGTGCGTCAACCTATTTCGGCTAAGCCGTGGCAAGAAGGCGAAGTGGGAGTTCGTCTTCCTCGCTATGGCCATCGCCGGCGTCGGCCTGAATTTGAATAGCATCCTATCTAACTACCAAGGATATCGCCTGAAACGGGAGCTGGCCACGGTCTCGACGCAGGCCGAGGCTCAGCAGATCATCGCCCGCTCCAACAGCAAGCTTGCCAGGGAGATGGATAAGGTCCGGCAAATCGCGGAAGAAACGAACGCCGAGATTGAACGCGCCTACGCCTCCCTGAACGATCCT
>Ga0187766_10001016_pt1 | contig 16281 bp, 18 predicted proteins | sample 0216_QUI02_MP05__4_FD_132971 | JGI IMG/M metagenome (GOLD analysis project Ga0187766, IMG submission 132971) | Tropical peat soil microbial communities from peatlands in Department of Meta, Colombia - 0216_QUI02_MP05_20_MG | ecosystem: Environmental > Terrestrial > Soil > Wetlands > Peat ... | reverse complement strand
TGGTCGCCACCACCGCGTCGTACATCCTGGGCTCCGCGATGCTGATCCCGATGGTGGCGGTCGCGGCGCCGTTCTTTCCCCGGCCCGACTTCGGCTCCGGCGCCGCCTGGCTGGTCGTCCTCTACCAGGCGTTCCTGGGCGCGATCGCCCACGTGTGGTGGTACGAGGGCGTCAAGCGGGTCGGCCCGAGCCGTGCCGCGATCTTCCTGAACCTCCAGCCGGTGGTGGGCGTGCTGCTGGCCTGGGTGATGCTGCACGAGGCCATCCAGTGGCCGGAGGTGATGGGCGGCGCCCTCGTGTTACTGGGCGTCGCCCTCACCACCCACGCTCCGCTCTCCCCGCCTCCGGAACGGTCTAGGCCAGCTTCTTGATCTCCGCGAGCATCTTGTCGGGATCCGGCAGCTCGCCGCGGCCGTAGCGCTCCACGAACCGGATCGTGCCCTTGCCGTCCACCAGGAACGTGGCCCGCACGTTGGCGTTCCAGTCCGGCCAATAGACGCCGTAGTCGCGGCTCGTGCTGCGATGGATGTCGGACAGCAGCGGGTAGTGCGAGATGCCGACCGATTTCGCCCACGCCTCGTGGCTGAAGGGGCTGTCCGTGCTGATACCCAGCACCTGGGTATTCGCCGCCTCGAAGTCCCGGACGCGCCGGTCGAAGGCGGGCATGCAGGTCGATCAGCCGGGTGTCCAGTCGAGCGGGTAGAACAGGATCACGACGTTCTTGCCCCGGAAGCTCTTGAGGCTGACGTCCTTCAGTCCGACCGTCTTCAGAGTGAAATCGGGCGCGGGATCTCCCACGCCGGGCGCCTTGGTGTCGCTCACGAGCTCGCCTCCCGGGTTCGCCCGAGTCGCGGGCGGTTGTAGGTCGCGCCGGGGGCCGCCTGCTGCGCGGCGGCGCCGTCGCGGGCGCCGCGCGCGCTCGACGGGCGCACCGGCATCGGTGGTTTGCGCTCCTCCCGCCACAGATCGCGCCGGCGCGCCTCCAGTGGCGTGTCGGCAAGCCCCAGGTACCCGGCGGCGGTGACGACGCGCCCCGTCTCCCAGAGCCGGCGGAAGCGCTGGGGATAGGCCGCGTCGCGCAGGGCGTGGTGGTCGAGGATGACCTGGCAGCCGGTCTGATCGATGATCCGCAGCAGGTGCTCGACGCCCCGATCGATCAGGTCGGCTCCGAGCTGCGACTCGAGATACGCGGGCGGGCCGGAGAGATAGAGAAGCGTCGGGCGCTGGCGGGCCAGGTAGGCCGCGGCCACCGGCGAGAGCGGCCCCTGCACGTCGGAGGCGTGGACGAACCGGCTACCCTCGCGCCGGTCCTCGATCGTGAGCGCGACCACGTAGCCCAGCCCGGTGCCGTCGGGCCCGTGAGGGAGCGGCGGCGAGGCCTGCAGCACCGCGTCCACCGTCTCGAGCCGGCGCCCCTCGGCCGTGTCCGGGCGGCAGGCCGCGGCCAGCTTCGTCCACAGCGTGGCCGCGCGCTGAGCCTGGCGCCCGCTGACGTGCCGGGTCGGGTCCTTGGCCCAGAGCACCCGGCCCGCGTAGAGGCCGGGATCGTAGCGGAAGTGGTCCTCGTGGTAGTGGCTCACGAAGACGTGGGAGGCGCGCGTCGCGTAGGCGGAGATGCGGTCGTTGGCGCGCCGCAGGGCCTCCCACTCCGGCTCGGCCGGCGGCAGGCCGAAGCGGCTCGCGCCCAGCATCGCGCCGGGATCGACGAGCACGCGCGTCGTCCCGCACTCGACGTACGTGGCCACCGATCGCACCCCGAGTGACTCGGCGGCGAGCGGGGTGACGATCAAATGCAGCGCCCCCCGTCGACCGGGAACACGCTGCCCGTGACCATCGCCGCCTCGTCTGAGGCCAGGAAGAGAGCCGCCCGGGCGAGGTCCTCGGGCTGGTTGAGCCGGCCCAGCGGCACGGTCGCGCGGTAGCGCGTCATGCCCTCCTCGTCGACCTGCTTCTTGCCCATGAACGTGGCGAGCATCGGGGTCTCGGTGGCCACCGGAGCGATCGCGACGACGCGGGCACCGAAGGCCGCGAACTCGATGGCCAGGCTGGCCGCCATCGTGTGCACCGCGCCCTTGGAGGCCGAGTAGCACTGCACGCCGGGCCGCGGCCTGATCCCCGAGGTCGAGCCGGTGATCAGCAGCACGCCGCTCTTCTGCGCGCGGAACACCGGCATCACGTGCTTGGCGGCCAGGAACACGCCCTTGACGTTCACGGCCATGATCTGGTCGAAGACCGCCTCGTCCACGCTCTCCACCGGGGTCGGGAACTGCGGCACGCCCGCGTTCGCGTAGAAGACGTCGAGCCGGCCCCAGCGCGCCAGGGTCTGCTGCACCACGGCCTGGTTGTCGGCCGAGCGCGAGACGTCCGCCCGCACCGCGAGGGCCTGCCCGCCCGCCTTCTCGATCTGCTCGGCCGTCGCCTTCGCCGCGTCCTCGCGCAGATCGACCACCGTCACCCGCGCGCCCTCGCGCGCGAACAGCACCGCGCTCGCCTGACCGATCCCGGACCCCGCCCCCGTGATCACCGCGACCTTGCCCTCGAGCCTCATGCCGGCCCTCCCTTGGGATCGCTCCCGGCTTCCTTGATGTCGACCACCTGCCCGCCCGTGGCCCGCACCAGCTCGGCGGGCGAGATCGGAAACACGCACTCGGGCAGGCCGGCCGCCGCGTAGAGCAGCTCGTAGCCGAGCAGGTCGCGGTCGACGTACACGGGGAGCTCGGAGGCGAGCCCGATGGGCGGGACGCCGCCGATGGTGTACCCGGTCGCCTGCTTGACCAGCTCGGGGTCCGCGCGCCGCACGCGCCCACCCGCCAGCGCGGCGAGCCGCCGCTCGTCGACGCGGTTGCCGCCCGAGGCCATCACCATCAACGGTCGCCCGTCCACCGCGAACACGAGGGACTTCACGATCTGCCCGACCGTGACTCCGAGCGCCTCGGCGGCCTGCTGCGAGGTGCGGGCGTGGACCGTGAGCTCGATCACCTCGCGCGGCAGCCCGTGCTGGGCGATGGCCGCCGCCACCCTCTGGGCCGCGGGCTTCACGGCGCTAGAGGACCAGCTGGGCCATCACGTCGAGCGCCTCGCGCTGCACGGCGCCGCAGATGAGCGTGGTCACCCCCGAGCGCTTCCAGGAGGCCAAGCGCTCGTGGATCCGCTCGCGCGGCCCGCACAGGGCCACCTCGTCCACGAGCGCGTCCGGCACCGCGGCCGCCGCCTCGTCCTTGCGGCCGGAGAGGTAGAGGTCCTGGATGCGCTTGGCCTCGCCCTCGTAGCCGTAGCGCTGGACCAGCTCGTTGTAGAAGTTCTTGCCGCGCGCCCCCATGCCGCCCACGTAGAGCGCCAGGCGAGGCTTCACGGTGGCCCGGCACGCCGCCGCGTCGTCGCCCAGCACCACCGGCACGGTGGGCGCGAGGTCGAAGCCCGCCAGCGACTTGCCCCCGCCCGCCGCGCGGAAGCCGGCCTCGAGGCTCGGGGTGAACACCGCCATGCGCTCCGGCGAGAAGAATACCGGCAGCAGCCCGTCCGCGATCTCCGCGGCGAGGGCCACGTTGCGCGGGCCGATCGCGGCCAGGTAGATCGGGATGTCGGACCGGCCGTGCAGGATCGACTTGAGCGGCTTGCCGAGCCCGGTGGCGTCGGGGCCCGCGTAGGGGATCTGATAGTACTCGCCCTTGTACTCCACCGGCCGCTCGCGCCGCCAGACCATCCGGACGATGTCGACGTACTCCCGGGTCTTGGCGAGCGGCTTGCCGAAGGCGACCCCGTGCCAGCCCTCAACGACCTGCGGTCCCGAGACCCCGAGCCCGAGCAGGAAGCGCCCCCCCGAGAGCTGGTAGATGGTGAGCGCGGTGGTCGCGGTGAGCGTCGGCGTGCGCGCGGGGATCTGCATGATCGCGGTGCCGACCTTGATCCGGCTGGTCTGGGCCGCGATCCAGCAGAGCGGGGAGACCGCGTCCGAGCCGTAGGCCTCGGCCGACCAGACCGAGTGGAAGCCGAGCCGGTCGGCGTGCTGCACGAGCGAGAGATCGACCCCGAGCTGGGATCGCGAGTAGCCGATGTTCAGTCCGAGTCGCATGTTGCCTTCCTCCGATCTAGAGCCGCCCGAGCACCGCGATCGCAAGCGGCCGCGTGCGCCCAGGGCCCCGCCACCGGTGCTCGGCGAGCCGGATCCGGCCCCGCCGCACCACCACGCCCTCCTGCTCGAGCAGGAGCCGCTGGGTCAGCATGCCTCCCACGTTCCTTCGCCGGCTGATGCCGCCCTGCGCGTTGACCACGCGGTGCCAGGGCAGGTCGGACGGCGCCTCCTTCATCGCCTGCCCCACCGCGCGCGCCGCCCGCGGATACCCGAGCAGCGCGGCGATCTGCCCGTACGTCACCACCTGCCCTCTCGGGACCCGGCGGACCAGCCGGTAGACCGCCGCGTGAAACGCCCTCACGTCCGCCCCGATCCGAACTGCAGCTCGTAGAGCCGCGAGTACAGCCCGCCCCGCGCCAGCAGGTCGGCGTGCGAACCCGCCTCGCGCACCTGTCCGTGGTGCAGCACCAGGATGCGGTCCGCCCGCTGGATCGTCGACAGCCGGTGCGCGATGACCACGCTCGTCCGTCCCTCGAGGAGCCGGGCCAGTCCCGCGCGCACGAGCGCTTCCGACTCGGGATCGATGCTCGACGTCGCCTCGTCCAGCGCCAGAACGCGTGGATTATAGATGATGGCCCGGGCGATGGCCAGCAGCTGGCGCTGGCCCTGCGAGAGATTGACGCCGCGCTCCCGCAGCTCCTCGCGCAGGCCGCGCGGCATCGCGGCCACGAAGCGCTCGGCGTTGGCCGCCGCGAGCGCGCGGCCGAGCTGCGCGTCGTCCTCGGCCTCGTGGCCGGCGAGCCGCAGGTTGTCCGCGACCGTGCCCGAGAAGAGGAACGGCTCCTGGGGGATCAGGCCCACGTGGCGGCGCAGCGAGGTCAGCTCCCACTCCCGCACGTCGACCCCGTCGATCAGCACCTGCCCGTGCGCCACGTCGTAGGCGCGGATCATGAGCCGGGCGATGGTGGTCTTGCCCTCCCCGGTCGGCCCCACCAGCGCGACCTGCTCGCCGGCCTCGACGGTGAGCGAGCAGTCGCGGAGCACCCACTGCTCGCCCTCGTAGGCGAACCACACGTTCCGCAACTCGACCGCCGGGGTCCCCGCGGCGCGCGGCGCCGGGCGGAGGGCGGGCACCGGCGAGGTGATGGCGGGCTGCGCGTCGAGGAGCCCGAAGACCCGCTCCGCGGAGACGGTGGCCGCCTGCATCACGGTGTACTTGGCGCCCAGGTCGCGGATCGGCAGGAAGAAGCGCCCGGTGTACTCGAGGAAGGCCACGAGCCCCCCGAAGGTCAGCGCCCCCGTCACCACCTGGCCGCCGCCGTACCAGAGGAGCAGGGCCACCGCGGCCGAGCCGATCATCTCCACGGTGGCGTAGAGCGAGGCGTCGTAGAACGTGGAGTTGAACTGTCCGCGACGGAGCGAGCCGGACAGCTGAGCGAAGAGCGCGCGCTCGCGATCCTCGCGCGCGAAGAGCTGGATCACGGTCATGCCCAGGAGCGACTCCTGCAGGAAGGCGTTCAGCCGGGCCAAGCGGGTCCGCACGATCCGGTAGCAGTCGCGCGCACGGAGCCGGAAGTAGCCCGCCGCCACCACCAGCACCGGCACCAGCGCGAAGGTCACCAGCGCGAGCCTCCAGTTCATCCCGAGCATGATCACGACCACGCCGGTCAGGGTGACGACGTCGCCGAGGAGCGAGACCAGCCCCGAGGTGAACAGCTCCTGGATCGCCTCGCCGTCGTTGAGGATGCGCGTCATCAGCCGCCCGACCGGGCTCCGATCGTAGAAGGCGGCGTCCTGGCGCTGCAGGTGGGCGAAGAGCGATGCGCGCAGGTCGTGGATGACGCGCTGGCCGGTGAGCTGGGTGAGGTAGGCCTGGCTGGCGCGGAGCACGTAGAGCCCGACCAGCAGGGCCAGGAAGAGAAGGGCCACGCCGCCGAGCCCGACCCAGTCCCCGCGGAGGATGTGCTCGTCGATGGCGATCTTGACCAGGTAGGGCTGCGCCAGCTCGAGCAGCGCGACCACCGGGAAGAGCGCGCACGTGAACGAGACGAGGACGATGTGGGGCCGCGTGAAGGTCCAGAGGCGCCGCATGAGCCGCGCGTCGTAGGCGCGGCCGAGGATCTCGTCGTCGCGCTCGAGGTCACGCACTGGCCAGCTCGTCCTCCAGCTGCTGCACCCGCCACAGGCGGGCGTAGAGCCCACCCTGCGCGAGCAGGTCCGCGTGACGGCCCTGCTCCACCACCCGTCCCTCGTCGAGCACCACGATCGAGTCCGCCTCGGCCGCGGCCTTGAGGCGATGGGTCATGATCAGCGTGGTGCGCCCGCTCGCGGCCGCGCGCAGGGCGCGGGTGATCTCCCACTCCTTGGCCGCGTCGACGGAGGCCAGCACGTCGTCGAGCACGAGCAGCGGCGGATCCGCGATCAGCGCGCGGGCCAGGGCCACGCGCTGGCGCTGGCCCCCGGAGAGCGTGAGGCCCCGCTCGCCCACCACCGTGTCCCAGCCCGCGGGCAGCGCGCCGAGGTCGTCGACGAGGCCGGCGGTCCGCGCGACCGCGTCCAGTCGCTCCGGGCTCGCGCTCTCGTCGCCGAGGCGGACGTTGTCGCGGAGCGGACGGGAGAAGAGGAACGACTCCTGCGGGACGTAGCCGATCGAGCGCCGGAGCGGGCCGAGCGGGAGATCGAGCACGTCCCGGCCGGCCACCCGGACGGTGCCGCGCGGCGGATCGTAGAGACGGCAGAGGAGCGTGCCGAGCGTGGACTTGCCGCCGCCGGTCGGGCCCACCACCGCCACCACCGAGCCCGGGGCGACGGCGAAGGAGACGTCGCGCAGCACCGGTCCGCGATCGTCGTAGGCGAACGTGAGATGGCGGAACTCGATCGGCCCGTGGAGGCGCGGCGCCGAGGGATCGGACAGGGGAGACGCCTCGTGATCGGCCGCGTGGGGACGCTCGTCGAGGATCTCCACGATCCGCTCCATCGCGGCGATGCCGCGCTGGATGTTGGCGAGCGTCCACCCGAGCACGATGGTGGGCCACGCGAGCTGGGCCAGGTAGCCGTTGAAGGCCACGAACGACCCCAGCGTGATCCGGCCGCTCACCACCGCCCGGCCCCCCAGCCACAGCACGACCAGCGCCCCCAATCCGGAGACCAGTCCCATGAGCGGCCACGCCACCGACTGGGTTCGGGCCAGCGCCAGGTTGCGCGCGACATACTCGTCGTTGATCCGCCCGAACTCCGCGATCTCGCGCGCCTCCATCGTGTAGGCGCGGACCACCGGCATGCCCGTGAGGTTCTCCTGAACCTTCGCGGACAGGACTCCGAGCTGCTCCTGCACCGCCTTGGAGCGCGCGTCCGCGTCGTGGTTGAGGCGCTTGGCCGCGACGACCAGGATCGGGAACGGGGCCATCGCGAACACGGTGAGCCACGGATCGATCACCCACATCGTCCCGAGCGCGCCCACCAGCACGAACGCGGTGCTCACCATCATCACGCTGCCGAAGCCGGCGAGGGAGCGCAGCGTGCTGATGTCGTTGGATGCCCGCGACATCAGGTCGCCGGTGCGGTGGCGATGGTAGAAGGCGGGCGGCAGTGTCAGGAGGCGCGCATAGAGGTCGGCGCGGACGTCGTGCTCCACCCACTGGCCGGCGCCCAGGATCGCGAAGCGGGAGCCGAGCCGCGCGGCGCCGTGCGCGGCCGCGAGACCCAGGATCAGCAGGACGTAGGGGCCGAGGTGTGCCGCGGCCCCCTGGCGCTCGAGGGCGTCGACCGCCCGCTTCACGGTCCACGGGATGCTCAGCGAGAACGCGGTCGCGAGGAGCAGGCAGGCCGCGCCGCCCAGGTAGCGGACGCGGTAGCGAGCGAGGTAGGGCAGGAGCCTTCTGAACGCCGACACCGGATCAGTATAGACCAGCGGCGGAGACCCGGCAGCCCGCCGCGACTCACGTCCTAGATCGAGACACCCGCCGGCGTGCCGTCCCGGTAGGGCAAGAGCGCGGCGTAGGCCGCGAAGAGGCTCGGGGCGGGCAGGCCGTGACGCGCGGCGAGCCGGACCGCGTGGCCGTGCAGCGCCTCCAGCTCGAGCCGCTTGCCGTGGGTCAGGTCGTAGTGGAGCGACGAGTAGGCGTTCGGGGCCACGCCGTCGATGAACTTCATCCCCTGCTCGAGCAGCGAGTCGTCGATGGCAACGCCCGCGGCGCGGCCGATCGCGAGCATCTCGCTGGCGGTGCGCCGGTAGAGCTCGCGCACCTCGGGGATCGTCCGGAGCACGCCGGCCGGGCATCGGGTCAGCGCGGTCATCCCGGCGTGGGTCGTGAGGAATACGTACTTCTCCCAGAGCGCGCGGGCCACGTCCGGGACCAGCTCGGCCGGGATCGACGCCTTCCGGCACGCGGTCAGGAAGGCCCGCGCCCGGGGGGTCTCCCGCCCGTCCATCTCGCCGAAGGCGAGGTGACCGCCGAACGTGTGGACGATGACGCCGGGCGACTCGATCGTGGCGAAGACCCGCACCGCACCGCCCAGGACGTGGCCGGCACCGAGCGCGCGCTCGAGCCGCTCCTCGTTGTCGACGCCGTTCTGGATCGAGAGCACGCCGGTGTCGGGACCGACCACCGGACGGATCAGGGCCGCGGCCTCGTCGGTGTCGAAGGACTTGACGCAGAAGAGGACGAGGTCCGCGGGCGAGAGGCCGTCGAGGCGCTCCACCGCGGCGGCCCGCACCGTCCACTCGCCCTCCGTGGAGGACTTCACGCGCAACCCGCCGGCGCGCATGGCCGCGAGGTGCGCGCCGCGCGCCACGAACGTCACGTCCTCGCCCGCCCGCGCCAGCTTCGCGCCGAAGTATCCGCCGGTCCCGCCCGATCCCATCACGACGATTCGCATGCGCGTCATGCTGCGAGAGGGCCACCGGGTTGTCAAGCGGCCCCATGGTATTCTCGAACCTCGTGAGCGAGTCCTTCCGCGAGGTGGCCGTCGACGCGGCACTCCGCGCCGGCGCCTTCCTCCGCACCCACTTCGGCACCCATCCGGCGGTGAGCTACAAGGGCAGCCCGACCAACCTGGTGACCGAGATGGACCGCGGCGCCGAGGCCATCATCCTCGACGCGATCCGCGCGCGCTTTCCCGGCCACGGCGTGCTCGCCGAGGAGAGTGGTGCGCGACCCGGCGCGGGAACGCACCGGTGGATCGTCGACCCGCTCGACGGCACCACCAACTACGCGCACGGCTTTCCGATCTACGGCGTCTCGATCGCGCTCGAGATCGACGGCGTCCTCACGGTCGGGGTCGTCTACGACCCCAGCCGGGAGGAGTGCTTCCTGGCCGAGCGGGGCCGCGGCGCGACCCTCAACGGCAAGGCGCTGCACGTCTCGTCCACGACCCGGCTCGCCGAGAGCCTGCTCGGCACCAGCTATCCGAACGACCTGCGCGGCGCGCCCCGCAACAATCTGGCCGAGCATGGGGCCCTCATGCTGCGGTGCCGTAGCGTCCGGTCGATCGGCTCCGCGGTGCTGGGCCTGGCCGCGGTGGCCGCGGGGCGGCTCGACGGCTACTGGGAGCAGCGGCTGGGCGCGTGGGACGTCGCGGCGGGCGCGCTGCTGATTCGCGAGGCGGGCGGGCGCGCGACCGCGGTGTCGGGCGGTCCGCTCGACCTCGACGCGCCCTCGATCGCCGCCACCAATTCGCTGGTCCACGAGGAGCTGCTCGACGCGCTCCAGGAGGTCGCATCCGCCAGATGATCGACGACCAGATGAAGGACGGGCAGATGAAGGACGGGCAGACGATCGACGGGCAGACGATCGACGGGCAGACGATCGACGCCCCGCGGCCCGAGACGGCCAGGCGGGAACCGGTGCACGTGAGAACGATCCGCGTGGAGATCGCGCCCGCCGGCGCCGACGAGATGGAGGTCACGGCCACCCTCGTGGACGAGCGACCCGCGAACGCCCGGCCCTGGTTCGGATCGGACCCGCCGCCCGTGATCCACGACATGCGGCTCGGTCTACGCCTGCGCAATCCCGGGCTCGTCATCACCGAGGTCCGGAGCGACATGGTGTCGCACCCCTACACGATCTGCCCGGAGGCCCTGCCGCCGCTGCAGCAGCTCGTGGGGCTGTCGATCGGGCGGGGCTTCACCCGCGAGGTCAACGAGCGCTTTGGCCGGCAGCGCGGCTGCGCGCACTTCACCGCGCTGATCCACGCGATGGCGCCCGCCGTCCGCCAGGGCGCGGGCGTCGTCTTCCCGGAGCTGGAGGGCCCCAGCGCGAGCGCGCCCTGGTTCGTCGACACCTGCCAGGCCTGGCGGTCGGAGGGCCCGCTCCACCGCCTCGTCCGGGCCGGTGACGAGGCGGGTCTGCGTGCGCTCACCGCCTTCCCGCCGAGGCCGGACCCGGCCGGCTAGCACCCCGGTCTCGAATGCGCTAGAGCCCGGGAACCCGGAGCCGGCGGCCGCCTATCACGAGGGCGGCCGGGCGGTCGCCGGCGGGCGGCTCGACGTGCTGGAGCAGCTGGTAGGTGGCCGCGCGGCTCAGGCGGGCCTCGAAGCGCCCGCCCTTCACGCGGCAGCGCGGGATCGAGCGCTCGTCCAGCCGGAGCGTGGCCACCGCCAGCGGCTCGCGGGAGCCGTCGTTGAGCGTCGCCACCAGCTCGTCGTCGTCCAGCTCCACGCGGTCCACGACGAACGGGGCGTCCTCCACCTCCACCGGTACCCGCGCCGGCCCGATTTGCAGGTAGTGGCCGTGCGCGTCGACCTGGAGGCCGCCGCGGAGGTTCGTGAGGATCCCCGCGTGGGTGACCTCGGCGTCGTCGTGGAACCACGTGCCGTCGCGGTCGATGCGCAGGCGCGGCATCGTCCAGGTCGAGGGATCGCTCGCCGGCGCGCCGGTCACGCGTAGCTCACGGCGCAGAAGGTGACCGCGTTGTCGGGATCGGGCCACTGGCGATAGTCGAGCAGCCGGCCCGGCCGCTCCGGGAGCAGGCGGAGCAGCGTGTAGATCGGCGAGAGGCCGCAGATGCGCCGCGCGTCTCCGTCGGCGGCCACCGACTCGAAGAAGCCGCGCGGGTCGACCGCGAGCACCCGCTCGAGCATGGAGCGATCGGCCCGCTCGACCTGCGCGAGCGAGCCGGCCGTGTTGGGCTGCGCGTCGCCGAAGCGCGGGCCCACGTGGGCCAGGTCCACCCCCGCGATCAGGCAGACGCGCCGGGACGAGGCCGCGACCGTCTCGCGCAGCGCGTCCACGAAGCGCGGGATGCGCGGATCGACCTCCGGCTCGCCGCCGGCCCACAGCGCCTCGTGGAGATACGAGGCGAGCACGGGCATGATGATGAAGGGGCGCCGCGGGCCCACCAGGTGCTGGAGCATCACCGCCTGGAACTCGATCGAGTGCTCGGTGCGATGTGCGGGCTCCGAGGCGAGCAGATCCTGGCCGGCCCGGCGCGCCAGCGCTTCGTAGAACTCGCGATCCACGGAGACCGCGCCGAGCGGCGTGTCGTAGGGCTTGAGCGTGACCGCGAACGGGTTGTCCATCCCCGCGTGGCAGGTCCCGAGGATCACGTAGAGGTCGGCGTCCGACCGCTCCACCACCTCCCGGTAGGCCCACGCGTACCCGGGACCGCCGCGGTGGAAGTCGATGTGCGGCGCGATCAGCCCGTGGATGGATCCGGCGCCGCCCGCCGTCCTGTGCGCAGGCCCCGGCGGGGTGGCCCGCCCCGGCCCGCCCGGACCCGTGAAGAAGCCGTCGATCTGGGCGGCGAGCGCGGCGGGATCGCCGGCATAGGCACCCCCGGCGTGAGTGGCCGCGCGGACCGGGCTCCGGCGGAAGTCGTCCTCCAGCGCGCGGCGCCGGGCCTGGAACCGATCGCTCTCGAGGAAGCCGGCGGTGTCGAGCCCCTCGACCACCATCGCGATCTGCTCGATCGTCGGGGCCTCACCGTGGCGCCGCTCCAGCACCAGGCGGATCGCCTCGATCGAGTGCTCGCCGTCGAAGAGCGAGACCAGATCGAGCAGCGGCCCGGGCAGGAGCGCGATCTGGTCGGTGAACCCCGCGGGGTCACGCAGCGCGATGCAGCGCTGCCCTTCGTGCTCGACCGGGAAGGCCTCGAGATTCCGGAGCCGCGGGTTGCCGGCGGCGGTCACTCGGGTTCGAGGTAGTTCAGAACCGACGCCGCGTAAATTCTCGCCGCTTCGACGACCTGCTCCTCACTGACGAACTCGTCGACCTGATGAGGGATCAATCGATCCCCGGGCCCGCAGGTGACGATCGGGATGCCCAGCTCCATCCGGAGGATCGTGCCGTCGGTGGAGCCCGGAACGCCCCCGTAGCGCGGGGCGTGCTTGGTGGCCTGCTTCACGCCGCGGATCATCGCCTGCACGAGCGCTTCGGAGGCGTCGACCCGGGTGGCGAGGCGGAAGGCGTTCACCGGCTCCCACTCCACCTTGAGCCCGGGCTGGCCCGCGGCCGCGGCGCGGCACACCTCCTCGAGCTCGGCGTGGATGCCGTCGGCCGTGATGCCCGGCGTGAGGCGGATGTCGAACGTGGTCTCCGCGGTCGCCGGGATCACGTTGGACTGCGGGACGCCCACCTTCGGTGGCGGGCCCTGGATGATGGTCGGCGTCACGGTGGGCGGCTTGAGGTGACGGCTCTTCTCGCAGGCCTTGCGGAGCCGGCGCTCCAGCGCGGGCGCCGCGGCGAGCAGCCGACCCAGGCCGGCGATGGGATTGACGCCGGCCTCGGGCATCGCCCCGTGCGCCATCTTCCCGCGCAGGCGGAAGCGCGCCCAGACCACGCCGCGCTGCTCGAGGCACAGCTCGTTCTCCTCGGGCTCGCAGATGATCGCCGCGTCCAGCTCGCGGCCGACCGCCGTGCCGCAGAGGTGACGCACGCCGATCATGCCGTCTTCCTCGTCGACCAGCGCGCCCACGACCAGCTTGCCCCGGAGCCCGACGCCGGCGCGCCGGAACGCGGCGGCCGCCACCATGGCGGCGGCCAGCCCGCTCTTCATGTCGGCGGCGCCCCGCCCGTAGATGCGGCCGTCGACGAGCTCGGCGCCGAACGGGGGATAGGACCACGCGGCGGGGTCGCCCTCGGTCACCACGTCGGTGTGGCCCTCGAGGAGCAGGCTCTTCTGCCCGGGGCGCTTCTCGCCCAGCCATCCGACGACGTTGGGCCGACCGGGCGCGACCGTCTGGGTCTCGATCTGGAAGCCCTCGCGCCGGAGCCACGCCTCGACGAAGTCGGCGACGCGCGCCTCGGTGGACTCGGGGTCGCCGGGTCGGTAGACGCTCGGGATGCGCACGAGCGAGCGGGTGAGCTCCACGACCTCGTCCGCGTCGATCTTGCGGAGGACCTGCGACAGCGCGGTCACAGCGGGAGCGCGGAGACTATTCCAGCGGGAACGAGAGGATGATCGCGTCCAGGCGGATCACGCGGTGCTCTTCGCCGGCGATGTAGAAGTAGTGCCCTTCCACTTCCTCGGGGTTCTCCTCGAAGGCCACCACGGAGCGGATCGGCGGCATGTCGCGGAAGGCGTTGGCTCCCTCGTCGAAGCCGTCACCTCGCCCGACCACCTCGCCGTACCGGATCGGCGAGCCCTTCGGGCAGTGCACGCGCACGTCCGCGGGAGGCTCGGCCAGGAGCCGGACGAGGAGATTGATGCCGTAGACCTGGAACTGGATGTCAGCCATGAGACCCTCTGATGGTGGATTTCTCTTGATCCTACCACAACCGCTGGGTCCCGTTCCGGGCGGTTGCGCCCTTCGAGAAGCCCCGTTTTCAGGCCCCGATCCCGGGCAGCGCCCCCTGCTCGCCGTGGCCTTCGATGCCCTCCAGCTTGCCTTCTAGGCGGCCCAGGCCGGCCGCCGCGTCGTCGTACTTGTTGCGCGCGTTGGTCAGGTGCCGGCCCACCACGTCGAAGGCCTCACGGAACTTGTCGAGGTCGCCCCGCAGGCGGCCGAGCCGCGCCTGGATCTCCTGGGCGTCCCGCTCGATCCGCAGCCCGCGCAGGCCCAGCACGATCACGCGCACGTACGCGTAGAGCGTGTTGGGCGAGACCGGCACGACCCGGCGGCCGAGCGCGTAGGCCGCGGGCGGATCGTCCTCGCCGTCGTCCTTCACGATGATCTCGTAGTAGATGTTCTCGGCCGGGATGTACATGAGGGCGAAGTCGAAGGTGCCCTCGTCGGGAAGGATGTACTTCTTCGCGATCTCGTCCACCCGGTTCTTCACGTCGCGCAGGAACGCACGGCGGAGCGAGGCCCGCCGGTCCTCGTCGCCCTCCTCCAGGATCCGCTGGAAGTTCTCCAGTGGGGACTTGGCGTCGACGGGCACGAGCCGCTCCCCGATCCGGATGACCGCGTCGACCCGATCGCCGGTGCCGAAGTGATGCTGGAGCCCGAACTGCTCGCGCGGGAGCATCTGGCTCAGCAGATTCTCGAGCAGGATCTCGCCCACTCCGCCGCGGACCTTCGGCGACTTGAGCAGCTGCTCGAGGCCGGCGATGTCGCGCCCCACGTCGAAGACCCGCTGGGTCACCTCGCCGAGCTTGCCGAGGCTGCCCTGCACCGCGCCCACCACCTGCCCCACGTGCTGCAGCTGCTGCTCGACGCCGCTCCTGACCTGCCCCATCTGGGCGGTCATCTGGCCCATCTGCTGTCCGACCTGCGCGGTCATCTGCGTCGCGAAGCGATGGAGCTCGTCCTGCACGGCGCTGAGCGTCTCGCTGCGTGCCTGATGGGCCTCGGTCCGCGCGGCCTGGAGATCCCGCTGCAGGAGCAGCATGGCCTGGTCCGGCTGCTGGCGCGCCGTCTCGAGCGCGCCGAGCCGCGCCAGCGCCCGCCAGAGGGCCAGCGCGGTGAGGCCCAGCAGGGCCGCCAGCAGGACCACGATCGGCCAGAGCCAGGCGGCCGTCACGAGCGAGCACCCCGCGCCCGACCGGCCGTGCCGCCGCCCCGGCCGCGCCAGTGCCGGCACACCGGCCGGAGGTGGCAGGGCGCGCACACGGAGGCGTCGCGCCGATCGAGGCACTGGCCAGACATCCGGGTATGGCAGAGCGCGAAGTCGTACTTCACCGGGTCCGCCGGATCGAGCGCGCGCAGTCTCGCGGTGATCTCCTCGGCCATCTTCCAGTTCCGGGTGCGGCGCCGGGTGAGCCCGATGGCCCGGGCCATGTTCTCGATGTGCGTGTCCACCGGGATCAGGAGCGCGGACGGGGGAATGTCCGTCCAGAGGCCGAAGTCGGGCGGCTCGCGGCGGATCATCCAGCGGAGGAAGAGGTGCAGGCGCTTGCACGCCCCGCCGGTGGACGGCCGCGAGAACCAGTGCCGGTAGCCATAGGAAAGGCGGTTGCGCGGGAACACCGCCGAGAGATCGGCGTCGAGGAAACCGGCCACGAACCGCTCGAGCGCCGGGCCGACGTGGAGGTCACCCGGTGAGAAGCCGGCGCAGAAGAAGGATCCGAGCGACCCGTACCGGACGAGCACGCGCTGGGTGGCCAGGCAGAAGGCCGCCAGATCGCGCGGCCGGTTGAAGCGATAGCGGAAACCCGCGAAGCGCGCGCCGTCCTTCGCCGGATCGAAGCCCAGCACGAAGCGGACGGGCGAGTCACCCATGCGCGCGAGCGCCCAGTCCACCCACGGGCCGAACAGGTCGACGCGCCCGTAGGCCATGCAGGCAGCGAGCAGGGCCACCACCTCGCGGTCGGCGACCGCTCCGTAGCGGCGGGGGAAGCGGATGGCGTCCCGGTCGGCGCGGGCGGCCCAGTCGAACTCGCGGTAGAGCCGCTCGAGCGGCTCCTGGAGCCGGGGCGTTGGGGGCATCCACGAATCTCCACAGCGATTCTAGCATGGTCCTTGTGGGGCCCCGCGGCGCGCTGCTATCATGCCGCCTCATGCTGAGGGTCGGCATCGTCGGAATGGGCGTGATCGGGCGTCACGTCGCGACCGCGGTGACACGCGGCATCCCGGGCACCGCGCTCGTCGGGGTCAGCGTGCGGCGACCGGAGAGCGCGGGCGTGTTCCCGGTGCTGCCGCTCGACGCGCTGATCGAGGCCTCCGATCTCGTGGTGGAGGCGGCCACCCAGGCGTCGCTGCGCGAGTTCGGCCCCGCGGTCCTCGCGGCGGGCAAGCATCTCATGGTGTTCTCGGTGGGCGCGCTGGTCGGCGTGCTCGACGAGTGGGCCCGTCTGGCCGAGAAGCACGGCTGCCGTATCCTGGTGCCCTC
>Ga0187766_10001015_pt1 | contig 16282 bp, 11 predicted proteins | sample 0216_QUI02_MP05__4_FD_132971 | JGI IMG/M metagenome (GOLD analysis project Ga0187766, IMG submission 132971) | Tropical peat soil microbial communities from peatlands in Department of Meta, Colombia - 0216_QUI02_MP05_20_MG | ecosystem: Environmental > Terrestrial > Soil > Wetlands > Peat ... | reverse complement strand
GGTGATCGAGGCCGGCCGCGGGTCCCCGGGCGGTGATCGAGGCCGGCCGCGGGTCCCCGGGCGGTGATCGAGGCCGGCCGCGGGTCCCCGGGCGGTGATCGAGGCCGGCCGCGGGTCCCCGGGAGGTGATGCCGGCCGCGGATCCCAGGAGTGATCGGGGCTACCGGGGGCGATGCCCATCACGCCAACGAGCCCACGATCCCCCTCGTAGCCCCAGAACGCGACCCCGGCGGCGAGCTCGCGTTCGAGCTCGGGCGGCGACATGTAGGGCTCGTGCCAAACGATCGAGCGGGATCACGCCCCGGATAGGCCGCGTCCGGTCCAGGCCGGTCGCGCGCCCTCCGACCCGCTGCCGACCGCAAACACGCGCCCGAGACGGCCCGGTCCACACCGCTCGCCCGCACGTGGGCCGCCCGACCTGCACGAATCCCCAAGGCGGCCGGCCGCGCGCGACTTTGGGGCCTGGAGCATGTATGTCATGCAGCGGAGCCCGAAGCCTCGATGAGCTGTCGGCTTTGGGTGCTCGTACAGGTTCCGCGCGCCCGATCACCTGCCGGCGTCAGTACAGGGCGGCCGCCGAGCTTCAGGCCGTGGCAGAACGTCGCGTTTCAGACCCGCGAGCCGCGGACACGCGCGCTGCTCGCCGCCCTTCCGGACGACCCAGGCCAGGCTGGGCGATCGTGCAGTGCGTGGCCGCACGATCGCCCAGATCCCCGCTCGCCGTGCCGGTTCGGCTTCCGTGCGCGGCCGCCACCGGCGCGGCGAGCTGGTTGGCGGGGGCGCTATCTGTTGATCGTGAATGTTCTGCCCGAGGTGAGCGGCGTGCCCGTGCCCCCGATCGCGAACGTCGATTGGCCGCTGAGACGGAGGTGCTTGTTCGCGTGCGAGAGGCTTTGCCGGCCCTGGCCGGTGAGCGAGATCATGATCGTGGCATGGTGGTTGCCGACCTGCGTGACAGCCACGCCGGCCAGGAGTGTCTTGGTGGTGGCTTGCGCTCCGTTGCCCGCCAGGTACCAGGAGATGTGCAGGCGTCCTGAGACTGGCGTGGTGAGCGCCACCCGGTAGCCGCCGTGCTTGAGCATCGCGGTGATCCGGGCAGCGTTTCCGGTCGGAGTCAGCGTGCGTCCCAGCTGCGCCATGATCTGGGCTGCCGTACCCGGGGTGATCGCCGGGCCGATCTGAGCCGAATCAGCCTGCGCAGTTCCGACGCTGTTGGACGCCGTCACCACGACTCTCAGGTGAGCGCCACGGTCGGCGCTGCGGAGCTTGTAGGTGCGACCGGTCGCGGAGATCGCGGTGCACTTCGGGTTGCAGCGCTGCCACCGGTAGTGGTAGGTGATCGGCGAGCTTCCCGACCAGCTCCCGGACGAGGCGGTCACTGTTCGTCCGACGATCGCCGTGCCTGAGATCGTCGGGGACGTGCGGTTCGCCGGCTTGGTGGGATGCTGGCCTCCGCCACCACCGTGACCGCCGCCACCGTGACCGCCGCCACCGTTACCACCGCCACCGGTGCCGCTCTGCGTCAACGTGGCGGTACCGCGCGGATTGGGCGTAACGGAGCTGTCCGTGGCGGTGATCGTCGCGTGACCCGCGGTCTTGGAGCTGGTGATCGTCGCCGTGTAAGTGCCGTTGCCGTGATCGGTGACAGCTCCGATCCGCTCGCCCGGATCACTGGATGTGAACGTCACCTGCTGTCCATTGGTCGGATCGCCCTCAGCGTCGGACACGGTCGCCGTCGCGGTGCTCGTCGAGCTGCCGCCCGCGGCGATCGAACCGGGGTTCAGCGACAGCGCGATCGCCTCCGGCGTCTGCGTCAGCGTCGCCTGCCCGGCGGGATTGCCGGCGACCGACGTATCGGTGGCGGTGATCGTCGCCGCGTCGGCCGTCTTGGAGCTGGTGATCGTCGCCGTGTACGTGCCGTTGCCCTTGTCGGTTACGGCTCCGAAGCTGTTCCCCGCATCGCTGGAGCCGAGGCTCAGCGTGTCTCCGGCGACCGGGTTGCCCTGGGAGCTCACGGTTACGGTTGCGTTGCTCGTCGACTTGCCGTTGGCGCCGATCGTGCTCGGCGACAAGGACACCGCGACCGTGTCGACGGGCCACGTGATCTGCGCCGTGTAGGTGCTGGTGCCAGCGGGGACGCTCGTCCACCCGGACTGGGTGCCGCCGTACGTCGAGCCCACGGTGGTGATCCCGGTCAGGGGCGCGTTGACGGCGCCCGCGCCAGTGTTGGTGATCGTCACCTGGTTGCCCTGGATGTAGCCGCTGACCTGACTTTGGCCCGTGCCGGCCCAGCCGGCCTGCTCGGTCAGCAGCGCCCCGATCTGCGCCATCGTGAGCTGTTCGATCGGAGCGTTGGCGGCGAAGTACTGGTGGTACTCGGCGAGCAGCGGGTTGAGGGTCTCGTAGAACAGGCCGTCGCCCTCACCGTTGACCGTGCCGGTGGTCTGCGACATCAGGTTGGTCTGATGGAAGTAGGTCGGGCGGGGGTCGTTGCCCATCATGTGGGCGAACATCCCCTGGTCGACGCTGGCGAGGATCTGCGCGATCGTGAACGCGGTCCCGGACGGATTGCAGGTGGTCACGTTTGCGATCGGCTGGCAGTCGCCGGACGGCGCCAAGTCGTACAGAGTCTGGTACTCGTCGACCTCCTGGGCGTTGGTCGAGACGTTGTAGTAGATGTTGGTCGGGTAGCGCGGGATCGCGGTCGCGCCCGCGTCGGAGAAGGTCGCCGCGGCGGGGTACTCGGCGCCGGTGTAGGAGCCGGTCGCGAACGAGCCGTCGGCGGGGTTCGGATACGGCTTGGAGGCGTCCGAGCCGAAGTACTTGATCCCGCCGTCGAGCGTCCCCGCGAACGCCGCGTCGAGGACGGGGTTCTGCTCGTAGGGGCTCTCGTCCGCGCTCCCGACGGTCGGCGGCGCGCCGCCGCTCGTGGTCTCGGTGCCCGTGTCGGTGAACGTCTTCTCGATCGCGCCGCCGCCGGCGGTGTTGGTCGTCGGGTTCACGGTCGGGTTGGTGAAGTCCGTCGTCGTGTTCGCCTGCACGGTGCCGATCAGCGCCCAGGTCCCGATCGTGCCGGTCGTCGAGCCCGCCGGCGGGGGCGTGTACAGCGCCCGGTAGATCTTGTAGTCGGCCGCGTGGCAGACCGCGCCCCAGGTCAGCGTGACCGAGTTGTTCGGGCTCGTGACCGTCACCGGAGAGGAAACCGAGCCTTCAGACTCGCCGGTCCCCGGGACGGGGGTCGCGCCGGGCGCAGCGGTGTTGAACTGGTCGCTGACCGCGTACACGTACTCGCCCGCCGCGAGCGCGCCCGCGGTCGGCGAGGTGGTGTCCGCCGCCACGGCGTCATCGAGCGACGGTGGATCGACCTGCCCTGGGTTGCCGGGCAGCAGGTTCGCGATCCCGGAGTGCTCACCCGTGATCACCACGTTCGGGTTCTCGTTGCCCAGCGCGTCGGTCGGATCGGTGCTGTCGGTCAACCCCAGCCCACCGGCGATCGGATTGCCCGAGCTGGCCGCCGTGGCGCCCCAGGTCGTGTTCTGGTTGAGCTCCGCCTCGATGTAGTCCTGCGTCGCGCACCCCTCGTCGATGTTCGGGTGATCCCAGGTGTGGCTGATCCAGCCGAAGTCATCGGTGTAGGGCTTGCCGGTCGCCGGGTCGGCCAGCTGGAACTGCGCCAGGAGCGGATCCGAGCACGGATTCGTGCTCGTGCAGCCCGAGCCGCCCGTGGTACCGGTGCTGCCGGTCGTGCCGCTGCCGCTGTCGCCGGCGCCCACGAGGCTGTCCCCATCGGCCACGGCGACGCTGCCGCCGCCGTTGAACAGCATGTCGATCCGGAAATTGTTGGCCTTTGACCACTGCGCGGCGGCCGTGATGTCGGCCGGCACCTCGCGCAGCGCATCCGCCGGGTTGAAGTCGGTCGAGTGCGCCGCCGCCGTCGCGGTGCCGGCGATGCTCCACGAGTCATCGGACAGGAAGTTGTCGTCGACGTCGGTCTCGAGGTAGTTGCGCTGGTCGCCGAAGTAGACGCCGCGCGTGAGCCAGTTGAGCGCGCCGTGCTGCAACAGCTGGTCCTGCAGCAGGTACTGATTCTGGTTGTAGGTCTCGACGAGCTGCTGAACGCCCTTGGAATCGGTGTAGACGCCGGCCAACGCGGAGTTGTTCGGCCCGGTCAGGAACGTGTCGAAGTTCGCCCCGGTGATCGGCGTCGCCTGGTACCCGAAGGTGGTCGAAGCAGTGGTATTGGCGGGGTAGTTGCCAAACAGGACCGAACCGTTCAGGTACGGGAACGCCTTTAGCCCATCCGCCGTCAGCGTGCCGGTCGTCCCGTCCAGAGACCCGGTCACGGACGGGGTGTTCAAGCCATAGGTGGCGGAGGGGTAAACGTCCCCTGTGATCTGGCGAACGTTGAACTCGTGCTCGAACTGCTCGAGCGCGGTCAAGTCGGCGCTCGATAGCGCCGAGGTGCATGCACCCGAGGCGGGGCAGATCGGCAGCCCGCCGACCGCAACGATCACGCCATCGTATTTCGCCTCTGGCGACCCATCGCTGGCGGTGTCCGACAGCACCTGGCACGGGTCGGTTCCAGTGCAGCCCGTCACGCCGATCGACGTGTGACCCGTCCCCGACGCGGTCGCGGACGACTCGATCAACGACGTGAACGGCACCCCCTCGCGCTGGAGAGCCGACTGCCAAGCCTGGAAATCCGGCTCGGTCGTCGACGTGCCGATCAGCAGCACCTTGAGGTCGATCCGAGGCACCGCCGCCGCCGCGGACGCGGGCAACGACGCCCAGCCGGCAACCAGGACCGCGCCCACGATCAGGCCCTGGCTTGCGGCGCGCCTGACAAGCGCCAGCGGCCGCGCGCTCTGACGCCGTGTCAAGCTCCGAAACTCGATCGAGTGCCTCATCTGTGAATCCTTTTGTCGCTGACCAGTCGGCGCAGACGCACCCAGGCACCCCAGCCTGGCTCCCGAGCCCCGGACCCTCGAGCACTGCATTGCTGATCCCTGATTTCGCGGCATTGTGATCGCGATACGACGCCACAACTATGGGCCAGCTCCCGCAAACAACGTTCACGCGTGAACGCCAGGCGCTCAGATTCATAGATTCAGACGGGTATCTGCCCCGAAACCGTGCCCTCGTCCTGCATGGGTGCGGCCGGCCGCCCGATCGACCCGGCCGCCCCGAGTGGTTGCGCGGGCTCGTTGGCTACGAGAACTGGCAGTAGGCCGTGAGGCCGGTTTGGGCGGCGCTCGATAGCGCGTATTTCCAGGTGTACCTCGGCTTTGCGTACCAGTACACGACCTCGAACACGCCGACTGCGTACGTGTCGCCGCCCGGGTGGACGGCGATCGGGGCCCATGTCCAGGGATTGCTCGCTCCCGCGGGCGTGATCCACTGCGCGACGCCGCTCGGGGTGGCCGTCCAGCGGTACCACTGACTCGCGTTCACGCCGACCGTGCCGAGCCACCGCCAGCCGCCGCTGGGCGTGTACCACGCGACCCAAGGGCGGACGTCGATCACGGCCGGTGGGGTGACCCTGAAGTTCGGCGCCACGAGATACGGCTGATAGCTACCGAGCAGGCTGCACTGGAGCCCGCCGTCGCTCCAGTAAGCAGGGCTCTGCGCACCCGTCTGTAGCGTCAGCGACGGCCGCGCGCCGCCATCCGCTTCAGCCAACGTCGCGCTTGCCAACGTCGGGCCAAGCGAGGCCAGCTTCCTGGCGTCCGCCGGACGCAGTCGCAGCTGCGCGCTCGCGCGTCGATTGCGGCACGTGTATCGCCCCCGGGCAAGGATGCCGGGCCGGATCGCTCCGGCGCTCACGCTGACGCGACCGCTCGTCCGGCAGGCGATCGCGACGGAAAACTGCAACTGGTGAACGCGCGCGGTTCCGCTCAGCAAAGCAGGGCCGCTGACACGCGCTGGAATCGTCGCGGGCGGACCGGGGGCTCCCGCGAGCGGTACCGTGCTCGCCGCCGGCGGGGCCGGAAACCCGGCTCCCGCTCCCGGCGGCGGGCCCGGCAGGCCGGGCGGCGGACCGTTATGCACGGCAGCGCCCGCCGCCGGCGCAAGGCCGAGAACGATTGCGCACAGGATGAACAGCGCGGGAACCGCGCCACGGCGCCGGCGGCAGATGATGCCTTCAGGGATAAGAGCAGTAGGTCCCGATCGCACCGTTTGCCTCGGTTGTCCGTGCGTAGCGCCACACATACACGGGGTGTTCGTACCAGTAGAGCGCCTCGAACACGGCGATCAAATACGTGCCGTTGCCGGGAGTCACCGACAACGGCGACCAGGTCCACGGCATGATTTGGCCTCCCGGCGTCTGCCATTCGGCGACGCCAGTCGGTGTTGCGGTCCATTCGTACCACTGGCTGTTGTCGACGCCCGCCGTCCCGAGCCAGTGCCAGCCGGTCGCGTTCGTATACCAGGCGAGCCAGGGCCGCACGATGATCGTCGTCGGCGGCGTGTCGGTGAAGTTCGGCGCTATCAGTTGTGCCTGATCGCCGGAAGCGTTGCAGCGCAACCCGAACACGCTCGTCCAGTAGATCGCGGCCTGCGGGCGTGTCGCGAGCGTCACCGACAAGTGCTCGGTGCCGTTGCCGCCGACGAAACTGACAGCGGCGAGCGCGTTCCCGATACCCGCGATCCGTCGCGCCGCGTCCTTGCGCAGCGACAGGCGCACGACTGCGCGGCGCCGTGCGCATCGGTAGCGGGCTTGCGCCAGCGTGCCGCTGGCGACGGCCGGTGCCCTCAGGATCGCGAGGCCGCCCGTCGCGCAAGCGAGCCGCAGCTCGACAGAACTGCCCTGGACGAGCGCGGTGCCGCTCAGCAGCCCGGGCCCCGACACGCTGGTGGGGATCATCGTGGGAGAGCCGTCCGACTGTCTCCCGGGCCCCTGCCCCGGGGCAGGCGGGAGCGGAAACCCGGTGCCGGCGCCGGGTGGGGGTCCCGGCAGACCGGGAGGAGGGGGCCCCGTTGCCGCGCCCGCCTGCGCGGCACCGACGGCAATCCCGAGGATCGCGCAAATCAACGCAATGATCGCCGGATGGAGGACTCCCGATCGCCGAATGCTCATCGCCCCGCACGTTGGTTGGACTGCCACATCCCGGCTGCATCGCCGCGATTCACGCGGACCTGGACGTGGATTGCCGCCGTGCACCTTACCGGCGCTCCAGTGCCGACCGGCGCTGGGGAAGGCCGGCCGACACTGGTGAGGCGAGTCTGACGCCGGCTACGGCCCCCGAATACCCCACGTCGGCGCGATCTTCGTTCACCGACTGAACAGCAGTCCACCGCGACGCTCCGCCGGGCGATCACGCCCGCCGCGCGGGGGCGACGGGTCCCGGCCGAGGTCACCCAGCGAAGGGTCCCGGCCGAGATAACAAGGGAGAGAGGATGTGGCCCCGGCCGGGCCCCGCGCCTTATCGTGCAGCCCGAAGTTGGATTGTCCATGGGCCGTGCGCGGCGACCTTCAACGCTGGGTAGTCGCCGCGAGCAAGCCGGATCCTGCCTCCCGGCTGGCCGTCCACCAGCAGGAAGCCGTGCCCGGTCAAGATCTGGATGGCAGGCCCTGCTGTGCTCCACTGGAGCACGATCGCCGTTTTCTCAGACAGCGATCCGATCGCGCGACTCCCGGTCCCTGAGATCGTCCGGAGCAAGCGACCCGCCGGAATCACGGGGGCGGTCGCGTGACCCAGGGCGCTGGACGCGGGGCCGCTGGCGCCGGTGATCGTATGCTGCACCGGGGCGCTCGAGGTCGTGGACGGATGCCCGCTGGCCCCGCAGCCGGCCACGATCGCCGCCACCAGAAGCAGGGCGACGCTCGCCGCCTTCGCTCGGAAGCGCAGAATGCCGCTGAGGGAGTGCCGCACGTTCATGCAGTTCCAGAGTGTGATCGGCCGACCCGAGGGCGACAATGGCCGTCTCCGGCTATCGCGCGTTCATCTCCTTGAACGCGCACCGCCCGCATCGGTCATGGAAGCGCTCGCTCCGACCTGCGATATTGCGCACCTACCTTTCGAACCGCTAGCCAGAGATGGGAAATCGCCGCCAGGGATGGGGAGAGGGCCAGACTGATGGGATCCAGCCGAGAACCGGCGCGCGAGCTGACCGTCATCATCGCCGACGATCAGGCGGTGACGCGGGCTGGTGTGCGTCGCGCGCTCGAGGCGGCTGGTCTACGCGTCCTGGCGGAGGCGTCGAACGCCGCCGGGGTGGTTGCGGCCGCGTTGGCCCATCGTCCCGACATCTGCCTGCTGGACGTGTGTATCCCCGGCAACGGGATCGTCGCGGCGGAGCAGATCAGGAGCTCGCTGGCCGAGACGAAGATCGTGATGCTGACCTCGTCCGAGCGCGACGAGGACCTGTTCGGAGCCCTGCGCGCCGGCGCCGACGGTTACCTGCTCAAGACGATCTCTGCCGAGCGGCTGCCGCGCGCTCTTCGCGGAGTGGTTGACGACGGGGCCGCGCTGCCGCGCGCGCTGACAGCGCGACTGATACGCGAGTTTCGCTCCAATACGCGCGACCGCCGTCTGCAGATCACGCTCGCCGGAAAGAGCGTCGAGCTGACGGCCCGCGAGTTCGAGGTCCTGGAGTACATGCGGCGCGGCGAGCCCACGGCGAAGATCGCGCAGCACTTCCGGATCTCGGACGTCACGGTGCGCCGCCACGTATCCGCGATCGTGCGCAAGCTCGGCGTGCCCGACCGACGGGCGGCGATCACGCTGCTGCGGCGAACCGACGACCTGCAGCTCAGGAACCTCGCAGCGCGCTGAGGAGCCGGGGTTCGAGGGCCACGACCGTCGCGCCCGGCCTGGCGAGAATCCACGCCGATCTCGTGCCGCCATAGCGGGCTCCGGCCGCCGCTCCGGTGAGCGGCAGATGGACGGGGTCGCGGGCACGATTGACGATCGTGACTCGCGATCGGCCAAGATGGGCGCTGATCGATCCGGCCGCGAGCGACGCCCGCCAAGCCGTCGACCACAACAGCAGTCTCCCGATCTCGCCGAAGCTCGGCTGCACGATCGGGGCGTTCGCGCCCACCGACCGGTGGTATTGGTGCAGCACCGCGTCGATCAGCTCGTACAGGAGCCCGCCACCCGCCGGATCGCCGCCCGCACACCCGACGAGGTTGCTCTGATGGAAGTAGTGCGGGCGCGGATCATTGCCGATCACCGCGATGAAGATGCGCCACGCCTCAGCGCTGACCAACTGCTGCCAATCCCTGGGTGCATGATCGGAGGAGGACTGCCGGCGCAACCGATCGACCGCCTGCTGCGTCGTTGCCGCATCGAACGGGAGGTCGCTGGGGTGGCGCGGAATCGCGAGCGCCGGGCCGACCCAGAACGGAGTCCCCGGCGATGCTTGCTCCCGGGCGGCCGCACCCGCGCTCGGTGGGTATGGACGCGAAGCGTCGCAGGCGATGAACCTGATCCGCTGCGCGTCGAGCGCCGAGGCGAGCTCCGGGTTCGCAGCACGCGGTGGGGTCGCAGCGAGATTCGCCAGACCGGTGTGCGCACCGGTGACGAGCGCACGCGGCTCGAGCTCGATTCCGACTCGTCGCGCCCAGCGGACGTTGCGCTCGATCTCGGTCTCGATCGTCGCGCGCGGAACAGCGTCCAGATCGACGTGGCTGTACGTGTGATTGATCCAACCGAACGTCTCGCGCTCGCCGAGCAGCGCATCCAGGAGCGGATCCGTCGCGTGGCGCTGGTCGACCCGATGGCTCGCGCTTCCAGCCCCGTTGCACACCAGGTCCAAGCGCAGGCCTCGAGATCGCGACCAGCGCGCCGCGCGTGAGACGTCGTCCGCGGACATGCGAATCGACGCCGCAGGGTTGGCGTCAGTCGAGTGCGTGGCCACGTTCCACGAGTGGTTCGCGAGCAGCACGTCGTCGACGTGGAGCGACAGGTAGTTGCGCTCGAGGCCGAGATAGGTGCCGCGCGTCACCCACCGCAGCTGACCGTGTCGCAACAGCTGCGCGTGAGCCTGTCCGGCGTTTGCGGCGAACGTCTGGATCATCTGCTCGCGGCCGTCCTGAAGCCGGTGGATGCCGAGTAGCGCCGATCCATCGGGCGCCGACACGAGCGCCTCGAACCGCTCCGAGCTGAGCGGGACCGCGAGATAGCCCCAGCTGCCGACATCGATCGCCAGCGGGCCGTGCAGGTACGGGAACACGTCCCGGCCGCGTTCGGTCAGCGCGACATTCAAGCCGTCCAGCGGCCCGGCCGATGCCGCGGCCCGCAATCCGTGCGCCGGCGTCGGATACGCGTACGCGACCAGGCTTCGAATGCCCAACATCCGCTCGAGCGCCTCCACCGTGTGGCGCTCCGAGCTGCTCACGGTTGCGTCGAGCACGTCGCCGCTCGCGAGTATCAGCGCTTGAAACCCTGCTGAGCACAGTCGAGCGATGAGCAGCCTTCGCTGGCGTTCATCGGCCAGCGCGAGCTCCTCGAACGGAACGCCGGCGCGCTCGAGCGCGATCCCCCACGCGCGCAGTGACGGCTCCTCGCCGCTCACCCCGAGTAGTCCGATCTTCATCTCCACTGCGCGCACGGCGGTGCCGGAAGCCTCCGCTGAGGTCAACTCGCCACCATCTTGGCATTCGGTGCCTCGACCGCCAAGCAGTCCCCCCGGACAATCAAAGTTCAGAGCGGTGAACGGAAGTCACCGCGCCGACCCATTGGTGCCGTGATTTGCCGTGCACACAATCCCTGCGACGATCATCGATCAGAGAGATGAGGTGGCGGCGGCGCCGCAGGACGGACCCGGCTCGCCCGCACTGCTCCATGCCCACGCGAACCCCCGACAATATTGCGCTCCCGCGCGATCAACGGGTGGTGCATCGGGAGCGGCTGCGGGCTCCCGAGCGTACTCCGCCGGCGGCAAGCGGGCAACGATCCGCGAGCCGGCGTCTCGGTACATACACGCGACGAGTCCTGATGATCACCGAGGGCACGTACCCATATGCGGTCGGCGGCGTCAGTTCGTGGTGCGACGTGGTGATCAGCCGGCTGGCGCAGACGGAGTGGGACATCTTGCCGATCGTCGCCGGAGGCAGGCGCTGGGACCAGAACTACGAGCTCCCTCCGAACGCGCGGCTGCTGCGTCCGATCGAGCTGTGGACACAGGACCCGCCCCCGAGGCGGATGCCAGGCCGGCGGCGCGACGGCAGCGTGACGATCCCGACGCAGCTGGTGCGCGGATTGATCCCGTGGGAGGGAAACCTCGAACAGCTCACCGACGCGCTGGTCCAGTGCCGGCGGCGTCCGGACGAGATCCGTCGCGGGTTTCGCAGCCGGGACGCGTGGGAGAGGTACGTGCGAGCGCTCCAGCACGTGCTCGGCCTCCAGCACCGGGACTCGGCGCCGGCGCCGATCTACGACGCGATCGATGCAGCTCGGCTGTATCAAGTGCTGTACTGGGTCGCGCGCACGGCCGCCGTGCGAACGCCACCCTGCTCACTCCTGCACGTAACCGCCGCCGGCTGGGCGGCGATCCCGGCGCTGATCCACAAAGCGCTGCACGGCACTCCGTTGCTGCTGACCGAGCACGGCGTGTACGTGCGCGAGGCCTACCTGGCGTCCGTGCGCGACGCCTCGGCCTCGCTCGGAGAGCGCCACATGTCCACCCGGATCGCGCTCGGGCTGACGCGCGCGGTCTACGCGGCGGCGGACATGATCGCGCCTGTGACCGATGCGAACGGCGCGTGGGAGCGGGGGCTCGGTGTCGACCCCGCCAAGATCCGGGTGATCCCGAACGGCATCGATCCGCCGGGTGGGCTGACGAGGGCTCCGAACTCGAGGAAGGTGATCGCGCTCGGCCGGATCGACCCACTCAAGGACGTGCAGACGTTGCTGCTGGTGGCCGCCGAGGTGACCCGCCGGATGCCGGAGGCGCGGTTCGAGCACTGGGGACCGGCGACGCCCGGCGAGGAGCTGTATGCACAGGCGTGCGAGCGCATGCACGCGCAACTCGGACTCGAGGATCGGTTTCGGTTCATGGGCGGGACGAGTGACCCACACGGTGCGATCCGCGGGGGCGACCTACTGCTGATGACGAGCATCTCGGAGGCGATGCCGATGACGCTGCTCGAGGCGATGGCCCAGGGCCGCCCGACGGTCGCGACGGCGGTCGGCGGCATTCCCGGGATCCTTCGCGGCTGCGGGATCGTCGTGCCCCCAGGTGATGTACACGCGCTCGCCGGCGCGGTTGTCACCTTGCTGCGCAACCCACGGCTGGCAGCGGAGCTCGGGCGACGCGGCCACCACCGGCTGCACGAGCGGTACACGCTCGACCGCTGCACGAAGGACTACCGCAAGCTGATCGATGAGCTGATCTCAGGGGCGGCGAGTTGAGCGAGCCACACGACGCACACGCCGAGGGCGTCGTCCACGCCCGGCTCGGGCGGCCGCCGCGCGATGTGATCGAAGGGACGATCGTGCTCGAGGCCTGGGCGGGGAGACCGGCGCAGAATGCCATGTCGGCAGCGCGCCGCCTCGTTCCGTCGGGCGAAAGCGCGAAGTTGGCCAGGGGTCGCGTGGACTTGAGCGACCACGACGAGCAGCAGAGCGTGATCGTGGAGGGCGTCGCACTGGTGCTCTCGATCCTGTCCGTCGCCGCCTGGGCCAGGCCGCTCAGCCGGGGGTTGGGGACGCACGTGTTTGCGGACGCGATCCGAATGGCGCTGCCGATCGCAGTGGCTCTGCAGTGGGGGCTGCGCAGCCGGTATCTGAGCCTTCGCACCGGCCTGTCGCTGCTCGCGCGTGACGGCGCGGCCTGTTGCGCACTTGCGATCGCCCTCGCGCTGCCGCTGGCGCTGATTCCGGGGTGGGGTCCGATCGCGGCGATGCTGGTCGCGATCTGGGTCTGCGGCACCGTGATGACCCGCAGGGGATGGGGTCTCGTGTACGCGCTCGGACTCGTGCTCGCGGCGGTGTTGCTCGCCCATCATGCGTCTGCGGACGCCGTCCTGCTCTCGCTCACCGGCTTCACGCTCAGCCTGTGTCTCGCGGCGGTGTTCACGCGCCGGATGCAGACGCACGAGCGCGCCGGCACCGTCCCCCGAGCCTTGGTCGCGGCGATGCTCGGCGGATGCGTCGGCGTCCTGCTCGTAGCCGACCCGAGCCTGGGATGGGGCGCCCACGGACTGCACCCTGCGATCGCACTGGTGCCATCCGTGATCGGGAGCTTCTGGGGCGGCTATTACATGTGGAATCTCCACGAGGCGGTTCCGCGTGGGATGAGTGGCGTTCCGCTGGATGGTGCGAGTCGTCGCGCGCTGAGCGATCCCGCAATGTCGTTGTTCGTCGGTGCGATCCTCCGGGTGGTCGGCGCCACGACCGTCCTGTCCGCGGTCGTGATCGGGATGGGTCAGTGGATGAAAGGCACCGACAATTTGAGCGTCTTCTTCGCGTTCGGCTTGGCCGCGCTGATGAGCCTGCAGATGGGGCTGCTGGAGTCGCTGGGACGCCGCCGCGCCGCGGTGATCGCCGCGGTCGCCGCCCTGGGCGTGGAGTTCGCGTGGACCTGGTTGGTCAGCTGGCAGGTCTCGGGGGGAGCGCTGGCTGCCGGGGCGCTGGCCGGCGTGCTGCTGACGCTGCCCCCGCTGGTCGCGCTGCTGTCGAGATCGGGCAGGGTTCTGGCGACCACGCTCTGGATTCAGTGACCGTTCATGGTCATGAACCGGGTCGCCCCATCCGGGGCATTTACAGGTAATTAGTCGACTGAGAAGCTGCTATCGGCAGCTGGCGCCCGGAAACTGCGGAAGCCGTGCGGGCGCCTGCTGCCGCCAGCGGTGCTGGCGCGGGGCCGACGAGCGTGGACAACAAGCCGTGGACGTGGAGAGACCGTCGATAATGGAGACACCGCCGTACACCCACGAACCGCTCAAGCCCGTGGTCGTGACCGGGGCGCTCGACAAAGTGTCCCAAGCCCCCGCGCCTCCGAACCGCGCTCGGCGCCGATTCGCGCGCTTGCGTCGGCGCATCGATCGCCTTCGGCCCGATCGCGACGCCGCCGAGCCGGTGGAGGGCGACCGCGAGCTCAAGCTCGAGCTGACGTTGCTGCGCGAGGAGAACATCCGGCTCAAGACCGAGCGTCACCGCCCCTTCGACGTCGGCACGCTGATCGACCAGCTGCGACTCCGTTCCGACAGCGATGATCGCATCGACTCGGCCGACGAAGCGTGGGCCGTCCTCGGCGATTATCTCCGTGTTCGGGAGAATCTTGCCCAGGCGAACGTCGAAATCGAGGCCGCGATCGCCGCGATTGAAGAGCGGCTCGGCGTCGTGCTCGATGACGAGACGCTCGATCGGGACCGGCCAAGCAGCGCACGAGTTGCCGAGGCGGCTTAGTCCGTCGTCGATCCGGTCCAGCCACGGTTGACCGGCGGCTACAGCCTGAACCACAATCACCCACACGGCTGATTGACCGAGGCCGGCCCAAGAGAGAGGATCACCCGATGTCAAACACGGCACCCGGGTGTTCGTAATCGTGTCCGGCCATGCTCGCCGGTGCGTCCCCGATGCTGACAGCACCGTGCCCGGACTCAACGCGCGGATCCACGACGCACTTTCATACCTGCATGCATACGTGCTCGCGCTCGACGCCGAGCGGCAGCGTCTGGACACCCGCTTGGCGGTGCACCGCGACGTCGGCGCGGACCTGGCGGATGTCGCAGAGCTGGAGCAACGCCACTGCGAGCTCACCGAGGAGCTCGCGGCGCTCCGGACGACGATCGAGAAGCTTCGGGAATACGCGGACCCCGATCGGCAGTACCTGTAGCCGCCTACACGATCCGGCCGCGTACCGCTCGGACCGCGGCCTGGATCCGGTTCGCGACCCGTAACTTCAGCAGGATGCTCGACACGTGGTTCTTGACGGTGTGCTCGCTCAAGAACAATGCCTTCGCGATCTCCTGGTTGGAGATTCCTCTCGCGAGCAGCTCCAGCACCTCGAGCTGGCGCTCGGTGAACTCCAGGTCTGGCAGCGGAGGCTCGGTCTCGGCCGGCTCTCGCAACCGGCGCACCACGAGACTCGCGATCGGCGGTGACAGCACCGACTCACCGCGCGCCGCGGCGGAGATCCCGTCGACGATCTGCTCGATCGGCGCATCCTTGAGCAGGTAGCCGGAAGCGCCTGCAAGCAGGGCATCCATCACGCGCTGGCCGCTGGCCACGACGGTCAGCACGACCACGCGGATCGGCGGCGTCGCGGTCGTCAACCGGCGGGTCGCCTCGATGCCCGACATCCCCGGCATCGACAGATCCATCAGCACGACGTCGGGCCTCAGCTGGAACGCCAGGTCGAGCGCGTCGGTCGCGAGCGCCGCCTCGGCGACGACCTGGATCGCCCGCTCCTTGAGCACGGCAGCCAGTCCGTCGCGAAACAGCTCGTGATCGTCGACGACGATAACCGTGGGTCTCTCGCGGACCACATCCGGATTATCGGCCTGTGCGCGAGATTCCTTTAGCAGAGCGCGGGGGACGAGGTGCGATCAGAACGTGAACGCCGGATGGCCCACGATCCCCATTGCCGAGATTGGTCATCGTCCCTGTAATTGACGGGCATCAGGGGCGCTAACAGGAAGGAGCCGCCGTGTGCGGGATCATCGGCTACATCGGCCACAAGCGCTGTCAGGACGTCTTGTTTGACGGACTGAAGCGTCTGGAGTACCGAGGCTATGACTCGGCCGGAGTGGCCTGGCGCGACAACGGGCGGATCGAATGCGTCCGGGCCGTCGGGAACCTGGAAGCGCTCGGCCGAGCGCTCGCGACGCATCCGAGCATGGTGGGCCGGCAGCTGACGACGCCGGTTGCGACCGCGACCCTGTCCGCGGGCATCGGCCACACGAGGTGGGCGACCCACGGGGGGGTTACCGAGCAGAACGCGCATCCGCACACGGACTGGAGCGGACGGATCCGAATCGTGCTCAACGGGATCATCGAGAACTATCTCGACTTGCGGGCGTACCTCGCCGGGGAGGCGATCCAGTGCAGCTCGGATACCGACGCCGAGGTGGTTGCGCAGCTGATCTCGCTCTACTACGACGGAGAGCTGGCCGACGCGGTCCGGAGCGCGATGAGCGCGATCTCGGGGCACTACGCGTTCGTCGCGATGTGCGAGGACGACCCGGAGACGCTCGTGGGCGTGCGGCGCGAATGCCCGCTGGTGGTTGGAATCGGCGACCGCGAGCAATTCATCGCCTCGTCGATTTCCGCGTTCCGCGCGCATACGAAGCGCGTGTCCGTGTTGCGCGACGGCGAAATCGCGGTGCTGC
>Ga0187766_10001014_pt1 | contig 16296 bp, 14 predicted proteins | sample 0216_QUI02_MP05__4_FD_132971 | JGI IMG/M metagenome (GOLD analysis project Ga0187766, IMG submission 132971) | Tropical peat soil microbial communities from peatlands in Department of Meta, Colombia - 0216_QUI02_MP05_20_MG | ecosystem: Environmental > Terrestrial > Soil > Wetlands > Peat ... | reverse complement strand
CTGCGCCCCCGCCGCCGCCTACCGCTGCGCCCCCGCCGCCACCCCCGCCGGAGACGGTGACGGTGACGACCACACCGCCGCCGCCCCCGCCGCCCCCCGCTGCGCCCCCGCCGCCTCCCGCTGCGCCGCCGGCGACCAGCACCGCGGCAGCGCCGCCGGCGACCACGACCACCACTCCGGCTGGTCCACGGCAGGTCACCTACTCGGTGACCGGCAGCAAGGCGCCCTTTGACGTCATCACGATTACCTACATCGACGCCTCCGGGCAGCGACGGACCCAGCGTAATGCGTACATCCCATGGTCGCTCACCCTGACACCGATCTCGCAGTCCGAGATCGGCTCGGTGGAGGCATTCAGCATGCTGCGGCTCAGCAAACTCAACTGCTCGATCACAACGAGCGATGGAACCGTGCTGTCCTCGAACAACAACGACCAACCCCAAACGAGCTGCTGATGGTCGGCGGCGATTCCGCGGATCGTCGCGGGTGGGGCACCGTTTCGCTGAACACCACCGATCGCATCCTGCTGGGTTTGTGCGCCGCGGTCTGGCTGGTCCTGGTGGGCGTGAGCGTGGCCGCCGTCGTCGCGTTGGTGGACCTGGGCCGGGGATTTCACAAGGCGGCGGGGAGCTCGCATACCGCGGCGGTGCTGTATGCCATCATCGTCGTCTCCGCGCTGATCATCCTGGCCGCAATCCCGATGCTGCTGCGGGCCCGCCGCACGACCCGGGCCGAGGCCTTTGCTCGATCAGTGGGCGGGCCGGCACGCGGAGCGGGTAAGCGGCCGATCAGGTCCGGGTACCCCGCAGCGCGCACCATGGGCGAGCAGGCCCGCACTGAGAGGCTCACCACGTTCGGGCCGGCCGCCGCGTTGTCCGACGCGGCGGTGGACCGGATCTGGTTGCGGGGCACCGTCGCCCTGATTGGCGCCATGGGAGTCGCTTTGGTTGCGGTCGCCGCGGCAACCTACCTGATGGCCATCGGTCGGGACGACGCAGCCTGGACCGGTTACGGTATCGCCGGGATCGCCACCGCGGCGATGATCGTGATCCCCTGGCGCCAGGTTCGGCAGTTGCGGCGCATGCTCGCCGACGATCAGCCGTCGTTTTGGTTCCGTCGAAAACGCCACGGCCACCTGGGCGTGCCACGCCGGCCGGTGGAAACCGAAGGGTCACAAGGGGATTCCGGGCCAGCTCGTCTGCCAGGTTAGGCTTCCAGTCTGGCCCGGATCATGGCGATCCGTTCTTGGCGCTCAGTCTCGTCGATGACAACAGGTGTCGGTGATCGCGTTGGTGGTCACGCCGACCTTGGGCAGCGCGACGCCGATCAAACAATCACGCGTGACGATTTCGGCCAGCTGGTCTTCGTTCAAGCCCTCGGTTCCTTCGGGGTGTACCCGAGGACGTCGCGGTCAGGGTGGAGGATTCCAATCAGAAACACCCTTTCATGCTGCTGCCCGCCCGATTGCGCGCAAACGCCATTCGGTGGACAGCGGAACCGGTTATCGGGCTAGTGCTCGCCGTCGGTCGACCCGGTGATGCTTTCTTGGTGTTCCCGTAGCGCGGTAAGGGCACGTTGCTCGGAGGCGTGCGCCGCCTCGCGCAGAGCCGCGTCCTCCGACGCCGGATCGGCGAACAGGAAGCTGCCGGCACCCGGTGAGCCGGCCGAGCCCAGCTTGTTCATCTTGTTGGGCACGGGCGCGCCCTGGTATTCCAACGCTATCGGGTGGCCGTGGTCGTCGACCGGGCCGAGGGGCTGGTGCAGCTCGATGTAGGCACCATGCGGCAGCCGTTTGATGATGCCGGTCTCGACGCCGTGCTCGAGCACGGCCCGGTCGCTGCGCTGCAACCCGAGACACCACCGATAGGTGACGAAGTAGACGATCGGCGGCAGCACCACCATCCCGATGCGCCCAATCCACGTGGTCGCGTTCAGCGAGATGTGGAACTTCCACGCGATGATGTCGTTCATCGCCGCCAGCGTGATCACCATATAGAACGCGATCGCCATGGCGCCGATCGACGTGCGCACCGGCACGTCTCGCGGCCGCTGCAGCAGGTTGTGATGCGCATAGTCGCCGGTGAACCGCTTCTCCAGGAACGGATAGATCGTCAGCAGCAAGAACACCAGGGTCATGATCGACCCGACCCAGACCGCGCCGGGAATTGTGTGATGCCAGAAGTAGAACTCCCACGCCGGCCAGAGCCGGGCCAGGCCCTCGGTCCACATCATGTAGAAGTCCGGCTGCGAGCCAGCCGAGATTTGGGATGGCTTGTAGGGCCCCAGGTTCCAGATCGGATTAATCTGCAGCAGCCCGCCCATCAGGCCGAGAATACCGGTGATCATCGCGAAGAAGGCGCCGGATTTGACCGCGAACACCGGCATCACCCGCACGCCGACGACGTTGCGCTCGGTGCGGCCGGGGCCGGGGAACTGGGTGTGCTTCTGGAACCACACCAAGGCCAGGTGTATCCCGATGAGCGCGAGCATGATTGCCGGGAAGAGCAGGATGTGGATGGCGTATAGCCGCGGGATGAGGATGTTGCCGGGGAAGTCGCCACCGAAGATAAACCAGTGCAGCCAGGTGCCGAGCACCGGCATGCTCAGCGTGATCGACGAGAGCGCGGCCCGCAGACCGATACCGGACAGCAGGTCGTCGGGCAGCGAGTAGCCGAAATAGCCCTCGAACATCGAGAGGATCAGCAGCAGCGAACCGAGGACCCAGTTCAATTCACGGGGCCGTCGGAACGCTCCGGTGAAGAAGATCCGCGCCAGGTGCACCATGATCGCCGCGGAGAACATCAGTGCCGCCCAGTGATGTATCTGGCGCACGAACAGCCCGCCCCGGACTTCGAAGGAGATGTCCAGCGTTGATTGGTAGGCCCGCGACATCGCCACTCCGCGCAGCGGTTGGTAGACGCCGTTGTAGGTGACCTCGGTCATGGACGGATCGAAGAACAGCGTCAGGTAGACGCCGCTGATCAGCAGCACGATGAAGCTGTAGAGCGCGATCTCGCCGAGCAAAAACGACCAGTGTGTCGGGAAGACCTTGTTGAGCTGGCGCCGCACCGCTGCCGACGGATGGTAACGGGTGTCGATGTCCTGGGCTTGGCGGGCCAGGATTTCGCCGATCTTCGGACTCATGAGGTGCGCTCCCAGAATGCCGGTCCGACGGGCTCGACGAAGTCGCCGTTGGCGACGAAATACCCGTTGGAGTCGATGGTGATGGGCAGCTGCGCCAACGCGCGGGCGGCCGGACCGAAGATCGGTTTGGCGTAGTGCAGCGCGTCGAACTGCGACTGGTGGCACGGGCACAGGATGCGGTAGGACTGCTGCTCGTAAAGCGATGACGGGCAACCCAAATGCGAGCAGACCTTGGTGAAGGCGAAGAACTCGCCGAAGTTGAAGCTCTCCTGGCCCTTGCGTTTGACCACGCGGGGCAGGTCGCCCGGCTTGATGCGGATGAGCATCACCGGGTTGCGGATCCCCATCAGGATGTCCAGCAGTTTTTCGTGTGATTCCGCGGTGGTGCCGTCGCCGTCGGACTCCCGCCACGGGAACACCGTCTCCATCCCGCCGGCGTCGATGTCTTCCGGACGCATCCTGACGAATGGCGCTCCCAGGTGCTCGCCAGTGGCCCGAGCCAGGTAGATGGTCTCGCCGTGATAGCGCGGGGTCCAGCCCGAAGTCCAGAGCACGGCCTTCTTACCGTCGGCGGTCGGGACCACCGGCTTCCACGGGTTCTTGATGATGCCCCCGACAAACGCCACCAGGGTGCCCAGGCCGAAGCTGCCCAACCCGATGCCCAACGACAGCCCGATCAGCTTGCGACGCCCGATCGTCGAGCCCTCGAAGGCGTCGGCCAGATTCGCGACGACCGTTTTGCGGTGGATCTCAGGAGAGTCGCCGTCATGGCGTTCCTGGATCGAAATCTCTTCGGGGATAAACCTTTTCTGAAACAGCACCGCACCCACGGCGATCGACAGGACGGATAGTCCGAAGGTCAGACCATACAGCGGGGTGGTCAGCGAGTACAGGAAGCTGCCGTCGGCCTCCTTCGGCTTGTACTCCCACGGCCAGAACAGGAACACCACCAGCAGCGCCAGCCCGAAGAAACCCCCGGCCAACAGCCAGCGGGCCACCCGGCGCTCGGCGCGCTTCTCGGCCCGGGTGCCCTCGACCGGCCAGCGAGGCTCTTTGTAGACGGTTTCGACGCCATCGAGCCGGCCACCGAGCGCCACCAGTTCCTGGCGCGACATGGCGTTCAGCGCCGCCTCGTCGGGCTGGCCCGGAACGTCGGTGTCGCTGCCGGCCGGGTACTGGACGTCGCTCATGACCGCGCCCCGATCCACAGTGCCACGCCGATGACGGCGACCATCCCGATAATCCACATCGCCATGCTCTCAGGTGCCGGCCCGAACCCACCGAGGCCGTAGCCACCCGGACTGCGTTCTTCGCTAACGGTTTTCACGTAGGCGATGATGTCTTTCTTGGCGTCGAAGGAGAGCTGGTGGTCGGAGAACTTCGGCATGTTCTGCGGGCCGGACAGCATCGCGGTCAGGATTTGCTGCTCAGTGGCCGACCCCAGGGCTGGCGCGTACTTGCCCGACGACAGCGCTCCGCCCTTGCCGGTGAAGTTGTGGCAGGAGGCGCAGTTGAGCCGGAACAGGTCCCCGCCACGGCCCAGGTCGTCGCCCAGCAGGGATTTCTGGGCGATGCTGCCGTCCGGGTTACGCACCACGGTGGGACCACCGCCGTTGGCCTGTACGTAAGCGCCCAGCGCGTCGATCTGCGGGCCGTCGAAAATCGGATCCTTGCGGGGTGCTTGGGCCTCGCCGCGCGCGACGGGCATCCGGCCGGTGGACACCTGGAAGTACACGGCCGCTTCGCCGACGCCGATCAGGCTTGGACCCCGGTCGGGCACACCCTGCAGGTTGGCGCCGTGGCATGACACGCAGGAGGTGTCGAATAGCTGTTTGCCGGTGCGCAGCAGCGCCGAGGAGGACTCGTCGGCGACGGCGACTTGCGGCCGAGGGGTCAGGACGGCGGCCAGCCCGCCGGCCAGGGCCAGCGCTGCCAGCAGCAGCAGTCCGCCCGACAACCGGCGGTGAAGACGCCGTCGCGCGCGCGCCCGGCGACGATGCGCGCCGTCTGACGGCGGGCGGAGGAGCCGGGCAACAGGCCCCTTGCTCAACCCCAGTGTCTTCAACTGAGCACTCCTGTCCGCGCCTGCGCCTCTGTTCGTTAGGGGCCTGTTCATCGGATGAAATAGATGGTGGTGAACAACGCGATCCACACGATGTCGACGAAATGCCAGTAGTAGGAGACGACGATCCCGGCGGTGGCCTGCGCGGGAGTGAACTTGCTCATCGCGGTGCGGGCCAGCAGGAAGATGAAGGCGACCAGGCCGCCGATGACGTGTAGCCCGTGGAACCCGGTGGCCAGGTAGAAGACGCTGCCGTAGGCGCTGGAGGGGATGGTGGTGCCGTGACTGGTCAGGTGGTAGTACTCGTAGGCCTGGCCTAGGACGAAGAACAGGCCCATCAGGAACGTGACCACATACCAGCGGCGCAGCCCGAACACGTCGCCACGCTCGGCGGCGAACACACCCATCTGGCAGGTGAACGACGACGCGATCAGCACCAGGGTGACCGGGACGGCCTGGTACAGATTCAGATGGGTCGGCGGTGGTGGCCAGTTGCCGCCGGCCTGGGCGCGCGCCGTGAAGTACATCGCGAACAGGCCAGCAAAGAACATCAGCTCGCTGGAAAGCCAGACTATGGTGCCGACACTGACCATGTTGGGCCGGTTCAGTGAATGCACGCGCGATGTGATCGCAGTACCTGAGGTCCCCACAGCGCTCGTCACATCCGCAAGTATGACGCTTTGTAGTTGTCGAACTCCACCCGGGTGGGAAATTGATTACCGGCGTCGTGCTCTCGTTTTCGGCAGCGCTTGGGGGGCACCTGGTCCTCGTGGGACCATCGGCGCGTGGATCTGGCATCTCAGGTGGCATCCCCGGGGGGCCCGCATGACCCCGCAGGGCCGGCGTCGTGGCCGCGGATTCTGGGGCGGTTGACGATGGGTCAGGACCTGGCCCGCGGCCAGGCCGCCTGGGCGATGGACCAGATCATGGCCGGTGCCGCCACGCCGGCCCAGATCGCTGCTTTTGGGGTGGCGATGACGATGAAGATCCCGACCGCGGCCGAGGTCACTGAGCTCGCCAACGTCATGCTCAGCCATGCGCGTCGGCTGCCGACCGACGTGATCGGCACCGACACCGTCGATGTCGTCGGCACCGGCGGCGATGGCGTCAGCACCGTCAACCTGTCCACCATGGCGGCAATCGTGGTGGCGGCCGCCGGCGTGCCGGTGGTCAAACACGGTAACCGGGCGGCGTCTTCGCTATCCGGCGGTGCCGACACCCTGGAGGCGCTCGGGGTACGCATCGACTTAGGCCCCGACCAGGTCGCGCGCAGTGTCGCCGAAGTCGGCATCGGATTCTGCTTCGCACCGCAGTTTCATCCCTCGTACCGCCACGCATCGGCGGTGCGCCGCGAGCTCGCGGTGCCCACGGTGTTCAATCTCCTTGGGCCGCTGACGAATCCAGGCCTGCCGCGCGCCGGGTTGATCGGGTGCGCGTTCGCTGGTCTGGCCGAGGTGATGGCCGGGGTGTTCGCTGCGCGCCGCTCCAGCGTTCTGGTGGTGCACGGCGACGACGGGCTTGACGAGTTGACCACCACCACGACGAGCACGATCTGGCGGGTGCAGGCCGGCACCGTGGACAAGCTGACGTTTGACCCGGCCGGGTTCGGGTTCGCGCGTGCCGAGTTGGACGAGTTGTTGGGCGGCGACGCGGCAACCAACGCGGCTGAGGCGCGTTCGGTGTTGGCCGGTGCCAAGGGTCCGGTCCGGGACGCCGTCGTGCTCAACGCCGCCGGTGCGATCGTCGCCCACGCCGGGCTATCCAGCCGCGCCGAATGGCTGCCGGCGTGGGAGGACGGGCTGGCGCGGGCCACTGCGGCGATCGACACCGGTGCCGCCGAGCAGCTGCTCGTGCGATGGGCGCGGTTCAGCCAGCAGGTCTGAGTCCCAGGCACTTGCGGCCTGGCGACGATGCGGGCCGCTCGGCGGGCCGAGGAGGAGCCGGGCAATCGGGCTTAAGGTTTGTTCGGCGGCTATCCGCGCCGAGCGCGCCGATGCCGCCCAGCTCGCCCACTGGCCCGCGGACCCCAGCGGTGAAGCCCAGCCCGCCGCGTCGGCAGCGTCGTTGCAGCCGGCGCGCACGATGCGCACCCCCGGCGCCGCCAGCCAGCGCGCGATGAGCGCGGTCTCCTCGACCAGCGCACCGCCGAGCGGGGCGGGCCGCGGCAGGATCGCCTGGGCGCCCGCGCAGATGGCGTCGACCACCGGCATCGGCGGCACACCACGGCCGGCGGCGCCAGCGGTGGCGAGTTGGCCGTGGCGGATGACGGCGAGCTGCCAGCCGCCACCGCCGTCCGGCGCGGCCGCCACCAGCTCGGGCAGCGCGGCCAGCGCGCGCAGGCGCTGACCGCGCCAGAGCGCCTCGATCGCGGCGGTGATGTGGTCACGCAGCCGGGCCGCACTCTCGTAGCGACGGCGCTCGGCGAGCGCGCTGACCTGCCGCACCGCCGCTGCCAGCGGGGTGTTGTCCAGCCCCTCGATCAAGGCGGCGGCGCGACTGGCCGCCGACGCGTATTGGGCGGCGGTCACATCGCGGGCGGCCGGGCATGCCGACACCGCGGGCTCCGCGCACATTGGGCCGTGCAGCGCCGACCGCGGCAGCCGCGTGGTGCAAGTCCGCACGCTCGTGAACCGCGCGAGCAGCGCCGCGGTGTCGGCGGCGTCGGCACGCGAACGAAACGGCCCGACGGCACGATCGTGTCGTGGGGCGCGCACCACCGACAGGCGCGGGAACGCTTCATCGGTGAGCACTACCCACCACCACCGGTGCGGGAACCTCGACCGGCGGTTGTACGGCGGGGCATGCGCGGCCAGCATCCGCAGTTCCCGGACCCCGGCTTCCAGCGCGTGGGCGCACTCGACATACTCGACCGTGCTGGCCAGCGTGACCATCTCCTTCATCCGGCCGCGCGAGTCTGCGCCGTTGAAGTACTGACTTACCCTGCGCCGCAAGTCTTTTGCGGTGCCGATGTAGAGCACCTCGGCCGATGGCCCGCGGAACAGGTAGACCCCTGGCCGATGTGGAAGGTGCTCGGCGAGCGCCCGCTTGCGGCGCTGAGCTGGCGTCACGTCCGGCAGATACGAACGCAGGTCGGCATAGGTGTGCACGCCCTGGTTGCCCACCCGCTCGATGAGTGCGTGGAGCACGTCGACGGTGGCGCGGGCGTCGTCGAGGGCGCGGTGGGTGGGCTGGGTGGCGACGGCAAAGAGCCGGGCCAGTGTGGCCAGCCGCACACTGGGTGCTTCCTCGCGGCTGAGCACCCGCCGGGCCAGCCGGACCGTGCACAGCACCTGCGGGCGCGGCCAGGTGACGCCGCACTGATCGGCGGCCGCCCGCAGGAATCCGACGTCGAACCTGGCGTTGTGGGCCACCAGCACCGAGCCGCGGGCGAACTCGGCGAACTCGAAAAACATCGGCAGCACGGCGGCGATGGTCGGAGCATCGCACACCATCGCCGCGGTGATGCCGGTCAGCTGCACGATCTGCGGCGGGATGCTGCGCTGTGGGTCGACCAGCGTGGCGAACTCACCCAGGACCGCGCCGCCGCATACTTTGACAGCCCCGATCTCGGTGATGGCGTCGGGGGGTGTTGCCGCGGCACCGGTCATCCGCCCGCCGGTGGTCTCCAGGTCGACCACGACGAAGGTGGTCTCGCGCAAGGACATTTCGGCGCCCGGGTCGACCTCGGCGAAGCTCAGCTGCGTCGCACCGATCGCGCCCATGCCGCGACGTTAGGCAACCGCACCGACAGCGAGCGGTTCCCACGCCGCGCGGCGAACGCCGCGATCGAACCTCGCCGCCGAAAGAGGAAACATGTCGGTGCCGGCGGTTAGCGTGCGGGCAGCCCGACCGAGACACCGAGAGGACCGAACCAGATGGCACAAACCAACAGACCCAGCAGGTCAGGGGGCGCAGCACAAGCCGGCACGGCGCCCGGGCCGACCGGATCGATGGTCATTGACTGCGACGACTGCGCGGTCTGCGGCCCAGGATGCCGCGACTGCGTCGTCAGCGTGTTGCTAGGCGTACCGGAGACTTTGCTGGACGACGAACGCGCAGCGCTCGAGGTGCTCGCCGATGCAGGGCTGGCCCCAAGGCTGCGTCTGGTGCCGATACGCCGGGATCGCCCCGGTGTGGCCTAGACGCGGCCACGCGAAATCTTGCTGATTTCTTAATGTTCGGGTGTTGGACAATACCTATACCGTTTCGTAACCTGTCTGAGACCTACTGCAGATTCGGCGGTCTCGTCGACGACTAAAAGGAAACATCGTCTTGGGGTTGGGGCACCGCGGTACGCATGGGACGGCGCGCGTGATCAAGCGATCTGTCGTCGGTGCGATAGCGGGCTTCACCCTCTCCTCCAGCGTTCTCGCCACAAATGCGCTGGCCGACCCGGCCGACGACGCTCTGGCAAAACTCAACGAGCTGTCCCGGCAAGCCGAGCAGACCACCGAGGCGATGAACAGCGCCCGACTCGACCTGAACGAAAAGCTGGCTGCCCAGCGGGCAGCCGACAAGAAACACGCTGACGACCAGGCCGCCTTGGATGCCGCGAAGTCGCGCTTGGCAATGTTCCAATCTGCCGTCAACAAATTTGCTGCCGCGATGTACGTGGGCGGTCGCACCGACGGCATGGCTGTCATCCTGACCGCGGGGTCACCGCAGCAGCTGATCGGTAAGCTGGCCGTCGAGCGGGTAATATCGACCCAAATGGCCGCGCAGATGGCGAGTTACCGGGCGGCCGGAGAGCAAGCCGCCAAGGCCGAGCAGGCGTCCGCCAAGTCCGCGGCTGACGCCAAGACAGCGGCCGGACAGGCCGCCGCGGTGCGCGCAAATCTGCAGTCCAAGCAGAGCAGGCTGCGTCTGCAGATCGCGGTCGTCAAGTCGCAGTACGAAGCGTTGACGCCGCAGCAGCGCACCGCGCTGGCCGGCCCGGAGCAGGCGCCACCCACGTTCGCCGCGGCCCCCGGCCCGCTGATGCTACCGCCTGGGCCGCCGGATGGCGGGACGCCCGGTGGGCCCCCGCCCGACGCGCTGCCCTTCCCGGCTCCCGGCAGCGGCGAAGGCGCCATCGCCGTACAAGCGGCATTGACCCAGGTCGGAGCACCCTACGCGTGGGGCGGCGCCGCACCCGGCGGGTTCGACTGTTCCGGTTTGGTGATGTGGGCATTCCAACAGGCCGGCATCGGGCTGCCGCACTCCAGCCAGGCGCTGGCCAACGGCGGACAGCCGGTCGCGCTGTCAGACCTGCAGCCCGGCGACGTGCTGACCTTCTACTCCGACGCGTCGCATGCCGGCATCTACATCGGTGACGGCTTGATGGTCCATTCCTCCACCTATGGTCAGCCGGTGCGGGTGGTACCGATGACCGCGGGCGGTCCGATCTACAACGCCCGCCGCTACTGAACGTCGCGCCAGCGGCCGGTGCTCACCGGCGCTGCTGGCGTGCGTGCTTGTCGCCGAGCTGCTCGTCGCCGCGGTCGTGCTGACCCGTCCGGCGCGCGATAGCAGACAGCCGGACGGCGCCGTGAGCGCCTCGGCAGCGCCGGTCGTCGTCGCCGCTGGCGGGCGAACCGTCCGGTTGCTCAGCCTCGGCGTCCCGGGCACCGACCGCCTAGTCGCCCGTATCGCGGCGAACATCCGCACAGCGGTCGACGAAGTCGAAGCCTTCTGGGGAGTCGACTGGCCACGCGAGATCGCGGTGGTGGCCACCGGCTCGGACCGACAGTTCCGCGCTCAGGCTGGTGGCGGCACCGCGTCGCAGTGGTCGGATATCGCGGCGGTGGCGGTCGCCGACCGCATCGATCCGGCCCACCGGGTCGCGCTTGGTCAGCGGATCGTGTTCGCGCCCGGAGCGGCCGCCATGAGCGAGACGGCGCTGCGAATAGTCTTGGCACACGAGCTTTTTCACTACGCGGCACGAGCAGACACCGCGCTGGAAGCGCCGCGCTGGCTCACCGAAGGTGTCGCCGATTTCGTCGCCCGACCACCGACACCGGTGCCGGCCGCCACTGCGCTGCCTGAGACGTTGCCGTCGGACACTGAGCTGGATGTGCCTGGGCCGCAGCGCTCGCTGGCCTATGACCGCGCATGGTGGTTCGCGCGCTTCGTCGCCGCAACCTATGGGACGGCGAAGTTGCGCGCGCTGTACCTGGCCGCGTGCGGTGTCGGGCATGCTGACTTGCCCACCGCCGTTCGTGACGTGCTCAGGACCGACACGGATGGCCTGGTGGCTGGCTGGCAGCAGTGGCTGACCGGTTAGCCTGGCGCAGTGAGCCGGGTCCTGCTGGTAACCAACGACTTTCCGCCTCGACCCGGTGGTATCCAGTCGTATCTGGGGGAGTTCGTCGCTCGGCTGGTCGGCACCGGGTCGCATGCGGTGACGGTGTATGCACCGCGGTGGAAGGGCGCCGCCGCCTTTGACTGCTCAGCCCGCGCGGCCGGCTATCAGGTGGTGCGCCATCCGGGCACGCTGATGCTGCCGGGCCCGACCGTCGACGCCCGGATGCGCCGGCTGATCGCCGGGCACGGCATCGACACTGTCTGGTTCGGTGCGGCCGCACCGCTGGCCTTGCTGGCGCGCCGTGCGCGACAGGCCGGGGCGACCCGGGTGCTGGCCAGCACCCATGGCCACGAAGTGGGCTGGTCGATGCTGCCGGTCGCGCGGTCGGTGCTGCGCCGCATCGGCGACGGCACCGACGTCGTGACCTTCGTCAGCCGCTACACGCGGGCCCGGTTCGCATCAGCGTTCGGGCCCGGGGCCGCGCTGGAATACCTGCCACCCGGGGTGGACACCGACCGGTTCCGGCCCGACCCCGCCAGTCGCGTCGAGCTGCGCGCCCGCTATCGACTGGGGCAACGACCGACGGTCGTGTGCTTGTCGCGGCTGGTGCCGCGCAAAGGCCAGGACGTGCTGATCCGTGCGTTGCCGTCGATCCGTCGGCGGGTCGACGGCGCCGCGTTAGTCGTCGTCGGGAGCGGCCCCTATCTGGCGGCGCTGCGCCGACTGGCCCAGCGTCACGGGGTGGCCGAACACGTGACGTTTACCGGGGGGGTGCCTGCCGCCGAGCTGCCCGCCCATTATGCGGTGGCCGATGTGTTCGCGATGCCGTGCCGCACGCGCGGCGCCGGGCTGGACGTCGAGGGGCTGGGCATCGTGTTCCTGGAGGCATCGGCCACCGGCGTGCCGGTAGTCGCCGGCTGCTCGGGTGGTGCGCCAGAAACTGTGTGGCACAACAAGACTGGGCTGGTGGTCGACGGCCGTTCGGTGGGTCAGGTCGTCGATGCGGTCACTGCGCTGCTGGTCGATCGCGACCGGGGCGCAGCCATGGGTGCCGCCGGGCGGGAATGGGTGACGGCCCACTGGCGCTGGGGCACGCTGGCGGCACGGCTGGCCGACCTGCTGCGCGGTTAGTCCGTCTGATACAGCGCCTCGATCTCGCTGGCGAACTTCTCCGCCACGACATTGCGCTTGACCTTCAGCGTCGGTGTGAGCTCTCCGGTGAGGACGGTGAAATCGACCGGCAGGATCCGGAACTTGCGGATCGCTTCGGCTTTCGAGACCGCCTGGTTAGCATCCTTGATCGCAAGGTCGATCGCCGCGACCAGATCAGGATCGTCAGCCAAGTCCTCCACCGACGCGGTCGCCTCCTTGCGGTGGTGCTGCTTCCACACGTCGAAGGCTTCGGGGTCGATTGCGATCAGCGCCGCGATGAACGGTTTGTTGTCGCCGACGGCCATGGCCTGGCTGATCAACGGGTGGGCGCGCAACTGGTCTTCCAGCACTGCGGGGGCGACGTTCTTGCCGCCTGCGGTGACTATGATCTCTTTCTTCCGGCCGACGATCGACAGGTAGCCGTCGTCGTCGATGCTGCCTAGGTCACCGGTGTGGAACCAGCCGCCGACGATCGCCTCGTCGGTCATCTTCTCGTTGCGCCAGTAGCCGGCGAATACCACGCCGCCGCGGACCAGCACCTCGCCGTCGTTGGAGATGGCCATGCTGTTGCCCGGCAACAACCTTCCGACGGTGCCGACTTTCAGTTCCCCGATCCGGTTGACGGTGATCGCAGCGAATGTCTCGGTGAGGCCATAACCCTCGTAGATCGACACGCCGACGCCCCGGTAGAAGTGGCTCAGCCGGACACCCAGCGGTGCGCCGCCGGAGATCGAGGTATGGCACTCACCACCGAGGGCGGCGCGCAGCTTGCCATATACCAGCCGATCGAACAGCGCGTGCCTGGCCCGCAACAGCACACCCGGCCCGCCGGTGTCCTGCGCCTTGCTCCACTCGATCGCGGTCTTGGCAGCAAGCTCGAAGATCCTCCCCTTGCCGGAGTCGCGCGCGTTCAGCTGAGCGGTGTTGTACACCTTCTCGAACACCCGTGGCACCGACACCACGATCGTCGGCTTGAACACCGCGAACTGCGCGATCAGGTTCTTGATGTCGCTGGTGTATCCGATGGTGACCTTGTTGGCGAACGCGGTCATCGACAGCGCGCGAGCATATACATGGGCCAGCGGCAGGAACACCAGCAGCCGTTCGCCCTTGCGCAACAGCGTCGGGATGCATGCGTACACGCCGCGCGTCTCGTACAGCATGTTCGAGTGGGTCAGCTGGCAGCCCTTCGGGCGGCCGGTGGTGCCGGAGGTGTAGATCAGCGTGGCCGGGTCACTGGCGCGCAGGCCGGCCAGCCGAGTGTCGAGCTCGGTTCGCGCGACCGACCTCCCGGCCTCGGCTAGCTTGTCTAGCGCCGTCGATCCCGACGACTCGATGCGAAAGATGCTGCGCAGGGCGGGCAACTCGTCGGTCAGTTCCTTGACCAGCTGTGCGTGCGCGTCTGTCTCGGTGAACACCAGCACCGCGCTCGAGTCCTCCAGCACCCAGCGCACCTGATCAGCCGACGAGGTTTCGTAAATCGGGACGGTGACAGCGCCGACGGAAAGGATCGCGTAGTCGAGGATCACCCACTCGTAACGGGTGGCCGAGAGGATTGCCACCCGGTCGCCGGCGTTCACGCCCTCGGCGATCAAACCCAGCGCGGCCGAGCGGATCTGCTCGGCGGCCTGCGCGCACGTCACATCGGTCCAGGTGCCGTCGACCAGTCGTCGGAAGATCACATGATCCGGGTCGTCCCGTTCATGGGCGTACACGCTACTGACGATGTTGTCGTGCGCCTCGACGGTGAACGGCGCCGGCATACTGTACTCACGCACGGTCTCGGCCTCCAGGTCTGGCTGGTCCGTCCAGCCTAGTCTCTGGTACGGGTCCGATGTGCCGAGCGCGGCGGATGTGCGAAGGTGATAGCCCGTGCACAGCATCCAAGTCGCCGACGAGACGTTTATCGCCGCCGACGCGGCGCGGGTCGGCGCGGCTATCGCCGACCCGGCCAGTTGGCGGCGGTGGTGGCCTGATCTGCGGCTGCAAGTTGTCGAGGATCGTGCCGAGAAGGGGATCAGGTGGGCGGTGACCGGCGCGCTGGCCGGCACCATGGAGATCTGGCTGGAGCCGACGCTCGACGGGGTGCTGCTGCACTACTTTCTGCACGCCGAGCCGTCCGGCGCGGCGGCCTGGCAGCTGGCCCGGATGAATCTCGCCAGAATGACCCACCGCCGCCGGGTCGCAGGCAAGAAAATGGCCTTCGAGGTTAAGGAGACAGTGGAGCGGTCGCGCCCGCTGGGGGTTTCTCCGGTGGCTTAACCACGCCCACGCCGGCAAGGTACCGTTTTTGCGGGAGCCAGAAGGGAAGCGACCAGGTGGCGGAGAAGACGGCGCAGACGATCTACATCGACGCGGATCCACGCACGGTAATTAAAGTGATCGCCGACATTGGTTCCTACCCCGAGTGGGTCTCGGAGTACACGGAGGCTGAGGTGCTGGAGGCCGACGCCGAGGGTTACCCGAAGGTGGCCCGGATGGTGCTGGACGCCACGGTCCTCAAAGACACCATGGTGCTGTGCTACGACTGGCCGGCAGACCGCGGCTCGGTCCACTGGTCGCTGGTGTCCAGCTCGCTGCTGAAGTCACTGGACGGCGCATATCGCTTGGTGCCCAAGGGGTCTGGTACCGACGTCACCTATGAGCTTACGGTCGACCTGGCTATCCCGATGATCGGGCTGCTCAAGCGCAAGGCAGAGCGCAGGTTGATCGACACCGCGTTGAAGGATCTAAAGAAACGAGTCGAGGCTGAGTGAGTCCGCAGCGCCCCGTCCTGGCCCGGATCAGTCTCTTCGTCGGCAAGGGCGGGGTAGGAAAGTCCACCCTGGCGGCCGCCACCGCGGTGCGTGACGCGCGCGCCGGTCAGCGTCTGCTGTTGGTGTCCACGGACCAGGCGCACTCGCTCGGTGACGTGCTGGGCGTCGAGGTCCCGCCAACCGGTCAGCGCGACCCGGTCCGAGTGCTCGCCGACGACGCCGATGTCGGGGGTGGCTTCCTCGACGCCCTGGCGCTGGACACCCTGGCGCTGTTGGAGGCGCGTTGGCGCGAGGTGGTCGGCGCGCTGGACCGGCGATTTCCCGACTCCGAGTTGGGCAGCATTGCGCCCGAAGAACTCTCGGCACTGCCCGGTGTTCAGGAAGTGCTCGGTCTGCACGAGGTCGGTGAGCTGGCCGCCACCGGGCAATGGGATCGCATCGTGGTCGACTGTGCCTCCACCGCCGACGCGTTGCGGATGCTGACTTTGCCCGCCGCCTTCGGGCTGTACGTTGAGCGTGCGTGGCCGCGGCACCATCGGCTGGCCGTCGCGGCCGACGAAGCCCGATCGGCCGCGGCGGTGGAATTGCTGGAGCGCATCAGCGCCAGCGTCGAGCGGCTTGGCGCCCTGCTGACCGACGGTGCGCTGGTCAGTGCTCACCTGGTGCTGACCGCAGAACGGGTAGTGGCGGCCGAGGCGGTGCGGACGCTGGGCTCGTTGGCGCTGATGGGCGTGCGCGTCGAAGAGCTGATCGTCAATCAGGTTCTGGTGCAAGACGATTCGTACGAGTACAACAATCTGCCCGACCACCCTGCCTTCGAATGGTATGCCGAACGCATCGGCGAGCAGCGCGCCGTGCTCGACCAACTCGCCTCCACCATCGGCGACGTGGCCCTGCTG
>Ga0187766_10001013_pt1 | contig 16296 bp, 11 predicted proteins | sample 0216_QUI02_MP05__4_FD_132971 | JGI IMG/M metagenome (GOLD analysis project Ga0187766, IMG submission 132971) | Tropical peat soil microbial communities from peatlands in Department of Meta, Colombia - 0216_QUI02_MP05_20_MG | ecosystem: Environmental > Terrestrial > Soil > Wetlands > Peat ... | reverse complement strand
TGGCCTCGGTCAAGAAGGATGCCGACGCGGTGTTCGTGCTGGCGCTGGGCCGGTGGACGCTGCTCTTCGCCCGCCAGTACGCCGAGAGCGGGCTCAAGGCCCGCATCCCTTTGATCGCCGGCGGCACCTACAGCGACGAGCACGTGCTGCCCCAGCTGGGCGATGAGTCGCTCGGCGTGATCAGCGCCCATCACTATTCGGCCGCCCTGGATACGCCGGCCAACAGGCGCTTCCGCGCCGCCTTCGAGAAGAAGTACAACCGCCTCCCCTCGTTCTACTCGGAGAACTGCTACACCGGCGCCCGCGTGGTGAGCGAGGCCGTGAAGGCCATCGGCGGGAAGGTAGAGGACCGCGCGGCCCTGATGGCCGCGCTGCGCAAGGTGGAGATCACGGACGCCCCCCGCGGCCCGGTGAAGATGGATGCCTACGGGAATCCCATCCAGAACATCTACATCCGCAAGGTGGAGCGGGTGGAGGGCAAACTCCAGAACACAGTGATCTACACCTACCCGGCCGTCAGCCAGTTCTGGAAGTACAACCCGGAGGAGTTTCTCAAGCAGCCGGTCTATTCGCGGGACTTCCCCCCCTGCCGGCATTGCTGACGGCCGTCGGCTTGCGCGGACGCGGGCTCTGGCAGGATACTTAAGGTTGGCGTTGCCCGGGCTGCTCAAAAAGGCCCAGGTGCAAGGCGGCGCGCGCTGCGCCGAGTGAGGCGTACTCCGGGTACGCCGCAGCGAGCGCGCGAGCGCGCCAACGTCCCACCCGCTGCCGCTCCGTCGGCGGCGGGGAAAGATGTTGGGCCTTTTTCAGCAGCCCGTGAGGGGACGATAGCGCATGCGCGTGCTGGGCGGCATCGCCGTGCTGGACCTGAGCACCCAGATGCCCGGGCCCTACTGTTCCATGCTCCTGGCGGACCTGGGGGCCGACGTGATCAAGGTGGAGGCGCCGGCCGGCGATCCCCTCCGCGCCTACCCCCCCATGTTCGACAGCGTGAACCGCGGCAAGCGGAGCATCGCGCTGGACCTGAAGACGGCGGAGGGCGGGGCCATCCTGGCGCGCCTGGCCGCCCGCGCGGACCTGGTGCTGGAGGGGTTCCGGCCCGGCGTGGCCGCCCGCCTGGGGGTGGATCACGCCAGCCTCGCCAAGATCAAGCCCGACATCATCTATTGCGCCATCTCCGGCTTCGGGCAGGACGGCCCGTACCGTGATCGGTCGGGCCACGACATCAACTACCTGGCCCTGGGCGGGGTGCTGGGCCTCGAGGTGCCCATCGCCGGGCGCCCGTCGCCCCCGCCCGTGCTGGTATCCGATCTGGCGGCGGGCCAGTTCGCCGCCATCGCCCTGCTGGCGGCGCTGGTGGGCCGCCTGCGGGGGGGCGCGGGGCAGTACATCGACCTGTCCATGACGGACGGGGTGGTCTCGTGGGTGGGCACCGAGCTGGCCCGCTTCCACGCCGAGGGCAGGACCCCCGACCGCCCGAACGTCACCGTGGCCCCCCACTACGAGGTCTTCGCCACGGCGGAGGGCGAGTTCGTCGCCCTCGGGATCGTGTACGAGGACCACTTCTGGCGGAACCTCTGCGACCTGCTGGCGCTTCCAGGCTGGCGCGGCTGGGGCAACGCCGAACGCCTGCGGCACTACGAGGAGGTCCGCGGCGAGCTGCGCCGCATCTTCTTCGGTCGGACGCGGGCCGAGTGGGAGCGCCTCTTCGCGGGGGTGGACGTGCCCTTCGCCGGCGTGGCGGGCCTGGCCGAGGTCCTCCGCGACCCTCAGTTCCGGCACCGCCGGCTGTTCGCCGAGTTGCCGTCCTCCGCGGGGGCGGGAACCAGCCGCCAGGTGGGGCTGCCCATGAAGTTCTCCAACGCCGAGTGCGAGCCGCAGGGCGCCCCGCCGCGCCTCAGCGAGCACGCCACGGCCATCCTCAAGGACCTGGGCTACACGCTGGACGCCATCGGGGGCCTGGCCGCCTCCGGCGCCGTGGTGGTCCAGTAAGGCGAACCGCCAGGACGTCGGGGACGCCAAGAGGGACGGCGCGGAGCGCTTCCTTGGCTATCCTGGCGCCTCGGCGGTTGGAGGAGTCCACGCCATGAGCACCGTCTTCACGCAGGCGCATGAGGATCTCCGCGCGCTGGCGCGCGACTTCGCGGCCAAGGAGCTGGCCCCCCGCGCCGCCCAGCTCGACCGGGACCACGCCTTTCCCACCGAGGCGTGGAAGCGGGCCGGCGACATGGGCCTCTTGGGCGTCCTCGTGCCGGCCGAATACGGCGGGGTGGGCCTGGATCACATCGCCTTCTGCATCCTCGTGGAGGAGCTGGCCCGGGCCGACGGCGCGGTGGCCCTGGTGCTGGACGTGACGGCCGGGATCGTGAGCGAGTGCATCCTCCTGGGGGGGACGGAGGAACAGAAGCGCCGGTACCTGCCCCCCTTCTGCCGCGCGGAGAAGCTGGGCGCCTTCTGCCTCAGCGAGCCCGGCTCGGGGTCGGACGCGGCGGCCCTGCGCACGCGGGCCGTGCTGAAGGGCGACCACTACGTCCTCAACGGCACCAAGACCTTCATCACCAACGGCGGTCTGGCGGACGTGTACCTCATCATGGCCCGCACGGATCCGGCCAAAGGGTCCCGGGGCATCACGGCGTTCCTGGTGGAGAAGGGGACCCCCGGCCTGTCCTTCGGCCCGCCCTTTGAGAAGCTGGGCCTGCACGCCTCGCAGACCTGCCAGGTGATCCTGGAGGACTGCCGGGTGCCGGTGGGGAACCGGCTGGGCCCCGAGGGCGAAGGCTTCAAGCTGGCCCTGCGGGGGCTGGACCCGGCCCGCGTCACCGTGGGCGCGCAGGCCGTGGGCATCGCCCAGGGCGCCCTGGACTACGCCCTCGAGTACACCAGGCAGCGCGAGGCCTTCGGCCAGCCCGTCATCAGCAACCAGGGGCTCCAGTTCTTCGTGGCGGACATGGCGACCCAACTGGCCGCCGCCCGGGCTCTCACGTATCAGGCCGCGGAGATGTTCGACACAGGCCACCCCGAGCGGGCCAAGTACGCCGCCATGGTCAAGCTCTTCTGCAGCGAGGCGGCGGCCAAGATCGTGGGGGACGCTGTGGTGATGCTGGGCGGCTACGGCTACATGCGCGAGTACCCGCTGGAGAAGATGTATCGCGACGTGAAGGCGCTCCAGATCTACGAGGGCACGAACCACATTCAGCGCGTGGTCATCGCCCGCCACCTGCTGGGCGCCCGCTGAGCGACCCCGCCACGCCAAGGCCTCCGGGGGGTTCGGCTTGCTCCCGCGTGGCGCCGCGCTCGAATTGAAGGCGCTGGTCCGCCGCTACGGCCGCCCCTACAGCGCCGCCCTGGGCATCGATCTTCGCTCGCGCCAGCCGGCCGATCTGAGCAAGTGGTTTCTGGCCAGCATGCTCTACGCCAAGCCCATCAGGGAGGAGGCCGCCACCAGAACCTACAAGATCTTCGAAGCCGAGGGCCGGACGACGCCTCAGCGCATCGTCGGGGCCGGCTGGGAGGGGCTGGTGGGACTGCTGGATGCCGGGGGCTACGTCCGCTATGATTTCTCCACGGCGGATAAGCTGTTGGGGGTTTTTGGGGCCCTGCAGGCCCAGTACGGGGGGGACCTGAACCGGCTGCACGCCGCCGCGAAGGGCAGCGGCGAGCTGGAGCGGCTGCTCAAGGGACTGGGCAAGGGCATCGGAGATGTGACCGTGGCCATCTTTCTGCGGGACCTCCTGGGCATTTGGCCCAAGGCCAGGCCGGGGTTCACGCCGCTCGAACGCCTGGCCTTGCGCAAGCTGGGCATTTCGGAATCGGCAGTGGAGGCCGCTACCCGGCGGCTGCGCGTCAGCCCGGTTCGCGTGCGGACGGCGTTGGCACGGTACGGCATCCGCCTGCGCCGCGGCGATGGCTCCTGATAGGTCCACACGGGGGGTGAATTACTCCGCCGTGGCCAAGCTCTTCTGCCGCGGGGCGGCGGCCAAGATCGTGGGCGACGCCGTGGTGATGCTGGGCGGCACCGGCTACTTGCGCGAGTACCCGCTGGAGAAGACGTATCGCGACGTGAAGGCCCTCCAGATCTGCGAGGGGACGAACCACATCCAGCGCGTGGTCATCGCCCGCCACCTGCTCGGAGCCCGATGACCCGACGCGGTGCCGGGCGCCCCTAAGACAGTTCACGGCCCGTCGGCGGCGGAGGTGCGCAATGCCATCCCGTGAGGAACAGATCGCCCGGCTGCGGTCCGCCATCGCCGCCCAGGAGCACCTCCGCCCCACCCTCGGCGACGCGGTGGTGGAGGTCACGCTCACCGCCCTGCGGGCCCAGCTCAACTCCCTCCTGACGGAGCAGGATGCGCCGCCGCGCCCGACATCCCCTATCTCCTCCGATGCCCTGCTCGCTCGGCTCCAAAGCTATGTCCCCAAACAGCTGGCCGACAAGATGCGCGCGGCCGGCCAGATCGAAGGCGAACGTCGGCAGGTCACCGTCGTCTTCGCCGATATCTCGGGCTTCACCGCCCTCTCCGAGCGTCTCGACGCGGAGGATGTGGCCTCGCTGGTCAACGAATGCCTGAAGGAGCTGGTCCTGGCCGTCTACCAGTACGAAGGGTTGGTGGACAAGTTCGTCGGGGACTCCATCATGGCGGTCTTCGGGGCGCCCGTCGCCCTGGAGGACGATGCGGAGCATGCCCTGCGCGCCTCCCTGGCCATGCGGGAGCGGCTCCAGGCGTTCAACCGGCGCTGGGTCCACAAGCTCGGGCAACCCGTGGACCTGCACATCGGGGTGAACACCGGCATCGCCATCGCCGGCAACGTCGGGAGCGATCTCCGCATGAGCTATACCGTGGTGGGCGACACGGTGAATGTGGCCGCCCGCCTGCAGGACGCCGCCCGCGCGGGGCAGGTCTTCGTGAGCCGTACCACCTACCGCCTCACCCGTGGGGCCTTCACGTTCCAGGCGATGGATCCCATCCAGGTCAAGGGGAAGCGCGAGGCGCTCCCCGTGTACGAGCTGCGGCAGGCGAAGGTGCGCCCGGAAAAGGCGCGGGGGGTCGAGGGGCTGGCCTCGCCGCTGGTGGGCCGGGAGCGCGAGCGCCGGGCGCTGGTGGCGTGCCTGGAGGAACTCGCGCGGGGCAACGGGCGGATCGTGATGCTGCTGGGCGACGCTGGCATCGGGAAGAGCCGCCTCATCGCCGAGGTCCGCCAGCGCGAGGGACGGGACCTGACGTGGCTCGAGGGCCGATGCTTCGCCTTCAGCCGCGCGCTGAGCTACGGGCCGTTCCTGGATCTCCTGCGGCGGTACGCCGGCATCGCGGATGAGGACAGCGAGGCGGAGGCCAGGGCCAGCCTGCGGGACCGGGTCCAGGACCTTCTTCCGGGCGAGGCGGACGCCTACCCCATCCTGGCCCAACTTCTCTCCATGCGGCTGGAGCCCGCGGAGGCGGCGGCCCTGAGCGGGATGGCCGGCGAGGCCTACCGGGCCCGGCTGTTCGCCATCCTGGAGAGCCTCCTGGCGCGCCTGGCCGCCCGGCGGCCGGCGGTCGTTGTGCTGGAAGACCTGCACTGGGCCGACCAGAGCTCGCTGGAGCTGGCGGCACACCTTTTCTCCGTGGCCACGCGAGCCCCGCTGACCGTGGTGGCCCTGGGGCGCCCGAGGCAGGAGTGGTCCGGCAATTGGGAGAAGCTCGCCCCCGCCCTGGAAGGGTGCGGGGACCGGTACGTGGAGCTCTCGCTCCCGCCCCTCTCGGGGGAATCGAGCGCCGAGCTCATGCGGGCCCTGCTGCAGGGCAGCCCGCTGCCCGCGCGGCTGCACGAGGCCATCCTGGCCAAGGCCGAGGGGAACCCCTTCTTCGTGGAGGAGGTGCTCCGGTCCCTCATCGAGCGGGGCGCGCTGGTCCGGCAGGGCGCCGAGTGGAAGGTCACCGGGCTGGTGGAGACCATCCAGGTGCCGGACACGCTGCAGGGCGTGCTCCTGGCCCGCCTGGACCGCCTCCCCGAGGAGACCAAGCGGGTCATCCAAAGGGCCGCGGTCATCGGCCGGGTCTTCCTGTACCGGGTCCTGGACCACATGGCGCGCGGCGAGGCCGACCTGGAGACGCAGATCATGCTGCTCGAGGACGTGGAAATGGTCCGGGAGCGGCGGCGCATCCCCGAGGTCGAGTATATCTTCCAGCACGCCCTTACGCAGGACGTGGCCTACCAGACCCTCCTCACCCCATCCCGGACGGTGCTCCACCAGAAGGTCGGCGAGGCCTTCGAAGAGATCTTCGCGGAGCGGGTCGAGGAGTTCATCGGGCTGTTGGCCTACCATTACTTCCGGGGGGAGGCGTGGGAGAAGGCCCTCCACTATTCCGCCCGGGCCGGCGACGCGGCGGTGGACCTCTACGCCTACGCCGAGGCGCGCGAACACTACCGGCGGGCCCTGGAGGCGCTCACGCGTCTCCCCGACGATGCGGTCCGTCGCCGCCAGCGCGTGGACGTGAGCGTCCGGCTGGTGAACGCTTCGCTGCAGGCCGAGTCGCCGGAGAAGAACCTGGCGCTGCTGGCCGAAGCGGAGGCGACGGCACAATCCCTCGATGACCCGGCCCGTCTGGCCCGGGTGCAGCTCTGGATCGGCCGGGCGCACTACCTCGCCGGCCGGCTGCGCGAGGCTATCGGGTACTTCCAGAAGGTCCTGGCGGTGGCCCCGCAGTTCAACGATCCGGAACTCCTGGCCCTCCCGGGTGCCGTGATCGGCCGTGTCCTCTTCATCCAGGGCCAGTTCGCCAAGGCGCTCCACCTCCTCGACCAGGCGGTGCCGCTCCTGGAGACGCTCAGGAACCGTCACGAGGCGCTTTTCGCCCGGATCTATCGCGCCGGTTCCCGCGCCTGCCTGGGCGACTTCCCCGCCGGCCTGGCCGAATTGACCGGACTCCTGACCATGGCGCAGGCCAGCCGCAACCAGAACGCCGAGACCATGGTGCACACCGCGCTGGCCATCATCCGGCTCATCGCCGGGAGGTACGGCGATGCCATCGAAAACGCCCAGGAAGCCCTGGCCGTTGCGGAACAGAGCGGGGACGCCATGTTCTGCTATTCGAGCAATGCCTTCATCGCCTGGGGCCTCACCGGGCTGGGGGATGCCGGCGGCGCGCTGCGGCATTGGGCGGCGGCCCGTGAGGCCGCCAAACCGCTCGGCGGCCGGCTCCTTCTGGGCGAGTGGCTGGCGGCGGTGGAAAGCGAGACGCTCCTGGAATCGGGCGATGTGCCCGCCGCGCTTCAGCGCGGCCGGGAAGCCCTGGCCATCGCCCAGGCCGCCGGGAGCGCGATCGCCGAAGCCCTGGCGGAACGCGCCATCGGGCGGGCCCTGGCGGCCTGCCCGCCGCCGCAGCACACCGAGGCCGAGGCTCACCTGGCCAGGAGCGTCTCACTGCTGGAAGGGATCGGGGCGACGTACGACCTGGCCCGCAGTGTCCTCGCCCTTGGGGAGGCCCGCCACGCCTGCGGCAACCCCGCCGGCGCCGCAGAGCCCCTGGAGCGCGCCGCGAAGCTCGCCGCCGGATGCGGGCTGGAGCGCGAAGAGGCCGCGGCCCGCAGCCTGCTGGTCAGGGCCGGGCCGAGCTAGCAGGCCGTTGAAAAAGGCCACCTCTCCATTGCGGAATGCGGATTGGGGGTTGCGGAATACGTGCGGCGCTGCGGCGTAGGGACCGAGTACGCCTCCGAATCCCGCCACACCCTAGGGCGGGGAGATCCCGAGAAAGCGGAGGGGCCCCGCCAGCGCCCCGAAGGCGGCTTCCGCCAGCCGGTTGTGCCCTTTCCGGGAGGGGTGCCACGCATCCACGGCATGGATCAACTCCACGGCGCGGATGTCCACCGAGGCCAGGGCATCGGAATACTGCACGCGCACGTGGGGCAGGTCGCTGAGCTCCCCTTGGAGGCCTTCCACGAGATGCCGCAGTTCGGCGTTCATCAGCAAGGCCAGTCGGATCATGTTCTGCCGGTACTCCGGCCGCATGGACACATAGATCTCGTAGTCCCGTTCGAAATAGGGGTACAGCGCGGGGTCTTCCGCCCTGAGACTCTCCGCGCTGTCCCTCGCCTGGAAGAATGCCTCGAAGTTCACGAGGCCATAGACCATGATCGCCGTCCTCTGCTGCTCCGCCTTCGCGCGCTCCACGAGGCGGCGCAATTGCCGGGCGTAGTTCTTGCGGAACAGCCACAGTTGTCTGAGGAGATATTTGTCCGGGTCTCGGCGTTGCTCGGCGTTCAGCGGCGCGGCCCAATTCAGGTTGTTATGGCCGATCCAGATGAGCACGAGGTCCGGAAACCGTCCGTGGGCAAGGATCTGGTCCACCTGTTGGGAAAAGTTTCGCGTGTGTATGAGCATTTGCGTAAATGTCTGGTCTTGACCGCCTGAATCGACGAAGGCGCCGACGCCCGTGTATTCCACGGCAACCAGGGGCGTCAGTTCCTCGAGCCGCGCGTACACGCTGGAGATGCCTTCCGGGGGCTTCTCCGCATCCAAGAACCAATTCTGCTGATGTGCCGTCCGGATCCTCCACAGCGAGCTTGGAATGGAGGACACGTAGGCATTCTTGGTCAGGCTGTCCCCGATCATCGCGACGTGGGGAAGCCGTTGGACCAGCTCGTCCTCGCGGAGAACTCCCCGTTGGTACTCCAGATAGTCTGCATGGAACCGCGAGGACGGCTGGGAGATCCTGGCCACATAATCCGGGGAGGTCACGCTCCTGGGCTTCGCGAAGAGTCGATCGACGATGAAGACCACATCGAACAGCGTGGCGGCCGCCCGCCTGCCCAGGGCCGCAACGCAACTGAGGCCTCCCCGTGCGCCCGCGGTGTCCCGGAAGTAGACATCCACGAGGCCCCGATCAAATAGCGCGAGGTCCGCTTCCATCTCCGAGGGGTAGGGATTCGGCTCTCGCGCGATCTCGAATTCCGCCGTGAAGACGCCACCCCCGCTCGCACGCCAGTACACCGAATGGCGAAAGGTCTTTTCCGCGGACTCGGGGCGCGCCTCGCCGGGATCCCCAAAGCCTCGAACCAGATCGATCGGCGTGTCCTCCACGGTCAGGTCCCGATCTGCGTGAGCCGTGTCCGGGAGCGAAAGGGTCGTCCCGCCCGGGCCTTTCTCCCAGGCCTTCAACGGGAGGGAGTATTTTCCGCCGTCGATGGCAAAAAAGGGTATGTAGACCCTGCCGGACCGGACGGGGAACGGCGCCGGCTGGTCGCGTTGGCGGGCATCCCCTGTTTCCAGCTGGCCCAGGGACGTCAGCTGGACCCAGTACGTGTACCTGCCGAATCCCTCGTGCGGATCGCGCCCCGTCCGCTCTCCTTCTCTTTCGGCCCCCGGGCCGACGGCGGCACCGGATCGCTCCGGTGGCCCTCCCACTGTGCCCCCATTGTCCGCCTTCGACGCGATGCACCCCCAGCTCCCTACGAGGCCGAAGAGCGCCGCGCCGCACACGGTTAGAACATAGCGTGTTCGCATGGCAGTCGCCCCCGCCGCAGGTGGAGATGCTACGCCCCGGGATACTGGCATACACGGCGGAGGGGCGTCAATCTCCTCGCGGGCGGAAGGCTACAGGACCCTCAGGAGAAACTGATACACGTTAATGTCGCCCGCGCGGAAACGGGGCGGGCAGGACCGGAGGTACTTCAGGTAGGTCGTGTACGTCCGCTGGTCGGTGACCCGGATGGCCTCTTCCCGGCGCCTCTCGAGATTGTCCGCCCACAGGTCCAGCGTCCGCGCGTAGTGCAGCCGCAGGCTCTCGGCATGCACCAGCTCGAACCCCTCCAGGCGGCTGTGGCCGAGGACCTGCTCCGGGTCCGGAAGCCTCCCGCCGGGGAAGATCTCCGTCACCAGAAAGTGGGTCCAGCGCAGGAAAGCGAAGGTCTTGTTCGGGTTCCCGGTGGTGATGGTATGCAGCAGCATCATACCGTTGGCGCCTAGAAACGTCCGGCACCGCGCGAAGAAGGCACCGTACTTCGGCGGGGTAAAATGCTCGAAGGCGCCGACGGACACGATCTTGTCACACGCCGCGGCGTACGTCTCCCAGCCCTCCAGGCGAAACTCCAGGCCCTCGCGCCCGCCGGCCAACCGTGTCGCGTGCGCGAGTTGATTCTTGCTCAGCGTCAGTCCCACCACGATGGATCCGTATTTCTCGTGGGCCCTCCGCGCCATGGCTCCCCACCCGCAACCGATGTCCAGCAGTCGCTCCCCCGGCTCCAGCCCGAGCTTCCCCAACGAGAGGTCCATCTTGGCGATCTGCGCCTCCTCCAGCGTCTCCGCGCCGGTGGGGAAATAGGCGCATGAGTAGGTCATGGTCGGATCCAGGAAGAGCCGGAAGAAATCATCCGAAAGATCGTAGTGCGCCTGGACCGACGCGAAGTCCACGGGAAGATTGTCGGGCGTGGTCATCCGACCCTCCTGGCCTGTTCCCGCCGGAAATCCTCGGAGGTTCACGCTGCGGGGGCGCCCCGGCGCGCCGCGGCCCTCGTCGAATGGGCGTCCGTGTATCACACGGGGTGGCGCGGCGTCAAACCCGGCCCCCGGCCCCGCACGTTCCGGAGCGCGGACGCGAACGCGCGCGCGGGCGCGTTGACGCGTGGTGGGCCCCGTGCTATGGTTCTCTTGGTCGTGGGAATGGTTCCTCCAGGACATTTCACGCGTGCGGAGGCGCCCACATGAACGGGAAGGATGGGGAGTGGGAACGAGCGGAGGTGAGCTGCCCGAGCTGCCTGGAACTGCTGGTGCTGCGCCCCGGGTTGACGGAGATCTGGTGCGGGAGGTGCGAGATCGGCTACGAGATCAGCGAGGCCAAACATCCCCGGGACCCGAAGCGCAGCGTCCTGGTGCTGGAGAAGAAACGGGGGAAGCGCTAGCTTCGCACGCGGGGGGGCGAAAGGCCGCGATGCGCGGAGGGGATCGTAAGCGCGGGTAACGAGTGTACGTGGAAGGTCGGCAGGGACGGCCCGCCGGTGTCCGGCGGGCCGTTTTCTTTTTGGGGAGTTGTGTCCCACGGGGCCGACAAAAACGTTGCCTGCCGGGGGCGGCCCAGCGTATCATCCCCCAGCCATTGGCTGTCCGCCCCCCCTCCCCCCCTCACGCCTCACGCCTGACGGAGGCGGAGAAGGTCGCAAGACCGGGGCGGCTGGCACGGGCACGGGAACGGATAACGGATAGAAGATGGCCGAGCAGGGACCGTACCGGATCGGGATCGACGTCGGCGGGACGTTCACGGACATCATCTGCCTGGACCGGCGCACCGGACACGTGGGGCTGACCAAGGCGCCGACCACCCCCACGGACATCTGCCGCGGCATCCTGGAGGGGCTGCGGGCGGCGCGCGCGCCGCTGACGCAGGTGGGCGAGATCGCCCACGGCACCACGGTGGCCACCAACGCCATTTTGGAGCGGAAGGGCGCCCGCTGCGGCCTCATCACCACCCGCGGCTTCCGGGACGTGCTGGAGCTGCGGGACGGGGCGCGGCGCCCCGGCCTGTCCCCGCAGGTGGCTCAAGACCCCCTGGTGCCCCGCGAGTGGCGTCACGAGGTGTCCGAACGGATGCTGGCGTCCGGCGAGGCCCTGGAGCCGCTGGACGCCGAGGCGGTCCGCGCGGCGGCGCGCGCGCTCCTGGAGGCCGGCGTGGAATCCGTGGGCATCGCCTTCCTGCATTCGGCCCGGAACCCCGCCCACGAGCGCGCCGCCCGGGAGGCCCTGCGCGCGGTGTGGCCCAACCCGCACGTCGTCCTGGCCTCGGACCTCACGCCGCTGCCGGGCGAGTTCCTGCGCGCCTCCACGGCCGCCGTGGCCGCCTACCTGCACCCGCTGATGAGCCGATACGTGGCCGACCTCCTGGCCGGCCTCTCGGGCGCGGCCTACGGCGGGGCCTTCCGCTTCATCGAATCCTCCGGGGGCTCGCTGCCGCCGGAGGCCATCGCCGCGAACCCGCTGCCCACCATCCTCTCGGGCCCCGCCGGCGGGGCCACGGCCGCCGCCGCCCTGGGGCGCCTCCTGGGCCTCGGCGACCTGCTGAGCTGCGACATGGGCGGCACGAGCTTCGACGCGGCCCTCATCGAGCGCGGCCAGCTGGCCCTCATCGGCGAGAAAGAGCTGGAGTTCGGCGTGCCCGTGAGCGTGCCCTCCGTGGACCTGCACACCATCGCCGCGGGCGGCGGCAGCATCGCCTGGGTGGACCAGGAGGGGGCGCTCCAGGTGGGCCCGCAGAGCGCCGGCGCCGTACCGGGGCCGGCCTGCTTCGGCCGGGGCGGCTGGAAGGCCACCGTGACGGATGCGAACCTCCTCCTGGGCCGCATGGACGTGGCGCGCCCGCCCATGGGGATCGAGCGGCTGGACGCCGAGGCCGCCGAGGCGGCCATGCAGCGGGACGTGTGCGCCGCCAAGGCCATCGCGCCCGTGGAGGCCTCCCTGGCGGTGGTGGCCGTGGCCGAGGCCAGGATGGCCGCCTTCCTTCACTCGCTGCTCTTCGTACGCGGGCTGAACCCGGCCAAGGTGCCCCTGGTGGCCTTCGGCGGCGCGGGCACGCTGCACGCCGCGTCGGTGGCCCGCGCCGTGGGCATCCGGCACGTGGTGGTGCCCTACCTGGCGTCGGGCTTCTCGGCGCTGGGCTGCCTGGTGGCGCGCCCGGGGCGGCTGGTGCAGGCGCACGCGGAGCTGCCGCTTCACGCCGCCACGGACGAGGCGATCCGGGACCGGCTCGCCGCCGCCGCGCCGGAGGCGCGGGGCGCGTCCGGCGCCCTCTACGCCGCCATCCGGCGCGGCGAGAGCCCCCACGAGGAGTTCTTCCTCTGCGAGTACCCCGCCGTGCGGGCGGCCGCCCTGCGGGACCGCTACCTGGAGCGGCTGCGGCAGGTGTACGGCATCGAGGGGGCACCGCAGGAGGCCACGCTCTCGCGCCTGCTGCTGGTCATCCGCGAGGGCGGCCCTCTCGCCCCGTCCGGCCCGGCGGAGGACGGCGAGCTCGGCGCCCTGCTGGAGCGGACAATGAGGTCCGCCCGCGACACCGCGCGCTCCGCGCGGGCGGCGGCGGAACATCCGCCGCAGGCGGTGCACTTCGGCCGGGGGACGCACGAGGTGCCCGTGGTCCCGGCGGAGACCATCGAGCCGGAGACCCCGCACGCCGGCCCGGCCATGCTGTCCCTCCCCGGCGGCACGATCCTGGTGCCGCCCGACGTGCGGTTCCGCGTGGACGCCTACGGCGACACCCACCTGGAATTACCATGACGAGTGATTAATGACGGCTGGCGCTCGGCGCCACGTGAGGCGTAAGGCGTCAGGCGTGAGGGGAGCGACGCCTCGCCTGACGCTTCACGCCTCACGCCTTACGAGGGGGTCCGAAATGCACGGGGAGGGGGCGCGGCGGCTTCGCGAGGCGCTGGCCCGCGCCACGGCCGAGATGGATCGGCTGCTGAGCCGTGGCTCGGCCTCACCCAGCGTGGCGCACCTGGGCTGGCGGGCCAGCGCCCTGTACGACGCCGGGGATGGGCACCTGATCCATAGCGGCCAGGAGGCCGAGCCCTTCCTGGCCGAGGTGGCGGCCGGGGCCATCGGTGAGCTGCTGCGGCAACTCCGCGCCCGCGGCGATGCCCCACGCCCCGGCGACCTGTTCCTCACCAACAACCCGCTGGAGGGCGGCGGCAGCCTGGAAGACGTGATCATGGCGGCGCCCGCCTTCGCGGGCGGCGCGCTGGCGGGGTTCCTGGCCGCCGCCGTGAGCCAGCCGGCCTTCGGCATGGAACGTATCGAACCGGCCCGCGCCCTGCGCGACGAGGGGCTCATCGTGCCCTGGGCCCGGGTGGGGCGCGAGGGGGACCTGTTCCCCGGCGTCACGGCGGTGCTCACGGCCAACGCCGTGGCCGCGGGCAGCATCGAGCAGGAGCTGCGCCTGCAGGCCCACGCGCTGGCCACCGGGCAGGAGGGGCTGCGCCCCGCCCTGGAGGCGCTGGGCCCCGACGGCGTGCGGGAGGCTGTGGCCGCCTTCGCCGCCGCGGGGCGGGACGGCCTGCGCCGTCTGCTGGCCGCGGTGCCGGCGGGCTGCCACGCGGCCCAGGGGGCCCCGCTGCCCGTCACGCTCGCCGTGACGGGCGGGCGCATCCGCCTGGACTTCGCCGGGGCGGTCGAGGCCGCTGCGGCCCTGGGCAGCGTCACGCCGTCCATGGCCGCCGCCGCCTGCCGCGTGGCCATCCGCCAGCTCTTCTCCCCCGAGGTGCCGACGCTGGGCTTCGGCGGCGGATGGGAGGCGGACGTGCTGGACTTGGCCGCGCCGTGGTGCACCGCCTCCCTGGATGCCGCTGTGGCCACCGGGCGGCGCCACCTGGTGCACGCGATGCTCGAAAGCGTCACCGCGGCCTTCGCGCCGTTCTACCCGCACCTGGGGAAGGCCCCGGGCCCGCTGGCGCCGGCGCTCCTGCACATCCGCGGGCGCGACGGGGACGGCCGCTCTTACACGCTGCGCCTCCTGGTGGGCGGCGGGGCCGGCGGCAGCGTGCTGGGCGACGGCCTGGCGCACACCGGGCCCCTGGCGGGCGCGGGCCGGATGCCCCCGCTGGAACAGGTGGAGGAGCGATACCCGATCCTGGTTCACGGCTTCCGCCTGCGCGACGGGTGCGCCGGACCGGGGCGCTACCGGGGCGGCCTGGGGGCCGCACTCGATTTCGAGCTGCGGGCCGGGCAGGCGGAGCTGAACGCCGTGCTCCCGGGGCTGGCGCCAGGGGTCCAGGGAGGATACGCCGGCGCCCCCGCGCGCCTCACGGTGCAGGGCCCCGAGCGGGGCCTGCAGGCCTGGGACGGGCCGGGGCGCCACGTGGTCTCCCTGCGCGCGGGCGAGCGGGTGCGCGTGGAGGCGCCGGGCGGCGGCGGGTGGGGCCTGCCCTGCCAGCGGCCCATCCACAAGGTGGAAGACGACGTGCGCCGCGGCCTGCTGGGCCTGCGCGAGGCGAAGAACCCGTACGGCGTCATCTTCGATCCGGCCACGCTGGAAAAGGACGACGTCCTGACCTACCGGGTACGCCACTACCTGCTCACGTCGCTGGTGGTGGAGGATATCGTGGCCGGGCAAGACGCCACCATCTGGGGCTAGCCTCCCGAATAGGGAAGAGCGTTCGGCAGTTCGGCGGGTCGACCGTTCGGCGGTTCCACCGGCGCGAACGGAGTTGGGGGGCCGAACAGCCGAACAGTCGAACGCTTTTGGTTGCATGGGGGTGTCATGGCAACGGTGTTCGCCATCAGCTCGCGGCTGAGCCCGACGGACCCGGAACACCTGGCGGACGTGGCGCGCCACCTGGGCGTCGGGGCCATCGAGTGGCGGCTGGATGTCCTGCGCGTGCCCGTGGCCGCCAAGGCCCGGGCGGCCTTCTTCGGCCGGCTCCAGGCTTCGGGGATGGCGGCGCGGTACCACGCCCCCTACACGGACCTCGAGGTTGCCCACAAGAACGCGTCCCTGGCCCGGCAGTCCCTCGCCGTCCTGCGCAGCTACCTGGAGGTGATCCCGGCGGAGGGGGAGCCGGTGTTCACGGTGCACGTCGGCTCCAAGGGGATCCCCATCGAGGAGCTCTCCTGGGACCATGCGGTGGGGAACCTGCGCAGCCTCGTACAGGCGGGAGCTTCCCGCGGCATCACCGTGGCGGTGGAGAATCTGGCCACGGGGTGGAGCGCCGACCCGTGGGCCATGGGCGAGCTGTGCGGCCGGAGCGGGGCCCGGATCACCTTCGACCTGGGCCACTGCCTGGCTAGCGAGGTAGTGCAGAAGGCCGGCAAGCCGCTCACGGAGATCGTGGATTCCCTGGCCAAGTTCATCGTCCAGGGACACATCTACGGCGTCGAGCACGCGGACGGCCGGCACTCGGCCTGGAAGGACCTGGAGGCGCTCAAGCCGGTCCTACGGCACCTGGCCCAGTTCCCCTCCTTCTGGTGGATCCTGGACGTGGACGAGCTGCGCGAGGCCGCGGCACTCAAGGAGCAGATCGAGACCGGCGCCTTCGTCTAGCAGGCTGCTGAAAAAGGCCCAACTCTCCATTGCGGAATGCGGATTGCGGAATGCGGAATCCGCGCGCCGCCTTGCACCTGGGCCTTTTTGAGCAGCCTGCGCAAAGGGGGATTTCCGGCAGCGTGCTTAACGGAAGAAGGTTCGAACGTTCGACCGTTCGGACGTTCCGGGAGCGGTCGAACCGTCGAACGGCCGAACGCCTTTTAGAGAGTTGAGAGGGGGACAGGATGGGCTACTTCCATCGGTGGGAGGAGTTCCCGCAGCGCGGCGTGAGCTATCTGCAGGGCCTGCCCAATTC
>Ga0187766_10001011_pt1 | contig 16304 bp, 11 predicted proteins | sample 0216_QUI02_MP05__4_FD_132971 | JGI IMG/M metagenome (GOLD analysis project Ga0187766, IMG submission 132971) | Tropical peat soil microbial communities from peatlands in Department of Meta, Colombia - 0216_QUI02_MP05_20_MG | ecosystem: Environmental > Terrestrial > Soil > Wetlands > Peat ... | reverse complement strand
GAGCGATTAGTTCATCCTAGGGTAGTTGAGTGTGCAAGAACTCATGCATAGTTTTGAGGTTACTATGCATTTAGGGTAGGGATAAGCCGTGGGTTTCGACCCTAACCGCCACCCATCAGATGGCGGTTTTCGTGCGCTAAAGTACTTACGCTACCATTGCTTTTCGACCATCACAAAGCAATCACAAACCTTGCACTCCTTACATCTCGGCTGAGCGTCGTGTACAATAGATACAAGAAAGGGCGCGTGATAGGGAAACGTGCGATTGGTCTGAGTGATGAGGAAGAAGTGATCGAGTAAGGATGAAGCGCCATGCAACAGTCGTTAGGACAGATTATTCGCCAGGTACGGCAGTTCCGCAATCTCACGCAGCGGCAATTAGCTGGTGGGCGTTTTTCGTATTCTTATGTGAGCGCGGTAGAACATGATCGAATTACTCCATCTGCCGAAGCCTTACGCTTTTTCGCCGAACGGTTAGGCCAGCCAGACGGAAATTTTGTGGCGCTCCTTGAGGAGCCCGACGTTGCACAGGCGCTGTCTGTTCTCAATTTGCCTGCTCTCCCTGCCACCAATGGACATTCTAAACAAGCCACAACAGTCGAGTTGCTAAACACGCTGCTCGAACAGGCCGAAGTTTCGAGCTCATCACCTTCCGACTCATTTCCGACTCTCGCTCCCGATGTGCTTGCCTCGCTTCCGCACCAGCTACAGTCTCGGTACTACTTATCCATAAGTCGGAGTGCCAGGAAGAACGGAGAACTTACTCCAGCGATCAGCGCTTTGGAAGCCGCGCTCGTGCTCGCGCCTTCTGGCTTACAGGCAACCATTTTAGACGAGATCGGAACGTGTTACTTCCTACAACGAGCTAATCACACAGCACTTGGCTACCATCTCCATGCATTGCACTTTCTATCGAAAGGCTCTTCAGACGATAACACCTCGTTCTCACGAGTGGTGATCGAGCTTCATTGCGGCGATGATTACCGCGAACTGGGAGCTTATCACCAGGCGTTAGCACATTATGAATCGGCTCGCTCACATCTCACGGCGCAACATGACTTAGCTACCACCGGCAAGGTGTATGCCGGGCTAGGATACCTGCTTTATGCCGCTCTCTCCACGTCAGCAATGCCTCCTTACGCGTCAACTTTCTCCCCCTCTCTCTCAACTTTACAGATCGAACATGACTATCAGCGCGCGAACAGTTTTCTGCATCAGGGTGTGGGTTTCTACCAGGCGAGCGCCGATCGCCTACATGAGGCGAACATCCGCTTGATGCAGGTCTCACTACTACTCGATTGGAGTGCGTGGCGACAACGGACGAGACAGGAACCGACCAGCCGAACAGAGGAACAATCCTCCACGACTTCATGTGTGCCTCTCCTGGATGAGGCGGAAGGATACTGTCGACAAGTGCTAATGGCCCCCCAGGAGGCTGCTTCGGATGAAGAGACTTTATTTCTTGAGCTTGACTCCCTATTATCAACTGCCATAGCCGGTCTTATCCGTATCGCTGTTCAACGTGCCAGGCTCTCCAACCTGGATACTCACTCAGTCTATATTGCCTATCGCGAACGGGCATTTGCAGCTCATCTCTGCCGTCTGACGCTCAAGGCACTTTCACATTCTTCATCTCTCAGGGAAGCTGCCAGACAAGCATTGGCACTCTCTGCTGAGACGCTGGAATACTATTCACCCTCATTGCCACGCTTCACCGATTGGCCTGCTGAACGAAGCGATAGCTCGACTCACAGCACGCTTGGTCTGGCAGAGGTATACGCCGCCGTGGGAGAGGTAGCCGAGGAACTGGGGAGAGTAGCTGCCACGCCAACCTATGCTCATGATTGTTATGTGCAGGCCGGTCAGTTCCTGCATGCCTCGCTGACCCTGGCTCACTCACTTCACATGAACGGAGCGTGCGATCCAGGTTACCTGGCACGCCTTTACCGGCGCTGGATTGCTCTGTTAGAGGATCGTCAACTTGCTTCACCAACCCTTGCTGAAGAAACAACACAGGCGCTTTTGAAGGTGCTTGAGCAGGGGTTCTGGCAGTTCCAGAGCATGCTTTCTATGGATATGAACGCGCACGATGGAGAAGAGACGAGTTAGGGTGCTACATCAAGCTTGTCCACCCTGGCTGCTCGTTCCCGCTCTTGAGTTTCACCTATTGCGTAGATGATCACGCCGGAGACGGTCCCATCGGCAGCATGGGTGGGGACAAGGGTATAGGCCAGGAGATGCTCACTGCTTCCACCTTGCGCCTTCGGCTCGCCTGTCTTTGACACTGGGATACGACGCTGTACATCCTGCTGGTAGACCTCGTTGGCCAGGCGCAGCATTGGAACTTTGGTTGCCCAGATGAGCCCAACCACTTCGGAGAAAGGCTTAGCCAGGATCTCCTGATCCTGTAATTTCCTAGCGTAGTTCGGACTAGCCGTCTTGACCCGCAAATCTGGACCGGCCAGCACGACGAAGGAGAAAGGCGCGTGCTCAATGATCTCAGCAAACTGACCTCGCTCGTCCGCAAGCACGGTGAGCTGGTCCTGCAGTGCTCGCTCGCGCACAAGGGAAGCTTCATTCGCGATCCCAAGCAGTTCGCTGGTGCTCTCCAGTTCTTGTGACGTGGCCTGCAGTTCCTCATTGGAGGTCTCCATTTCCTCGAAGTCTGCTTGGAGTTCTTCGTTCGTCGCCTCCAACTCTTCGAGTTTAGCCTGCAGTTCCTCCTGGTTCACCGTCATGTCCTCATTGACCGCCAGCAATTCCTCATTCGCCTTCATCATGGAGGCATTCGCCTCATTCAAGCGCGTGTTCGCCGCACCCAGCGCACCCAGGAGCTGTGCCTGTTCAGCCTGCATGGCCTCTAGGTGTCGCCGCGTTTGCACCTGCTCCGTGACGTCGATGACACAGATAGCGACGAGTTCCGGTCTGGTCGCATGCACCTGGATGGGAGAGAGCGAGAGCGCCATGAAGCGGCCGCGGCCCTCCGCTCTGACATCGAGCTCAACTTCTGGCAGGGTGAGTGCACTCCGCTCGCGAAAGACCTCATCGATGGCAGTACGCACCTCTGCATAGGGAAGGCCAGCAGCCTCATGCAGGAAATCCTGTTCGACACCTGTGGCGGGCAAGTGCAAGAGCCGCCGGGATAGGTCATTGGCCGTCACAATATGATAGTCCTCATCGATCACGACGATGCCAACGGGGAACGCACGGAACAGCACCTCATGATAGCGCCGCACCTGTTCAAGATCGAGGAAAGGAGGCGCGGCCTGCGGCTCGGTGACGTGTTCTGCGGCAACAGCGAGAGCAGAACTATCCGGACGTTCCTCGATACGCGGTCTTGTCACAGCTGCAACTAACGGAGTCGATGCTATTGGGGAAGCCTTGTTGATGCAGCGATACACATGCCACTGCTGGCTCGCCGGTCTAAACAGCGTGTGTGGTGGGTGGAGCTCATCTGTGTCACCCAGGAACAGGAAGCCGCCGGGATAGAGGGAGAAGGCGAACTGCTTGAGCACAAACTCCTGCACACCGGGCGTGAAGTAGCTCAGCACGTTGCGGCACAGCACCAGATCGATCTTCGAGAAAGGCATGCCCCGTGCGATATCCTGTTGTCCAAAGACGACCAGTTTGCGCAGCGTCTTGCTGATGCGGTACCCGTGATCGATGCGCTCGAAGAAACGCGTTCTGTACGCTGGCGGCAGTCCCTCAAGCAGGTTCTCGGCATACACGCCGCGTCGTGCGAAGGAGATGGCAGCTTCGGAGAGATCGGTGGCGAAGAGTTTGATGTTCCAGCGGGAGATCTTTGAACCAAGCAGATCTGCGAGCAACATTGCCAATGAATAGGCTTCTTCCCCGGTCGCGCACCCTGCCGACCAGCCGCGAAAGGTATAATCTCGATCGCGCGCGCGATCGAGGAGTTCTGGCAAGACGGTGTTTTTCAGATACTCAAAGGCAAGTGAGCCATGGAAGAATGCCGTGTCAGTGACGAGCAGAGCTTTGATGAGCTCCTCCGATTCTGCCCGGGTCGACTTCAGGTAGTCCAGGTAGTCTTGCATCGTTGGTGTACTGGTTGCCAGCATACGGTACTCGATGTGCTGCAGCAACGTCGACGGCTGGTACATGCGAACGTCGATCTGCTCGTGATCCTTGAGATAACTCAGGATGCCATCAAGCACTTCTCCCCGCTCTTCTTGAGATGGAACATGGTTCCCGACAAGCAGGTCGTACAGGAGGGGACCAATGCGCTCAAGATCGACCTGTATGTCCACGATGGATGGAGGCAGGGCCAGCGGCATTGAGGGGAAGCGAGCGGTCTGGGGGTTCTGGATGATCACGGTCCCACCAGCCTTATGCACCTCGATCGCCCCCTTCGAGCCATCGGAACCCGTGCCCGTCAAGATTACAGCAATCAGGCGCTTGCCATAGGTACTGGCGGCACTGGAGAGCAGGAGGTCCAGCGAGGGCTTGGGCCGCCCCTGTTGGTCTTCCTGTACCTCAATATATCCATCGTTGATCGTGACGTGACGATTCTCCGGCACGACATACATCTCGCCTGCCAGAAGTCGTGTATGAGCTGTGATGACGTGCACCGGTAAGGTGGCACGGCGCTGGAGAATATTACCCAGATTGCTGGGTCTTTGGGGATCGAGATGCTGAGCCAGCACGATTGGCACAGGGAAATCAGCAGGGAGAGTGCTTACCAAAATGGAGAGCGCCTCTATGCCGCCTGCGGAAGACCCAACAATCACCAGATCGTCAGAAGATGCTGTTTGATCACTCGTACTCATTATACTCTGCCCTCCTCGAGTCGAAGTTATGTTAAGAAGTAGTATCTTTGAGAGGAATAGGCTCTATTGAACACTTTCCCATATAACTCCGCTTTTCTCTATATGAGGCTGTAACACCCTAAAGGTATTATAACTGATGATCTTCACAATACTGACACGTCGTGCCTTTTTTCATCACATACTCATCACAAAACTTCTTGTTTTTACAAGGCAAATAGTTATTCTTCAGATAAATTATTGGAAAAATTGCAAAAAGTATAGTATACTAACAACTGGTATGACTTCTCGTTCAGCAATTTCCTGCAAAAGCGAAATGTGAATATCTTGTACAGGTGAGCATATGACACCAAGAAAGCTATCAATTGCACATGAGCACCAGGAAATCGCTGCGCATAGCTATCGCCTGATGAGACCTGCGCGAGCAATCGCTTGCGTACTCGAGCTGTCGCCTCATGAGGTATCTCGTGTTGGTATAGCAGCCCTTCTACATGATGTGGGAAAGCTAGCCATTCCTATGTCCATATTGTGTAAGCCGGGCCCTTTGAGCTCAGAGGAATGGACTATCATGCATCGTCACCCCGAAATTGGCAACCAGATGCTCTCACAGGCAGGAGGAGATTGGACAGGTCTGGGTCCCATCGTAGCAGCTCACCATGAGCACTGGGATGGAGGCGGTTATCCCACGGGGCTAGCGAAAGAAGCGATCCCGTTGGAGGCCCGTATTCTCAGCGTCGTGGACGCATACGATGCCATGACCTCACACAGAGTATACCGGCAGCCATTCTCATCTGAGGAAGCCAGGGAGGAACTGGAGCGTTGTTCCGGTCTTCAATTCGATCCCAGGGTGGTCGCGGCATTCCTCCAGGTATTGGATGGACAGGAGCCGAGCGGGCATGTGCATTTTCCGCTGGGCGGAAAGCATTTCAATGGTGAAAGGTTGAGAAACCTGTCCATCACTCGCTTTCTTGTTACACTTGCGGAGACAGCCACTCTCGCAAGCGTACCAATTGACTATCTCGTAGGGAACCGAATAGGGTTTAGTAGGAAGAGCTTACTGCACGTGGGAAGCTTACATCAAGAAACGAGCCGCTATGACTGACACGCGAGAAACTCAGAACACATCTCTTCCTGCTGGGTCCTCACCCCCATCGATCGTTAGTGCTGATGTTCTCGCATTCCTGGACATTTTGCCGGATGGAATGGTGATCGTTAATCAAGCGGGAAGTATCGTGCTAGTCAACAGGCAAACTGAGGCCATCTTCGGCTATGCACGCGGGGGACTCATCGGCAAGCAACTTGAACTGCTTCTCCCCAAGCGCTTTCGCGCCGCCCACACCGCTCATCGGGAGCGCTATTTCTCGGCTCCATGCATGCGACCTATGGGGATAGGCTTACAGCTCGTCGGGCGGCGATGGGACGGCTCAGAGGTTCCTGTGGAGATCAGCCTGAACCCCATACTGCTCGATGGCGCACTCCACACGCTCGGCGCTATTCGTGATGTGAGCGCCCAGCGCGCTGCTGAACGTGAGCGTCTACAGCAATCGCAGCAGATCCGCTTGCAGGCGGATCTGCTCAATCTCGCGCATGATGCCATTCTAGTACGCGACTCTGTCGGTCGCATACTCTCGTGGAATAAAGGGGCCGAGGAACTCTATGGCTGGACGGCGCAAGAGGCACTGGGTCGCGTCAGCCACACCCTGCTCAAGACGCGTTTTCCCGTCGACCTCGCCGAGGTCGAAGCACACCTCGAGAACGACGGCCGGTGGCAGGGAGAACTCGTCCATACCTGCCGTAATGGCCACTTCGTAACAGTGGAAAGCCGCCAGGTGCTCGCAGTAAGTGGAGCAGGCCAGCCTTCTACCGTCCTGGAGATCAACCGCGATATCACCGGGCGCCGTGAGATTGAAGAAATTGCTCAAACAGTTTACACAGAAACAAAGACACGCTTGAGCTTCATGCAGCAGGTGCTGGATGCGCTACCTTGCTCCGTATCGCTCGTCTATGGGCATGACGCCAGATTGGTGCTGGCCAATTGTGCCGCCGCCAGCGTCTGGGGAGCCAACTGGCGGGCCCATCAACCAATGCGGGAATTTCTGGCCAGCAATGGAATTGAACTGTTCGAGGCCCAGGGCCTCACACTGCGGCCTGAACAGTATGCTACGCTACGAGCGGTCCAACACGGGGAGATTGTGTTGCAACAGCAGGAGACGATTCATCGTCCCAACGATGTCCCTTTACCCGTCCTGGTTAGCGCACTGCCCCTCCCTCCTCAACAAGGCTCGGGCCAGCTCGTCCCGCAGGGAGAGGCACTCGCGCTCGTTGTCCATCAAGATGTCACTCCTCTCAAAGAGGCCGAATACCTCAAAGATGAATTCGTGGGCATCGTGGCCCATGAATTACGCACGCCGCTCTCTGCGCTGCGCGGCTTTGCCGAAATGCTGCTGGTACAGACAGCACGTCAACGGGGCCCACAACTCGCTGATTGGCAGCAAGAAGCTCTGGAGGAGATCGAAGTGGCTACCAGACGCCTGGCCAAACTGACTGAGGACCTGCTGGATGTGACACGCCTGCAAACAGGTCGTCTGCTGCTGCTGCGCACCCAGACCAATGTGGTCTCAGTCGCCAGGGGCGTTGCGGAATTTTTACAACAGGCGACCACACTGCATCAGGTGGAGGTGCATTCAGTCCACCCTGAGCTGATGGCTGACATCGATCCGGGACGCATCGAACAGGTCTTGACCAACCTGGTTGGCAATGCCATCAAATACAGCCCTCAGGGAGGCCCGGTGATCATGACGCTTTGGGAAGAGGAGACGGCCAGGAGCATTGTCATCAGCGTGGCCGATCACGGCATCGGCATTCCCGAAGCTCAGAAGGCGCAAATGTTCGGGCGCTTCATGCGGGCTGACAACGCCCGTGCCTGGGGGATTACAGGCTCAGGATTAGGGCTCTTCATCTGCCGCGAACTTGTACAGCGGCACGACGGCCAGCTCTGGTTTGAATCGGAGGAGGGCACTGGCTCGACGTTCTATTTGACCTTGCCCGCGACCCCGAATGCTACTCCTCCAGCACGACCACCGATTTACATGGAAATACCAAAGCCAATCTGAGCCAGCTTTAACATCGTCGCTGACACGACTACCGCCGTTCACCGCTCTTTGTGATGACTTCGTGACACTATAACGCACTCCCTGCTCAGGCATCCCTGTGATTGCTCTGTGTCGAAGGAATCGTAGTCTGTGATCTTGATGTGATTTGCTCGTGCTATTGTATGTGTTATAAGATAAGGTGTTTGTTAACTGATCGAAAGGAAGGTTGGATCTGAAATAACGCATGGGACGCCAAGGATTAGTTCTCCTGTTCCCGCAATAGAAAAGGTCGCTTTTATGCATTTACCAACTCCCCTATACAAACCGATTCAAGAAGTAATAAAGTACGCTAATCCTCGCTTGATGCTCTTCTCTTGTCCAAAGGAATATGGTGTGGATGTCGCAGCCCAATATGATGGAAATATACATCCATCGATTTATTCGTATCCTATCCGTGGCGCCGCTTTTACAGCTCCTGAGAAAGCAGAGACATCCTCATTTCTCATATTACCTGAGACCCCAGCCATGAAAGAAGCGTTTAAAGCACTGAAGGCTATATACAGCTATTATGAGATACCAATTCCAGAGGTCATATGGGGACCTGATCCAATCGAACCGGGAAAGAAGTTTGGAGTCTTTGATGTCTGTGTTGCTAGCGATCCTGAAGTAATCGAACAGATTTTGGCGGTTACCTATAACCGGAATACCGCATATTCGCTTATCTCGCATGCCTATACTCCAGAAACCGAGCAAGTCCGTCTCGCATTTGCACAGGCAGGACTTCATTCCTTTCCCGTCTTTAGCCCTAAAGAATATGGCTGCACAAACGCTCATGATCGAAGCGGATCGGCAGCATTTGCAGTGAAATACGGGTTACCCTATCCTTTTTCACGCGTCGGATATTCCTTGTCTGATATTCAGGCAGCATATGAAGAGGTTGCTTTTCGGACTGAAAATCCCCACGTCTATGTCAAAGCAGCTATTGGAGGCGGAGGATACTTAATCAACCAGGTCTACAGCGTTGAAGAGGCTCTCTCTACTGTGCGCACATGGGATACATGGGGCGTGAGAGAACCGATCTATGGTGGGGATATAGTTGCTGTTGAACTTCAAGGAACGATTCCGGCGATTTTAGCTGTCTGTTCATGGCAAGATGCCTTCAATCATGTCACGACTCCTTTACGAAAAGATATCCCAGCCACACAAGGACCCGCGTACACCGTACAATATCTTGATGGCACTGCACATGCGGGTAATGGCTATAAAGTCACGTTACCCATCCCCAAACACGAACTGGCACGAACAGAGCGGTTCATTGCTATCTATCAGCAGCGCTTCATGGCTGCATTAAAACAAGAATCGGACTACACTCCGACTGATACGGGGAGCACAGATTTTGCGATCGCCGATCTCAATGAAGTGAGTGAAAAGCAGGCAAAACTGCTGTTAAAAGACATGTGGTACGTCGCAGTTGATCTTAATGCACGTTATGTTGCGGTCGGTATTGAACGAAATGGCAAACGTGTATCCGATGCTATGCCTCCTATGGCGTTCGCGGAAATAGCAGGGTTATTAACAGGTGATCATCCACTCGTAGCTTGTAAAATCGAAGGAATAGCTGCTGACCCTTCCGCTATCGTGGAGCTGCTCATGAAAGAAAAGTTGATGCTGCAACCAGAGAATGGCCAAAAAGGGATAGCTCCGCTTGCACTCATTTACGACCCGCACAAACACATTCAATATGGATACGCTATCATCGGCGCAGAACACGAGGCAGAATTACTCCCGCTACAGCATCAGGTGCTTGAGAGGCTGGAAAAAACAGGTTTTATTTCTGGAAATAACTGACTGAGTGAAATCACTTCACTCAACTTGAAGAAGTTTTTAAGCATATGGGTCGCATGCTGTGCATATGTAGGGAAAAGATCAACAGCATCTCGTTCAGTCTGCTCATATTTCTCAATGCCATAGAGATCTATGAACTCCTTTTTCATCGAGGGCTCATGCAACCAGAGATCGAGCACTTCTTCTGTAAGTTCACAGTGATACTGCAATCCATAAGCACGTTCACCATAACGGAACGACTGGTTGAATCCCTGGCTGTGATGTGCCAGTGAAACCGCGCCCGCTGGCAGTTCGAAGCAATCAGCATGCCATTGAAAAGCCAGTTGATAGCTCTCAAAGCCCTCGTACAGAGGATCATTCTTACCATCTTCTGTAAAATGGATCTTTAAAAAACCGATATGATACTTCGGCAATTTTTTCACTTCGGCATTAAATGCTTTCGCAAGCAATTGTCCGCCCAGGCACATACCCAGGTAGGGGACACCTTGTCTGATTGCCTGGTGCAGGTAGGCTTCCTCGTGGATACTGTACGGATATCTTTGTGTATCGTACAGGTGTGCTGCACCTCCCAGCACTACAATCGCATCATACCTGGTGGGATCGGGAAGATGGTCCCGACCGATGTGAATCAAATGATAGAAGACTTCATATTCGTTCAGAATAGCACCGACGCGTCCTGCTGGATTATCGTGGATGTGTTGCAAAACCAACACACGTTTTTTGTCCGGCATAACAGCCTCCTTTTGTTTGTATTGTGATGCAGAAAGTAGAAGGGGATAAGTCACCTCAAATGCTTCTTACCCCCTTACAACCTGCGTTATTTTGTATATCTTGTAGTCTTTGCTACAGGCTATCGATTGATCGATGCCTCATTTTTTGCCCTATGTTTACGAGAAGCTGTACCATGACTATCTCCGCCACCCGAGGTTTTTGGTTTGTAAGCTGGTTGGGAAGCGTAGAAATCCAGATGGCGGCGCAGATCACCAAGTAACATGTTCGCCATATCATGGCTGAACCCGTCTCGCACCACGACACGCAGTACGGCCAGGTCTTCAAGATTTTCCGGGAACGTATAGGCAGGAAGAATCCAGCCACGGTCTCGCAGCCGTTCAGAAAGATCGAAGACTGTAAAATTGGTGGGGTCCTTAATCTTGAATGCAAAGACCGGAATATCACGTCCCTCAGTCAAAAGCTCAAACGGTCCCAATTTGGCAATTTCGCCAGACAGGTAGACGGCTACATCCTGGCAGGCTTGCTGGATACGGCGATAGCCGTCCTTCCCAAGACGGAGGAAGTTGTAATACTGAGCCACGATCTGGCTACCGGGGCGTGAGAAATTCAGCGCAAATGTATCCATCTCTCCACCCAGGTAATTCACTTTGAACACAAGGTCCTCCGCTAAAGCTTCGCGGTCGCGCCAGACGATCCATCCCACCCCTGGATACACCAGACCGAATTTATGTCCTGAGGTGTTTATGGATTTGACCCGGGGAACGCGAAAGTCCCACATGAGGTCCGGCTGAATGAACGGGGCAATAAAAGCGCCACTCGCCCCATCAATATGAATGGGAATGTCCCAGCCTTTTTCCTCCTGGAGTACATCCAGCGCGTCATTGACCTCTTTCACAGGCTCATAACTGCCATCAAAGGTGCTCCCCATGATCACGACAACACCGATCGTATTCTCGTCACAGTATTTAACTGCTGCTTCGGCAGATAAGTGATAGCGTGTGCCTTCCACCGGGACGAGACGAGGTTCAACATCAAAATACCGGCAGAACTTGTCCCAACAGACCTGAACGGTGGAACTCATCACAAGATTTGGGCGATCAGTCGGTTTGTTGGCAGCCTTCATACGATCTCGCCACTTCCACTTGAGCGCTAGTCCACCAAGCATAGCCGCTTCGCTCGAACCAATGGTTGAACATCCGACGGCATCCTCGTGGTCTGGCGAATTCCATAAGCGTGACAGCATATTGACGCAACGCAATTCCAACTCGGCAGTCTGAGGGTACTCATCTTTGTCTATCATATTCTTGTCAAAGGTTTCTGTCATGAGTTGTCGCGCTTCCGGCTCCATCCAGGTGGACACGAAGGTCGCAAGGTTTAAGCGGGAATTCCCATCAAGCATGAGCTCGTCGTGAACAATGTTGTATGCGGTCTGCGGCAACATCTCACCGTCGGGGAAATCATAGCGCATCACATTGCTTTCCAGTGCGCGCCGACTATATAGAGGTGTTAATGACGCGTCAGGGTCGTGCTCTGTACTTTTTTTCACTTTTTTATGAAGCATTAGCGTTTCATCCTTTACATTCAATTCTTCACTTATCCTAAGCATTACTCTACATGATCAAGCTCACGAAAACTAACTCCCATTGGATATAGTTTCAGTGATAAGGTACTCACACGTTTCGTATATGCTTAGTCTTTCAGGTCTGGCCTTCTACCAGATGTGAGGCATCTGGTGTTGATCTTCCTAGATCAGCAGGATTTTTTTTGTTTTCTTCAGCATTTTCCCTGTTGGTTTCGATGAGTTGCAGCAATGCACCAACAAAGAAGCACGCACCTCCTATCGCTGTAGTTAGATTGGTTACGTTCGCATTGATCATTGTTCCCACGCTCGGCAGAATAAATGATGTGATAGCCGAAATTCCGAATGCGACGGAGCCGAGCAGGTTTGAGAGCACAACCCACCAGGTGAGATTTTTTAACTTAGGAGTGGTGAGAGCAGAAACGACCTCTCCATATGCTAACCAGCTCGACACCAGAAACAAAAACGAACCCAGAAAATCCGCCGACCAGACCAGCCTATCACTCTTCAGAGGAGACAAACTCAATCTCATCGCGTTAAAGGTACTAAAATTAAAATAGAGGGTTCCAATGAGCTGTGTTATGGTACTCCACCAGTCAATGCGGTCTGGTTCCCACGCGAAATATAAGGCTTGATGCTTATCACCAGCTAGTGCTCCAGCAGTAGACTCAGGTACATTGATAGCCTCAAGAAACTGCAGGTAGGCCGCGGAGGTAAAGAAAAGTGATCCTACAAAAAAGATAACTCCGGGCACTATCAAAGGAAGCGAGAGATCAAAACACAGAAGAGCGCCAAGAGTAAAGGCGAAGGAGCCAATCATAAATAAAACGCACATCCATTGGGATATGCGTTCTGACTCCCACCATTCGCTTGTCCGTCCTGCAAATGGTAGTCTCCTATGCTTGCGTTGCTGGCGGGAGATCCACTCGACTTCCTCCATATTCGTAAGTTGATAGCGGACTCGTGTTGGAAAACCCAGGAAACCGTGCCATTCAAGAACCTTTGCCCCCTCTGGCATGTTCTTCCTGTTACGATGTTTCACACAAACGTCTCCTCTCTTAATAATAACTATTATAGAATAATTATTCGCACTAAGATGAGCATCATAGCACCAATTCCTCACATTTATATCACAATTTCCAGCCTAAGCTGCACAATGCTATTTAGTCAATCGGCCAGGAATAGCCTGCGGATTGATATATAGCCTCTATCGTCTCTAGATTGTCAATGGTTTCTGTCAGGCTCAAGACTGGCTGAGTACCGGAGCGAACGCCAGCCCCGAAGTGCTCAACCTCGAGCTGGTATTGGTCAACACGCGCAATATGCTGGTGAATGGTCTGGCCTTGTAGAGAAAGTATCACCTCGACCTCAACATCTATCGGTGTAAATGGCAACGGTATGCTGATGCTTCCTTCCTCTCCATAGATTTCCGCCACCTGGCGTGTTGGCAAATCGAAGCTCGAATCGATCAAGCCGAAACTTCCGGCTCCGTAGTCGAGAACCGCATTTGTAGCAAGTTCAACCTGGGCATCATCGGGTTTATACACCCTGGCAGACACAGTGGATGGTGGACGTCCAAAGACAGCACGACAAAAATTGATAGGATAGCAACCAACATCCATCAGCGAACCACCCGCCAAAGCTGCTTGCAAACGAATGTTCTGAGGACGAGGTGGCAACATCACATTGAACGAAAATGAGGCTTTAACCAGCTTGACGTTTCCAATCCGTCCGGCATGTACCTGTTCTAACGCCCAGAGGGTCTGTGGATGAAAGCGATACATGAACGCCTCCATGAGGAGCCTGTCGTTTACGAGCGCTGCTTCAACCATCGTTCTTCCTTGTTGTGCCGTGACGGCAAGCGGCTTTTCGCATAAGACATGCTTGCCCGCTTCCAATGCTCGAATAGTCCATGCTGCATGCATGCTATTAGGCAATGGAATATAGACGGCTTCTATGTCCGGGTCTTCAAGCAGGCTTTCGTAAGCACCGTAGATGCGAACTTGCGGTAGATGAACAAAAAGCTCACGAGCGCGATGGGCATTGCGACTTGCTATCCCTATCAATCGTCCATTTGAGGAGGCGAGTATTGCAGGGATCACATGCTTTACACCGATGTTAGCCACGCTGAGAACACCCCAGCGTACAGGCTCAGGGTGAGAAATAATATCGGATCGCATTGCTTGTTCCTTCTATGAGATTTCTGCGTATGTATTTATTCACAGATTGGACTTTTAGCGGGGACACTACTACATGCTATCACATAGACCATTTTCAAAAATATTCGCATGTCATCCTTGTCATTCTGAGTGAAACGAAGAATCTCATGCGCGGGGTACCGAGATTCTTCGTTTCACTCAGAATGACAAAAATAGACTTCTCGTCTCTTCCCACGGATAAACTGCTAGAATGATAGTGTTGAAAACAACGCTAACTGCTATCGCAATGCTTGCAATAAAGCAGTAAACTTACCTACAATAAGTAAGTACCTGTGGAAATATTACAATTGATGAGAAAGGATTCTTTAGTGAAAGAACAAACTACCTCTCATCCATTACGGGTGGGAGTGCAATTCCACCCACAACATACGAGCTATGCTTCGTTTGCTGGTGCAGTACGCCGAGTAGAGGACCTGGGAGTCGATACTATCTGGGATTGGGACCACTTTTTCCCACTGTATGGGGATCCACAGGGAAATCATTTTGAGGGTTGGACATTGCTCACTGCCATGGCGACACTCACACAACGGGCTGAGATAGGGTGTCTGGTTACCTGCAATACCTATCGCAATCCAGCGTTGCTTTCAGATATGGCAAAAACCGTCGATCATATCAGTAACGGGCGCTTAATTCTTGGCATCGGCGCAGGCTGGTTCGAGCGAGATTACAGCGAATACGGCTATGAATTCGGCACAGCGGGCAAACGCCTGGCAGATCTCGAACAATCACTGGAAATCATCAAGCATCGCTGGGAAGTTGACTTCCCCAAGCCGGTACGCAACCCAATTCCGATTTTGATTGGAGGTGGTGGCGAAAAAAAGACCCTGCGCCTTGCTGCAAGGTACGCGCATATGACCCATACCTTCGGTGATGTAGAAACCTTCACTCACAAAATGCAGGTTCTGGACAACTGGTGCTCCGAAATTGGCCGTAATCCTCGTGAAATTGAACGATCAACCGGCACGCAAAGATTTGCAACCGATGCTCAACGAGACGCTTATGTAAAAGCAGGAGCTACCCATCTCATCCTTGAGATCGGCGAACCATGGGATTTCAAAGCAGTGAAAGACCTGGTCAGGTGGCGAGATAAGCAAAGGTTCATCAGTGACCAGGCCAGGGATCAGATAGTTGAAACGAAGGGAGCATGAATCAGCCAATATACGTGTAGTACGTAAATTGATCAGAGGTACTGGTTGTCGATGTACCGCCCGCTGTAGTGACGGTCACATCGACAGTACCGGTACTATCTACGGCCGGGCTGGTTACTATGATTTGAGTATCGCTGACGATTTTAAAACTGCTGGTTGACGTCTGCCCAAACGATACACTTGTGGCACCGGTAAAACCTGTTCCGGTTATTTTCACACTAGTTCCTCCAGTAGTATATCCACCTTGCGGGCTAATACTCGTAATCGTCGGGGGGGGAGTCTTATAGGTGAATTGATCAGTGGAATTTGTCGCTGATGTGCCGGAGGAAGTAGTAACCATAACATCGACTGTTCCACTACCCGCAGGGCTGGTTGCTGTGATCTGGGTATCGCTCACAACGCTAAATTTGCTGGCTGGCGTTTGTCCAAATGTTACGCTAGAGACGCCGGTAAAGTTTGTCCCTACGATCGTCACACTGGTACCACCTGTAGTATACCCGGTGTTTGGTTTGAGTCCAGTGACCGTCGGAGTTGGAGTGGTATACGTAAATTGATCAGCAGTACCGGTAACCGAAGTACCCCCTGGTGCGGTCACGGTTACATTGACTGTACCGCTTCCAGCAGGACTCGTTGCCGTAATCTGGGTATCACTCACAATGGTAAATTTGCTCGCTGCCTTCGTTCCAAACAAGACGCTAGTAGCGCCGGTAAAGCCAGTACCGGTTATTGTCACAGAAGTGCCGCCATTACCTGATCCGCTAGCTGGGCTAACTCCTGTAACTACCGCATTTACAATCTGGGTCGGCGATGGACTGGGCGAAGGCGATGGACTGGGCGAGGGCGATGGACTGGGCGAAGGTGATGGACTGGGCGAAGGCGATGGACTGGGCGAGGGCGATGGACTG
>Ga0187766_10001010_pt1 | contig 16312 bp, 13 predicted proteins | sample 0216_QUI02_MP05__4_FD_132971 | JGI IMG/M metagenome (GOLD analysis project Ga0187766, IMG submission 132971) | Tropical peat soil microbial communities from peatlands in Department of Meta, Colombia - 0216_QUI02_MP05_20_MG | ecosystem: Environmental > Terrestrial > Soil > Wetlands > Peat ... | reverse complement strand
AGACCTTGAAACCAAACGCATCCTGATCCGGCACGACTTCCACGGCGAATGGAATTACACGCTCCACCCAGAACCACGACACGCCCGAGCCGGGCTAGATTAATTCATCACAGGCCCTAAGTCGGCAAACCGGCTCGCCGCAGCGGAATTCGATCTCGCGCTGGAACCCGAACTGCGCGTCGACCGAGTCGGTGCCCGTCGGGAACAAAGCCGCCCGCAGCAAGGCGGTCAGGCATCTTTGTTCCCCGGCTGTCGTCTTTCACGCCGCAATGAGTTGCCGGGCGCTGTCGACCGATTCCGGGCTGATGTCACCGGCGTTGTCCAGCCGAGCCAGATGACGCCACGAGCGGATCGCGTGGCGGGTGAGCTCCACCATGCGGCTGGCCTTGGTGCCCCCGGTTGCCAGCGCATGGGCGCGCACGGCGTTGCCGGTCACTGATTCCGCCGTCGTCGAGCGGTGAGTATCCGCGAGTGCGGTCGACTGGTATGCAGCCCGCAGCGCATACAGTCCGGCGGCGTTTGGGGACGGGTTGATCGCGCGAGCGGCGGCGCGTGCGGCGCGCTCGGCAGCGTCCCAGGCGGCGATGGGTGGCATATCACCCGAAGCGGCGTCGCGGTGCAACTCGGCAATGTCGACGATCGCTTTGATCGCGCTGATTTTGGCGTATCGAACCACTCCCAAGGTGGGGTTGGTCAGCAGTTCGGCCATCCAGGCGTGCATGACGGTGTGGGGAACATCGGCGGTCCCCACAGTCTGCCAGGCGAGTTCGAGGGCGAGCAGACTGTTTTCTGGTGACAGGTAGCCGTCGGGGCCGGCTAGCAGGTCGTTGCACGACTGGACGAGAACGGCCAGCGGGCGGGCCGAGCCTGCCGGGAAGTCGGTGATCCGCCCATCGCCGTTGATGTAGGAAATCACGTTCATCGCGCACCCTTTGCCTGATCCTGGCTGGTGAGATCCTTTGGCCAACCTCAGCGGATGGGTGATGCGGTCGAGGTCCATTTGGATTGCCCCCCTTTCACTTTTCGTCACCGGGTAAGACGGCCGAGATGTTCTTGCCGTTCACCGTTTTGTCGCGATGCGGTGAAGCAAGGGTGTCCGGCCCGATGCCGCCGCCATCTCTTGCCCCCAGTGTTGTAACCGGTCTGCATGGTTACCAGCTTGCATCCGACCGTGAAACCTGTCAAGGTGGTTACGTGAAGTTCGTTTATGTGAGCGGCCGCACATGCCTTGACTTCGCGGGCACCATGAAAGGGCGACGACGTTCAGCCCCCGAGGAACTCTTGACGCGCCCTCAACTGCTGTCGGACTGGGCACTGCAAGCGGGGCTGCTGGATACCGACATCGAGGTCACCGACGATGACCTAGCGGCCGCGATCGCGCTGCGCGAGGCCATCTACCGAACCGTCACCGCTCGACTCGAGCACCGCCGGCCCACACCCGCCGACGTCGATCTGCTCAACGAGCGGGCACGCCAACGCCAGCTCACGCCGCGATTGCAGCGAACCGGAACCGCCCGCCGCGAGGGCACCGCGTCGCAGCTGCTCGCGAGCCTGGCCGCGGATCTCCTGGACCTCCTTGCCGGACCCGACATCGACCGCGTTAAACGTTGCGCCAACGCGGCCTGCACGCGCCTTTACCTCGACTCGTCGCGAGCGAGAAACCGGCAGTGGTGCGGGATGAGCAAATGCGGCAACCGCGCCAAGGTCGCAGCATTCCGAGCCCGCCAGCGCGCCTCCTCCCGGTCACCAGACGTTGGTATCCAGCTCCGGAGCTCATGACCTGCTCGACTTAGCTCGACAACCCAACAGGTGCCATCTTCGCGGGATCGCCACGTGCAGCTACTTTCCTCGAACTGATGCACCGACCGATTGAGCTCAGCCGTTGCGTATCCAAACGGCGTCGGCAACGTCGTTTGGCAACGCCGCTCGTGGTGTGGCGGTTGCGGGCGTCGCCCGTCGGGAACAAATCAGCGGGCAGCAGGGTTGAGCGCAACAGACTTAACTTTGGAGGATTGATGGCTGAAGCCAGATCATTGCCGGTTTTATTCGTCAGCGACCCAATTGTGCTGCCCGGCATGGTTGTGCCGATTGCGCTGGACGACGCCGCGCGTGCGGCCGTCGACGCCGCCCGCACCAGCGAGTCGGGCAAGCTGCTGATCGCGCCCCGGCTCGAGGACCGTTACCCGTCATACGGGGTGATAGCAGCGATTCTGCAGGTCGGCCGCATCGCCGGCGGTGGCACCGCTGCTGTGGTCCGCGGTGAGCGCCGGGCCCACATCGGGGTGGGGGCCAGCGGGCCGGGTGCGGCGCTGTGGGTCCAGGTCACCGAGGTCACCGAGCCCGAACCGACCGACGGGACCCGGGCACTGGCCGCGGAATACAAGAAACTGCTGCTGGCGATGCTGCAGCGGCGGGAAGCCTGGGAGATCGTCGACATGGTCAACCGGCTCACCGACCCGTCGGCCTTGGCGGACATGGCCGGGTACGCGTCATACCTGAGCGACGTGCAAAAACGGCAGCTGCTGGAGACCGAAGACGTCGCCGAGCGGCTGCGCATGTTAATCGACTGGACCGGTGACCACCTGGCCGAGGTGGAGGTCAACGACAAGATCGCCGAGGATGTGCGGGCCGGCATGGAGAAGCAGCAGAAGGAGTTCCTGCTGCGTCAGCAGTTGGCGGCAATCCGCAAAGAGCTGGGCGAAGGCGAACCCGACGGCTCCGACGACTACCGGGCTCGGGTCGAGGCCGCTGACCTGCCCGAGAAGGTGCGCGAAGCCGCGCTGCGTGAGGTCGGCAAGCTGGAACGCGCCAGCGAGCAAAGTCCCGAAAGCGGCTGGATCCGGACCTGGCTGGACACAGTGCTCGACCTGCCGTGGAACGTCAAAACCGAGGACTCCACCGATCTCAAGGCGGCGCGGGAGATCCTCGACGCCGACCACCACGGGCTCGAGGACGTCAAGGACCGAATCATCGAATACCTGGCGGTGCGGGCGCGCCGTGCACAGCGCGGGTTGCAAGTTGTCGGCGGCCGCGGCTCAGGTGCGGTGATGGCGCTGGCCGGCCCGCCGGGCGTCGGTAAGACGTCGCTGGGCGAGAGCGTCGCCCGCGCACTGGGCCGCAAGTTCGTGCGGGTCGCGCTCGGCGGTGTCCGGGACGAGGCCGAGATCCGGGGGCATCGGCGCACCTACGTCGGTGCGCTGCCCGGCCGCATCGTGCGCGCAATCGGTGAGGCGAAGTCGATGAATCCCGTTGTGCTGCTTGACGAAATCGACAAGGTGGGCTCGGACTACCGCGGCGACCCTTCAGCCGCTTTGCTCGAGGTGCTCGACCCGGCGCAGAACCACACGTTCCGCGACCACTACCTGGACCTCGATCTGGACCTCTCCGACGTGCTATTCCTGGCCACCGCCAACGTCGTCGAGAACATCCCGTCGGCGCTGCTGGACCGCATGGAGCTGGTGCAGATCGACGGCTACACCGAAGATGACAAGGTCGCTATCGCCCGCGACTTCCTGCTGCCCCGGCAACGGGAGCGTGCGGGGCTGACGGCTGAGGAAGTCACCGTCGCCGAGGCGGCGCTGCGCAAGATGGCCGCCGACTACACCCGCGAGCCCGGCGTGCGGCAGTTCGAGCGGCTACTTGCCAAGGCGCTGCGCAAAGTCACCACGAAAATGGCCGACGACGGTTCGCCGGTGACCATCGACGAGCCCGATCTGGTCGGTTACCTAGGCAGGCCGCGGTTCACCCCAGAGTCGGCAGAACGCACCGCGGTGCCCGGCGTGGCGACCGGGCTGGCCGTGACGGGTCTGGGTGGCGACGTGCTCTTCATCGAGGCCAGCTCGAACGAGGGCGAGGTCGGTCTGCAGCTGACCGGTCAGCTTGGTGATGTGATGAAGGAATCCGCGCAGATCGCGCTGTCCTATGTGCGCTCGCACGCTTCGGAGTTGGGCGTCGCCCCGACCACACTGGACCGGCGTATCCACGTGCACGTGCCCGCCGGTGCGGTGCCCAAAGACGGCCCGTCCGCGGGTGTCACCATGGTGACCGCGCTGGTCTCGATGGCCACCGGGCGGCAGGTCCGCTCGGATGTAGGCATGACGGGCGAGGTGACGCTCAATGGCCGTCTGCTGCCCATCGGCGGCGTCAAGCAGAAGCTGCTGGCCGCTCAACGCGCCGGTCTGTCAACGGTTTTCATTCCGCAGCGCAACGAGCCGGATCTCGACGACGTCCCAGCCGAGGTGCTTGACGCAGTGGACGTCAAGCTGATGACCGACGTCGCCGACATCGTCGCGCAGGCGCTGGAACCGGCCGTCGGCGAGGCCGCGGCCGCCTAACCTCCGCGGGGAATGGCGGGATTAGGGCACAGTGCGTCGGCCAGCTGTAGTTGGAAACACGATTTGCCGATTCCCGCTGTGGTGGCGTCGACGATCTTGAATCGGATGCCGACTCTCCAAGGGCCCACCGACCGAGGGGTCACGTGGGAATCGATCCCGCAATGCTTTCAGGAGACGGTCGACTTCATCGATGCGGGCATCCACCTCGGTGCGTGCTGCCGGCGGCCGATGCTCATGGGCGCTCTTCTCGGCCCAGCGGGGGGCCACCGGTCTCACCAGGCTCAGCAATTGGACGATCTCACGCTGAAGGATGCCCTCGAAAAGCCGTGCCTGCGCCGCCTCGGCAGGTGTGACGGGACGCTCCGCAACGTCCGCCGCTGAGCGGATCCGATAAGTGATGGGGGCCTTGGGCAGTGCGTGGGTGCTCCTGCGTCCTGGCGACCGCCCGGCAAGCCGGCTTCCGCCAATTACATCCCCGAACGCCGAGTTGCTCATGATGGTTCCTAGATTGATCGGATTGTTGTAGCAACGGACGCTTTCGATCCGACCACTTGGCACCCACCCAGGGGTAGGAGCGGAAGTCCCGACGCGGAAGGTCGTTCGTCGCCCGGGGTAGGGACGGAAGTCCTGAGGCGCAAAGTCGTTGGTCGCCGCGTCGCCGACATCAGCCGACCGGGCCCTGCGCTGTTACCAGGCGCAGCCGGGAAACGATCGTGCGGCGAGTTCAATCGTCGCTCCGGGGGCCACCGCCCAAGGCGCCATGTGGGAATCGATCCCGCAATGCCTTGAGGAGACGGTCGACTTCTTCGATGCGGCCATCCGGCTCAGTGCGCCCCGCGGGCGGCCGATGCTCGCCGGTGCTTCCCCCCATCCAGCGGGGAGCCCTGAGTTTGCTGAGATTCTGAAATTGGACGACGCCGAAGCCACCGATCAGGTGGCCGAAGACCTGCTGCGTATTCTCGGGGTGCCGGCTGAGAACGCCCGCGAGATTTGCCAGCGACCGCTGCCCGACATCGAGGATCTGACCGAGCCTGGCTCGGCCGCCTGAATATGCGGCTGCGATCGGCAGGAGCGGAGAATGAGAAGCATGGCGGATTGGAACACGCTCAAGCGGCGACTGGTGCATGGCGCTCAACGTCTGATGGTCAACCCGGTCGGCCGGCAATTGCCGCTAACCATGCTCGAAACCATCGGCCGCAAGACCGGACAGCCGCGGCGCACCGCGGTCGGCGGGCGCGTGGTGGACAACCAGTTCTGGATGGTCTCCGAACACGGCGAGCATTCGGATTACGTCCGCAACATCAGGGCCAACCCTGCTGTGCAGGTGCGTATTCGTGGCCGCTGGCGTGGCGGAACCGCCTACCTGTTACCGGACGACGACTCGGTGGCGCGCCTACGCCAACTGGGCGGACTGAATAGCGCCGTGGTCCGAGCCGTCGGCACCGACCTGCTCAGCATCCGCGTTGATCTGGATTGACGCCGCTGCGCATGTGAGCAAAAGCTACTGGCCCCACCGTGCTCAAGGGTGGGGCCGGCGAACAGCTGCCATGCCGTTGCAGGTCAAGGGGTTGTTCCGTGCCCGGCGGGCAACCCAAGGGTGAATCCGGCGGTTCGCGGTGCCGGACACCGGCGCACATATCGGTGCTCAGCGCTACCGTCAACGGATGACGTACGACACAGACCTGGCTGACCGGATCCGCGAACTGCTCGGTCCAGAGCGCGAAGCCTCCCGCCGAAGTGATCAGCGCGGTTTGTGACGCGATGTCGCGGGTACGCGGTGCGTTATGGAAAAGCACGAGCAACTGGTGCGACGACTGTTGAAAGTCGCGGGCACGACGTACGCGGCCGAGGCGGGAATCCGGATCAACGACAAGCCGATGCCGCTGTTTCAGCTGCTGGTGCTGTGCATGCTGGCCAGCAAGCCGATCGATGCGAGGGTGGCTGTGCGCGCCGCCCGTGAACTGTTCAAAGACGGCTTGCGCACCCCGAAATCGGTGCTGGCATCCGATCGTCGCATCATGATCAGCGCGTTCGGTCGCGCCCACTATGTGCGTTACGACGAAAGCTCGGCCACCCGGCTCACCGACATGGCCGAGCGGGTCCGTGACGAGTACTCCGGCGATCTGCGAGAACTCGCCCGGCGCAGTCGACGTGATGTGGGGGCGGCGACCCGAATGCTCAAGCAGTTCAACGGGATCGGCGATACCGGTGCCGGTATCTTTCTGCGCGAAGTCCAGGACGTCTGGACCTGGGTGAGGCCGTACTTCGACAGGCGCGCCATCGTCGGGGCAAAGGAACTGGGCTTGCCCGTCGAGCCGGCGGAGCTGGGGTCCCTGGCGCCGGGAGCCAACGCGCGTCTGGCCGCCGCGCTGGTGAGGTCGTCGCTGGACGACGAAGTGCGCCGGCGAGTGACCGGTTGACCCGCCCGTGACCGTGCGGATCGGCACCTCCGGCTGGTCCTATGACCACTGGGTCGGCGTGCTGTACCCGCCGGGGCTGCCGTCCGCACGCCGATTGGCACGGTATGTCGAGGTGTTCAACACCGTCGAGCTCAACGCCAGTTTCTACCGCTGGCCGAAGGATTCGACGTTCGCCGGATGGCGCGAGCAGTTGCCCGACGGATTCACCATGTCGGTCAAGGCGCATCGCGGGTTGACGCACTACCGTCGGCTGGCCTCGCCCGAACCCTGGGTGGAGCGCTTCGAACGCTGCTGGCAGGCGTTGGGTGATCGCCATGGTGTGCTGCTGGCTCAGCTGCATCCGGAGCAGCACCGCGACGATGCTCGCCTCGACCATTTCCTGGGCTGCCTGCCGGCCGGGATACGGGTCGCCGTCGAGTTGCGGCATCCATCGTGGAACGATCCCGCGGTGTACGCGCTGCTGGAGCGCCGCGACGCTGCCTATGTCGTGATGAGCGGTGCCGGCCTGCCGTGCATCCCGCGCACCACCACGGACCTGGTGTATGTCCGGATGCACGGCCCAGATCCGGGCGCGATGTACGCGGGGTCGTATTCGGCGAGCGATCTGCGGCAGTGGGCCGACCGGATCACCGGATGGCGCGCTGAGGGCAGAGACGTGTGGGTGTACTTCAACAACGACCCTGACGGTCACGCGGTGCGCAATGCGTTGGCTTTACGAGGGCTTTTGAGCTGAGCCGGGCCGAGTAGGCTGGGGCTCCGACGACAGAACGGAGCAGCCATCATGTCAAGGTCGACCACATTCGTCATCGTCGGCGGCGGACTTGCCGCGGCCAAGGCGGCAGAAGCCCTGCGCGACAATGAGTTTGATGGGCAGATCGTTCTCTTCGCCGAAGAGGAGCACCTGCCCTATGAGCGTCCTCCGCTGTCCAAGGAATTTCTGGCCGGCAAGAAGTCGCTGACCGACTTCACCGTGCACGACTCCGCCTGGTATCTCGACCACGACATCGACCTGCGACTCGGCGTGCGGGTGTCTGCTGTGGACCCGCCCGCGCACACCGTCAGGCTCCCCGATGACACCACGGTCGGATACGACAAGCTGCTGCTGGCCACCGGATCCCGGTCCCGGCGCCCGCCGATACCTGGCTCCGATGCCTCAGGCGTTCACTACCTGCGCACGTTCGAAGACGCCTCTGAACTGGATTCCGCACTGGCCCAAGGGTCTTCGCTGGCGGTCGTGGGTGCGGGATGGATCGGTCTGGAGGTGGCCGCCGGTGCTCGCCAGCGCGGCGTCAATGTCACCGTCGTCGAAACGACCAAACAACCACTGATGACCGCGCTCGGTGCGGAAGTCGGCGCCGTATTCGCGACCCTGCACCGCGACCACGGGGTGGACTTACGGCTTGAGGCGCAGGCCGAGGAGATCTCCACTGCCGACGGCAAGGCCACTGGGCTCAGGCTGCGCGACGGGTCGACGATCACCGCTGACGCCGTGCTGGTGGCTGTCGGCGCGCAGACCAACATCGAACTTGCCGAGCAGGCGGGTCTGTCGATGATCGACGGAGGTGTGCTGGTCGACACCTCGCTGCGCACCAGCGATCACGACATCTATGCAGTCGGCGACATCGCCGCCGCCGAACATCAGTTGTTCGGCGCCCGGATCCGCACCGAGCACTGGGCCAATGCGCTCAAACAGCCCGCAGTGGCGGCGGCCGGCATGCTCGGCAAGCCGGCCGAATACGTTGAGCTGCCCTACTTTTTCACCGACCAGTACGACCTCGGCATGGAGTATGTCGGGCACGCCCCCAGCTATCAGCGGGTGGTGTTCCGCGGCGACGTCGACGGCCGCGAGTTCGTCGCCTTCTGGCTCGACGGCGACAACCGGGTGCTGGCCGGGATGAACGTCAATATCTGGGACGTGCTCGACGACGTCAAAAACCTGATCCGGTCACAAATTCCCGTCGACGCCGACCGGCTGGCCGATCCGCAGACGCCGCTGCCCGAATTGGTGAGTTGACACGCGCGGAGGAGCTACTCGTGCAGCCCGGGTAGTGGCCCCAGGCCAGCAGGGGTGCGGCGGATGGGTACCCAGGCGTGATCGATGACGTCGGGCAGGTGCCGTGCATGCAAGCGTTCCCGCTCGGCGCGCCGGCGTTTGATCCGCAGCCGGGCCTCGGCCGGCATTGTGAGTAGTTCGTCGCAGGTCAGGTAGTACACGTCATCGACGGTGTCGATGAGTTCCGCGGAGACCCGTCGAGATCCCAGCTCGCGCAACGCCATCCGCAGTTCGTGGGTGAACCGCATGGTCGCGTCGTGGGCCAGCTCTTGGGAGGCGCGGGCGCTGGCGGCCAACCGCTCGGACAGCGCCGACCCGTCCAGCGGGGCCGATGCGGTGGGTGCTGCCGCAGCGGCGCCCGCAGCGAACTTGAGCAGCATCACCGGATCATCACCGAACGTCGGGTTGGCCAGCTCGGCTTCCCCCGGTCCGCGATGCGCGATCCGGGCGACGGCTGCCTCGATCGCGGCAGCGGCGGCCGGAGACCAGGCGCAGACACCGTCGAGGTCGCCGCCGCGCGCCACCGACCACAGTCGCGGGTCGGCTCGCAGCATCTCCGTCAGGGGGGCAATCTCGGCCGCGACGCGGCCGCTTTCCAGAATCGCACCGACCCCGGAGACACTGCTGTTATTGCTTGCGCGGGTGTGCTCCAGCGTCGCCGCGGTGAGGCCGGTGTCGATCACCCACAGCGCCGTGAGACTCCAGCCCTGGTGGATTCGATCGCGCAACAGCCGAATCCGCACCTCCAAGCTGGCGTCCGACAGCGCGATCAGCCGCCCGGCGTCGAGGTGCTCGACCGTCGCGGCGGCGCTGTAGGCCCGCGTGCCAGCCCTCAGGTGTCGCAACATCGTCAGGGTCCGCGCGATGACGACCGATTTGGCGGCCGAGCCGCGCAGTCCGCCCGCCAGCGATGGACGACCCAACGGCAAGAGGTTGGGGACGTGCTGCGTTCCGCCGAGGGCCTGGGCGGCGACGGCGTGCTCGTCCCAGCCCGGCAGTTGGGAGGCGGCGACCATATTGGCCGACACCCCGACGTAGGGCCGATGACCGAACACCGCGATGGCGCGGCTCCCCCACTCGTCGGCGACCACGCTGCCAAGCGCCATCACCTGACCCATCATCTGAGCGGCCATGCGCAATCCGGGCAGCTGGACGTCCAGCGTCATCGGACTCAGCGGTCCTGGCAGCGCATCGGTGAGGCCGGTCGCGCTGAAGACCGGGAATCGCGGATCGATCCGGTCGTCGAACTCGCCTTCCAGCCCTTCTGGCGCCGCGCATTGCAAGGGTGTGCCGTCGGATGGCTCGAACCGCGGTCGAGCCTCGACTGGCAACGGCAGATGACCGGGCAGGTCGGGGGCGCCTGCGGCGTCGAGTCTGCGCCCGGCGAGTCCACGGGCAGTGTCGACCACCGCTTCGGTCGCCGGCCAGCCGAACTCGAACATCCAATCCTCTTGCTCCGTAGCGATATCCATCTCGGGTGTCAACTGTGCCCAGCTGCGAATGCCGTGCAGCCGCGGCCGGGGGTCGACTGATCGTAGGAGCCGCCACGCGGTGATCGTGTTGGTGGCGTCCGGGGTCGCGAGGTCCACCACACCGGTGCGGTCGGTGGCCACCGCCAGCACCAGGAAGCGGACCAGGTCGTCGACGTGCAGGAGCCGCACCGGCTGCGGCGACACCCTAGTGCGCAGCAGCGTGGCCACGGTACGGCACACCATCCAGTCGAGCCGGCGGCCCACCGGCGGTGCCATCCGGATGATCAAGCTTGGCGCCCAACCGGTGGACACCAGCGTCTCGGCCTGTCGGTACAGCGCCGGCTGCCCGGCGGCTTGGGACACAAACAGCAGCCGGGCACCCGCGCGGGCCGCCGCATGGGCCACGTGCGCGACGCCGGTGATGCCGGCACTGCCAGGCGCGCTGGTGTCGACCGGGGCGAGATGGATCACCACGTCCGCCTCGTCAGCCAGCTCCTGCAGAACCGGGTTACGCAGCGACGCGCAAACGAAATCGACTTCCGGATCCAGGCAGTCATGCGGGTGCTTTGCGATACCGCTGACTGCGTGCCCGGCCGCCACCAGCTGTCGTGCGACGGAACGCCCGACTGCTCCGGTGACGTCCGTTACTAGGATCCGCATAGGCGTTTCCTACCTCCCCGGTGCCTATATCGACAATAGGCGCGTCGGCGTGGTTGTGCTCGGTTCTTGACACGCATGTAAGACGAGGCTGGCTCGGGCGCCCCGACGGGTCGCTGGGTGTCTCGGGCCGGGCCGTGCGCGCGTCAGATGGGGCGGAGCCGGGCAATCGAATCCAGCCCGGTGACTGCGCTACCGCAGCGTCGCGGTGCCGTCCGCGTGGACCGCGACCTTGGCGCCGGCGATGTCGTCACGCACCGTCACCTCAGCCGCTGCCGCGTCGGCGATCAGCGCAAGGGTGCGCGACTCCTCGGGCGTGCGGATCGCCAGGAACGCCTTCTCCGGTTGTCCATCCCGATCGAACGGTGTCGTCCAGGCCTCGATGGTGCCGACGCCTTCCCACTCGACCACCGCCTGGCGGGTGGGCTCTCGATCGATCGCCGGTTGCACATCTTCCCAACGGAATTCCGACGGTGGTTCGGTGCCGTACACACCGAAGCTGTGTTTTGTCAGATAGCCGCCATTGGCGGTGATCAGGCCGCGCCGGCCGGGGTTGGCCACCAGCAGTTCGGCCATGGTGGCGATGGAATGCGTGACGTAGTTGCTCCACGGGCCACCGGCGAAGGTCAGCCCGCCGGTCACTGTGAGTGGGCGGCTGGGATCGTCGACCGCCAGCCCGAGCTCAGCCGCCGCGATCTGCACGGCGGAGGGAAAGCACGAGTAAAGGTCGACGTAGTCGATGTCGTCGATGCCCAGACCGGCCAGCTCGAGCGCCCGCGCACCGGCGATCCGGATGGCCGGACATCGGTGGAGTTCGGCGCGCTCGGCGACCGCGTAGGTGTCGTGCCCATCGGTGCCCGCATACGGGTAAACCCAGCGCTCGCCGGGGACCTGAAGGCGGGCCGCTTGCTCGACCGACGCCAGGATCAGCGCGGCAGCCTGGTCTACCATGTTGTTGGAGTTCATCAGCTTGGTGTAGGGCCAGCTGATCATGCGGTTCTGTCGGCTGGGCCGCCAGATCTCCTCGGCGCTAACAGGTTTGCGGATCCACGCATGCGGATTGTTCACCGCGACGGCGTTGAACCGCGCCCACAGCTCGCCGATGCGCCTGCGGTGATCATCCACCGACTCGCCAGCGGTGATTCGCAGCGCCTGCTCGAACATCGGGTACACGTACGCCGGTCGGTCCAGCCGGATCCGCAGCTCAGCCGCACCGGCCATCGGCATATCGTCGTCGGCAACCTGGGCCGTCGGAACGGATTCGTCCTGACGGGTCCACACAAGTTTGCTGCCCTGGGCCCGCAGGTGCGTTCTGGTGCGCCACGTTTCGGCGCCGGCAACCAGCACCACGCCGGCACGCCCGTGCCGGATGTCCAGGCACGCCTGATTGACCAGCGACTGCGGCACATTGCCGCCGACACCGCTGCAGCCGGTGGCGGGATTGTCGGCGCCGATGCGCTCGCCGAGGAGCAACCCGGGATCGCGGTAGTGCGCCGACAGCAGGTTCACCACGCGGATTGTGTCGACGGCCTCCAGCACCCGGGAATCGGCAGCTTGCCGGGCCGCGGCGGCCATCAGGTCGACCGGTTCGAGATAGGCCGATTCGTCGCGTTGGTCGACTTGGCCGTAGCCGATCAAGACCGGTGTCCGGGGGTCGACGGGCATCGAGAAACCTTTCGCGAACATTGCCAGCGCGGGCCACGCGTCGCGCTTTCGAACCTAACAGCCGCCGGTGGGTTTGCTCGGTCGGGGTAATCGGCGACCCGGATGTCGTTTGCTGGTAGTGGCAGCGACCGCGCATCTGCGTGACACTGGCTCCACTGTGTTCACGCACGGCGCGCACAATCGGCCAGATGAGCGCAGATACCCTCACCCCGACCCCCTCGGTACTTTCCGATGACGAACTCGCCCTTATCGACGCCTACTGGCGGGCCGCCAATTACCTGTCGGTCGGGCAGATCTACCTGCTGGACAACCCGCTGCTGACCGAACCGCTGGCGCCGGGGCACATCAAGCCCCGGCTGCTGGGGCACTGGGGCACCACCCCGGGGCTGAACCTGATCTACGCGCACCTGAACCGGATCATCCGCAACCGCGACGCCAACGTCATCTACATCACCGGACCCGGCCACGGCGGCCCCGGACTCGTCGCCAACGCCTACCTCGAAGGCACCTACAGCGAGGTGTACACCGGCATCCAGGAAGACGCCGAAGGATTGCGGAAGCTGTTCCGGCAGTTCTCCTTTCCCGGCGGCATTCCCAGCCACGTCGCCGCCCAGACGCCGGGCTCGATTCATGAGGGCGGTGAACTGGGTTACGCCCTGGTACACGCCTACGGCGCGGCCTTCGACAACCCCGATCTGGTGGTGGCCTGTGTGGTCGGCGACGGGGAAGCCGAAACCGGACCGCTGGCCGCCGGTTGGCACTCGAACAAGTTCCTCAACCCCATCAGCGATGGCGCGGTGTTGCCGATCTTGCATCTCAATGGCTACAAGATCGCCAACCCCACCGTGCTGGCCCGCATCCCCCACACCGAGCTGGAGTCGCTGCTGCGCGGCTACGGCTACCGGCCCATCACGGTCGCCGGGGACGATCCCGCCAACGTGCATCAACAACTGGCCGCCGCAGTCGATGAGGCGTTCGACGAGATCGCTGCCATTCAACACGCCGCGCGCAACGGCGAGCGGACGGAGCGACCGGTGTGGCCGATGATCGTGCTGCGCACCCCCAAAGGCTGGACCGGTCCGAAGGTGGTCGACGGCAAGCAGGTCGAGGGCACCTGGCGATCACATCAGGTTCCGCTCGCCGAGACGCACGACAATCCCGCACACCGCGCAGCGCTTCAAGAATGGTTGCGCAGTTACCGGCCCGAGGAGCTATTCGATGACAACGGGGCGCTGCGGCCCCAACTGCGGGCGCTGGCGCCGACCGGTGATCGCCGGATGAGCGCCAACCCACATGCCAACGGCGGCCTGCTGCTGCGCGATCTGGATCTGCCGGATTTCCGCGACTACGCGGTGCCGGTCTCCCGGCCGGCCGCCGAAACCGACGAGGCCACCCGAACACTAGGCAAATACCTGCGGGACGTGATCCGTCGTAACCCGGACAGGTTCCGCCTGATGGGCCCCGACGAAACCGCGTCGAACCGGCTCAGCGCCGTGTTCGAAGCGACCGACCGGACCTGGTTGGCGGAGACCGTGGCCGGCGACGACCATCTCTCTGCTGACGGACGGGTGATGGAAGTGCTGTCTGAGCATCTGTGCCAGGGCTGGCTGGAGGGCTACCTGCTCACCGGCCGCCACGGCCTGTTCAACTGCTACGAGGCGTTCGTGCACATCGTGGATTCGATGTTCAACCAGCACACGAAATGGCTCTCCACCAGCCGTGAACTGTCGTGGCGGCGACCGATCGCGTCGCTGAACTACTTGCTCACCTCCCACGTCTGGCGCCAGGACCACAACGGCGCGTCGCATCAGGATCCCGGCTTCATCGACCTGGTCGCCAACAAGCGACCTGAGGTGGTGCGCGTCTATCTGCCACCGGACGGCAACACCCTGTTGTCGGTGGCAGACCACTGCCTGCGCAGCCGCGACTACGTCAACGTCATCGTCGCCGGCAAGCAGCCCGCGCTGACCTACCTCGACATGGAGGAGGCGATCGCTCACTGCACCCGCGGCCTGGGTATCTGGCAGTGGGCGAGCACGGCGACCGGCGAACCCGACGTGGTGCTGGCCTGCGCGGGGGACATCCCGACGCTGGAGACGCTGGCCGCCGCCGACATCCTGCGACAAGAACTGCCCGACTTAAAGGTGCGGGTGGTCAACGTCGTCGACATCATGCGGTTGCAACCGGAGTCCGAGCACCCGCATGGCTTGCCGGACAAGGAGTTTGACGCGTCGTTCACTCGTGACAAGCCGGTCATCTTCGCCTACCACGGCTATCCATGGCTGATCCACCGGCTCGCCTATCGGCGCGCCAATCACGATCAGATCCACGTGCGCGGGTTCAAGGAGCGCGGCACCACGACGACGCCGTTCGACATGGTCATGCTCAACGACCTGGACCGCTTCCATCTGGTGATGGACGTCATCGACCGCGTGGACGGGCTGGCCAGCCGGGCCGCCATCCTTCGCCAGCGAATGGCCGACGCTCGGCTGGCGGCCCGCCGGTATACCCGCGAGCACGGCGAGGACGACCCGCAAATCGCCGGCTGGACCTGGGGAGTCGAGTGAGCGGAACACCGTGAAGTCGAGTGAGCGGAACGAACGCAGTGAGTGACGGGAACGAGACGAGCCATCGACGAAGTGACGGGAACGAGACGACCAATCCAACCCGGGAGTCGAGTGAGCGGAACGAAGTGACGGGAACGGGACGACCAATCCAACCTGGCAGCTGGACTTGGGCTGACTTGGCAACCTGTCGCGCGGGTATACTTCCGCCAAATGTCTGGTGAAGAGAGCGTGGTAGGAGAACCCCATCCGCTGGCGTCGCAGCTTTCGGTGCTGCACCGCTTCCGGATTTACGTTGACATCGCTGTCGTCGTGGTGGTGCTGGTACTGACCAACCTGATCGCCCACTTCACCACCCCGTGGGCGAGCATCGCGACGGTGCCGGCTGCGGCCGTCGGGCTGGTGATCTGGTTGCGGTGCAATGGTGTGGGGTGGGTCGAGCTCGGCCTTGGCCGCGCTCACTGGAAATCCGGGGTGGGCTATGCGCTGGCCGCGGTGACCGTGGTGGTGTCGGTGATCGCGGTCGGCGTGCTGCTGCCGGTGACCCGGCCGATGTTCATGAACAACCATTACGCGACGATTTCCGGGGCGCTGATCGCCTCGATGCTCATCATTCCGCTGCAAACGGTCATCCCGGAAGAGCTGGCCTTCCGCGGTGTGCTGCAGGGCGCGCTGCACCGGGCCTGGGGATTTCGCGGTGTCGCAATGGCGGGTTCGCTGCTGTTCGGCCTCTGGCATATCGCGACGTCGTTAGGGCTGACCAGCACCAATGTAGGCTTCACTCGGCTGTTCGGCGGCGGGATCGTCGGCATGCTGGCCGGTGTGACGCTGGCGGTGTTGGCCACCGGGGCGGCCGGGTTCGTGTTCAGTTGGCTGCGTCGGCGCAGTGGCAGCCTGATCGCACCGATTGCGCTGCACTGGTCGTGCAACGGGTTAGGCGCCCTCGCCGCTGCTCTGGTCTGGCACCTGTCCACCTGAGTGCGGCATAGGAACGTCAAGAAGGTGAGGTGTCGTGAAACTACCTCTTGCCGAGCGGGTAAATCGGCTACTCCGCGACACCAGCGCGGATGCTGCCCGACCCTTGCCACCGGCCAAGTCTTGCCATAACCAGCGTGCAAATACACTGGCGCACTTGAGAATTCGGCGT
>Ga0187766_10001009_pt1 | contig 16315 bp, 16 predicted proteins | sample 0216_QUI02_MP05__4_FD_132971 | JGI IMG/M metagenome (GOLD analysis project Ga0187766, IMG submission 132971) | Tropical peat soil microbial communities from peatlands in Department of Meta, Colombia - 0216_QUI02_MP05_20_MG | ecosystem: Environmental > Terrestrial > Soil > Wetlands > Peat ... | reverse complement strand
TGGTCTTGGAGAATCACCGCGGGACGCGGTTTTCCCGCATAGTCCTTACCACCGGCAACCGTCCAAACTTCCCCGCGCTTTCAACTGATGCCCCAATTCGAGACAGCATCGATAAAGTCCTGATCTTCCTTGGCGTGAGGGCTCCTAGCGACGGCGAGGGACTGGCGGTGCGCTACGGGTTCCTGGACCTGGGCTGGATCAAGGACGTCAAGCGCAGGTCAAGTTTGTGGACGCTCCGCCGTTCGTCCGTGTGCGACTCCAGGAGAAATCCTGCAAGCGTTCGAGTCCTCGAGCCCGCAAGTGGGAGGCACCGAGGGGGTCATGACTAACTCCGTGACCTTGTCTGCCAATTCCTCCGGTGATTCGCGCTGCTTCCCGACCGTTGAGAATTTGGAGCGTCGCCTCGGTCCCAACGGGCGACCTGGCTATTTGCGGGTCGACACCGTGCACCAGGGGGACACAGAGAGTACCAGGGAGTACATCACATCAATGCCATCGATGAGATCACGCAATGGGAGATTGCGGCGGCGGTTGAGCGCATCTCGGAGGTCTATCTGGAGCCCGTGCTAGCCACCATGCGGACCCAGTTTCCCTTCCGTATTTCGACTGGCACCTTATCCTCGAGATGGATGAGTTGGTCTTCTCAACGGCAGGGAGCAGGACACCATTCTGTGGAAAAGCAGCTAGGGAAGTGGGATTCGAGCGCCTTCTTCTATAGCCTTGTGCGCGATACGATTAGTTTCACCCTGCAGACCGGGGGCGCAGGAGGGGGAAGATCTTAACATCCCAAGGAGTTGCTAAATGGCTAGGGTTTCGTCAGCGGAGCTGCGCTTGCTCCTTCGTACCCGAACAGCCTCGTGTTGCCGTCTGAAATGCTTTCAATTCTATGCAGAAACGCTGTGGTCCTCACCTCGTCGTTGCCACCAGTTCCACGGGTTCCGCTTCTCCGGATGCAATGGTGGCCATGACATTCTTTAACATTATCGGCGCTTGCTCCCCCATCAATAGATGCACGCCGAGGACAGGAGAGGAACCGCGTGGCATCGTTTTCTGCATGAAATCGAGAGCGAATTGCCTTCGCTCGCGCTGATGGTCGATACGAAAACCCGCCGCTTCGAGCGCGTGTCGGTAATCCTCCGCGCTGCCAACAAAACTGGTTTCTGGGGTTAAAGCCCAGGGCAGCGGAAAATCGAAGGCTCCCTTCTCCTTCCACATAATGTCGAATATCGCGAAGTGACCGCCGGATTTTAGTACGCGCGCCACTTCCCGAAACACTCCCACCTTATCCTCAATATTCATCCCCACGTGAATCATGTAGGCACCGTCGAATGTCGCGGCGTGAAAGGGAAGCTCGAGCGCGCTGCATTGGCGAAACTGCACTCGGCCATCGAGTTTCAGCAGGCGCGTGAGGCTCTGCGCCACGCGAACAAATTCTTCCGTCAAATCGATTCCAGTAACCCGGCATCCACGCTTTGAGAAATAACGCGCCGGGCCTCCGACGCCGCATCCAACATCGAGCAGATGCATGCCCGCGCGTAGCTCCATGAAGCCGGCCAGAGCTTCGGTCGACTCCTGGCCGCCTACATGAAAGTTGTCGAGCAGCGCAAGATCGTGTGTGGAGAGCTGTTCAAGATTCTTGCCTGCACTGACCAGCGCCGCAAGAATCTTCTCTTCCAATCCGCCACGCGTGTAGTAGGAAGCTACCTGTTCCTCAACGTTCATGTGTCTCCCGTTCTTGCCGGCGATGTGACAGCGTCTCGCGACAAGATCAAATCGCATGCGTATCGTTTAGCCCGCCAGCTGCAGTGAGCAGGCAGCAACTATTTGGCACCTTGCACCCTCGGCCTGGCACCCACCCCGATTCCGGCTCCACCGAGAGTCAACGTGAGGTAGCGTCGTAAGTCGCCTCGTTCGCGCCGGCTTTATTTTAGCGGCCCTGTGTTCGTGGTATCAGTGTTTTTTTCGAATCTCAAGACAGATCGACGACCATTGTTGGTGAAACAGCGTCATAGCAGGCAACTTCGATGATGAGTCGCGCTAAGCATATTGATGTGAATTATTCGTCATCCGTCGTCTGTCGTACGGGAGATCGGGGATTCGGGTGATCTGGCGATCTGATCAGCCGTAGTAGCGGAAGGACCTCCAGAAATCGGGCCAGGGCTGGCGCGGGGGACCGCAGAGGAAGATGTCGGGACGGTCGCCGGTCTGCTCGTTGATCACGCCATAGCGGTTCCAGGAGCGGGCGGCGATGCGACAGCCGGTGAATTGCGCGTCCACCCGGCGCTGCGAGGCGCCCAAGACGATGAGCGTCTCGGCCGGCGGGTCACCGTAGCCGCGCTGCCAGAAGGAATTGATGCCGCTGATCGCCGGAGGCAGTCCGTAGACAGAACCGTAGAGGTCGATCGCGCCGGCGGCGCCGTAATCGCCGGCAAGGATGCCGAGGCGAGCGCGCTGTTGCGGCGATAGCGAATCGCGGATTTGGGCGACGGTCTGCACCAGTTCCGGCCAGCCAACCTCTTCACGCAGGTCGCCGTTGATCGACGCCGCCCATCGCCACCAGCGCGAGTTTGGACCGGTCACGGGCAGAAAGAGCGCGCTGAAGATCACGACGTTAAGCGCGAGCGCGGTCCAAGCGGAAGCGTGGAGCGTGGTGCGCCATCCCGAGGGCAGGCGGGCGAGCCATTGCTCGCCACACACGCCGCCCGCGGCGTAGAGCATAGGGTAGGCGCCAACCAGGTAGTAGCCGCGGCCCTTGGCGATCAGGAAGATGACGAGCGGGGTGAGATACATCCAGCCGAGCAGACGGAAGCGGTGTCCGGCGGGGGAGAAGAACGAGAACCACAGGCCGGTGATCCACAGCGGCGCAGCGAACATCGTGAACTTGAGCTGGTCGGGGAGGAAGCCTTTGGTGCGGCCGATGGCCACGTCGCGCGCGTGGATGTGGCGCACGAAGTCGAGATAGACGAAGTCGTTGCGGATTTGCCAGATGAGATTGGGCAGGAAGATGAGCAGGGAGAGGGCGACGCCGTACCAGAGCCACCGGCTGCGCAGGTAGCGGCGGGTGGGAGTCAGAAGTAGGCCCACGACGACGCCAGCGACGTAGAACGGCATGGCGTACTTCGAGAGCATGCCGAAGCCGATGGCGGCGCCGACGCCAAGCCACCAGCGTGGGTCTTCGGTCTTGAGCAGGCGCACGATGAAGAAGGCGACCAGCACCCAGGCGAGATAGTCGAAGGAGACGTACTGCATCATGGAGCCGATGGCGAGGCAGGCAGGGAGAGCGGCGAAGGAAGCAAGAAGTTGCGCGCCGCGGCTGCCGCCCAGATCGCGCGCCATCAGGCCGATCAGCACGAGCGCGACCGCGTTGGCGAGCGAGGCGAAGAAGCGGAAGCCGGCGAGCGATGTGCCAAAGAGGGTGAGCGAGATGCGGGCGAAGAAGGGCGTGACGGGCGGGTAGGCGACGTATCCCCATGCGAGGTGGCGGGCGTCGTCGAGGGTAGCGAGTTCGTCGCGGTGGAAGCCGGGGGAGTGGAGAGCGGCGATCCAGTGGATGACGACGGTAGCGGCGGCGATGTAAATGAGGATGGCGGTTTCCCTGCGCCAGATGGAACGCGGGCGGCCGGGGGCGAGGGGGGCAGTGGTGGTCATGCGGGACGAGACATGATACAGAGGATTCTAGGACCGAGACTGGAGACGCCCGGGACGCTTGCTTGACCTTTCATTCCGGGCATTGACGGGGTGCCGCAACAGAGGGAGACTTCTGTAAACCATCCCACAGGTTCCCTAGGAGGAGCAGAAGGGGGATCAACATGCCCGAGCGATGCAAATCCTGTGAACGATACGAAAAGCGTCTGAAAGTCCTGCGTGAGGGGCGCATAAATCTCTGGCGCAGGGGAGAGCTGACGGACGCCGCGGAGAAAAGACTGACCGCGGACGAGCAACGCGTGATCAAGGAACTGGAAAAGCACCAAATCGCGCAACATGGTCGGTCGCCGGTCGCGAAAGCGTCGCACCCGAATCTCGAAGAAGAGATCCGTCGCCGTGCCTATGAACTATACGAGCGACGGGGCCGCGAGGCCGGGCACGACCTCGACGACTGGCTCCGTGCCGAGGCCGAGATTACCGGCACTGCTGTAAAAGGCACGGCAGCATAATCTCGCCTTTCCCAGTTCGCCAAAACCAGGGTGAGAACCATCACTGACACGATAAGCCGAACCGCGGTAGAAGGGAATCAGGCCGGGAGTCGCCGAAAGGCAGCACTCCACCCCAGCGAAACAAAAGCAGGTGCGAGCGTGGCGACACCCGGCAGTGATAATTTCAACATTAGCTGCCGTGGGGAGTCTGCCTCGATAGGAGCAGAACGAGGCGGCAACTATATCCGACAGCGGGGTATCGTCTTTAGAGCTCCTCCGCTCAGAAATGAACGGCAGCCATCAGCCCTCGTCTGCCGGCGAGCGCTCAGATGTAATCGCTGTTGGCGAGCTAACTTCAAGCGCGTATTTTTCCGCCACTGCAATCATGATCTTTGCCACTGTTTCCCGTGGTAATCAGAGACAGAGTCACCTTGGTTGGAGTTGGAATCCGAGCTGTTCACCGGAGCGACGAATGCGATCGTCAAGACTTAGGAGTTCCACATTCGGGACCGCGGAACGTACGGCCAATGCAGAAGCCAAGTGAATTGCGTCAAGGGTACGCACCGGTTCTGCTGAAAACGCACGCCTTGCTCGGTCAACAATGTCCAAACTAAGGCGGCATAGGTGCCAGTGCGCTGCAGCTACACTCAGGCGGGCCCGTCGGTCGGCGGCCGTGGCTTCATCGATTTCCCCCAGCGTAACCGCTCGAATTAGCACGCGATCACACTCGATGAGCACGAGATCGGACGCCAGCACAAGGTCCGCACGGCGGAGCGCCTCGCGGACGCGCCGCCCGGCTGCTTCCCCGAGCAACCATGCCAACACCGCGCTGGACTCTGCATAGAGGTTCACCGGGGACCGCGCTCCTCATCGAGGAGTACAACGGCGCGATGCCGCCTCAAGAGAGGTGAAAGTTTCGGATATAGCTTCGCATCATTTGCGGCGCCCAGCGTCAGCTGTCCTCTCCTTGCCAGTGCCATCAGCCCAAACGTAACACCGCTGTCATCGAGCACATGGCCCGAGGGGAGGAGTTCGGCAACCACTTGACCGCGGTCGGTCACCAGCATTCCCTCACCGGACCGGACTTCCCTAATGTATTCACTCAAGCGGTTCTTCAGTTCCCGAAGTCCCACACTTTTCATGACTATAACGTAGCTTCATGAAGCTACATTGTCAACCCTTGACATGATTCCGGATTGGCAGAGGGGCAAGCCGAGAATCGTGGCCAGAGACGAGGTTCGCTTTCGGGTCGGGTGGTGTCTCCGACTGGAAACGGAAGCCAGGTTGGTCAGCTGACCAACTAATCGTGGCTCCCGTGCTCAGAAATAAGCTGCGTCGTATTCCGTAAGCTGTTGTTGCGTGCGCCACAGAAACGATCTGACCGAACGCGGGATCAGGGCCAACAGGTTCAAGAGATGTGAAGTTGCGCAATGGGGGTGTTGGAAGACCTCCAAGCAGGCCTGAACTCAAGCTGCCTAGAAAGTTTCCTTTCGCCCCTCCTCGGTGTCTGGCCTGGCAATGGCTCGGCTACTAGAGGTCCTGCAGGACTTTCGTTTCAACAAGCCGACCGGGGCGTGGATTCGTGTATACATGGTAGATACACTGGGATATACTATGTATTGCTAGGGAGGAGACCGGTTCATGAAGGCGCAAATGGTCAAATGGGGCAATAGCCTTGCCGTTCGTATTCCCAAGGCGGTGGTTGAGAAGGCCCGGCTCAAAGAGGGTGATTCGCTGGAGGTCGAAGCTGCTGCCGAAGGGCTTGTAGAACTGCGCCGCCCAGCCAGGGTACCTACCCTGGCACAGCTAGTATCCCAAATCACTCGGGAAAACCGATACGCCGAGATCTCGACTGGCGCCGAGGTTGAGAAGGAAGTTGTTGAATGGTAATTCCCTACGTCCCGGAGGCCGGAGACATTGTGATGATGGACTTCGATCCCCAGGTGGGTCACGAGCAAGCCAAACGACGGCCTGCTCTAGTGCTTACCGATCAGAGATACAACCGGGCCAGCGGCCTAGCCGTGGTTTGCCCTTTGACAAGTAAACGCAAGCCCTACCCGTTCGCGTTGCCGGTCAGGGTTGACCAGGTCGAAGGTGCTGTGCTCGTCGATCAGTTGAAGAGTTTGGATTGGGCCGCGCGCAAAACGGAATTCCACTCCAGGGCTGATGCCAGCTTGGTCCGCAAAGTGCGACAGTACATTGCCGTTCTGCTCGCCATTCGTTGAGACAAACGTGGGGAGATTTTCCTCGACCGATTGCCCAACATGCCCCAGAACGTCACGAGTTGGCGAAACTCACAGAAAAGCAAGAAACTTCTCGACCTCGCTGTACGACTATTCCAGTTGCTCGCCTCTGGCTGGCGTGGGCCGCGGTTTACGCGAGCGGAGTTATTGCCCCTCCGCTGCTTCGATTAGGCTTCAGTCCGATCCCCTCGGCCTCCTCTTGAAATCCAGTCCCATCTGGCATAGCATCGCGGGCCGTCCGAGCCTCGCAAGGGGGCCTGATGGATCACCAGCCATGGCCGGTCACGGGCTATGTCGGAGTGTACAACGCGGTAGGCGTGCTGGTGGCTCTAACCGCGACATTGTGCATGACCACCGGCTGCGGCGGCTCTTCGTCCGCATCGGCCGCGCCCGACTTCTCACTTACTCTCTCGCCGGCTTCCGTCTCCGCGCAGGTGGGCACGACCACCGCACCGGTGTCGATCGCGGTCAATGGGCAACCCGGCTTCAGCGGTTCGGTCAGCGTGTCGCTGCAGGGAGTTCCCCGGGGAGTGACAGTGTCACCTTCTTCCTCGTTTGCGGTCGCTGCCGGAGCAGGTCAGCCCGTTACCTTCGACCTTCCTGCCTCCACTGCGGTCGGCCCAGTCGTGATTACCGTCTCTGCGACCGGCGGCGGGCATTCGCATAGCGCACAGATCACGGTGACTGCCGCATCGATCGTGCGTACCTACCAGAGTGGAACTCGCCTCTACCTGGAATCAGGCAACAGCGTAGACACCGCGCGGATCGGGCTAGAGACGATGTGGGGCGGCAGCATCGTTGAACTCAGCATCAACGGAACCGAATACGTGAACCGCCATGACACGGGACGAGAAGTGCAGCCCGCCTTCCGCTCCGGCAATGACGTGAACTGGAATCCCACGCTGGCGGGCGACGGCTATGACCATGGCACGCCGCTGATCAGCCAGTCGCTCGCCGCCGACTCGATCTACGTCATGGCGCAGCCGCTGCAGTGGCTGCCCGACTTCTTTGGTGGTGGCCAGACGCAGCCGATTGCCGGCGACATGCTGGTCGAGCAGAGAGTGTCGGCGGTCACCACAAGTGCAAACACCTTCAAGGTCCACTACAAGGTCACGCACCTGGGCAACGACACACACGGCACCGGCGGCCAGGAATTCCCCGCGGTCTACACCAACCGCGATTATGTTCACTTCGTGTATTACGACGGCGCGAATCCGTGGACCAACGGCGTACTGAAGAAGACGCAATTCCCCAATCTCGGTCAGCCCAATCCGCCGGTGACGGTACTTGAGCATTGGGGGGCGCTGGTGGACTCCAACAACGCGGGGCTCACTGTCTTTTCGCCATCGTCGGGTCCCCTCTATATTGGGTTCGTCGCCCAAGATCCGAATCAGCCCGGCGGTGGTCCGCAAGACAATTCGACCAACTACTTTGCGCCCCTGCCCAATTGGACCATCACCCCCGGCTTCGTGCAGGAAGCCGACATCTACCTCATCGCCGGCGACTATCAGGCGGCGCGCTCGATCGTGTACCAGTTGCACCCGAGCGTGTCAGCGCCCGACATCTCCGCGCCCTTCCAGAACCTGGATCAGCCTGCGCCCGGCGCCACGCTCAGCGGAGTCGTTAGCGTGAGTGGCTGGGCCTTCGACGATGTGATGGTGGCCAAAGTCGAAGTTCTGATGGACGGCGTGGCGGACGGCGTCGCCGACTACGGGCAATCCCGTCCCGACGTTGCTCAGGCCTACCCGAACCTCACTCCGGTGAACGTCGGTTTCAGCTACTCGCTGTCGACCACGAAGTTCAGCAACGGGCCGCACGTCCTGACGATTCGGGCGACCGACACGAGCAACAACGTCGCGATCTCTCCGGGCGTGGCAGTGACCGTGGCGAACTAGAACCGTTAGCCTGAGACAGCGCCAGCCAGACTCCAGACAAAGTGCTACACATGCTTTGTGATTCCCCCAGCAGGATACGCCCACCTGTGCTGCTTATCCGAGAAAAGTGGAAAACGTCCTTGACGTTCGGTCAACTATGTAGTATTACATCTGTACAAATGTAATGGAGAAACGATGGAATCGGCAATCACCGTCAAAGGGCAAGCGACAATTCCCAAGGCTATTCGTGAACATCTCCGGTTAAAGCCGGGAGATCGGGTCAAGTTCTTCGTGCATCCCGATGGCACCGTGGTTCTCTTGCCAAAACTTTCTGCCTCGGCATTACGGGGTATCGTCAAGTCTCGGCATCAGCGGCCGGTCACAGTCGCGGAGATGACGGAGGCCGTTGCTTTTAAAGGTGCCACCGGGGGCACGCCGCGTACCAGGCGTCGATGATCGGACTCGACACCAACATTCTTGTCCGCTACCTTACCCAAGATGATCCGGTTCAGTCGCCGAAGGCAACGCAGATCCTCGAACGGCAGCTGACCGAGGAACACCCCGGCTTCGTAAGCATCGTGGCCATGGTTGAGACCGTATGGGTCCTCGACCGTGCCTATGGGCTGGCAACGCATGAAATCGCTGCCGCTGTCGAGCGTATGCTTCAGACCGACGTCCTCGTTGTGGAAAACGAGCAGGAAGTTTTCACCGCCATGATTGCACTTAAGGAACGGCGAGGCTCATTCGCCGACGCGATGATTGCAGCGCTCGGTGCCAAAGCGGGTTGTTCAAGCACCTTGACATTCGACGAGAGGGCCCTGCGGATTTCCGGCTTCAAACGTCCGTAATCTAACTCCTTTTCAACTTGTTGCCCGGTGCATCCATGTCCTGCGGCACGCTGGCCACGTTGAGAGCAGTGAGAAATCTCCGCAGGCGATCGGCAGGTTTCGGCTGAATTTCCACCTTAGAACCGGTCTCCGCAAAGCGTTTCAGCCCCCTTGTGCCGATGAGAATACAGGCGACTAATTGCGGTCGGGCGAAGCGTGATGGCTCAAGCTCCAAACGTAAGCTGCGACCGCGGATACCTGATCGGGGGTAAGTTTCGCGCCACCCATCGGCGGCATTGGGCTGCGATATTCCTTTGGCTGCGACACGCCCTCCGTTATCGTTTTCTGGATGGCGGCGAAACTCCCGTCACTCCAAAGCCACTTCTTGCCCGTTAGAGCGGGACCTAATGGCGTCCCCTGACCGCTGTCACCGTGGCAACCTGTGCATGGAGCTCCGCCCACGCGCCCGCGATAAATGCGTTCACCGAGCTCAACCATTTCTCGCGTCGCACCTTCGGGAACGGGCAGCGCGGTCGCGACCGCATTTGCGTGCGTACCCTCGGGTGGTTGGGCCGCCGCCGCTTCGACGATGTCGCCAGCCGGGGCGGTTGGACTCGGACACGGCGTGACATTCGCAGCATTGAAATCCGCACCTCCACGATAGACAATTCGGTAGATCCGTCCGCGCACGTCGTCGGAAATATAAAGCGAACCATCCGGCCCGACCGCCAAGCCGCTGGGACGATGCTCGGCTTTCGCCGGCGACTTCACCGCTCCGGCGAAGCCATCCGCAAAGATTTCGCATTGGCCGGATGCGCGGTCCCCATCGAGCGGCTGAAAGACCACGTTGTAGCCACCTTGTGCATAGGGAGCTCGATCCCATGACCCGTGGAAGGCGATGAAGACGCCATTCCGGTAGCGCACCGGAAATTGTTCCTTGTCGTACCGCACCATGGCATTTGGCGCCCAATGCGCAGGGAATACCGCAACCGGACCGAGTTTGTTCGCGCAAACACCGATGGCTTTGCCGCCGTTGCCACCGTACTCCGGCGCCAGAACTAGCTTTTGCACGAATGCGTCGTAGTAGCACTCGGGCCAGCCATAGTCTCCCTTCAGCTTCAAAAGCAGCAGCTCCTCAGCCGGGAGCGTGGCCTCTTTGTCGGGCGTAAACAGGTCGGGCCAATTCGCGTACAGCTGGTCCCGCCCGTGTTGGATCACAAATACTCGCCCGTTTTCGTCGATGGCATACCCTTCGGCATTGCGGATTCCCGTAGCGAAGCGTTCGGCTGTGGAGAACCTTTGGTTTGTCTTATTCGCGTCATACCGCCAGATACCGCCACGAGTTTCGAGTTCGGTACAGGGATTCAGGCCAAGCGACCTGAGCATACGATTTTCCGCCTGGCAGGAATTGGTCGCGCTGGCGATATCGACATACATCGTTCCATCGCCCGCGATGATGAAGGGATGCATCGGATGATCACCGCTGAGAGGCAATCCCGAAACGATGGTATCCGCAGGGCCACTCGGCACAATGGAGCTCTTAGACAATGAATATCGCACGATCCGATCATTGCTCTCGGCGTAGATCGCACCCTTGTAAAATCCAATGCCCGTACCACCCTTACCGCCATTCTGGAAGGTTTCACCAAAGCGTCCAATTACGTCGGCCTTGCCCGAACCGTTCCTGTCTTGCAGGGCTACCAGAAAACCGCCCGGAGGGGGCGTGTCGTTGCCGTAGTACCGGCCCGACCATGTATTGACATAGAGAACGCCGTTCGGCGCAGCTACCATGTGGCGAGCGTGGCCGACAGCGTCGGCGAAGACCGTCGCGCAAAAGCCGGCGGGTAGCGTCAAACGGCTGTCGTCGTTCGGGCATCCTTGGCTGATGGCTCCTGCGGCCCGATTCGATTGCTTTTGAGCCGGCATGAAGGAACCGCCCATGCAGATTGCGGCGAGAGTGATGAGAGCAGAAAAAATAGTCTTTTTCATTGCTCTATTCAGCAACGAATTGTTCCGGTCACTACCATCGCCGCTTCTACAACCAAAGCGGTGCAGTCTTTCATGGGCCATTCATTGGTAATGCTATCATCGCGATCTTGCAAGAGTCCCATCCGCCCAGACGTGCTTTGCACGCAGCGCCTGGACCGGCAACAGAACCAGCCCCACCAAACATGTCCAGGCAAACCAGTCCCCGAGCCACGAGTAGATCGTCCGCACGCTGCGAGTTGGCACATAGGAAACCATCGCGTAGTCTGTGGTTTGGTAATCATCCATAGCGGCTATCCGTCGCCCTTGGTAGTCGAACGCGCTCGTCACACATCATCCGAACCGAACAGAAGCGACGCGTCGGTCCGCAGTCGACGTCGTTAGAAAAGATCGCTTTCACTGACCCTGGATCAAAGAACCGCCCCGCTCTCGTCACGTAGGCTCCACTCCCGTTAGCGGCGCGCAGCAATCCACGCATCTGCGGAGTGAAGTCTGACTGGTCGATGAGAAGGGTAGGCCTGATCGCTCGTGGGAGTGCCAGGAAGCCAGCTGGGTTTAGTCCTAGTGCTAATTCGGGTCGCCGCTTCACCCATCAATCCGCCGGACCTCCCCGTTGGAAAGACTGGAAGCGCTGGCTTTCTCAACGCCAATTCGTATCTGCTCGGGGCACTCTCCTCTCTGCCTCGTCTTTCGCGGCCCTCAGCGAGATCCAGCGAATCAAGAACATCCCCGGTGACGCCCAAGAGAAGTAGCGCCGAAACTTCGCACGGGAAACCGGGTCTGCGGTTGCGACGCGGGTCTCAGTGCTCACCACCGACTTTCCTCCCTCGATAGGATCGACGCGCAACATCCACACGATCTTCACAAAACCAGGCTCTTGAAATCTCCTAAACTCACCAACCGGCAGAGCCCGAAAGACGGGATTTGGGGCCCATGGCTGTGTCACTGCGCCGAAGACGATCTCCCGTCCGGGGTCTTCGGCCAGTTCACCCCATCCCCAGACTCTTGCCTGCTCGACGAGGCCCAGTGGACGAGTTTTTTTCTTCTCTGGCTCACTCCCCAGAACCAGCGCTCGGATTCTGAGAATGGCACGGACGATCACGGACTGCTGAAGATTCATCTCGCACCCAGCCGCGAATGCGATTTGTGCTGGGGCGGAAACGCGCACGTGCTGACGTCTCGCTACATCGTATGTGGGCAGAAGGGAATCCAGCAGTGCATCTGTGCCTTCGGCGGCCGTTTGCTGCACATGGCCGTACTGATACCACGTGAGGCCGACGTCGCAAGCGTATGCGAGAACGAAGACCGCGATCGCGGCTGCCAAATATCGCATGCCCCGCCAGATGTATGCTTTCACCTTCATCTCATCACGATTGTTAGGCTGGGGATTCAACGCCGCCGTGATGGGAGTCACCAGTTGAAGTGTTGATGTTCCCCAGATCATCACGGTTCTCATCAGCGTAATAGTGCTCTACGTTGTCCTTCTAGTCTTAGGGATGCATGCGTATGATCCTTGGCACTTTTGGGAGATTGAATCCGATCCATCGCCGTTGCTAGATTGGGCCCACACAAAGAACGACAGCAGGACTCGGCGGGCTCCCCACTCGAGTTGCGCTTCTGTTGGTAATTTCAAAAAAATTTGACGAACCCAGGGAGGAATTTCCTTGCAGAAGACGTTGCGGTGGTGTGTCCTCTGCCTGCAGTTCTTCCTGTTCGGTATCACGACCGACACGGGATCGGCAACCCCATATGTGATTCTGCTGGCTCAGCACTAAGCGCGGCGTCTCGGACACACAATCGGCAGAGGGGGGCGGGGCACCCCGCCTCCCGGCCCTGTTGGTAGCCGCTAGAACCTGGTAACTAGCTCTCGATTCTCCTGCGACACCACCACCGGTTCCGATCGCCCTTCCCAACCCAGCAAGGACAGAACTTCATCCGTCCCTACGATCTCAAACTCCACACTCGGGCTTGCTCGCTCCAAACCTCTCCGCACACGATGGGGAGGATCAAACATCTTAAGTTGAATCTCCTGGTCGTGACACCATCGATGCAGAAACAGAAGCATGCCCAGACCACCGCCTTCCACCGCTTTCACGTCCGAAAGGTCAAGGAGGATAACCCGGGAGTCGGTTTGCCGTGTTACCGCATCGCGCAATCTGAACGCGGCGTCACTGTGAACAATTCTGCCTTCACAATGAACGACAGCCACATCCGCTATCTTTTCGATTTGCACGTTCACCATGGCCCGCTCCTGAAATCTTTCCAGCACGCAAAGAGCACGTCCTCTTCCAATCGGTGACGCCTGTGTTTTGTGCTAGATACCTCTTGGTCCACAAGAAAATGGGAACTTGCGGCCGGCAGTCTTGAAAATCTGCTCTACCGGAAATCCTGTATCCGAACCGAGGCCGGAGGTTACTCCGATCGCTCAACCGCCTCGATCGCGCGCAACTGCAGACTTGAATAGCGACGCAACCCCAGCAGCGTGTAGAAGCTATCGCGCTCCATGTAACGAATCTCCTCGATAACGTGTTTATGCGGTCTCGAGTGAAAAGAGTTCAGAGACCAACCTTCGCACGGTCTGTATTGGTCCAAAGTGGTGCAAAGAGTCGTAGCCGGCGGAGATCATCTGGTTCTCGACTCTCTATCTCGCCTTTTCGCTCAGAGCCGGCTTTGGGTTTTGCGCAACCAGCTGCGTATCCATGTCATCGTCGTCCGCCCGCCCGAACGCAGGGAGGTACCGGCCGAAGTTCAATTCGAAATCGCTCCGAAGACCGTAACCGATATTACGGATCTTGGCACGGCGCGCCTGCGCACTGGGCAAGGCCAGGAGTGGGAAGAACAGGTCGTTGCTCGACTTGAGCTCGGCAGCCGCCGGCGTCCCGAACCGATTGATCTGGGCCTTCGCCGCGGCTAGCGTTTCACGGTCGAACGAGGCCAGACGCCGGACGAGCGTATCGACAAACGAGTCGAGGTCGTTATCGTCCAGCGTGCGGTTCACCCAGCCATAGCGCTCGGCGATATCAGCATCGAAATCGTCGCCACTGAGCACGATCTCGAGTGCGCGCGAGCGGCCGACCAAGCGCGGGAGCCATTCCATTGCTCCGCCGCCTGGGACCAGTCCGACGCCGACCTCTGGGTTGCCGAATAGGGCACTCTGCCGGCTGGCGAAGCGCATGTCGCAGGCCAGCACGAACTCGTTACCGATGCCGCGTGTGCGGCCGCGAATCTTGGCGATGCTTACGACTGGCATGGACGAGAGGCGCAGTACAAATTCGCGCCAAAGGCCCAGCGTCTCGGGCCGTTCAGCTGCCTTGGATACGTCGAGATGGGCGATGAAAAAATCGGGATTCGCCGACTGGAACACTACGACCTTCACGGACGGGTCCGTCTCGAGCTCGGCCATTAGCGCTCCCAATTCGACGATCGTTGTGGGAACAAAAATGTTGATCGGCGGGTTGCTGAAGGTGATCGTCCACCGGCCCGGATAGGTGCGGTCGGTATTGAACTGCGAAGTGTCAGGCATTGCGCATCTCCTCCTTTCGTGTGAAGAACCATTGCCTCCGGGTGCCGAGTGCCCCACTCATCGCGCACTTCTGCGATGAGTGGGTTATCAGTGTTCATAACGTGGCTACACCCGGCTCAAGCTGCTACGTCCTGAAGAGATTTGCGCAGCGATCTGAAGCCCGCGCGCAGATCTTCTGAAAGGAGCTGCGGCTGTTCAAATGCTGCAAAGTGCCCGCCTTTGTCGTGCTTGTTGTAATAGATGAGTTTGGGATAGGCCCGCTCGGCCCAACTGCGCGGGCAGAGATCGATTTCGTCCGGAAAGGCGCTTACGGCAACCGGGACGGAAACGCCTTTGACATTGAAATACGAGAACTTATTCTCCCAATAGAGACGAGCCCCGGAAAGAGCCGTGTTCGTCAACCAAGTGATCGTGATGTTGTCGAGAACGTCGTCTCGTGTGAGGCCGGCGGATTCTCCTGCGAAGACGCGTGAGATCAGCGCATAGCTCCACGCATCGTGGTCCAGAAAATAGGCGGCCAGGCCGACCGGGGAATCCGCAATTCCGTACAACGTCTGCGGGCGCAACCCCATCTGGTAGCCGTAGGCCACGCCTTTGCTATATACGAATTGCAGCCGCTCGAATGCGGCCTTCTCGTCGGCTGAAAGACCGAATGGCGCCGGCGCACCAGTAAAAGCCGCCTTGTCAACATCGACTGGCACCGCGCCCGGCATGTTGGTGTGAATGCCCAACAATTCCGGAGCCGCCTGCACGCCCATTAGATCAGTGATGACAGCACCCCAATCGCCGCCTTGCGCCACAAATTTCGTGTACCCAAGGCGCTTCATCAGCACGACCCAGGCACGTGCGATGCGCTCAGGGCCCCAGCCGGGCGTCGTCGGCTTGGCCGAGAACCCGTAGCCCGGCATGGACGGAACCACCACATCGAAGGCGTCTGATCCACTTCCCCCATGGGCCGTGGGATTGGTGAGCGGATCGATGATCTTCATCTGCTCGACGACCGAGCCGGGCCAACCGTGCGTAACGATGAGCGGCAACGCATTTTTATGTTTCGAACGAACGTGAATGAAATGAATGTCCAGCCCATCGATCTCGGTGATGAATTGCGGCAAAGCGTTCAGCCTTGCCTCGCACTTGCGCCAGTCGTACTCTGTCGCCCAATAGCGAGCCAGCGCTTGAGTCGTCGCGAGCTGCACGCCTTGGGTTCCATCTGTAACCGTTTCACGTTCCGGCCACCGTGTGTTGTTGATGCGCCTGCGCAATTCAGTCAGTTCGGCTTCTGGAACATTCATCTTAGGGAACGGACGAATCGCATTCTTGTCGACTGCCTGTTCGTCGCGTTGTTGCGTAGTACTGGTTTGCGCCATAGCGTTCTCCTTCTGAGTAGTTTTGGTCTTTTTAGTTCAAGGCCCTGAAATCTTCGAACAAGCCGGGGGGGAACGGTCAACTTTCTGACCTCTGACCCTTCCGGGTTTGGGAGGCGGAAATCTTGAGAATCGAACGTGGATCGAAGCAGTCTAATGGAACCACCCCAAAAAGGACAATTGCTATCCGGTAAACACGGTAGATTTTCAGGCTGGCTGTTGAAATCAGGGTCGTTGCGCCTTCTATGCGAAATGCATTCGAGATTTCACATTGAGGTAGTTTCGATACACCAAATTGCATAAGTGCTGACCAGCGTAACCGGCGGATGATATCAGCAAGACTCCGGACGAGTTGAACCTCGGCC
>Ga0187766_10001007_pt1 | contig 16318 bp, 17 predicted proteins | sample 0216_QUI02_MP05__4_FD_132971 | JGI IMG/M metagenome (GOLD analysis project Ga0187766, IMG submission 132971) | Tropical peat soil microbial communities from peatlands in Department of Meta, Colombia - 0216_QUI02_MP05_20_MG | ecosystem: Environmental > Terrestrial > Soil > Wetlands > Peat ... | reverse complement strand
CGGCGACGAGTGTCAAGCTGCGCGGACCCTCGTTGCCGCCCGTCTCGGCGAGAAGGGCCGCCGCGGCGAGGGCCGGCACCGTCGATTGGCTGAATGCGACGACATGAAGGTCGGGACCGAGCAAGCGGACGTAATCGATGAGATAGGCGATGTAGGTGTCGAGGCTGAACGCGCCATCCTCGACCGGCACGTCGCGCGCATCGCTCCAATCGGTCAGATAGACGTCGTGGGACTGCAGCAGCGTTTCAACCGCGTCGTTGAGCAGCGCCGAGAAATGGCCCGAGAGCGGTGCGACGACGAGGACCTTCGGGTCATCCCTTTTTGCGATGCGCGCGAAGTGGCGGAGCGTGCAGAAGGGGCGACGATCGACTTCGCGTTCCTCGACGGGGACTGCATTGCCGGCGACGAGGGCGTGCTTTACATCGAAGGCGACGGTGCGCGGATGGCGGATGCTGCGATCCAGGAACTCGCACGCGGCGTCCACCGCCCGATGGGCCTGATGATCGCCGAAGGAGGTGGCAAGGACCCGGCTCATGCCGCGCGCAGCCGCGGCCGCAAGGCCAAGGGGGGCCCACGCCGCACGCTGAAGATCATAAAGTTGATAGATCATTTTTTCGCCGATTCGTCCAACGGAACATCATAGCATGCCATCTTTCGACAACTCGTGGATACGCTCCGCCGCGGGGTGGCGCCTCACAGGCGTTGGGCGATGGCTTGCGCCATCTGCTGGGGCGTTGTCTGCGGCGTGAAACTCGTAAGGTACTTGCCGTTTCGGCCCATGAGATAGACGAGGCCGGTATGGTCCATGAGATAGTCGTTGCCCCCGCTCTTGGACGGAGCCTTCGCGGCGTAGACCCGATAAGCCTTTTCAGCTGCGTCGACCTGGCTGGGCGTTCCCGTGAGCGCAATGAATCTCGGGTGAAAATGGCTGACATAGTCCTTGACGACCGGTGGGGTGTCCCGCTCGGGATCGACCGTTATGAAGATCGGTTGGACCTTCGCCGCCTTGTCGCCGAGTGCGTCAAGCGCGTCGCTCATCGTTTGAAGCTCCGTCGGACAGACATCCGGGCAATAGGTATAGCCGAAATAGACCAGCATCAGGCTCCCGCGAAACTCGGCATCGGTGCGCGGCTTGCCGTCCTGATCGACAAGGGTGAAGGGGCCGCCCACGAGCGCTGAGCCGCTCGCGATGAAGTTCAACGAATCCGCCCCCTCGCGGTAGAGCCTCACGCCAAGGCCGACCAAGACGCCCGCGACCACAATGCCCACGACCCAGAAAACGCGCATAAGGCGTCGATTCGAACCGACCATGATCTAAAGCAACGCCTCTCTCGAAGCAGGGGGAATCTTGCGCTGAAGCATTTGGTACTGGTGGACCTATTGCGCCGCCTCGTCCGAGCCGGCCGGCGGCGAGGTGTCCGGTGCTGCGGGACCATAGCCTTTTTGCGCCATGCAGGCGCGATAGATGTCGGCCTGCTGATCCGCGGCCCCGCTTGGCCCGCTGTTGGGGCCCAAAAGGAAACCGTAGTTGCCCGACTCGGCCACGCACGCCTTCTGGTCGCGCTTGAGCTCGTCCTGGGTAACCCCCCCTTCCTTGGTCCAGCTTGATCCGGGCGGTGGCGTGCATGCGCAGACGGCAAGCAACGCCACGAGCGACCCGCCAGGACGGCGCCACCGAACCCTGGCTTCTATCTTCATCTCGCTCTTGCCTTCATGGCGCATGTGCCGTCTTTCAACGCGTGACGCTGTTGCAAAATGCTGCCTTGGCATATAGGGCATTTCGGGTCCATTTGCCACTCACAAGGCCATGAACGGGTCGAATGCTACGGTCCTGTCGGCAACGGGGCTCTGCAATCGCCGCGAACTGCGCTAAGATCGCGGCCTGCCAACGAACCGGGAACAAAGGAAGAGTCATGCGGATGTTGCACTTGAATCGACTGACGATGGTCTCTGTCGGGCTTCTTGTGGCGGCGAGCCCCGCGGCCGCACAACAATTCGATAACAGTTACGGCCCAGCGCCGATCATAGCGGCGACCCAGTCCGGAAGCGCTTGGATTGTCCAACGGGAACTCGAAGCCGGTACGAGTCCCAACACCGCCGACACGGCGGGGTCGACCGTGCTCATGCTCGCGAGCACGAACGGCCACTGCCAGATCGCCGACCTGGTCCTCAAATTCAAAGCGCGGACGGACGTGAAGGACAAGGACGGAAATACCGCCCTCATGCTCGCCGCCGAGCGCGGCCACACCGAATGCGTCAGATCCATCATCGCCGCTCACGCTGACGTGAACGCCGTCAATCGCCAGGGCATCACTGCCTTGATGAAAGCGGCACGGGCCGGCAGTCTCGACGTCGTGCAATTACTTCTTACGGCGAAGGCCGATCCCAATCTGACCGATTTTTCGGGCGCCACCGCAGTTCGCTACGCCGAAGAGAACCGTCAGAGGCGCGTCGTTGACGCGCTTCGGGCGGCGGGCGGCAGTTGATGCGGCCGGCCAAGGCCGTGCTGTCCGCCGCCCTCTTGCCCTGAACGATGGCGGAGGCGTCCGAGGTCCTGTCCACGGCGATGGCATCCATCGCCCACAATCGTTGCTTGATGATTCTGGCGGCACTCATCGCCGACGCCATCCTGCCGACCATGCCGGGCGCCGGCAGACTCCTTCCCAACCCGGTCCGTTTGGCGCGCGCATTCGGCATTTGGCTAACACGCAGGCTCGACCGGCGCCGTCGGAGCGAGGCCACGCGCTTGGTGCGCGGCCTGGCGGCGGCGTTTCTTGTCCTGGCGGCCGCGATCGCGGCCGGTCTTGCGATCGAATATGCCGCAGGGCGCAACGACGGGGCTGCGGCACTCGAATTTCTCATCGTCGTGACAATCGTCGGGCAGCGAATCCTGATCGTGCGCGTGCGTGGGGTCGCGCGTGCGCTTGCGCGCGGTTCCTCCGGCCTCGAGACCGCGCGGAAAATCCTGCCGGCATTCGTCGAGCCGGGGTGGGACGTGCTCACCGTCGATGGGTACGGTGCGGCACGAATCGCGATCGAGGCTTTGGCGACTGGATTTGCCGAGCGAGTCGTAGCCCCCGTCTTTTGGTACCTGCTGTTTGGCTTGCCCGGTCTGTTGGGCGCCACGGCAATTAGCGGAATCGCCGTGCGGGGACCGTCGGAGAGTCGCTTCGGTTTCGCGGCCCTTCGCCTCGACGATCTCGTTCAATTCCTGCCCGCACGACTCGCGGGCGCCATCTCCGCCATTGCCGCGTGCATTGCACCCACAGGGAAGCCGGCGGCGGCCCTGCGCACGATGGCGAACGATTCGAGAAAGCACCCCTCGCTCAATCGCGGCTGGCCGCTCGCCGCGTTTGCCGGTGCGCTCGATCTTTCACTCGCCGGTCCGCGCCGCGCCGTCGACGGCGTGAGTGCCGCAGCACCCTGGATCGGCAACGGCCGTGCGCGCGCGCAATGGGGGGACGTCTATCGAGCGCTCTATCTTTTCGCGGCGGCGTGCCTGATCGATTTGGCGCTCGTCGCGGCCCTGACGCTCGTCCGATTCGCGGCTGGGATCGGTTGAGCGAGGCGTCTATTTCGTGCTCTGGAGAGATTCACGGAATCGGTCGGCTTTGGGGGTCGAGAATTTCTGCTCGAGCACGATGCCGCGTGGGGTCGCACCCGGGCCGTAGAACTCGCTGTTCCAGTCGTCGCGCTTTACGATGACGGAGCCATCGATCGAACCGCCGGCATAGAGTCCCTCATTGCGGGAAAAGGCGACGATATCCGCGCCGACCGCCGTGGTCGTGGCCCCCTGGGCGCCGATGCCGACGGGGCCGATCGCGACACTCGCGTCGGCGCCGAGCTTGACCTGATTGTTGATGATGGCGTCGAGCCCCTTCTCCGTCATGATCACAAGGACCGTTTCGGAACTCTGGAAACCGATCTGCAGGCCGAGGCTCCCCGCACCCGCGGTATAGAACGCGGGATATCCCCAAACACCGTTGATATCGCGCGCGACAAGGACGCCGCTGCCACCTTGAGCGCCGACGATGAAGGCAGCCTTGAGTTGGCCTGGAAAGATCAGCACGGCTTTGCCGAGATTGATGTAGCGCTTCAGTTGGGGATAGTTGGTGTCGTTGTACATGGAGACATAGGTAAGGCGCGCTCTCTCGAGCAGCGACTCGGCGTCGGTGTCGGCCCGTACGGGTGTGGACGCGGCGAAGCCGATGAATGCGACCAGGAAGATCGGAAAAGCGCGCAGGACTTTTAGCATTTAGTGAAGCTCCCTTTCATGCCAAGCTCGACAGCGCACGTGCGAATCGTTCGCGCGAGAAAGGCGCCGCCGGCGGCGGCGCAGTCTACCATCGTGACGTGCGCGGAACCATCCCGTGTTGGTTACAGCCGGCGCCGAGTCGATCATCGCGCCGGGAGATTGACAACCCCCACGCGCCACGCTTCGCCCTGGCCTTGGGCGATGTGGTCTAGTCGCGTCACGGCGAGGTTGTCGATCGTGAAGGCGAGCGCCATTTCGGGCTCCAGCTTCAGCGCGCAAGCGAGGGCCGCGCGAATGGTGCCGCCATGCGCAACCGCGACGATACTCCGGCCCCGGTGGTTCTTGTTCAGGCGGTCGATGACCTCGCGCGTGCGCGCGATGACTTGCACGAAGCTCTCCCCGCCAGGGGGTACGGCGTGGGCGGGGGTGAGCCAGAAGCCGCGCCAATCGGGATTGCGCGCGTAGATTTCGGCACGGATTTGTCCTTGCCACTCGCCGAAATGCTGCTCGGCTAAACCCCGCTCGATGATCGGCTCGGGTGCGATGAGGCCGGCATCGCGAATCGCGGCTGCGGTCAAATAGGCGCGCTTCAGGTTGCTCGAAACCCACACCGCCTCGCGCGGCAACTTTCCCGCGAGGGCTTGGAAGGGCGCGCGATCCGAAACGTCGCACTCGATGTCCGTCTGTCCGTAAACGCGGCCGCCATCCGCAGTCACCGGCGCATGACGGATCCACCACCATCGAGTCACGACGGTCATCGGCGTTTCGTCCTCGCGCGAGGCAGGTTCATGGGAAAATCGTCACGGCGGCGAGAATGGCCATTTCGGCTGTTTGCTGGGCAGCACCCAGAACATCGCCCGTATAGCCTCCAAGGCGCTTGCGGGCAAGGGCAGCGACAGAAAAAACGGCGGCCAGGCCGAACGCCAGCGCGCCGAGCCCCGGGCCGACACCGAGAAGAAGGAATGCCGCGACGATCGCCAGGACGGCGGCGGCGGCGACGGTCTCCTGGCGGAGATCGCCGAGCATGGCGCCGAGCCCTTCGCGTCGAGCCGGCGCCAACGTCAGCGTCATGAGCGGGACAAGCCCGCGTGAGACTGCGGTCGCCGCGATCAGGCCGGCCGCGGCATTCGCGGGTGGAGTGAGCTGGGCAAGCAAAGACGCCCGGAACGCCACGCTCAATGTCACGGCCAAGGCCCCGAACACGCCGATGTGGCTGTCCTGCATGATCAGAAGTCGCCGCGCCTCATCGCGTCCACCGAGGCCATCCGCGAAGTCGGCAAGCCCATCCTCATGAAGCGCACCGGTGAGCACCACCGTGATGGCAAGTGCGATCAGGGCACCGGGAAGTGGCGCGAGGCCGAGTGCTGCCGCGAAAGCGTAGCCGACGGCCCCTGCAACGCCGACGCCAGCGCCGACGACAGGCCAGGCACGTATCGCCTGGGCGATTTCGTCGGGTGCAGCGTCCGTGCCGGGTGCGAGCGGCAGAATCGTGAAAAAGCCGGCGGCCGCGCGAATGTCGTCGAGCCAGCCGCGCCAGAGGCTCGCCCAATCGAATCGGCTCCAATCGACACGAGCCATCGCGACCCCCACGCACACGGGCACGCCGCCCGGGGCCCGTTATAGGGGGCTCGGCGTGGGCGCACAACCGTGTCTCTCGCTGGAGTGCCGACGGTTGCGTCCTACTCGCCCATCTGAAGCAAGAGTCCCCGTCGGCGCACGGCGCGGAAAAAGGCGAGGAACACGACGCCGCCGATGACGAGATAGAATGCGTTGAGCAAAAGTGCCTGCATGAGCAGGTCCGTGCGGAACACGTGTTCGAACATGACCGCCCGCATGCCTTCGAAAACGTGGGATGCGGGCAACGCCCAGGCGATCGGCTGGAGCCAACCCGGCAATATCGAAATCGGATAGTAGACGCCGCTGATAGGTGCGAGCGCGAAGATGGCGAGCCAGGCCAGGCTTTCCGCACCCAGCCCATAGCGCAAAATGCATCCGGAAACCATGAGGCCCATGGCCCAGCCGAATACCATGAGGTTGATGAAGAAGGCGACGAGCGGCAGGCCGATCGTGAAGATCGAATAGTGATAAAGCGGGATGCACAGCAGTGCTGCCGGCACGATGCCGACGATCGTGCGGATGAAGCTCATCGCCGCGAGGGAGAGCATCAGCTCGTAGGGTCGGAGAGGGGTGACGAAGAGCTGTCCGAGATTGCGCGCCCACACCTCCTCGAGAAAGGATACGGCAACACCGAGCTGGCTGCGGAAAAGGACGTCCCAGAGCAGTACGCCCGCGATGAGTATGCCTGCCGCCTGCGCCACATAGGAGCTGTGGGTCACGAAGAACTGGCTGATCAATCCCCAGAGGATCATCTGCACCGTCGGCCAATAGATGAGTTCGGCGATGCGCGGCCAGGACCCTCTCAGAAGATAAAGATAGCGCAGCACCATCGCCGTCATCCGCCGGAGCGAAAACGCACTCGGCTCGCGCCGAAGCCGCACCTCGCGATCGATCGAGGATGCGGTCATTGGGCGGCCACCTCGTCGGGTCGGCGCGCGATATCGAGGAAGACTTCCTCGAGGTTGTGCCGGCCGTATCGCGCGATGAGTTCAGCCGGCGAGCCGCGATCGACGATGCGTCCCGATTTCATCATCAGCACGTCGGAACAAAGGCGCTCGACCTCTCCCATGTTGTGCGAGGCGAGCAGGATCGTGGCCCCCGTGCGAGCACGGTAGCGCTCGAGATAGCTGCGAACCCAATCCGCGGTGTCGGGGTCGAGCGAGGCAGTGAGTTCGTCGAGCAGCAGCAGCTCCGGCCGGTTGAGGAGCGCTTTCGCAAGGGCGATGCGGCTGCGCTGGCCGGCGGAAAGTGAACCCGTCGGGCGATTCATGAACGGGCCGAGCTGCAGTTCCTCGGCAATCTCCTCGACACGGGCGCGCACGCGCGCGAGGCCGTAAAGCTGGCCGTAGACCGAAAGATTCTCGCGCGGCGTCAGCCGCCGCGGCATCTCCACATAGGGCGAGGAGAAATTGATGCGGTGAAGCACGCGGTAGCGGTGACGCAGCATGTCCTCACCGAGGACCTCAATGCTGCCCTCGCTCGGCAGCAGGAGGCCGAGAAGCATCGAAAGCGTTGTCGTCTTGCCCGCACCGTTCCCGCCAAGAAGGGCTACCGTCTCGCCCGGGGGGACGATGAAATTCACGCCGTCGACCGCGATGACATCGCCAAAGCGCTTGGCGAGTGCCGTCACCCGGATCACGGCCGTCGAGGCGGAGGTTGCGAGCATCGCGGCAATATGGGTCGAGTGCCGGTCGATGCCAAGTGCCGATTTATCGCCGATGGGCAATCCCGCTTGGTTGGCTGAGCATTTCATACGGGCTAAACTCGCCGGCTCTGCGGTCGAAGGAGAGGAACGATGGCCGTCGCTCATGCCATGGCCGAACTTGTAGGACTTCGGGATCGGCGCGAGATGCGGGTTCCAAGCCCTGTAAAGCAGCGCACCCTCGTTCTCATCCGGTGGATTGCGGTCGGCGGACAGGCGGCGACGCTTTGCATCGTTCATTTCGGAATGGGCATGCCTCTGCCGATCGTCCCGGCCCTCGCCGTGGTCGGAGCGTCCGCGCTGCTGAATCTCGTTATCGGACGTGGGCGGGGAATGCGCGCGCGGCTTTCGAATGCGGGTGCGGCGCTCTATCTCGCCTACGACGTCCTGCAGCTCACGGTCCTTCTCTGCCTCACGGGCGGGCTCGCCAATCCCTTTTCGATTCTGATTCTGGCACCGGTCATGGTCTCGGCGACCGTGCTCTCGCGCACGAGCACGATAGCACTCGGCCTGCTGACCGGGCTCTCTGTTTCAGCACTCGCGTTCATCCGCCTGCCGCTGCCGTGGCCGGACGGTCCGTTCGCCCCACCCTCTCTCTACGTCATGGGAATTTGGCTTGCCATCCTCTTGAGCGCAATGTTCATCGGCGCTTATGTTGGCAGCGTCAGCGAGGAGGCGCGGCGAATGTCGGAAGCACTCGGTGCGACGCAGTTAGCACTTGCGCGCGAGCAGCGTCTCGCGTCGCTCGGTGCGCTTGCCGCCGCCGCGGCACACGAGCTTGGAAGCCCGCTTGCGACAATCGCGGTGACGAGCAAGGAGCTAGCACGCGATCTCCCCGAGGGAAGCGCTCTGCGCGAGGACGTCGACCTCCTTCTCAGCCAAAGCATGCGCTGCCGCGACATCCTCGCCGAACTCGGGCGGGCACCCGAAGCCGACAAGATTTCGCCTTTCGAGAACATGCCGCTTTCGGCCCTGGTCGAGGACGCGGCCGAGCCGCACCGCAATCCGGCAATCAAGCTTGTCCTCGACGCAGCACCTGCTGCGGGCGCGCCGGAAGATTCGCCCGAGCCTATCTTGTCGCGAAGCCCGGAGATCGTGCACGGGCTCGGCAATCTGATCCAGAACGCGATCCAGTTTGCCAAAAGCGAGGTTGTCGTCCGCCAGCGCTGGGATTTCAGCGAGATCGTCGTCGAGGTCATGGACGATGGGCCTGGCATTCCCTCCTATCTCCTCGAGCGGATTGGCGAGCCTTACGTCTCGGGCCGCGATCAAGGCGGGCATCACATGGGCCTCGGCATCTTCATCGCGCAAAACCTCTTGGCAAGGACCGGCGGCGAACTCCAATTCTCCAATCGGCCCGAGGGCGGGGCGAGTGTCGCGGTGCGCTGGACGCGAAGCACGGTCGAACGCGCGGCCTAGTGTGGCGGATTTGAAGTTCCCAAACGCGGATGCCGCCAAAATGACAGGAACTTCAAATCCGCCACACGAGCGCAAGGGGGGAACATGAGCGAAGAACCCGAGCAGGGTGCCGCGCTCGCAATACCGCGGGAGGGAGAGCCGAGTCTCCTCATCGTCGACGATGACGAGCCGTTCCGCACGCGGCTTGCTCGCGCGATGGAGCGGCGGGGCTACCGTGTGTCGACGGCCGACAGCGTGGCGAGTGGGATCGAAACGGCACTCGCAACGATGCCCGCCTTCGCAGTCGTCGACTTGCGCCTCGGGGAGGGAAGCGGGCTCGACGTGGTCAAGGCGCTACGCGAGGTGCGCGCCGACGTGCGGATCGTGATGCTTACGGGCTATGGCAACATTGCGACCGCCGTCGCGGCGGTGAAGGCGGGCGCTCTGGACTATTTGCCCAAGCCCGCCGACGCCGACCAGATCGAGGCGGCGCTGCGGGTGAGCTGCAGGCCCTTGCCACCTCCGCCCGATCATCCGATGTCGGCGGACCGGGTGCGGTGGGAGCATATTCAGCGCATCTTCGAACAATGCGGGCGCAACGTTTCGGAGACGGCCCGGCGGCTCAACATGCACCGACGCACCCTTCAACGTATCCTCGCGAAGTACGCGCCGCGCGAATAGGTTTTCGATCCCGCTCGTGTGGCGAATCCGAAGTTCGCCACTTTAGCCGTGAAAGATCATTCGGCTGAGGACGAAAAGGGCAACGAGCCCGACGGCGCTGATCCCGATCAGCTTCACGAAAAGCCATGCAACGCCGTCGGTCGTGTTGGTCCCGGCACCGGCAACCGCGAGCGGGTGCCTCCCCGTGCCGTGACGGGAATCCCGCGCTTCCTTCACTTCCTTCTGGACCTGGATCTTGCGCTCGAGCGCCTCGGCGTTCGTGTCGTCGACGAGCGATTGGCGGAAAACGACGCGGGACTTGAGCTCGCCATCGTCTGCGAATCTCTCTTCGACGACGCGCATCGCGGTCGCGCGTCGCGCACCCAACAGACGCTTCGCCATGTCGATGGCGAGTTCCTTGTCGTCATAGATCGAATCGATCTTCCAGTTGCCCGCCTGGAAGCTTTGCAATTCAAATGACGTCAAACTCTTTTGCGCGTTACTCGACATGCGACATGTCCTTTGGCCGGATCGCCCCGCCTGAGCGCTTCATTGCCCCTTGACCTTGCAGCTCCCCACGCCGAGCACGGCATCGATCATCAAGCCGTCGTCGCTGAGGGGCGCCATTACGCTGCGAAACATGCTCACAGCGCCATCTGGATTCACGAACTCGCCGCCGATCGTGATCGGGCATCGCCGACGCACCACTTGCTCGTAATAGTACGAGGATCTGCCAAGGAGCGTGTCCGGCCTCACGTCGGCGATCGTTGAGGGTTGCGCACCCGGCACGGAAGTTCGCGTCATCTCCTCGCCCACATACATGACCGGCACGCCCGCTCTCGGATTCGAAACATCGAGGATGAAGAGGTGCGGCGCGATTTCGGGGATCACGCCGAAATCGATCTCGCGATAAGTCGCAAACTCCCGCACCCCCCGAAGGTGGCGCCAATAGTTGAGAAGCCGCAGCGACAAGCGCCGCTCGCGCTGTCCGGCGTAGGCTTCGGTTCCATTGGCCGCCAAGCATCGGTCCTCGCTCGTCACCGCGTGTTCCAGCTGGCCATGGCCGGGGTCGTTAAGCATGTCCAGCCCTAATCCTCATTCGCCGCATCCTCGGAGGGGCATCGGCATCGAATGGCCAGCCCCGGCGCCAATGCGCCACGAGGGACGCAATTTCCCGCGTGATCCTACGGTTCGAACGGTTAACGAAGTCTTGTTTTGTACCGGGCGGCGGGACTGGGCATGATCGGCTCCCGCACCCTACGAGGGTTGATGCCCGATCCGGCCGGCCGCAGCCCAAGCGCCGGGAATGGGAGATTCCCTGACTTTTGACCCTGCTGGCGAGTATGGGCGGGCATTGCAGGCCCGGCCGACCTTGCCCACTTAATAGGGGGTGCGCAGGGCGGGTGCGACGGGGGTGTCATGCGGTATTCGGACTTGAAGCTCCTAAGTCTCGCTGCCGCCAAGAGCTCGGCAACTGCAGGCGCTCCACCCGAGTGCGGACTGTTTTTTGCATGAACCAGACGGCTCCAGGGAGATCGACAAGGGAATGATTCGGCGACTGATCGATCCGGTTCGGCGCGGAGCTGAGCCCCGGGCGGAAGTACCGCCCGATTCCCGCATCTATGCGGTGGGCGACATTCATGGGCGCGTGGACCTCCTCGAACGCCTCCACGCGCTGATCGTGGCGGATGCGCGAAGCTCGTCGGCGCCTCGAAAACGCATCGTCTATCTCGGCGACTACGTCGATCGCGGCATGCAATCGCGACAAGTGGTCGATCTCCTTCTCGAAGGACCCCTCGAGGGGTTCGAGGCCATTCACCTCAAGGGCAATCATGAGGAATTCCTCCTCCGCTTTTTCGAGGACGAGATGATAGGGCCGGGCTGGTTCATCAACGGCGGCGAGGCAACGCTTTATAGCTATGGCGTCCGCGCCCCGGACCTTGGCGCCCATTCCGGCCGGCTCGGGCATATGCATCGGCAATTTCGCGAGAATTTGCCTGCGGCACATCTCCGTTTTTTCCGCGATCTCAAGCGATTGCACATCGAGGGTGGCTATCTTTTCGTCCATGCGGGGATCCGGCCCGGAATAGCGCCTGAGGCGCAACGCGACGACGATATCCTTTGGATTCGAGAGGTATTTCTCGACGACAAGCGCGATCACGGGAAAATCGTCGTCCACGGCCACACCATCAACAGGGAACCCCAGGTACGGCACAATCGAATCGGGATCGACACGGGTGCTTATGCGAGCGGTGTGCTCACCGCACTGGCACTCGAGGGTTCGAATCGCAAATTCCTGCAAACGTCCGATTGAACCGACCTGACGACGCCGATATCGGCGGCAAGAACGCGCTGGACTATCGCGCGGGGACATTTGATATTGGCGCCGCCGGATGCGGCGCGTAAATGCCGGAGGGGAGGGTTTCCGAAGGAGAATCGGGTCGATGCGGGTCACCGATCGCGCGCTCGTCGCAGCACGTTCGAATAGTGCCCGAGCCTTGTGGAGCATAGCCGAGTGAGTACCGTCGATCGCTCAACCCTTGCCGCCAAGGCGGAGTGGCTCGCCGGCGTGCGCGTTCTCTGTCTTGGTGATGTGATGCTCGACCGTTATGTCTACGGTGCGGTCGAGCGCGTTTCTCCCGAGGCCCCGATCCCCGTGCTGCGCATCGAGCGGGAACGCAGCATGCTGGGAGGGGCCGGCAACGTGGTGCGTAACCTTGCCGCCCTCGGTGCTGCGGCACGGTTTGTCTCGGTTCTCGGCGACGACGCAACGGGCCGGGAGGTTCGGGCGTTGCTTGCGGCTGAGAACCGCGTCGAGTCCCGCCTTCTCGACGAAGCCGGCCGAGATACCGGGGTGAAGACGCGATTTGTCGCGGGCGCCCAGCAGCTTCTTCGCACCGACCAGGAAACGATCCGCCCCATCTCAGCGCGCAGCGAAGTGGCGCTAATCGCGGACCTTGCCGCCGCGATCGATGGTGCCGAGACGGTGATCCTCTCCGATTACGGCAAAGGCGTTCTCACGCCGGATGTCGTCGCGGAGACGATCAAGCTCGCCCGTGCGCGGAAGAAGCGCGTCGTCGTCGATCCCAAGGGCGTCGACTTTACCGGCTATCGCGGTGCGTTTCTCGTGACGCCCAATCGCGCGGAACTCGCGGCGGCGACCCATATGCCGACGTCAAGCGAACCGGAAGTCGAGGCGGCGGCGCGGCGCATAATCGCGGAATGCGATATCGCCGCCGTGCTCGCGACGCGCGGTGCGGACGGCATGATGCTGATCTCCGCCGACGGTCGGGTCGACAACCTGCCGGCCGAGGCGCGAGAGGTCTTCGACGTTTCGGGTGCTGGCGATACCGTGGTCGCGACTTGCGCCGCTGCCCTCGCCGCCGGTCTCGAGCTTATCGAGGCGGCACACCTCGCCAACGTCGCGGCCGGCATCGTCGTCGCCAAGGCGGGTACCGCGGTCGCACATCTCGACGAGATCTTCGCAGCGCTTCACGCCCAAGAACTGATGAGTCACGAACGCAAAGTGGTCTCGCTCGCCCAAGCCGCGGACAAGGCTGAGAATTGGCGGCGCCAGGGCCTGAAAGTCGCGTTTACGAACGGCTGCTTCGACCTTTTGCACCCTGGCCATATCTCGCTGCTCGCGCAGGCGCGCGCTTCTTCTGACCGGCTTGTGGTTGGGCTCAATAGTGACGCCTCGACGAGGCGCCTCAAGGGCGAAAGTCGCCCGATCCAGCGCGAGAGCGAGCGTGCGATCGTTCTCGCTTCCCTTTCGACTGTCGATCTCGTGGTGACCTTCGACGACGATACGCCGCTAAAGCTAATCGAATCGATCGCACCCGACGTATTGGTGAAGGGGGCGGACTATACGATTGCGACGGTCGTTGGCGCTGAATTCGTACAGAGCTACGGCGGCAGGATTATGCTTGCGGAAATTACGCCGGGGCAGAGCACCACGGCCACGATCGAGCGGATGGGCCGCTGAGGGAAAGCGGCTCGTGTGGCGAATCCGAAATTCGCCACATTAGGGGGCGGGACCGTGAGCGAATTTCGGATTCAAAGCCACACTAAGCCTCCGGGTCCACGAGACGTTGAAGACGGCTCGTCGCCGTCAGCGCAAAACGCAGCAATAGCGCTTTCCGGCGCGATCCGGCCATGGGCGGCAACTCGGGCGAGGGGCGGAGTATCACGCTCGAATAGGCGTCGGCGACGATCAGGCCGCACTCCTCGGGCAGAATCGCCTGAGGGAAACTTTCGGGCACGGCGAAATAAAAGCTGTCGCAAAAGGGGAGGTATTCCGGCCATTTGAGGTCGCTGCGGAAATCGGCTTCCGATGTCTTGATTTCCACGATCACGACATCGCCCGATCCGCTCACCCCGATCACGTCGGCGCGCCGGCCGGTATTGAGCGTGAATTCCGCGAGCGTGCCGTAGCCGAGTGCCGACAGCATACGGGACACGCCGCGCGCCAGCCGGATCGCCTCACGGATATCGCTCGAATCGGACAAGGGCTGTTCGAACATCGGAGACCGCAACGTTGCCGAGAAGGCTTAGGAACTTCAAATCCGAATACCACACGAGAGTCAACTTATTGCGAGCGCGCGGATTCTGATGGTTCGTTCTCTTTGGCGTCATGGCCGGGCCGGCCGAGGGCCGCGACCCGGCCATCCACATCTTTCATCGAGTGGTCACACGCACGTGGATGCCCGGGTCTGACCCCCGGATCGAAGTCCGGGGGCGGGCATGACGATCGGAGAAATCTGGCATCAATTGTCGGACAGATCGCTCTACTGTGCTTTGGATCCGAAATTCGCTCATGGTCCCGCACCCATGTGTGGCGAATTTCGGATTCGCCACACTAAATGACGCGCGGCCGCAAATATGCGCAGGCGCGCACTGCAGCACCAGGCGGGCCCGTAGATTTTAGATCGAATTGAGGTCGCCGCCGCCGAAATCCGAGCCGCCGGCATCGAAATCGCCGCTCGAGTCGACACCGGACGAGTCGACGTCCGAAGCATCCTGCAAGCCAGCGTCATCCGCATTTGCATTGGATGGATCGGACGAGGAGTCGGGTGTGTCGGCGGTGTCGACCGTGTTGGGCATGTTCCCGGCATTGGGATCGTCGCCATAGTAGTTGTTGATCACGGTTTCATTGACGCCTGGGCCGGGTATCCCGACACCGGATCCCCATCCGGTGCCGAAAGCCGATCCAAACGGGCCGGGATTGTGGAAGAAAAGGCTGCGAATCCCCTCGAAAAGCAGCGCACCACCCGCAACCCCCGCCGCCGTCGACAATGCGGACTGGAGGAAGCCACCCGATGGTGCTGCCGTCGACGGCACCGAGCCTCCGGCAGCACCCGCCTGAAACGCTTGAGGGCGCGACGACTGGCCCTGCTGCGGTGGGGACTGCAGCGACGGGGATTGCGAAGCAGCATCGACATGCCGGCCCCAAGGCCCGCTGCCCGCAAGTGCCCCGAGAAAGCTCGGCTGGCTGCGCGACGCATCCGGCGCACGGCTCTCGTTCTTCCGTGCCTCCGCGAGGTCGGACTCGAGCTGAGAGATGCGCGCCTGGGCGTTTGCGAGTGCATGTTCCTGGACGAGGACGGTCTGAACCAGAAGATAGGGTGCCGTCCCATGCTCGCCGACGCGCTGTCCGATCAAGCCTTGGGCGTCGCGGTCCGTTTGCGCCGTGTCGGCCGCCCTGAGCCGCCGAAAGAGGTCTTCGATCAAATCGCGCTCTTGAGGGGTCATGACTTATCCTTGGGAATGAGACGTCACGGGACGTTCGCGCCTAAATGTCTCTATGCAATCGTGTCACTCATGTGGCGTCTGCGCTCGGCCGGTTCAAGTCACCCCTCGCGGCAGTCTGCGATCCGCACGAAATGTTCCGCTCGATTCCATCGCGACGAGCGATATTGCGTTGTTCAAAGCGGCATGTAGCCGCCGAACCACAGCCAAAGGCCGGCGATCGCCATGGACAGAATCGTGATCGGCACGCCGGTGCGGGCGTGATCGCGGAAGGAAATGCGAACGCCCAACGCCTCTGCGCGCTCGACGACGATCAGGTTCGCGAGGCTGCCGACGAGCAGGAAATTTCCCGCGAGCGTCGAAAGCAACGCAAGACCCACGAGTGCGCCTTGCGGGATTTCGTGCCAGACCCTGAGGATCATGACGACCGCGGGAACGTTGCCGATCGTATTGCTCACGAGCAATGCGACGGCTTGCATGAGCGTTACGCGAGTGGGAAGGAGCCCGTGTGCCGCGAGCCACGCAACCGCGTCGCCGCTAAATCCCGTCCGGGCGAACGCGTCATTCACCACGAAGAGGCCGGCGAAAAGGACAAGGAGTGGGAAGTCGACGTCATCGAACAGCCAGCGGCTCGGCACGGTGCGGCTGACGACGAGGCACGCCGCGACGAGGAGAGCTGAAATCTCGCGCGGCAGCGGCGTCGTGAACAGGGCGAGCAAGGCCAGGATCGCGGCGGTGCAGATGGCGGTTTGGCGACGGCTGAATGTTGGCCGTGCGACGTCGACGCCGATTGCATCGGCATCGAGCGATTTTCGCCAGAGGAAAGCGATGCAGACGAAGGAAATGACGAGTGCCGCGAGTGCCGGCAATGCCGCTGCCGCGATATAGGACCAAAACCCGAGTGCGCCGACTTGCCCAATGAGTATGTTCTGCGGGTT
>Ga0187766_10001006_pt1 | contig 16328 bp, 10 predicted proteins | sample 0216_QUI02_MP05__4_FD_132971 | JGI IMG/M metagenome (GOLD analysis project Ga0187766, IMG submission 132971) | Tropical peat soil microbial communities from peatlands in Department of Meta, Colombia - 0216_QUI02_MP05_20_MG | ecosystem: Environmental > Terrestrial > Soil > Wetlands > Peat ... | reverse complement strand
GAGACCGGTCGTCTGCGCTCTACCACGCTCCTGAGGTTCTCCGGTGCGACGCTGCGCCTGTAGGAAGCCGAGCACACGTACCCGCCGGGCATGGCGTCGATCTCGACGCGGAACCGCTTGGCTGCGCGCAGGCTCGATTCCAGCGTCGCGGGGTCAACGGGTCGCAGTTTGACCACCGAGTCGCCGGGCTGCTCGCGCCCTCGAACGATCACCCCTGCCTGGTAGAGCGCGAGCTCCGGGGTGTCGAAGAAGTAGACGTGGCGCAGCTCCGCATCGAGCAGGTCGGCCTCGAGCGCGTCCAGGGTGGACCGCCTCTCACCGTGAGGGACAGTCAGCTTGAGCTCGACGCTGTCCACCTGCGCCATCAGCGCCGACAACTCCTCGACGTCCTTCTTGGAGAGCAGAAGAAGTTCCGCCGATGCGCGAGCCACTACGAATCCCTCTCGCCCTAGCCCGACCCCTTGGCCCCGGGGACGCCGGGGGGCTCCGTCAGCTCGGACGTCTGCGCGGCGTATTCATAGAGCTCGCTGCGGCGGCCCCAGTCGATCGCGGTATCGAGCTGTGCCTGGGCCTCTTCGGCGCTGTAGTAGCGACGCAGCAAGTCGAGGAAGAAGGCTACCGTCAGCGCATGCCTGCGCGACTCCGGGCGGTCCCGAGCAGCGCATAAGCCCGATCAGAGGCGGTGGCGCAGGCCAGCGTCCAGCTCGCGGGCGAGGGCCAGCACGGCGGCTGGCTTTGAACCGCGTCGAGCGGATGCGCGCCGCGGCCGCGCCGCGGCGGCGGGCGCTCCGCGATGACCCGATGCGCGATGATCCAGGTGACGTGCGTCACCGCTGTCCTCGCTTTCCGTGACCGGTCGCCGATACCGCCTCGGGGCAGCCGCCGCGGCGGTCGGCGTCGTGCTGAGCGGTGCGGCGGCAACGGGTACGGCAAATACGGCCCGGTCGATGCGGAGCGACTCGACCACGACTGCACCGGTCCATCGATGGCAGACCGGGCCACGGCGGTGGGGCGGCACGGTGATCCAATCCCTGGACCCGGCGCCGGTCGAGGAGGCGCCCGCACTCGCCGCGGTTTCGGGTTCCCTGGCTCCCGCAGCCGCTCGCGACCGCGACCAGGTGACGGTGTGGCCGAGGTCGCAGGTCCTGTCGAATGAGTCGACTTTCACGCGATGGGCGTATGTCGACGAGATCGCGCCCATTCACGGGCAGCCGAATGGATCGTCCGCGGTCCTCGCCCGTCTGCACTGGAACACGGAAGACGGCTTCCCGGAGATCTATCTGCTGTTGCGCGCGTCCTGGGATGCCCAGGGCCGGGAGTGGATCGAGCTGAGGATCCCGGGGCGCCCGAACGGGCGGACGGGATGGGTGCAGCGCGCGGCCCTGGGCGCCTTCCACCTCACCGATCAGCTGCTCGTCGTCAACCGCGAGCAGCTGCGGATGTACTTCTATATCGACGGCGGCCTGCGCTGGAGCGCGCCCGTCGCCGTCGGCAAGCCGAGCACCCCGACACCCCCGGGGAGGTTCTGGATTCGCGAGCGGTTCGCGATCGACGATCCGCAGTCTGGCTACTGGCCCTACGCCTTCGGCACCTCAGATTACTCGACGCTGACCGATTGGCCGGGCGGAGGCGTTGTCGGCATCCATGGCCCGTACTACGAGCCGCAGCTGATTCCGGGACGGATCTCGCACGGCTGTATCCGCCTGCGCGTCGGCGACGACGAATGGCTGGCGCAGCATCTGGGGCTCGGCACTCCGGTCCGCGTGCTGTGAGTACGCGATCCGTCGAGGAACCGACCTCGATTGCGCGATCGGGCTGCGGGACTTGCGCCGGAGCGGCGGCTCTGTCAGGCTCTCGCCACGGCCGACGCCATATGGGAGGGAAGACCTGAGGCTCCTGCGCAGAACCCTAGGATGGGCGCCGGCCGCGGCAGTGTTTTGCGTCTGTGGTTGCCTGTTCGCGTCCGCCCCGACAGCATGGGCGAAGACCATCAATGTGAACGCGCTAGCGCATATCGCGGTGACGAGCTCGTCGGGTGGCGTACTCCAGTTGGCGGGGCCGCTGAGCGATCCCGCCGTCGCGAACGGCGGCCTGTTGGTAATCGAACATCCCGCTGCAGGTGGATATGCCGGCAAGGCGACGTTCGTCACCCCGTCCGGGAGCGTGACGGCGGCCATGCGCGTGAGCGCTCGCATCCAGGGGCCGCTCGCGCACCTGCGTGTCACCGCTTTCGTCACGGCGGCGACCGGCGTGTTCGCGGGCGCGCGGGGGACGCTGACCGGCAGCGCCACCGTGACCGCCGTGTTCGGCGTCGGCTACCTGCGGCTCCAGGAACGCTGCGCGGGGCCGCCCGGCGGGCGCCTGCGCCGCTGACTGGCGCGGCCGTCCGGCACGTGGACGGCCGCTTTGAGGGCGTCGAGGTGAGCCTCGATCGCAGCGGGGAGGAGACGATCGTCGGCTCCGCCTCCGGAGTCGTCCCGGGTCCCGCCGTCGTGGTCGTGCACGACCGGGCGACGAGGACGACGGCGCGCGGCACCTTCACCATGTTCGTCGCCGGGGGGAGTCTCACCGGCGTCATCGATGTGCGGTTACACGGCCGGGGCGCGGTCCGGTCCGAGTCGGGCACGGCGACGATCACCGGTGGGGCCGGCTACCTCAGTGGCGCCCGCAGCGCCTCTGCCGCAGGGGTCAGCGGGACGCGCAACCTGGTGACGGAGGTAATCGCCCTGCGGATCCGAGGAGCATTCACACCGTGACCCGCGCCGCGAGGGTTGTCCTGGCCCTGGTCCTGGCCCTCGCGCTCGCCGCCGCGGCGGTCCCGGCGGTGCCCGCGGGCGCGACGTTGCTCGTCAACGAGACGTTCTCCCACGGCACGCCGGACAACCCGAACTGGCTCGTCGGCGGGATGGTCGCCACCAAGTCCGTCAGCCCGTGCCTGACCGCGGGGACGCGGGGACGAACACGTCACAGACCCCGATCCCCGGGTGTCCCGCTAACCAGCCGTCGATCCCTGCCGGCGGCGATCCCAACGGTCAGGGCGCGCTGCGGCTGACGTCCAACACCGGCGACAACACGGGTTTTGCTCTGTACGAGGCTGCGCTCCCGTTCACGGCCGGGCTCGACGTCACGTTCAGCTTCTATGACTACAACACGATCCCCACGTTCGTGTCTACCGGCGCGGACGGGGTCAGCTTCTTTTGGCGGACGGCTCCAAGCCGCTCGTCACCCCCGGCGGCTTCGGGGGCAGCCTGGGCTACGCCCAGACCACCCAGCCGTTCCCGGTCTACGGCATCCTCGGCGGCTACCTCGGCGTTGGCTTCGACGAGTTTGGCAACTTCGGCAACAACCTGGAGGGGCGGGGGGCCGGATGCAACCAGCCCGACAGCGGCTTCTACCCCAACTACGTGACGCTGCGCGGTCCCGGCAGCGGCCAGACCGGCTACTGCATCCTCAACCGGGTCAATGTCTCCTCACGCGGAGCGATTGACGCCCCCTCCTCCAAGAGCCGGACCGCCCCGGGTGTCAAGCGGACGGTGCACATCGTCGTCGACCCGCCGTCGCAGCCGGGCGCCCACATCCTCGTCCAGATGGACTTCGGCAGCGGGATGCAGACCGTCATGGATGTCCCGGAGCCTCCCAACCCGCCGCCCACGTTCAGGTTCGGCTTCGCCGCCAGTACCGGAGGGGCCAACAACATCCACGAGATCAACGCCACCCAAATCAACATGATTCTCCCGGTGCCCCGGCTCGTGATCGCCAAGACCGACACGGGACCGTTCGTCGTCGGCGGGACGGGGACGTTCACGCTGACCCCGTCAACCCAGGCGGGCTCCGACGTCGGCCCCGAGGTCCAGCCCGTGACGGTCACCGACACCCTACCGGCGGGGCGGCTGAACGGCGCCCCGACGGGGACGGGCTGGGACTGCTCGGCGTCCTCGGGCACCAGCGTCAGCTGCACCTACCCGGCAAGCGCGTCCGCGCCGATCCCGGCGGAAACGATGCTGCCGCCGATCACCGTCCCGGTCGTCTTCGGTCCCGACGAGTCCGGCATCTTCACCAACGATGCTGAGGTCAGCTCGCAGGACAACGCCAACGATCCAGAGGACAGCTCGGCCTCCGACACGTTCCACGTCTTGCCCGTCGGCCAGAACGACTTCGGCACGACGACGGTCGGCGTGCCGGTCGGCGTCCCGATCCTCGACAACGATCACGGCAGCCTGCAGCCCAGCAGCGTGATCATCACGAGCCAGCCGGCCAACGGGACTGCGGAGTGGAACGTCAACACCCAGGAGGCGATCTACACGCCCAACCCCGGGTGGAGCGGCATCGACACCTTCACCTATCGCGTGTTCGATGCGGACGGCCAGCAACTCAACCAGACGGTGACCATCACCGTCACCCCCAAGGCGCAGGACGACAGCGGACGCACGCCTGTCAACACCCCGATCACTGTCGCCGTGCTCGCGAACGATCTCGGCAACCTCAATCCCGCCACAGTTGCGGTGACCACACCGCCGGGGCATGGCACAGTGAAGGTGAACCCGGCCACCGGCCAGGTCACCTACACGCCAGCGCTTGGCTTCACGGGGCAGGACACATTCATCTACAGCGTGCGCGACTATGCCGGTCAGCTCACCAACGCCACGGTGACGATCGACGTCTACGCGCAGCCGAGCCCGCCGCCGACTCCGCCTCCGGTGCCCCAGGAGGTCGGGCACGCCGACCTCGTGATCACAAAGACAGTGTCACCGAAGGTTGCGGCGGTGGGCCAGGTGCTCACGTACACCGTCACGGTGATCAATCACGGGCCCGATACCGCCCAGCAGGTCACCGGCACCGACGCGTCGAGGGGGAAGGCGACGATCCTGTCGCTGAAGCCAAGCCAGGGCAGCTGCACGATTCAGCCGTCGCTTCAGTGCTCCTTCGGCAACGTTGCGCCCGGCGCGAGGGTCACCGTCATCGCTCCGGTTCGGGCGCTCGTGCCGGGCTTGCTGATCGACACGGCCGCGGTCACCGCCGTCGGCCCCGATCCGGACCCCAGCACCGACCACGCCCGGGCGGCCGAGCGGATCCTCGCGGCGCCGTTCACGATCACCAAGCGGGCCAGCGCGACCCACCTGGTCTCCGGGACGACCGTATCGTTCGCCATCCGGGTGACCAACCACTCGAGTACTGACGTGCGCCACGTCTCGGTCTGCGACCGGTTGCCGACCGGACTGGTCCACGTCTCGGGCGGAACGCTCCACGGAACGGAGGTTTGCTGGAAGATCGGCTCGCTCGCGTCCGGGCGCAGCCGCACCTTCGTCGTGAGCGCCCGAGCCCTCGCCTCCGGTACCCGGGTCGTGACCAACGGCGCGACGGTCGGCGCACCAGGCGTTGCCGCGCGAAGCGCCCGGGCCACCGTCGTGATCTTCAATCCCACACCACCGAACTTCACGGGCTGACGCGGCCCCCGGAGGAGTCACGCGGCGGTCGAGTACAAGGTCAGCTGATTCGCGATCGGGTAGGCCGGCCCTCGCCCATCCAAAACCCCCGAGATATACGGGGAAAGACCCCCCCGAATGCGGCGGAGTGTGCAATGGGAGCGGCGGTGGGGTCACGGCCGAAATTGGCCTGGGTTTGACGGTGTGCTTGCTCCGTTGAGCGCGGCACGGTGCCTATCCGATCGCGATCGCGAATATGTGCATCGCGGTCTGGCCCTGGGTCGCTTGCTGACTGACGTTGGGAAGGGTCACGTAGCGCACGGTCTTTCCCGGCTGGAGGGGCACCGAGGCGTAGTAGACGCTGTCTTTCTGTTGGCGCTGGCCGGTTTGGGTGTTTATGTACGGCATGGTCGCGAGGATGTCGCCGCCGGGCGTCGGTTGGTTGGCCCACCAGTCGGGCAAGGACAGGTTGAAGGGTTGGGTACTTCCGTCCGTATAGACGATCGTTCCGATGTCGGACGCGGTGCCGTAGTCGCTTGTGCCGAGGAACCCGAGCGTCGCGCCGGACCCTGAGAGAGGGATCGTCTGACCGCTGGCGGTGAGGTTGTCGGCAGTGCCCGGCGGCACGTTGGGCCAGGTGAAGCTGAGGCCGGCGTGGGTGACAGTCGCGCCTGGCGCCAGGCCCGTCGCGGCGACTGCCTGCGCTGAGTAGCTCAAACCGCCGCCATCGAGGTCGCCGGCAGTCGGGTTTGTGTCGTCGCTGATGCCGGCGTTATCAAAAGCGGTGGTCAGTGACTGGTAGGGCACGGACGTCTGGGCCGTGTCGCTCGCGACCACAGCGCCGTTGGCGGACTGGAATGTCGCCTGCGCTGTGAGCTGGTAGCTCGCGGGGTTGACGCCCGCCGGCGCGGTCACGTTCCAGGTCGTCTGCGCGGTCCTGCCGCCAGGTACCGTTGCGAACGAGGAGGGCGAGATCGCCCTCACGGTCCAGCTGCTCGGTGTGGTGAGCGTGAGGTTGACGTTGGTCAGGGACGCCGAGCCGGCGTTGGGAAGGGTCGTGGTTACGGTGAACGTCGACCCCGGGAGAGCGATCGGGGGTGCGCTCAACGTGAACGGCTGTTTGACGACGACGACCGCGGCTCCGCTCACGCCGTTCACGTTCACGGAGATCGTCGCGACGCCGGGCGCGATGGCCTTCATGATGCCGGTGCTGGTGACGGTCGCGACGCTGGGGTTGCTGCTGTTGTAGGCGACGTGGGCGTCGCTGAGGTCGACGAACGAGCCGTCGTTGTTGACGGCCTCGACGATGTTGTCGGCGGTCACGCTGAGGTTGCGCTGCTCGAGCGCGTGGTTGGTGTCGTCAGCGATCCATCGGTTCTTGCCGGCGAGATTGACGGTATCGCCGGGCTTGTAGACGACGTCCTCGGGCTGCACCGTGACGTATTTCAGCTGGGGCGTGAGGGCGCCGGAGACGTTGACGGTTTGTGACGCTGCGATGTTGCTCGAGTCGTAACCGACCTCGAACTGGTACGGGCCGTCGTACACGACCCACTTTCCCGCCTGTTGGCTCCAGAAGGCAAGATCGGGCACGTTGACCGTCAAGGTGACGGTCTGTGTCTGACCCGGCTGCAGCACCGGGGTCTTCTGAAAGCCCTCGAGCCGCTCGCGGGGTAACTCCACACCCGGGACGCTGAACGGCGTGGCCACGTACAGCTGGGCGACGGCGGCTCCGGGCTGGGCGCCCGTGTTCGTCACGTCGAAGCGGATCCTGACAACGCCGTCGGCAGAGGTCGACGGTGGGCCCACTGCCAGATTCGAGAAGCGGAACTGGGTGTAGCTGAGCCCGTAGCCGAACGGAAAGGTCGGGGTGCCCGTGAAGTAGATGTAGGTGCGGCCCAAGCCGCCCGTCGCCGACGGGGTCAGACCGTAGTTGGACATGTCGGGTAGCTGCGAATCGTTGCTGTACCACGTGAAGTCGAGGTGGCCGCTGGGGTCCTGGCGGCCGAATAGCACATCGGCTAGGGCGGTGCCCTGGCTCTCGCCGTTATACCCACTGAACACCACGGCCGGGAACTTGCCCTGCTCGTTGTCGATCACCACCGGGCCGTCGGACTGGATTACGAGCGCCATCCGCGGATTGCCCAAGCCCGCGACCTGGTCGATCAGCGAGTCGTAGTTGCCAGGCATCGCGAGCGTACTGCGGTCGTGACCTTCGCTGGCGACCGCGGCGTCCGTGCCCACGAACACGATTACCAGATCAGCGCCCTGAATCGCGGCCTTGGTCTGGGCCGAGAGCACCGCGGGTGCGGTGGCCGTCGTCGAGGTGCTTGCCGGGTCGAACATCACGGTCGCGTTTGGGTTGGCGGCCTTGACCGCGGCGGTGATCCCTTGGACAGCGCTGACCTGCAGCGACGGGGCACCGGAGTAGCCTCCCAACGTAACCTTGTTCGCCAGATCCCCGACGATCACGACCCTATTCAGCTTCGAGGCGCTGGCCGGCAGCAACGGCGTGGCCGTCCCGGACACATCAGCGTTCTTGAGCAGCACGAGCGAGTTGGCCGCTACCTGCTCCGCCAGCGCCTCGTGGGCCGGGCTCTGGATCACGCTCTTGTTGATGTCCGTGTATGAGACCTGGCTCGGCGGGTCGAACTCGCCGGTCATCATCCGCGTCGTGAAGTCCCTGACAAGCGCGTTGTCGATCACGCCCTGGCTCAGGATCCCCGCGCTGATCGCGGAGTCAATGTTCCAAAGGGTGGCCTGTGCGCCGGTGCAGTTGAGGTCTGTTCCGGCGCGCAACGCATACGCCTCAGCCCCGGCCGCGCCGCTGACCTTCACTCCGCTGGCCGCGTTAGTCCAGGTCGCGTTGCTGTCCTGGCTATCCGTCGACCACCCCGGAGGCGCCCAGTCGTGCCCATTGGGGGAGTTGCGGTAGATGTTGTCGAGCGCGCAATCGGAAGTCGTGTACCCCTGGAACCCGTAGGTCCGCTGGGCGACCTGATTGTCGGTATAGGTATCTGCCATCGCCGGCGTCCCGTCGATCGCGTTCAACGAGGTCATCAGCCCGGATACATGCGAGTTCTCGATCAAGCTCTTGAACTGCGCCGTGTAGTAATCGTGCAGGTCGGCATCGTTGGTCTGCGAACTGATCGCCTGACGGTTCTGCTCGACGTCGTTGAGCGCAAAATGCTTGACTGTGGCGGCGACCTTGAGATACGGCGTCTGCGGCTGTCCATCGAGCGTCTCGCCCTGATAGCCGTCCACGAACGCGCCCGCCATCCGCGAAACCAGAAACGGGTCCTCACCGAACGCCTCATCGGATCTACCCCATCGCGGGTCGCGGTCCATGTTCACGGTCGGCGCCCAGAACGTCAGCGAGCCGTAATCGCTCGCCGACGGACCGAGGTTGTTCTGGCCAACGTTCCACAGAGACTTATCCAAGAACCCCCGCGCCTCATCGGAGATCGCGCCGGTCTCGGAATAGATCAGCGCCGGGTCCCACGACATCGTCGCGGCGAAGTTCGTCGGAAAGCTCGTCGCATGCACACCACCACCCGCGCTCCCCGGATTAGTGTCGGCGCCGAGCAGATTGATCCCGTGCTGACCCTCGCTCCAGTACGTGTACTGCTGCACCCCCAGACGCGGGATCGCCGGAGCGTCTGTGCGCAACTGGGCCACCTTCTCCGCGAGCGTCATCCGCTCGACGAGATCGGCGGCACGCTCCGCAAACGAGTACTTCGTGTTCAGGTAAATCGGCAACGTCGGCGGCGATGCCGGCGCCGCGTCGCGCAACCTGGCCTCCAGCTTCTGATTGCACGCCTTCGCATTACCAAGGTGGCTCAACACGAATTCGAACGGATACGCGCTGGGGTTTCCGTGCCCGGATTTGATCCGTCCCAGCTCGAACTCCTGCAGCACGTTCTCGCTGAGGGCGACTTGTCCGCCGATGCAAGCTAACTGATTGAAGCTATCGGCGTACGGGAGGTAAAACACGCTAGGGAATTGCTCCACCGTGCCGAGATCCCCGGCTTCGAGCTGCCTCATCGTCCGCAGCAGCCCCACAACATCCACCCGCACATGACCCAACCCGCGCTTCCGTTCCTGACGCTCCAGGCGCTTGATAACGCTCGCGAACTCGTTACTCTGCGCCTGCAGATCGTTCGAGATCACGCGCGGAAGCGATGTAACTTCTCTGAGCGCACGATTCAAGGCATCGTTGCAGCTCCTGGCGTTCTGAAGATGCTTCAGCACGAACGTGAACGCATACGCATTCGCGTTCTCCCGCGCCGACTTGAGGCGTCCCTGCATGAGCTCCTGCAGGACCTCCCGGCTGAGCGTCACCTGTCTATCGATGCAATCCGGCTCACTGAACGTCAGCGTGTACGGAAAGCCAAACACCGGTGGGAGCTGCCGAGCAGCGGCGAGCCGCGCGGCCTCGAGCTGCTTCATCGCCCGCGACAGCCCAACAGCTCCCACCCTCAGCCGGGCGAGCCCGACCTTCCGTTCGTGAGTCTCCATCCGCTTGATCGCCCCCCTGAGATCGTTGTTCAGCAAGACCAGATCTGCCCGCGCCTGGCTTAGATTGCCGGTGGCCGGTACATCGGCGCTGGCCACCGAGAGAAACGGACCATGCACGGCCAGCAATCCCCAAGCTCCGATCAAGCCCACGACCCAGAACGACACCCAATGCCTAAGCCGTCGTTTCGTCATCACATCCGAACCCCGCCCACGCATCGCCCCTAAAAACGCATCTTCAAAGCCAGCGGCCGGCGTTTTGGGCCACAACAGGCCGACGATCGGCCCCGCCGGCCAGCGAAGGATACCTGCAACGGGCAAGTCAGTTGCTTCCTTCCGAGATGGATCGCGAGGAGAAGACGACGTGCGCTTGTGGATCGGGTGAGGTTCCACATCGGACGCTCAGTGGTCCGTGCGTCAGGGCCCGCCAGGACGGCGTCGGCATAGTTCGACGCCAACTGGCTCGCGAACCTCTCAAATAGCGCCGCGTGCTCAGCATCTGGGCTCGGCTGGGCGTGGTGCGTCGCAGCCACCAGTACTCGGTAAGCCCGGTCGTGATCTATTCGCGCGAGTATTGATGCGTGCGTCTGATTGGGAGCGGGAGCTCACGCGCCGGGCATGCGCCGCAATCGCAGCGTCGACAAACGACGCGACGCTGTGGCCGCGCGGCTCGGCTGGATCAGCTCGGCGAGGTTGCCCGGACCTGCTCGCGCAGGAACGGGGTCACCAACTCAGCAACCCGGGCGGGGTCCTCGAGGAACGGCCAGTGTCCGAGCCCCTCGAGCAACTCGATCCGGGCTGCGGGGAACGACTCCCGCTGGCGCTCGGCCTGTTGCCATGGAATGTATGCGTCGTCGGTGCCCCAGATGACGAGCGCCGGCCTATTGAGCGCGCGCAGTGGTTCGCGGAGCGTGCCCAGCGCGGACGCTGGAGTCGCTCGGTAGAGCTTCAGCACGGCGCGCTTCGTCGGCCAGCCACGAGAGACCTCGTAGATGTGATCGATCGCGGACGAGGGCAGACGCGGATTGTCGTGGCTCACCAGCAGCCGCAACCCAGGCCTGGTCGTCGTCGCCATGAACAGTTCGCCCAGACCGGGGGTTCGCCAGATCCGCGCCAGGCGATGCCAGTGGTAGTCGAGCAGCACACCGGTGTTGATGAGCGTGGCACTGGCGAGCGCATCGGGATGTTGGACCGCCCAGAGCAATCCCCATGGTCCACCAAAATCGTGCATGACGAGATGGATCGTCTTGATCGCGAGCTGATCGAGGACCCCGGCCAGGTGTCGGGCGTAGCCGTTGCTGGTGTAGTCGAAGTCCGCAGGCTTGTCGGCGGCGCCATAACCGGGCATGTCTGGGGCTACGGCCCGGCCAAACTCGCCGGTTCGTGTCACCAGATCCTCCCAGTCCTCCTTGGGGCCGGGGTTGCCGTGCACGAAAACAACGGCCTCGCTTGCTTCTGGGTCTCCGGCCATCAGCACCGGCGATCGAACGCCGTCGACCGCCACGGTCGTAGTACGGAGGTCGCTCACGCCGCGACCTCCTCGGGCACTTCGGTCTCTCCAGCGTCGAGATGCTCGCCGATCGGGACGAACTCGGGCCTGCGGTTCAGACGGCGGCGCCGCCTGTCGGTCGCGATCAGGTCGCGCACCTCGCGCAGGATCTCGCCGCGGTCGGCCCCGGGTCTGCGCATCGCCGAAACCGCGGCCCTGAGCACGACCGGAGGGGTGAAAACCGCCGAAGGCCTGGCGCGGTGCTGGAACAGGTCCCCGAGGTCCGCGGCGCGCCCATGCTCGTACAGCTGCCGTGTCACCTCAACCACGACCGCGGGCGCCATCCCGGCCGCACCGAAGTCCGCAGCAAGCCAATGGTGCTCGGCGGCGTCGCGGTCGCGCCAGCGCGCCCAAGCCGCCACACTCGCGTCGAGCGCCTCATCCCCGTCGTCGATCGCCCCGACAATCACGGGCGCAAGCGCTTCTGCTTGCCGGAAAGCATCGGAAATGCCTTGCCCGGGTGCCGGATCCTTGAAGTGCCCAGCGTCACCCACCAGCGCCCATCCGCGGCCGGCAGATTCGCGGAAGAAGCACTCGAACTTCAGGACGCCGAACATCTTGCCGACGCCATGCGCCCCGTCCAGCGCTTCGGCGACCGGAGGACAGGCGCGGGCGTGGGCCATGAAAGCAGCCTCACGATCCTCCCGAAACTCGGTCAAGAATCGCATGTCAGGAAGCACGATCACCTGATACAGCCCTCCGTCGGCCGGCAACGCGATCACGAACCGGCGGTCCCAGCGGTGGAAGACGAGCGACGGGTTGGGACCAGGATCGGCGTCGGCGAAGAACCACCAGTAGCCGAACCGCTCGCCGGGAGTCACGTTGTACTTGCGGGCGCCCGCCAGCCCGGCCACTGTCGAGTTGCGCCCGTCCGCTCCGACCACCAGCTTGGCCTTGAAGGTGCGCTCCTTCCCCTGACATGCGGCTCTGACCCCGACCACCCGGTCTCCTTCGCGCACCAGACCGGTGACGTTGGCCGACATCAGCGCCTCGGCACCGGCATTGGTTGCAGCGTCGAGAAGAATCGGATCGAGCACGAACCGCCGCACCGACATGACCGCCCCGTCGTCGCCTGGCCGGTGGCTCGCGTCGAACGTGCAGCGAAAGTCCTCCTGCCGAAGGTCGACCGTGTTATAGGTCCGTGCGCCCGTCTCGCGAACGTTGTCGAACACCCCCAGCCGTCTCAAGAAGTTGATCGCCGCCGCCTGAAAGATATGCGTCGACAGCGTGTCCTTCGGGAACGCAGCCCGTTCAACCACTGCCACCTTCAACCCCTGTCGCGCCAGCAACGTCGCAAGCGGCGAGCCAGCGCACCGCGCCCCGACCACAATCACATCGAACGTATCCGCCATCCGCCCTCCTGTCGCTATGCCCCGGCGGCGGCGCGCGCGCCGCGCCGCCCCTCGCCAACCGAGCATACTCCAAACTCCACCCAAGCTCCGAGGCTTTCTGGCCTCGGGAGAGACAGAACGCGCGGCACGTCATGAAGTACCCGCGCCGGCAACGAAGCAAGCCTGGCCATAGGCCCGTTGTCGCTGAACGACGCTTTCGAACACCTAACTTCGCTCGCTTGCCTGGAGTGTCGTCCGGGAGTATCTCGCCGCCAGAAAGCACCGTCGCATGGCTGACGACGACTCGACACCCGCGGCCCGCGGACGTACTCCCTTTGCACGGCAGCAGCACTCGCAGGTGAGGACAGGCACCTGGACTGCGCAACGCGCCACGTGCGCGAGGCAGAAGCCCGGAGGCCGGATCGCCAGCGCGCCCGGCGCAGACGACCGTGTGGAAGCCCCCCAGGAGTGGCCGGGTCGTCGGCCGCGAGCCACGCAGGTCGTCGGAGATGTGATCGTGCTGGCGGGCTCCGCGAGCAGGCGCCGCGCCTCGTCGATCTCGCCACTGTCTGCGCCGAGGAGGACCATTCGCTCTCTCAGCCGCTCGACCGTCAGCGACAGTGGCGACGCGGGCTGCGTCGCGCGGTGACCGGCGTTCGCGGTACAGCCGGTAGGCGCGCTCCCGAGCGACGAATACGGTCTCCCGGTCGACCAGCCATTGCGCGGCCATGCCGAGCCCCTCCAGGGCCTCTGCGGTTTCGCGCTCCTGTAAGGCCGCCTCGAAGTGCTCGCGCGCGTCAGCCCAGGCACCGCGACGTAGTGCCTCGCCACCGTCGAGCAGTAGATCACGCTGTGCCGGCCCCGCCTGAGTCATTGGCTCGCAACCGTCCTTCGCGGAGCGTACTCCAGCCGCCCGGTCGCAGCAGACCCCCGAGCGTGCCCGCGCAAGCCTGAGCGACTCGTCGGCAGTGGCGAGATGCTCGTTGTGCCGCGTACGCGGGAGCCGGGCGCCCGGCACGGTACGGTGTTTGGAGATGAACGACGACCGCGAGTCCCGGCCGACGCCGATCCTCGCCTCGGACGCCGAGCGAGAGCACAGTATCGCGCTGCTGCGTGACGCGGTTGGCGAGGGCCGGCTGACGCTCGAGGAGTTCAGCGAGCGCGTCGGCCTCGCTCAGGCGGCGCGCACCGACCAGGAGCTCGCTCGCCTGGCTCGTGACCTGCCCGGCGACCCAGCCGCGGCGAGTTCGCCGGCCGCCGCGTCCGAGGAGCACCGGGCTTTCTGCTCGCACGTGGCCCGCAGCGGACCGTGGTCGCTGCCGCCCCACTCGTCGTGGCGCTCGATCTTCGGCACGATCGACCTTGACCTGCGCCAGGCGCGGCTCGCCGGCCCCGAGACCGCACTCGAGGTCTACAACCTGTTCGGCACCGTGACGGTGATCGTCCCCGAGAGCGTCGAGGTGATCGTGCGCGGGGGCGGGCTGTTTGCCAGCCAGAGGATCGAGTCACCCGAGCGACCACCGATCGCCGGCGGGCCGAGGCTCACGATCGAGACCCGCGGCCCCGGCGGCACGCTGCACGTGCGCACCCGCCGGACGCTGAAGCAGTCGCTCAAGCGCGCGCTCAAGGGCTGAGTGCGCGGGCCGCGTACGCCACGACCGCCGGCCGACCGAGGTCGGTGACCGGGGTGATTCGCGGCAGCACCGCGGTGAAAGTGATGTCCAGGCCGGCGCGGCTCGCCTCGTCCCGGGCGTAGGCGGTTATGAGGCGCTGGGTGGCCTTGGCGCCGGCGTAGCCGCCGCCGAGTGGCGACCCTTGCAGCGCCGCACTGCTCGAGATCACGATCACCCTACTCACGCCGTCAAACGGTCGCGGGCCGCCACAGTCATCGGTCGCGTCGAGATCTTCGAGGCAGACGTCGGAGACCGATCAGTCTGTCGCGTGTAGTCAAGGAACTGCGGGAGCCCCTCGGCTCCCCGGTGTGAGCTGGAGCGTTCAGTCACTACGAAGACTGAGGTGCCCCGGGCAAGGCTGACGAGCCGCTGCGACGAGTCCTCCGTTTCGGCGCCTGCGGCGGGCCCTACCGAGTCACCCACGCCTCCGGGTCGTTGGCGAGCAGGTCGATCGAGTCCGGCAGACTGGCGTTGGCGACGTCGGCCACGGTGACATGCTCGACGACGCTCCGAAGATTCTTGCGGACAGCGATCCACACGCGCGGAAGCTGGCTGGCGACACCGGGGTACTCGGCGTCTTCGGGTTTGCCGCCGCGAACGGTGGCGAGCGGACCCTCGACGGCTCTGATGATGTCGGCAATTGTGATCCGCCGGGGATCGGTGGCCAGCCGATAACCGCCATCGGTGCCGCGCCGGCTGCGCACTAATCCGGCGGTCCGGAGCTCCGAGAGGATGTTCTCGAGGAAGTTGAGCGGGATCCCCTGTGAGGTCGCAATCCGCTCGCCGGGCACCGGCTTCTCATCAGGCGCAGCGGCCAGCTCGATGGCGGCACGTACCGCATAGTCCGCCTTGGCGGAAATCCTCATGGTGGCCCCTTTCGCTAAGAACCTTGGCCTGGCTCGGAGTAACTCGATGATCTGCGACACCGCTTGCTGCACGCTGGTGGTGGAGGTATCAACCCGGATCTCGGGGTGCTCGGGCCGCTCGTACGGAGCGTCGATCCCCGTGAAACCCTTGATGTCTCCAGCGCGTGCGCGCGCGTACAGCCCCTTGGGATCTCTGCGCTCACATTCCTCCACCGAGGTGTCCACGAACACTTCCACGAACGGCAGGTTGGCCTCCTCGTGCGCCTTGCGCAGGTGCGCGCGATCAGCCGCCAACGGCGAGATCAGCGACATCACCGCGACCGTTCCCGAGTCCGCCATGAGCCGCGCCACCTGGCCGACGCGGCGGATGTGCTCAGACCGGTCGCCGACGGAGAAGCCCAGGTCCTCGGACAGCCCGTGCCTGATGTTGTCGCCATCGAGGAGGTAGGCCGACTGGCCGCTGTCGACCAGGCGACGCTCGAGCTCTACCGCGATCGTCGATTTGCCCGACGCCGGCAGCCCGGTCAGCAGCACCGTCGCGCCGCGTTGATCGATGGCCAGCCAGCGGTCGTCGCGATCCAGCGCAGACGGGTGCCAGGTGACGTCGCGGCGGCGCTCGCGCCCTGGCTCGACAGCGCGCGGCGACCGGATCACTCCCGCGGCCACCGTATCGTTGCTGTCCTCGTCGATCAGGATGAACGCGCCCGTCGCGCGGTTGACCACGTACGGGTCCGCGACCAACATCGAGCTCGTGCGCAGCGTCACCCGGCCGATGTCGTTGACCACCAACGAGGTCGGCTCGAGCTGGCGCTCGAGTGTCTCCGGATCGGTGCGCTCGGTGATCGACTGGACGGTGGCCCGCACCGTGCGGGTGGTGTGCTTTAGGGCGTACCGCCGGCCGGGATGCAACGGCTCCTCGCCCATCCAGCAGATCGTGCAATCGAGCTCGCGAGCGCGTACCGGCTGGTCGCCAG
>Ga0187766_10001004_pt1 | contig 16333 bp, 12 predicted proteins | sample 0216_QUI02_MP05__4_FD_132971 | JGI IMG/M metagenome (GOLD analysis project Ga0187766, IMG submission 132971) | Tropical peat soil microbial communities from peatlands in Department of Meta, Colombia - 0216_QUI02_MP05_20_MG | ecosystem: Environmental > Terrestrial > Soil > Wetlands > Peat ... | reverse complement strand
TCGAAGCTCGCCTCGGTGAGATGGAGCGTGCTCTCCGCCATTTATCGAGGGTCTCCTTGTCGTCCTCCAGAGGTCTGCAGGACAGCCGGTGGGAGTTCCATAAAAACGCAGCGCTACGCTAACATACGCCCTCTCCTATCGCAAGCCGCGCTCGCCTCGGTCGCCTTCACGCTCGCGATCGGCCTGCTGCACCGTGCGCTCAACAACTGCCCGGATCCTCGAGCAGGCGACGGTCCGGGTCACTACTTCTGACAGTACACGTCACCTGCTGGACGTCGATCAGTCGTCACTTCCGGGGGATCGAGGCCCAAATCGCCCACAAGCGGCACAAAGCCTTGAATCAATGAGGTCTGGCCCAACCCCGTGTAGACAGGCTCCAGGACGGCAGAAAACGTCGGTTGGTAGGGGGTTTGCAGTAGATGAACACCCTGCCAAAGCCCTGGTGGAACCCGGACAACGCGTAGCACTCGAGAGGAGGCGTGCTTCGTGGGCAAAGTGATGGTCGTCGATGACGCGGTGTCGGAGCTGAAGCTGATCGAGGGCATCCTCAAGTCGGCCGGCCACCAGGTCGTCTCCTACGACAACGGCGAGATGCTCGAAGAGCGAGTCGTGGAGGAGCGGCCCGACGTGCTCCTGCTCGACATCGTCATGCCCAAGCGGAATGGCTACGAGGTGCTGCGGGGGCTTCGTCGGGACCCGCGGACCAAGGATACGCCGGTGGTGTTCGTGAGCTCGAAGAACCAGGAGAGCGACCGGCTGTGGGGGCAGCGCCAGGGGGCGGCGGACTATCTCCCCAAGCCGTTCACCGCGGACCAGCTTCTCGGCATGGTCCGCCAGTTCGTGCGATAGGCCGGATGGCCCAGATCTCCAATCCCGCGTCGCCGGCGCTGCCGTCGCATTCGGAGGCCGCTCCGGCCCTTCGCGCTTGCCTGTTCGCACTCGCGGGGTCCCGCTTCGCGGTCGACGTACGGAGCGCCCGCGAGGTGGCCGTCTTCGACGACATCACCTCGGTGCCCCGCGCTCCGCGGCACCTGATCGGCATCGCCAACCTGCGCGGCACCGTGATGCCGATCGTGGACGTTCACGAGGTCCTCGGGCTGCCCGCATCGCGGCCCGGGCGCGGCGTCCGCACGCTCGTACTGCGCGATGGCCAGCTGCAGGCCGCTGCCATGGTCGACACCGTGCTCGGCCTCGAGCCGTTCGACGAGGTGCTGCCACCGGACGCCCGCTCCGCGACCCGAGCGCGGGGACCGCGCGCCTTCGTCTCGGGCTGGCTCACGTGGGCTGGCGAGACGCTGCCCCTGCTGGACGTCCCTCGGCTGCTCGCCGCGGTGCGGATCGGAACGCCCGAGAACGGTCCGGAGTCGGACCGACACGGAGAAGCGGCATGAAGCGGAGAGCGTTCCTCGGCATCCTGTCGGCGGGTCTGGCGGGCGGTGCGATGGCGGGCAGCTCGGCGCACGCGCAGGTGGGGCCCTCCCGCCCACCCGCCCAGGCGAAGAGCAATCCCGCGGAGGGCGCGGCTCCCACCGGTAGCGCCGGCGAGATCCGGATCGGCATGAGCGCGGCCTTCCGGGGCTCCGCGGCCGGGCTGGGCACCGAGCTCTACCGCGGGGCCCAGGCGTACTACAGCGACGTCAACGCGCGTGGCGGGATCTTCGGACGGTCGATCACGGTCGCCGCCCTCGACGATAGCTACAGTCCAGAGCCGTGCATCCGCAACACCATCCAGCTCCTGGAGCGCGACAAGGTCTTCTTCCTGTCGAACTACGTGGGCACGCCGACCTTGACCCGCGCCTTGCCCGTGATCAAGCAGTACGCCGACCAGCACGTGGTGCTGGTCGGCAACTTCACGGGAGCCCAGCCTCAGCGAGAGGCGCCGTACGTCGACCAGGTCTTCAACGTACGGGCCTCCTACCGGCAGGAGATGGCCGCGCTGGTGGAGCGGTTCTGGCAGGCCGGCGCGCGGCGATTCGGCGTGTACTACCAGATCGACGCGTACGGCCGGAGCGGAACCGACGGAGTCGCCCGTGCGCTCGCGGTCCGCAACGCCAAGATCGTCGCGGAGGCCACCTACGTCCGCGGCGCCGCCTTCGACGAGGACATGGCGACGGCGGTGAAGGCGCTCCGGGACGCGGGGAGCGACGTGGTGCTCTGCACCGGCGCGTACCAGGGCTGCGCGGCCTTCGTCCGCTCCGCCCGCGACGCGGGGTTCACCGTACCGATTTCCAACGTGTCCTTCGTGGGCTCCGAAGCGATGCTGGCGCTCCTGGTCAAGCACGGACGGGCGAAGGGACGTGACTACACGCGCGCGCTCGTCAACTCGCAGGTGGTCCCGAGCTACGACGACGTGAGCCTGGCGGGTGTCGCCGAGTACCGGAGCCTCATGGACAAGTACAACCCGTCGGTGCCGGACGGGGTTCGCGATCCCGCGTACGCGCCGCAGAAGTACAGCTTCGTCAGCCTGGAGGGTTACGTGAACGCCCGGGTCATCGTCGAGGGCCTCCGCCGGGCCGGCGCCAACGCCAGCCGGCAAGCGTTTCGCCAGGCGCTCGAGTCGCTGCGCGGGCTGGATCTCGGCATCGGTGCGCCGCTCACGTTCACGGCCGAGCGGCACCAGGGTCTGGACAGCGTCTACTTCACGCGGGTCGAGGGCGACCACTGGGTGCCGATCGCAGACTGGTCAGCGGCGGTGAAGGCCTGAGCGGCGTCATGGATGGCCCCAAGAAGGGTTGGAGGAGACACGCCATGAGAAAGCGCGCCGAGGGCGTGGCGTCCGGTGGGGAGCGCGTCGCCGATGCGGCCCCGGTCCCCCGGGTTCGGTTCGGCCTCCTGGCCAAGATCACGCTCTTCCTAGTGCTGGTCCTGGTCCCCCTGGCCGCGCTCAGCTGGTCCATCGCCTATCGCTCGCTGCAGGACAGCCTGACGCGGGAGTTCACGGACAAGGGCAGCGCCATCGCGAACAGCCTGGCCAGCTCGGGCGCCGACCTCGTGGTCAACCGCGACGCCTCGACCGTCCAGTCCCAGGTCGACGAGTTCGCGAAGATCACCGGGGTCGCCTACGTGATGGTCTACGATCCGCAGCGCGCCCTCATCGCCCACACCTTCGCTCCGGTGGTGCCCAAGGGCATCATCGAGCAGAACCTGGTTCCGGTCGGGGCCACGAAGCCGATCGTGCGGGAGCTGAGCTATCCGGATCCCCGGACGGGGCACGAGCGGCAGATCATCGACATCGGCGTCCCCATGCTGGGTGGCCAGCTTGGCACGGTCCGCGTGGGCATGGACCGTTCCATCATCAACGCCGACGCGCTCCACGCCGGCACCGTCCTCCTGCTCGTCTTCGCCGGCGTCGCGGCGGCCGCCGTCCTCGCCGGCGTGATCTTCGCCCAGCGGATCACCCGGCCGGTCAACGCGCTGATGAGCGTGGCCACGCGGGTGGGTCACGGCGACCTCTCCCAGCTCGTGCCGGTGACCTCGCGCGACGAGCTGGGCCAGATGGCGGTGACGTTCAACGACAGCATCGTGCGGCTGCGCTCGCTCGTCCAGACGGAGGCCGATCGCGACGAGGAGCGGCGCAAGCGCGAGGACCTGCAGCAGAACATCATCAAGTTTCTGGACACCGTCGTCGAGATCGGCAAGGGCGATCTCACCCGGCGCGGGGAGGTGACCTGGGACGTGCTCGGCAACGTGGTCGACGCCATCAACCTCATGGTCGAGGAGATCGCCTCGGTCGTCGGGGAGGTTCGGCAGGCCGCGCTCCGGGTGGCCGAGGGCTCGCAGGACACGATCAAGATCACCGGCGACGTGGCGCAGGCGGCGCAGGCCCAGTCGCGAGACGCGGTGACCGTGACCCGGTCGGTGGCCGACATGACTTCGTCGGTGCGGCAGGTCGCCGATAGCGCCGACCAGAGCGCCAAGGCGGCGCGCCTTGTCCTGCAGGCCGCCGAGAAGGGCCAGCAGGCGGTTCGTAACAGCCTGTCGAGCATGCAGCAGATCCGGACCGAGGTGCAGACGATCTCCAAGAAGATCAAGTCCCTGGGTGATCGGTCGCTCGAGATCTCCGAGATCGTGAACACCATTCAGGACATCGCGGCCCAGACGCATCTCCTCGCCCTCAACGCCTCGATCGAGGCGGCGGGCGCCGGCGAGGCCGGGCTGCGCTTCTCGGTGGTCGCGGACGAGGTCCGGAAGCTGGCCGAGCGGGCCACCCAGGCGACCAAGGACATCGGGACCCTCATCAAGGGTGTCCAGGTCGAGACGCAGGAGGCGGTGGTCGCGATGGAGTCCGGCACGCACGAGGTCGAGTCGGGCTACGAAGTCAGCCTCAGGACCGAGGAAGCCCTCCAGGAGATCTCGAAGATCTCCCAGACGTCCTCGAGCCTGGCCGCCGAGATCTCCCGAGCCTCACAGAAGCAGGTGAAGGACGCCGAGGCCACCGCCGGCGCGGTGCAGACGATCGCCTCGGCGGCGGTGCAGACGGAGCAGGGCGTGCAGCAGAGCCGGAAGAACGTCGAGCAGCTCGCGCATCTGGCGGAGGAGCTGACCGTGAAGCTCTCCCGCTTCAAGTTGGCGAGCTAGCACCAGATCGGAGGCGCGGGCGAGTCGCGAGCATGGCTGATCGGCGCGAGCGCGAGCTGCTGCTGGGCATCTTCCTCATGGAGGCCTGGGACACCGCCGGGGCTCTCGAGGACGGGCTCGGTCTACTGACCGGGGCGGTCTCTCCGGACCACGGCGCGCTGGCTCCCCTGATCGTTTCCGCGCACCGGCTGAAGGGCTCGGCCGCGCTGCACGGATTCCTCGGGGTCTCCGAGCTGGCCGCGGCCACCGAGCGCCTGCTCGAGCGGCTCCCGTCCATGCCGATGGAGGAGCGCACTCGAGGCGCCGCGTTCCTGGGCGGGCTCGTCGGGCTGCTGAAGGAGGTCTTCGACGGGATCAGCGCGGTCGGGGTGGAGGACGGCGCCCGGATCCGCGAGTTCAGGTCGCGGTTTCCGATGCTCGTCGGGGCCGCCGGAAGCTCTGCCGCGAGTGCGCCGGCCGTCTCGCCGCCGGAAACCCCGGCCCGGATGGTCGCGCTGAAGGGGGAGCCGCCTGCGGAGGCGCCCGCCCCGGTCATGGCGGCGTCCTCGCCGCTGGCCCACGAGCTGCGGCGCTTCTTCACTGAAGCCGGCGAGATTCTAGAGTACTTCCTCCCCGAGGCCGGCGAGCACCTGGAGGCGATGACGACCTCGCTGCTGGCCCTCGAAGGTGGGGTGCGTGACGAGCAGGCCCTGGCGACGCTGTTCCGGTCGGTTCACACCCTCAAGGGTGCCGCGTACACGGTCGGGTGCACGCCGATCGGCGACGTCGCCCATCAGATCGAGGACCTGCTGGGGGTGATCCGGGAGCGCGGAGCCGCCTTCACGACGGCGGTGGCCGAGGCGGTCTTCGCCGGAGCCACGGCGATCAAGGCGGTCCTGCAGAGCGAGGGTCTCGTCACCCACGAGATGGTCCGCGCACTGGAGCGGACCACCGAGGGGCTTCAGGGCCTGATGTCGACCGCCGTCCCGGCCCCGGAGGCTCCCTCGATCGCCGACGTGCACGTGCCGGAAGAGGTGGTCGCCGTCGTCCCGGACCGGACCGCGAGTCCCGCCTTCGCCCTTCCAGAGATCCTGGCCCGGCTCGAGGCGATCCCGAGGCCGGCTCCCCGTGCCGCCAGCACGCCGGCCGGCCCGAGCATCCGAGTCCCGGTCGAGCGGCTCGACTCGCTGATGAACCTGGTGGGCGAGCTGATGATCGCGCGCGGCCGCCTCGACCGTCGGCTGACCCAGCTCGACCAGGTGAGCGAGCTGCTCCGGGCCAGCCGGGCGCGCCTCGGCCAGGTGGGCCGCGACTTCGAGTTCCGTCGCCATCAGGGTCCGGCTCCGCTCGCGGGCCCCGACCGCGGCCGCGACCGCGACGATGTCGGCGGGCTTCGCGACATCTCGGAGGTGTTCGCCGAGCTCGAGTTCGACCGGTACGACGACGTCAACATCCTGGCCCGCAGCGTGTCCGAGATGTCGGCGGACGTGGCCGAGGTCCAGAACCAGCACGTCGCGCTGCTGCGGAGCATTCGAGAGGACACCGCCCACATCCAGCGGCTCACCGCGACGCTCCGCAAGGAGATCACCCGCGCTCGCATGGTGCCGATCGGCCGACTCTTCACGCGGGTCGCCCAGCAGGTGCGAGAGACGGCCCGAACCATCGGCAAGACCGTCTCCCTCGTGGTGCGCGGGGAGTCGGCCGAGGTGGACACCGGCGTCATCGAGCAGATCGCGGATCCGCTGCTGCACCTCATCCAGAATGCGGTCGGTCACGGTATCGAGGCCCCCGGCGAGCGCGAGCGGGCCGGGAAGCCCGCCCAGGGACAGGTCACGCTCTCCGCCTCGCAGCAGGGGAGCTTCATCCTGGTCGAGGTCGAGGACGACGGGCGGGGCATCGACACGGCCCTGCTGCGGCGGCAGGCCATCGAGCGGGGACTGCTGTCGATCGCCGACTCGGCGGCCTTGCCGGATCACGACGCCCTCAACCTCATCTTCCTTCCGGGATTCAGCACCGCCACCGAGGTCACGCGGACGTCTGGACGCGGGGTCGGCCTCGACGTGGTCCGCACGAACGTCAGCCGCCTGAACGGGGAGATCCACGTCGAGACCGAGCCTGGCCGCATGACACGCTTCGTGCTGAAGCTGCCGCTCACGGTGGCCATCGCCGACGCGCTGATGGTCCGCTGCGGCCCCGAGACCCTCGCGTTCCCCCTCACCGCGGTGAGCGTGATGCGACCCGTATCGCCGCGCGAGATCGTGGAGACGGCCGGCCGGGAGTCGATCCGGATCGACGATCAGGTGCTCGATCTGATCCGCCTCGATCGCGTGCTCGGAGTCACCGCCGCCCCGCCGGCGGCGCGCCTTCCGGTGGTCGTCCTGCGCGGCGGCGGGAAGCCCTTCGGCGTGATCGTCGACGAGCTCCTCGGTAAGGAGGAGATCGTCATCAAGCCTCTGGGCGAGTTTCTCGAACACGTGGGGCCGTTCTCGGGGGCGACGATCTCGGGCGAAGGACGGGTCATCCTTCTCCTGGATCCGACGCTCCTGCGCGAGGCCGCGGCGCGGACCGGAGAGGCGGTCGAGCAGGGAGAGCACCGGAGCGCGCCCCGGGCGATCGAGCCCTCGGTCGAGGGCCTGCGCGTCATGCTCGTCGACGACTCCGTGAGCATCCGGAAGTTCGTGGGACAGATGCTGGAGAAAGCCGGCCTGCGCGTCTTCACCGCGGTGGACGGCCACGATGCCCTCCAGCAGCTCCTGGATCTCACCGTCGACGTGGTGGTGACCGACCTCGAGATGCCGCGCGTGAACGGATACGCGCTGATCGAGGACCTGAAGCGGCGGACCGCCACGCGCGACGTGCCGATCGTCGTGCTGACCTCGCGCGCCGGTGAGAAGCACGTCGGCTTGGCCCGGCGCCTCGGCGTGCGTCACTACGCGACCAAGCCGGTCGACGAGCAGAGCTTCGTTCGTCTCGTGGAGTCGGCGGCTACGCAGTCGGCGAGCGGTGGCGACGTCGCCCTGGTCGGCGCGTCTCAGGGCGGGGTGGGGGAGTAGCCGATGCCCAAGGCCAAGGTCTTGATCGTCGACGCCAACCAGGACTCCCGCGCGGCCCTCGCCCACGCCCTGACCGACGCGGGGTACGAGGCGGCGGTGGCGACCAGCGGCTCGTTCGCGCTCACGATGCTCGAGTGGGAGCAGCCCGACCTCATCGTGAGCTACGCGAAGGTGCAGGACATGGACGGCTACGAGCTGTTCACCATGGTCCGTCGCGATCCCGCGACCAAGGACACGCCGTTCCTGCTCCTGGCCGGGCGCGACCGTCCCATCGCGCTGGCGGCCACCGAGGCCGGGGTCGACCTGACGGTGACCGGGGATTTCACCCTCGAGACCGTGATGGAGCGTGTCGAGGAGCTCCTTGGCGAAGAGCCGTCGGTCGCTCCGGCGCGGCCACGGGTCGAGCCCGCGACGCCCGCGGCGTCCAAGGGGCCCTTGAAGATGCCCCCGAGGACCGCCACGCCGGCACCGGCCCAGCCGGCCCCGAAGGCGGCCGCCGAGCCCGCGCGGAGCAGCTTCCAGGGCTCTCTCGGGGTGATGGACCTTACCGAGCTGACCCAGGTGATCTCGCTCGGGGTCAAGACCGGCGAGCTGCAGCTGTCGCTCTCGGGAGGCGAAGGAGCCATAGTGTTCGACGCGGGTCGCGTCGTGCACGCCGAGTTCTCCGGACGGACCGGCGAGGCCGCGTTCGCCGCGATGGTCGCCGCGTCGCAGCGGGAGGGTGAGGCGCGCTTTTGCTTCAATCGAGCCGAGCGCGAGGCGCTGGCGAATCGGCCACGGACGATCTCGCGCAGCGTTGAGCAGCTGCTACTCAGCGTGGCACAGGAGATGGACGAGAACAGCCAGGGGGCCGACGTCCGCCGGGAGGCCGCCGCCTCTCGGGCGAGGCGGGACGGATAGGAGATCATGCCCAAGGTTCTGGTGGTCGACGACAGCCTGAGCGTGCGCAAGGTGGTGCAGCGCGCGCTCGAGTCCAAGCGCATCGAGGTGCTCTCCGCCGCCTCCGGTGGTGAGGCTCTCGAGCAGATCGGCCGCGAGGCGCCCGACTTGGTCGTCTGCGACGTGATCATGCCGGACATGGACGGCTACCAGATCTGCGAGTTCGTGAAGAAGCACCCCACGCTCGGCGGGACCCCGGTGCTCCTGATCTCGGGCATCGTCAACAGCACGGTCCTGGAGCGAGCGGCGAAGGTCCATTCCGACGACGTCATGCGGAAGCCATTCGCCGCGGACGAGCTGCTGCACCGGATCGAGAGCCTGCTGCCGACCCAGATCCGGCTCGCGGTGTCCCCGTCGGCTGCTCCGCCCGCGGTCCCCACGGTCTCGGCTCCCGTCGCTCCGTCGCCCGTCGAGCGTCGCGCGGCGCCCGTCGTGGCCGAGCGCGCCGCGCACACGCCGGAGCCGGTGGTCGTGGCGACGCCTCCAGTGCTGACGCCTCCCCTCGGCCCGACCGGCCCGGACCTGAAGACCTTGCTGCTCTCGGTCGCCGAGCTGCCGGGTGTCTCGCTCACCGCGCTCATCGACCGCGAAGGCGCGTTGATGGAGGCGCCCGGCGGTCTCCTCCCCGAGGCCGCGTTGGCCGGCGCGCTGGCCGCTTGCCTGATCGAATCCACCGAGGGTGTCGGGGGGGCCCTGGCGCAGGGACGGCTGCAGAGCCTGATCCTGGAATACGACTCGGGCGTCGTGCTCCTCAACGCCGTCGGGACCGACGCGATGCTGGCGGTGGTCCTCGGGGATCCGGCGGTGCTCGGCAAGGTTCGCTACCACGTCAAGAAAGCGCTCCCGGACCTGGTCCGGGCGGTGTGAGGCCCCGCTCATGAGATCCTCCTACAACCCGAAATCCAGCGCGCGGCGCGTGTCGCCGTGGCTCATGGTGCTGTTCGGGCTGGCCGGCTACGTCGGCGTGATCTTCGGGTTGACGCTGCTGCCGCTGCAGATCGAGGTGGATCTACCGCACTGGGGGATGCTGGCCTTGCCTCCGATGGTGTACGGGCTCCTGGTCCTCCTCGTCGTGCGCCGTCCGTCCGTGCTGGGCTTCATCGCCGGAACGGTGGTGTTGAGCGGTCTTCACTTCCTGCTCGCGTTCGCGCGCGAGCCGCTGACCGGGCTGCTGGATCCGGCTCTCGCGGGGCGCCCGTTGCCGTGGACCATGCCTCCGCCACTGCCGGAGCTGATCGGCGTCGTCTTCTTGTTGATGCCGCTGCGAGACGTGCTTCGCGCCCCGGCCCGGTCGGCGCGGGAGAAGGCCGCGACGGGAGGCCGGGCGTCCAGCCCGCGCGGTCGCGCGGGGCTCACGCCCCGTTCCCCGCAGGTGGTGGCGGCCGAGAGCGGAGGTTCGCTGAGCGACGTGTTGCTGTCGGCCCGGCCCGAGCCCACTCCCGAGCCGGTGACGCCGTCGCCGGCTCCCGAACCGGAGCCGCCGGCCGAGACGCGTCGCCGCCGGGCCGCTGCGCGAGCGGAGCGGCGGCGCGCGGCGGAGCGTGACGCGGCGACGCCCCGATCGGACGCGATGCTGCGCATCGCGCTGGATCGGATCATGACACAGCTCCCGCCGGGGACCTTCCTGGCCCCGGAGGAGGAAGTCGCGGCGAGCCTCCCGGTCCCGGGCTACCTGCTCATTCCCGGTCAGCTGGTCGTGACCCAGCTCGCCGAGGGCATCGCCACCGTCGCGTGGAGGGACATCGCCGACCAGTTCCCGGCGCAGCTCGTGGGGCTCACCCACGAGGCGATCGGCGCGCATCTGCACGATGGGCTCAGACTGCCGATCGATGAGGTCATCGGGCAGCTCCCGCACGAGCTCTTCGTCGCGGATACGCCAGAGATCGAGATACCCGGGCTCGACCGGATCCCGGTGCCGTTCCATCCGCTCGAGGAGTCGAGCCCGGCTCCGGGACTCCTGAGCAAGGCCCCGCGTGAGGCCCGGCCAACGGAGCCGGAGGAGCGTCCTCGGGTCGTGCCGCCGCCGGTCGTAACTCCGCGCCCAGCCGCCGTGGAAGCTCGCGTCGCGGAGCCGATCCCGGCGGCCGCTCCCGCGCCGGCCGCGCCTCCTCGCATCGAGCCGGCCCCTGCGCCCGTGGGCTCTCGCGAAACCGCCCGACCTGCCGCCGCCGCCACGTCGCCGGTTCCTACGGGGCAGGCCGTGGTCGAGCCGGTGGTGCGTATCTCGTTCGGTCGAGTCGCGTCCGAGCTTCCGCCAGACGCCTTCAAGGTTCCGGTCGAGACCCTGGCCGACCGCTTGAGCGAGTCGGGCCACTTGCTGGTGCCGCAGGCGCTCGTGGTCCCGCAGCTCGCCGAGGGTCTGATCCGGGTGAGCTGGAGCGTGGTCGCGCCGCAGTTCCCGCACGACCAGATGACGATCTCCGACGAGGAGATGGCGGCGACGATTCCCGACGGGATCCAGCTGCCCATCGACGAGATCATCCGCCAGCTCCCGAGCGCGCTGTTCGCCACCGGCGGCGCCGCGGTCGACATCAGGGGGCTCGAGAACTTCCCGGCTCCCTTCCAGCCGTTCGTCTCCGATCCGGCGCCCGCCGTCGCCGAGCCCGAGCCCGTGAGGGCACCCGTCGCGACACCCGCCCCCGAGGCGGTGGTACCGGCCCCCGGGCCGATCGAGGCCGTGGTGGTGGGGCCTCCGGTCGCCGAGGCCGAGGCGGTCACGGCGACGGACATCGTCGAGGAGCTGCGGGACGTCCCCGCGCTGGAGCCCGAGATCTTGCTGGAGACGCCGGTGGTCGTCGGTCCGGCGGCCCCGGACGTGGCGGTGGACGACCGGCCGCTCCTCGCGTTGGATCCCGAGCCGCCGAGCGTGGTGGTGCCGGCGCCAGCTGTCGCGCGGGATCCCGCGCCGGCTCTGCCCGAGGTGCCGGCTCTGCCCGAGCTGATGGAGAAGCCGGCTCCGGTCGAGCTCACTCCGTCTGCAAAGCCAGTCGCCGCTCCTCATGTGGTCGAGCCCGAGCCAGCCATCGTCGCCGTGGAGCGAGCAATCGACAGCCCACGGGCGGTCGAGCCGCTGGTCTCGTGGCAGCCCCCGATTCCGGAGCCGACGTCCCCGCCGTCTGCGGCCGGAAGCGCGGAAGCAGCCGAGGTGCGGCGTCTCACCGCGCTGCTCTCGCCGATCAGCTCTTTCGACGCCAGCGTTCAGGTCATGGAGGGTGTGACGGTATACGCACTGGCTTCACCGACGGTGTCTCACGAGACGACCATGGTCGCGGCGGGTCTCGCGCTGCCGCTACTCACCGATCGCCGCCCGCCGTGGGCCATCGATCAGCTCACCCTGCGCGGTCCCGACACCACGCTGGTCCTGACGCCGCTCGGCGGCTCCAGGGAGAAAGGTCCGGTCCTGGCCGCGGCGGCGCCGCGCGGGGGAGCGCTCGCTCTCCTGGAGATCCTCTCCCGACGGGCGGCGAACGGAGCGACGCCGGCGGGGGACCGCGCAGAGGCACTCCCGCTGAATGGTCGGGGTCTCGCCGAAGCGCCCGTCCCGGCACACGCGGCCTCTCTGGCGACCTCCTTGACCGCGTTCGGGGCGGTCTCGCCGTCGGTTCGACGGGACGCGGCGGGCGAATGCACCGTCTACTTCTTCCTCCCTCCTGGCGCCGACTCGGCGGCGGCCGGGCACCTTGCGCAGGATCTCCAGGCCCTGATGCGAAAAGCCTCGGGCTCCGGCGCCACGTTCCGCAGCGCGGTGCTGCGGAGCGGAGACACGCTCGTCGTCTTCCAGCCCGAGGAGGTCGCTCATGGACGGTCCGTCGTCGTCGTCGCGGGTGGGGAGGTGACCCGCCCCGGTCTGGCCTATCGACAGGTCGAGCGCGCCGTGGCGGCGCTCGCGAAGGCCTGAGGCGAGCCGATGTCGATCATCAACTACGCGCAGAAGGAGATCAGCTTCAAGGTCGTGTACTACGGCACCGGCGTGGCCGGGAAGACCGCGAACCTCCAGTACATCTACCGGAGCCTGCCCGACGTCAATCGCGGGAACATGGTCTCGCTCGCGACCGGAGACGACCGCACGCTGTTCTTCGACTTCTTGCCGGTCTCGGCGGTGACCGTACGGAACTTCGTCGCGAAGTTCCAGCTCTACACCGTGCCCGGGCAGGTGTACTACAACATGACCCGTAAGCTCGTGCTCCGAGGGGTCGACGGCATCGTCTTCGTCGCCGATTCGCAATGGGACCGGCTTCGCGAGAACGTCGAGAGCTTCCGGAACCTGGAAGAGAATCTGAAGGAATACGGGTACAATTTGGACGACATCCCGTACGTGATCCAGTACAACAAGCGCGACCTGCCCAACGTGGCGCCGGTGGAGTACCTGGAGTATCTGCTCAACCGGAGGAGCCGGCGGGTCCCGTACTTCGAGTCGGTGGCTGTCGAGGGCAAAGGCGTCTTCGACACGCTCAACACCGTATCCCGCATGGTCCTCGTCGCCGGGTTCGGACAAGAACAGGGGGCGCTCAATGAGTCAACATGACAGCCTGGCCATCCACGAGGAAGACGCCCAGCGGATTAACGGCGTCCTCCTGCACTTCCTCGGCGAGTCGGGAGCGATGGAAGCGCTCCTGATCGATCGAAGCGGGCAGCTCCTCGCCCGTGGAGGTGCGTCACGATCACTGGACACGGTGTCGCTCTCCGCGCTGGCGGCGGGCGCGTTCAGCTCGACGGCGGCTATGGCCCGTCTGCTGGGCGAGACCGAGTTCACGATGCTCTTCCACCAGGGCGTGAAGGAGAGCATCCACGTCGCCGCGGTCGACGACCACGCGATCCTTCTCGCGATCTTCGACAGCCGTACCACGGTCGGGATGGTCCGCCTCTTCGCCAAGGAGGCGGGGACCGCGATCGGCGCGATCCTCGCCGAGACCCGCACGCGACCGCAGCGAACCGGCACGCTCTCGGCGCCGCTGCGCAAGGACGAGGTGCAGTCCTCGCTCCGGGAGCGTCCGGTCTGATCTGACGGACATCCACGACCATGGCCCAGATCGACAACAAGACGTCGCTGTCCCCGGAGGAGAAGCGATCCCTCTCGGAGTCGGCCCGTCTCTGCGAGATGATCGTGGAGGCGAACCCGTCGGACACGGGGGCCCTCGAGACCCTCAAGGAGATCTACGCCAAGCTCGGTGACCGGGAGAACCTGGGCCGGGTGGTCGCCCGTCTGGCCGGTACGGTCGGAGGGCGGCCCTCGGCGAGCGTGACGCCACCGTCGGAGCCGGCTCCGGTGAGCCCGGCCGCGCCCGCCGTCCTGATGCCGGACGTCGATCTCGACGGTCAGCCCGCCGACAACGGCTCGATCCGCACGGGGGGCAAGCGCTCGGCGCCGCCGCCGGTCGCCCCATCCCCGGCGACCGCGGCCTCGAGCAGCGCGGCCTCGACCAGCGCGACCATCGAGCAGCGGCGACAGGGCAGCCTGTCGCGCCTCGGCGATCGCCTCGTCGCGGAAAAGCTCATCAGCACCGATCAGCTGCAACGAGCCCTGGCCGAGCAGAAGGGGAGCGCGGACAAGCTCGGCACGATCCTGGTCCGGCTCGGCTTCATCACCGAGGACAGTCTCGTCGCGTTCCTGTCCAAGCAGTACGCGATCCCCGCGATCACGGTGGCCCAGGTCGATCCGGATCCGGACGTGCTCAAGCTCGTCCCCGAGCAGATCGCCAAGAAGCACAGCGTGCTGCCGATCAAGCGCATCGGGAACACGTTGACCCTGGCGATGGCCGACCCGACCAACGTGTTCGCGCTCGACGACGTGGGATTCATGACCGGTCTGCAGATCCAGCCGGTGGTCGCGTCGGAAGCGGCGATTCGCAAGGCGTTCGAGCGCCTCTACGACACCGGCGCCAGCGTCAACGACATGATCAGCGAGCTGGAAGAGGCGGACACCGACGTCGAGGTCGTCGAGGGCGGCGAGGAAGCCTTCTCGAAGGCCGACGTCTTCGACCTGAAGGAGTCGGCCGACGAGGCTCCGGTCGTCCGCCTGATCAACATGATCTTGACCGACGCCATCCGCCGCGGGGCGTCCGACATCCACCTGGAGCCCTACGAGAAAGTCTTCCGCGTACGGTTCCGGATCGACGGCGTGCTCCACGAGATCATGACGCCGCCGAAGCGGCTCGAGGCCGCCCTCACCTCGCGCGTGAAGATCATGGCCACGCTCGACATCGCCGAGCGCCGCCTGCCCCAGGACGGCCGCATCAAGCTCCGCTACCACCAGCGCGAGATCGACTTCCGCGTCTCGACGCTCCCGACCATCTTCGGCGAGAAGACGGTCATGCGCATCCTGGACAAGGAAGCCCTGCAGCTCGACTTGAGCGCGCTCGGCTTCGACCCGTGGAGCCTCGAGCAGTTCACCAAGGCGATTCACAGCCCGTACGGCATGATCCTGATCACCGGGCCCACCGGCTCGGGCAAGACCACGACGCTCTACTCGGCGATCCACACGATCAACTCGCCCGACATCAACATCATGACCGCCGAGGACCCGGTCGAATACAACCTGAAGGGCGTCAACCAGGTCCAGGTCAACGACGAGATCGGGCGTACCTTCGCGGCCTGCCTGCGAAGCTTCCTCCGCCAGGACCCGGACGTGATCCTCGTCGGCGAGACCCGCGACCTGGAGACCGCGCAGATCGGTATCCGGGCCGCGCTCACCGGTCACCTGGTGCTCACCACGCTCCACACGAACGACTGCCCGTCCACCCCGGCGCGGCTCCTCGACATGGGCATTCCCCCGTTCCTGGTGTCGTCGTCGATGCAGCTGATCCTCGCCCAGCGCCTGGGCCGCCGCGTCTGCAAGGATTGCAAGGAGCCCTACGATGCGACCGAGGAGAGCCTCGTGCCCTACGGGCACGCGCCCCAGGGCCTCGGCGCGGTCACGTTCTACAAGGGCAAGGGATGCCAGACCTGCAACTTCACGGGGATGAAAGGCCGGGTGGCGATCTACGAGGTCATGCCGATCAGCGCCGAGCTCCGCGACATGGTGCTCCGCAACGCGACGACCGCGGAGATCCGCGACGTGGCCTGCTCGCAGGGCATGAAGACGCTTCGGCAGAACGCGCTGCAGAAGGTCATCGACGGGGTGACGACGATCGAAGAGGTGCTGCGAGTGACCCTGGGCTGAGGGCCCAGGTCAGGCCGCGCCGGCGTTCCGCCAGGTGCCGCGCAGCCGATCCACCGCGCGGCCGAGCGCGACGCGGACGCCTTCCCCGTTCACGTTCCGGTCGGTCACCAGCGTGAGGTAACCGACCGGGCTGCCTCCGATGAAGACGGTCCCGTCGTCGGCCGAGAAGAGCGCGGTGCGGAAGGCTCCCCGCTCGAGACGCGTGGCGCCCAGCTCCAGCTCTCGGCCGAGGGTGGCCGCGAGCGCGGCCAGCGCTTCCACCGGGAACCGCGGCGGAAGCTCCGACGTGATCACGAGGCCGTCGGGGGTCACGATCAACCCGCCCCGCACCCCGTCGAGTCGAACCAGCTCGAACAGCGTCTCGCGGAAGGCCTGGGCGCGCGACGGCCGATGCTCCGCGAGCCCGGAGTCTCGGATCGAATCGGACGGGGGAAGCGAGTCGGCCACGGATCAGGCCTTTATGTTGAGATCGGTCCAGAGCCGTCCGACCTGCACGAGCCCCGCGCCAACCTCGATGTCGTGAGGAAGCGCGACGCCCAGGATCACGCCCGCGTCGCTCCGGATGAACGTCATCTCGGTTACGCCTTCCACGACTCCGCGTCGCATCGCTCCGAGCCCGGCTCGC